>Ga0307488_10000011_pt1 | contig 157900 bp, 157 predicted proteins | sample SB02metaG_FD_202248 | JGI IMG/M metagenome (GOLD analysis project Ga0307488, IMG submission 202248) | Sea-ice brine microbial communities from Beaufort Sea near Barrow, Alaska, United States - SB 0.2 | ecosystem: Environmental > Aquatic > Marine > Coastal | place: USA: Alaska | collected...
CTTGGATCATGATTGCCTTGGCCATCGGGTTCCTCCACGCTACGTGTCTAGGCAGGCAAGGCGTCCGAGGGAAGAGCATGAACACACCAAAGGTGACTGCAGCCGCATTTGCAGGCGCGCTGATCCTCGATCTGACGTTGTATCTGATGGTGGGCACGCATTTGTTGCTTCTGGGAACCGACCCTCAGGTCTTGTTTGGGCAGCTTCACTTCTCCGAGCGATGGCAGGCGATCTTCCGTATTGATAATTCAACCGTGCTGTGGGGCATGGGTTTGGCTTTTTCGATATGGGCGCGATCGGTACGGGCGATCGCGCTGTGCGGTGCGGCGCTGCTGCGTTTAGGGTTGGATTTTTTGTTACACCATGACGACGGGCGGGCGCATTGCTGGCCGCTGACGACGTGGAAATTCCAAAGTCCGGTCAGCTAATGGGACCCCAATCACAATGGACGGATCATCGGGTTGATCGAAATAGCAATATCTCTGACGTTGTGTGCGATGCTGTGGCGGCGATTTAGGGGCCGTGTCATGCTTGCCTTGATTGCGATGTTGGCTTTGGCTGAAACCGTTCCTGTTACCGGCCACTTAACCGTTTAACAAACAAAAACGCGACCCCGAGCAGAGGGTCGCGTTTTTTTTGCGGCAGCTAAATGTGGTGTAGATTAAGCGGCGCGGACTTCTTGATCCGCGGCTTTGGCCACTGCGCGACGTTCGCTTTCTTCACGTGACAGAGCCACTGATGTCCGCACGCCTTTGCCGACGAAGTCCATCAGACCCGTTACAACGCGTTCGTTGGGGTCGATACCTGCGCAAGACAGAACTTCGCGGCCGTCACGCGAGCGTGCCCAGCGAGCGATCTGTTCAGGCCCGTTGCCATACTTCTTATCGTCTGCAATCGCATCATCCAACGCGGCCAACACCACCGCTGCAAAGAGCTTGCGTGCGCGATTGCCTTGTTCATTGTTAAACGCTGTGCCGTCGACGAAATCTCGCATATTTGGTCCTTGTTCTATTTTAGCCTTGTAGCTAGCAGTTTGGGCAATATGCCTGTTTCCAACCGATTCGGGGGTCCTCATTTGGAATGGCAGCTATGCGTATAATGCATGGCTCAGTCATTGCTAAAACAGTATCTGGTTAGCTTGCGCGGTGTGTCATCACAAGATATAGGCCTCGTCAACTTCAATTCAACCTTCTGACATTGTTTGGACACACTAGGTTATGGCAAAAATTAACGGCAACGAAATTCGCATTGGAAATGTCCTTGAACATAACGGCGGTCTGTGGGCTGCGGTGAAAGTCGATCATGTTAAGCCGGGCAAGGGCGGCGCGTTTGCGCAGGTCGAGATGCGCAATTTGCGCAATGGTTCCAAATTGAACGAACGCTTCCGGTCCGCAGATAAAGTAGAGAAGGTCCGGCTGGAGCAAAAAGATCAACAGTTTCTGTATGAGACCGACGGAATGTTGACGTTCATGGATATTGAAACCTACGAGCAGATTGAACTGCCCGCCGAATTGCTGGGCGATCGTCGGCCGTTCCTGCAAGACGGTATGATCGCCGTGATCGAGTTCCACGAAGAAGAGGCTTTGAACGCGCGTTTGCCGCAAAAGGTGACGTGTAAGATCGTTGAGACGGAGCCAGTTGTGAAGGGCCAGACCGCGGCCAATTCATTCAAGCCTGCCATTTTAGACAACGGCGTGCGCGTTATGGTTCCACCGTTTGTGGGCCAAGACGAAGACATCGTCGTCAACACTGAGACGATGGAATATTCCGAGCGCGCCTAAGGCAAGATCTTAAGACACAATGGTATCATTAGGATCTACGTGACATAGTGCACGCTTCGCTCGCAGGGGGGGAGGGGGCCAGCCCCCTGGGCCTTCGGCCTCACCCCTGGGATACTTTTCAAACAAAGGCAGGATTAAGAGCGAAGCAAAGTCGCGGACCCTGCCTGCATTTCGCCTGCTGCACGATCAAAGCGCAGATGAGCGAGGCCAAGGCTGCCCGATTGCGTGTAAAGTGTTCCGGCAGGCCGACCGTTGGCGGTAATTTCGGTGCCAACGTCCGCCGCCCCGGCCATAGACACCTGTGCAAGGCCCTTTTTAAGCGCTGTCTTGTGCTTCATCCGCGCAGCAATTTCTTGCCCGACGTAGCAGCCTTTGCGAAAATCAACGCCGTTCAAACGCTCAAATCCTGCTTCGAGGATATAGGTGTCCGGTGTCAGTTCAACGCCAGTTTCAGGGATCACGTGTGCCACGCGCAAGGCGTCCCAGTCCGTGCCGTCATCTTGGTCGCTGTTTGCGATCAGACGCCAACCAAGGGCTGTGTGGCGCGGGTCGGGCAGGGCGCTGTCAGGCGCTGGACCTGTGCCGCGTGACACGATCAGCGGCGCCTCGGCGATCTGCACGTCCGCGCGCAAACGATACATCGTCAAGCGTTGTGCCAGCATGGCCGCGTGAGATTGCGCGACATCAACCAACAACGCATCGTCTTGCGCCGCGACAAAGAAATCCGCAATGTATTTGCCCTGCGGCGTCAGAAGGGCTGCGTAGACAAGACCATCCTTGGTTTTGGCCACATCATTTGTGATTAGTCCTTGCAGGAAATCGAAGGCATCCGGGCCGGACAGTCGAATAAGGGTGCGATTGTTCATACGTGCCACCTAAGGTCGGTTGGGGCGATTAAACAGACGTGCGAGCCAAGATTGTGGCCGTTCGTTTGATTTCGCAGCGACAACTTGTTTGCGAGGGCGGTTTTTGCCGTCGATCACTTGTTTGCCGTCGCGAAATTGCAGGCGGTACAGATCGGCATAAAGCCCGCCGCGCGCCAGCAGATCGGTGTGTGTGCCTTCGTCAACAACGCGACCCTTGTCGATCACGATGATCTTGTGTGCGTTCTTGATTGTCGACAGGCGGTGCGCAATAACTAGGGTCGTGCGCCCCTTGGCGAGGCGGTCAAGCGCGCCTTGCACGATGGTTTCTGATTTGGTGTCCAGTGCGCTGGTCGCTTCGTCCAACAGCAAGATCGGCGTATCGCGCAGCAGGGCGCGCGCAATGGCGACCCGTTGGCGCTGTCCACCAGACAAGTTAGATCCGCGCGGACCCGCAGGACTGTCGAGGCCAGCTGGCAATTTATCGAGAAAATCGGTGACATGGGCATTTTTGAGCGTTGCGTTCAGCGCATCGTCCGTGATGCCAGTTTGTCCCAGCAAGATGTTGTCACGCAGCGTTTCGTCAAAGAGCGCCGCGTCCTGTGACACAGTTGACACAAGGCTGCGAAGATCTGTCAGCGCAAGGGTGTTGATCGGCGTATCATTCAAGCTGACGCTGCCCGTTTGCGGTTCAACAAGGCGGGTCAGCACATTAAACAATGTGCTTTTACCTGCACCAGATGCGCCCACCAGAGCCGTCGTTTGGCCCGCCTGCGCAGTAAACGTTGCGCCGTCCAGAACCGGTAGATCCCCGTAGCTAAGCGAGACATTGTCAAAGCTGATTCTTGGTGCATTTGCAGGAATCGCTGCAGGGTCGCTTGGAGAGAGCAATGTCGGTTGTGTTTCAAACAGATCTAGCAAGCGGTCAATTGCGGCAGCGGCGGCTTGCCAAAGGCCGGTCAAGTTACCCAGACGGCGCAGCGGGTCAAATGCGATGGCCATAGCGGTGAAAAACGACATGAACTCACCAACCGTTTTCTGCCCATCAATGATCTGATTGCCGCCATATAATAGCACCGCAAAAAAACCGAGGCCCGCCATAACATCCACCAAGCTCGGGATCATCCCCTGCCCGAATGCGGCCTGCGTTTCGGTGCGCACGCGCCGATTTGTCAGGGCTTCGTACCGCTTCCCTTGGTAGTCCTCTAAGCTATTGAGTTTTATGGGGTTAATTCCGTGAAATACCTCATCCAGCCGCGTGGACATATCTGCTGCGACCACGCGTGCGGCGCGTGCCTTACGACGTACATAGCCCTGGATTGCAAAGGAGGGCAACACCAGAACGGGGATGCCAATCAATGCGATGGCAGTCCAAACCCAATCGACCCAAAGCGCCACGGAAAACAGGGCCACAACCGCAACCAGATCACGGCCAAGACCGGTGATCAGCCCTGTCCAAACGCTCCCCAGTGCTTGAACGTCGCCCTGCACCCGTTCGATCAATGTCCCCGGGGGGTGGGCCTGATGAAACGCCGAGTCTAGCCGCATAAGATGGCGCAAAAGGTCGGTGCGAATTGCCGCCGCGCTTTTTTCTGCGATCCGTTTCAGGATCACGCGCTGGGTGAGTGATGTCACCGCACGCAGCATAAAGAGCGACAGAATGACCGTGCCAATGATCCAGACTGCGCCCTGTTGGCCACCAATAAAGACGTTATCGAACATCGGCTGCATCATGTAACTCAGAACGCCAAACGTGGATCCCTCAAGGATCATCAACGCAACTGCGACCGACAACAAAACCATGTGCTGGCGCAGATAGTTGCCCCACAGCCACTGAAACATTTCGCGACTTGTGCGTTCGAGTTTCGCAGCAGGTTGAGGCGTTTTGGCGGGGTCGGTCATGGCGGTTCCGTCTTTAATTTACATACGTCTAGGCGCTTTCGGACCGAGGCGAAAGATGCGGCCGCGTTCCAGATCATCGGTCCGCCATTGACGCGGCATTTGCGCAGGATAGTGTCTGCCCGACACAATTTATTTAAGGACGCTGCGCATGTTTGCCAATGGTTTGACTTATCTCGCAATTCCAGGCCCATCTATGATGCCGGACCGGGTGTTGCGGGCAATGCACCGCGCAGCGCCGAACATCTATACAGGTGAGCTACATGACTTGACACGCAGCTTGTTTCCCGACCTGAAGGCGGTTGCTGGCACGGGTCACGACGTGGCCATCTACATTGGCAACGGCCACGGTGTCTGGGAAGCGGCGCTTTCCAATATTTTGAGTGATGGTGACACGGTTTTGGTTCTTGCGACGGGCCGGTTTTGCATCGGTTGGGGCGAGATGGCCGAAGGGTTGGGCGCATCGGTTGAAACGATTGATTTTGGTGACAGCGACGCTGTTGACCTTGCGCAGGTAGAGGCCGTGTTGAAAGCCGACACTGCTGGGCGCATCAAAGCTGTGTTGACGGTGTTGGTCGACACATCGACCGGTGTTCTGAACGATGTCAAAGGCATACGCGCGGCCATCGACAACGCGGGCCACCGTGCTTTGTTAATGTGTGACGCCATCGCGTCGCTTGGATGCGATGAATATTACATGGACGATTGGGGCGTGGATATCACTGTCGCCGCCAGCCAAAAGGGTCTGATGACACCGCCCGGCATCGGGTTTGTATGGTTCAATGACAAGGCAGACGCGGTGCGCGAAACCAACAGTCGGGTGTCGAAATACTGGGATTGGCGGCCGCGCGTTGCGGGCGATGAATACTGGAAATTCTTTGACGGGACGGCGCCGACGCATCACCTTTATGGGCTGCGCGAGGCGCTTGATATGATCAAGGACGAAGGCCTGCAAAACGTTTGGGCGCGCCATGACGGTTTGGCCCATGCCGTCTGGGCTGCGATTGATGTCTGGTCTGCGGGTGGGCCGATGCAGATCAACGTTACGGACCCCGCAGCGCGGTCGCGCGCGATCACGTCGCTGCGCCTTGATGAGGGGCAGGGTGATGCACTTCGGGCCTGGTGCGAGGGCAATATGGGCGTGACATTGGGCATTGGTTTGGGACGCACTCCTGCCAGTGCGTTCTTTCGCATCGGTCACATGGGCCACGTTAATGGCCATATGGTTTTGGGGTTCCTTGGCACGATCGATGCAGGGCTGAAGGCGCTGGGCATTCCCCATGGTGCGGGCGCATTGGAAGCGGCGTCGCAGGTGCTGGCTGACCTAACCCGCGCTGGAGGTACGAAGCCGCGCGGCGCGCAGGCGGATCAAGCCGTCGATCAGTGCTGCGGATAACACAACCCAAACGAACCCTTTGGTGGCGGCCAGCGTGAAAAATGCCATGAATAACACCAGACCAACGGTGATCAAAAAGGCGTTGGTGTAATTTTTGACACTTTTATAAGGTTTGCGCATTGAATGCTCCTGTCGCGGGTTGGTTCGATCCTAACGGCTCGCCATGAAAGGTCACTTAAGTTTTTTGTGAACCCGATCCGAATACCGTTTTGCCCAACACTTGGCCCGACGCTTGCGCTAACGCTTTGGGCAACGCCTTGGCCACCAGTGTCATGTCTTTTGGGGTTCCACACGAAATTCGGATGCAGCGGTCTTGCGGTGCCACGGACGGCATACGCACAAAAATGCCAATTTCTATTAATGCATTAAGAACCGCGCGGGCAAAATCACCATCCTGCCCGCAATCAATAGCGACAAAGTTCGTGGCAGACGGGATCGCTTTTAACCCGTTGTCTTCCGCGATCTGGTACAGCGTCGTGCGTGCTGCTTCGACCTTGTCGCACACGTCGACCAGCCAGTCCTGATCGGCCAGAGCCTCAAGCGCGCCAGATTGCGAAATCCGGCTCATCCCGAAGTGATTTCGCACGCGGTTAAATGCCGAAATCAACGTCTTATGACCAACCGCATAACCTACCCGCGCACCGGCCATACCGTAGCCCTTGGAGAAAGTGCGCAGACGGATCACCCGCGCATCATTGGTGTTGATCGCGGGCGCTGTGCCGTTGGGCGCAAGTTCGATGTAAGCCTCATCGAGGACCAACAGGCAGTCGCGGGGCACGCTTTCGATCATTCGTTGGATCGTCGCCGCAGAATGCGACGTGCCCATCGGATTGTCAGGGTTTGACAGATAAATCAGTTTCGCTCCGACCTCCCGCGCTTTCGCGATCAGGTGTTCTGGATCTTCATAATCTGCCTTATATTGAACTGTGTGGATCACCCCACCGTAGCCCGTCACATGATAGTTGAACGTTGGATAGGCACCAAGGCTGGTCACAACTGGCGTGTCCTTGGCGACCGTCAACCGCACGAGACTATCCAGCAGCCCGTCAATTCCCGCGCCGACGACAATCTCGCTGGGATCAATGGCGTATTGTTTGGCGAGGGCCATGCGCAAATCGTGGCTTTCAGGATCGCCGTACATCCACGTTTCGTTGGCGGCCATGCGCATGGTTCGAATTGCTTTTGGCGATGGGCCGAACACGCTTTCGTTGGCGCCGAGCCGCGCCTTGAACGGCGTACCGGCGCTGCGTTCTTGCGCTTCGGGCCCGACAAAGGGAACCGATGTGGGCAGCGACGCTGCAAGGGCTGTAAGGCGGGGGTCATTTTCTGGTTTTTTAGACATAGGCGGACATTGCGACCTTCCGTCCCCATTGAAAAGGGTTAACGCAGCGCCCAGATCGCGTTCAGAACGATAAATTTATGCCCAAACTTACAAATCACCCTACACGTAAGGGTTTTATTGCAGAGACCGTTGCCACCCCAAGCGTGCATTTAATTACGTCACTCACACACAGTGGGTCTGGTCGGCGCATCCCGACGCTGATTTCTCACAAATCCCTCGCCGTGATGCGCGCGGTTGAGCGCGCGGTGCATTGACCACGCGCTCAGCATCATCGTCGCGCCACTAGATCTCGTTGAGCTGCGCCAAAGCCGCTGACAGTTGCGCGATTTCTTCGGTGCGCAGTGCCAGATTTGTCTTGGCCTCATCGACAACTTCGGCGGTCGCATTTTCGGCGAATTTCGGGTTGCCCAGACGCCCGCGCAAACCGTTAGCTTCTTTTTCAACTTTGCCCAATAACTTTGTAATGCGGGCCTTTTCGGCGTCCACGTCGATGATGTCGGCCAGTGGCAGCGCAAATGTCGCGCCTTTGGTGCCGACCGTCAGCGACCCCTTCGGCGCATCGCCTTCGGTCAAGCTATCAACCCGCGCCAACCGTTTGATCAAGGCTTCGTTGTTGGCCCAAGCCAATCTTGCGTCCGCGTCCGCCTCAGTTTGGATCAATGGCACATAAAGACCCGCAGGCACGTTCATCTGAGCGCGGGTTGACCGAATGTTCTCAATGATCTGGATGACCCAGAGCATTTCAGACACCGCGTCTGCATCAATGAGATCGTCGCCAAGTTCGGGCCAATCAGCGTGACACAACAGCCCGTCTTTGCCCATTAAACCCCACAATTCTTCGGTGATAAACGGCATGATCGGGTGCAAAAGGATCAACGATTGGGTCAACACCCAGTTCATCACTTGTTGACACTCTGCCTTTTCGGCGTCCGTTCCGTCCAGCAAAAGTGGCTTTGACAATTCGACATACCAATCGCACACCTTGCCCCAGACAAATTTATAGAGCGCGTCTGCGGCGTCGTTGAAGCGGTAATTTGTGAGCGCGTCGTCGACCTCGGTGAGCACTTTTGACGTCTCGCCGATGATCCATTTATTGACTGAAAGCGACGTATGATTTGCGTACTGATCCTGTACACCACCTGTATGTACAGCGTCTGTACCGAAGGCCCCGTTCATTTCGGCGAACCGACAGGCATTCCACAGTTTTGTGCCGAAGTTGCGGTAGCCCGCGATGCGGGACGTGTCGAGTTTCAGCGCACCGCCAAGCGACGCCATCGACGCATTGGTGAAGCGCAGGGCGTCTGCGCCGTATTCATCGATGATATCGAGCGGGTCGATCACGTTGCCAGTCGACTTGCTCATCTTCTTACCCTTGGCATCGCGCACGAGCCCATGCAGGTAGATGGTGTCGAACGGAACTTCGCCAACGACGGCCAGCTGCATCATCATCATCCGCGCGACCCAGAAGAACAGGATGTCTTGCCCTGTGATGAGGTCGGAAGTTGGGAAGTATTTCTTCAGCTCGGGCGTGACTTCGGGCCAGCCGAGCGTGCCGATGGGCCAGAGACCGGAGGAGAACCACGTGTCGAGGACATCGGGGTCGCGGAACATCGGCAGTTGCATCGGGCCTGCAAAGGATCTGATCGTGCCTTCGTCGCGCGTGTCCAGCAGGCCAAGTTGTTCTTGGAGAATCGAAGCGGCCTCTTGTTCGTCGGCCACGATGCGAAATTCTGTTCCTTCGGGATATTGCAGCGTGGCGCTTGCGATGGCTTCTGCTTCGGACGCGGCACAAATGGCGTACCAATCAGTTTCGCCCGGAACGTACCAAACCGGAATCTGGTGCCCCCACCACAGCTGACGCGAGATGCACCAAGGTTCGATATTCTCGAGCCAATGGAAGTAGGTTTTCTTGCCGGATTCCGGCATGATTGCGACAGTCCCGTCGCGCACGGCGTCCAGTGCAGGGCCGACTATTTTGTCGGTTTCCACGAACCACTGGTCCGTCAGCGCTGGTTCGATGACGACCTTTGATCGATCACCAAACGGCTGCATGATTTTCTTGGACTCGACATACGGAACAGTCTCGGTGACCTCGCTCTCAACGCCCTCATCATCCTTAACTTTGCGGGTGACATCCTGCATCACGGCGAGGCCTTCGGCGGTAATATCTGCCACCACCGCGTCGCGGGCCACGAAGCGATCCATGCCACGGTAGGCGTCAGGCACAAGGTTCATCGCGGCAATCATCGCCTCGTCAAATTCGGCGTCACCATTGGCGATTGCTTGCGCGACCGCGGCTTCCTCACTATAGGGTTTGCCATCTGACCGCATGGCACCTTTGGTGTCCATAAGCGCGTACATTGGGATGCCGTTGCGCTTGGCGACCATGTAGTCGTTGAAGTCATGCGCGCCGGTGATTTTCACCGCACCAGAGCCGAAATCCATGTTTGGATAATCATCAACGATGATTGGGATCAGGCGGCGAGATTCTTTCGGGCCAACGGGAATTTCGCATAGTTTTCCAATGATTGAAGTGTAACGTTCATCCTTTGAATTGACTGCAACGGCGCCATCCCCAAGCATGGTTTCGGGCCGTGTTGTCGCGATAGAAATATAGTTACGGTTTTCGCTAAGTGTTACGTTTCCGTCTTCATCCTTCTCGACGTAGTCATAGGTAACGCCCCCCGCGAGCGGGTATTTGAAATGCCACATATGGCCGTCGACTTCGACATTCTCGACCTCAAGATCAGAAATTGCGGTCTCAAAATATGGGTCCCAATTGACCAGACGTTTGCCGCGATAGATCAGACCTTTGTTGTACATTTCAACGAAGACTTTGATGACGGCGTCGTGGAAATTTCCTTGGGTAGATGCGGGCGCACCGGGGGCGCCGGACATGGTGAACGCTTCGCGGTCCCAGTCACAAGACGCACCGAGGCGTTTGAGTTGGTTGATGATCTTTCCGCCAGATTCGGCTTTCCAGTCCCAGACCTTTTCGAGGAACTTTTCGCGCCCCAGTTCAATTCGTTTGGGCTGCTGGGTTTTGGCTAGCTGGCGTTCGACGACCATCTGCGTGGCGATGCCTGCATGGTCGGTTCCGGGCTGCCAGAGCGTGTCAAACCCGCGCATGCGATGCCAGCGCACCAAAATGTCCTGCAGCGTGTTGTTGAACGCGTGGCCCATGTGCAAAACGCCGGTGACGTTGGGCGGCGGGATCATCACGCAGTATGTGTCGCCCCGCGACGCGTTGGCGCCCGCGACAAATGCCTTTTCAGACAGCCAGCGATTTGTAATGCGGGCCTCGGCCTCGGTCGCGTCGAATTTCTTTTCCATTGGCATGGTCTGCGATCCCTTTGTTTGGGCGTGAAATAACCGAGGCGGGCGTGAAGGGAAAGGGGCCAAGGTTTAGGTCGAGGTTTAGGCCAAGGTTTAGGGTAGACGCGCCCGCTACGCGGTCTAGGGTTCAGGCTGAGCCAACAGGAGTGACGGACATGGAAAAGTTTGGGAAATCCCAACCAATCAAACGGGTTGAGGACGTTCGGTTTCTGAACGGCACGGGGCGATATGTGGATGACATTGTGCCGAGCGGTGCGCTGCGGGCTTATGTGTTGCGATCAACCGTCGCGCATGGCGACATCACGACGTTAGATATTGCGGACGCGCGTGCGGCGGATGGTGTGCATATGGTGCTGACGCTGGCGGACCTTGAAGCCGCAGGGCTGAACGTTGCGATGAACGCCGACATCATCACCAATAGTGACGGGACCAAGGCCGCAGCCCCTGAACGCCCGATCCTGGCGCGGGGCCGTGTGCGGTTTGTTGGGGAACCCGTGGCATTCATCGTCGCGGACACGCTGGCACAGGCGCGTGATGCAGCTGAGATGATCGAACTGGATTTTGACGATCTGGATGTCCACATGGCGTTGGCGGCGGGCGGGCCTGCACTCCACGCGGAAGCGCCCGACAACGTGGCGTTTGACTGGTCGATGGGCGACATCGCCTCGGTGGATGCAGTGCTGGCCAGCGCCGCGCATGTGATCAACGTGCCGGTGCAGGACAACCGCATCATCGTCAATTCAATGGAACCGCGTGGATGCTTTGTGCAACCCGAGGGCACGCGTTTGCACGTTAGCGTCAACGGCCAAGGTGTTTGGTCGCCGCGCGCGTCTATTGCGAAAGTTCTGCGGATCGACGCAGCGGACGTGCGGGTCACCAACCCTGATGTCGGTGGCGGGTTTGGGATGAAGGCGATGGATTATCCTGAGACGTTTTTGTGCGCCTACGCCGCGCGGACGTTGGGGTGCGCTGTTGCGTGGATGTCGGATCGATCCGAAGCCATGCAAAGCGACAATGCAGGGCGCGATTTGGTTAGCACTGCGACGTTGGGTTTCGACGCCAGCCACCGATTGATCGCATACAAAGTCGATACAATCGCCAATTTGGGTGCCTATAATTCCCAAGCTGGACAATTGATCCAGACTGCCTTTTTCAGCAAGGTTTTGCCGGGTGTTTATGACGTGCAGGCGGTGGCGATGCGCACCGTCGGGGTCTACACCAACACCACGCAGGTCGACGCCTATCGAGGTGCGGGGCGACCCGAGGCGATTTATGTGCTGGAACGCAGCCTAGATCACGCGGCCCGTGAGATGGGGGTGGACCCTTGGGCATTGCGACAGCGCAATTTCATCAAGCCGGACCAGTTTCCCTATATGTCCGCAACGGGCCAGCCCTATGACGTGGGCGATTTTGAACGGGTGTTGGCGCGTGTGACGAGGGCTGCGGACCGTGACGGGTTCGCGCAGCGCCGCGCTGCGTCTGCGGCGGCGGGTAAACTGCGCGGGATCGGCCTGTGTTATTATATCGAAAGCATTCTTGGTGATCCGAGCGAAACCAGCCGCGTCGATTTCAACGCTGATGGAACGGTGTCGATTTTTGTCGGAACCCAAAGCAACGGGCAGGGCCACGAAACTGTCTTTGCGCAATTTCTGGCGGATCAAACGGGGATTCCTGCGGACTGGATCGCAGTTGTACAAGGTGATTCCGATTTGATCCCCACAGGTGGTGGCACGGGTGGGTCGCGCTCAGTTACCGTGCAAAACACCGCAACTTTGGCTGCGGTTGGGGTGATGATCGACGGATTTTCGGCGTTCCTTGGGGAGGTTGAAGGCGTGCCCGCCAAGGACGTTTCTTTCGATGACGAGAGGTTCCGCATTGCCGGATCAAACCTGACGCCCACCATGCTTGATGTGGCGGACATGGCGCGGGGTGCTGGGCGCGATGACCTGTTGAGCGTCTCAAAACAGATCAAACTTGACCACCGCAGCTATCCCAACGGCGCGCATGTTTCAGAGGTCGAGATCGACCCGCAAACAGGTGTTGTCACCGTGCAACGCTACACGGTGATTGATGATTTTGGCAATCTTATCAATCCTATGTTGGTTGAAGGACAGGTGCATGGCGGGGTTGTGCAGGGTATTGGGCAGGCGCTGTTTGAACGGGTTGTTTATGATGAAGACGGCCAACTGCTCACGGCATCGTTCATGGACTACGCAATGCCGCGCGCTGACGATGTGCCGATGATGTATTTCGACACCGAGGCGACGCAAAGTCTGTACAACCCTATGGGCATGAAGGGCTGCGGCGAGGCCGGCACCGTGGGTGCTTTGGCTGCCATCACAAACGCGGTGCAAGACGCGGTCTGGGACCTTGGTGTGCGCGACGTTCAGATGCCGTTCACGCCGCATCGTGTCTGGCAAATGTTAAATAGGGGCGGCGATGTGTCTACTTAATTGGGTCCAATCCCTTATCAGACGTAGTCGCAAGCATGAGACGGCTGGCGTGCGACATCGCGGCTCTGCGACCCATGTGATTATTCTTGATGGGACAATGTCGTCTATGGAAGTTGGCTGTGAAACCCATGTGGGGCAGCTTTATAAGCTTCTGCAAGAGGCGAGCGGTGGCACCAAACGCGCCGCCAACCTCACGATTTATTAAGAACCCGGTATCCAATGGACCGACTGGGGAGAGACGCTGGACGTGATGCTGGGGCGTGGCATCAACAGCCAGATTAAGCGGGCGTATGGGGTTTTGGCATCGCGCTACCGGAGCGGGGATCGCATTGTTTTAGCGGGTTATTCACGTGGGGCTTACGCTGTGCGCTCTCTCGCGGGGGGGATTGATCTAGTCGGGCTGGTGCGGACCGATTGCGCGACCGAGTGCAGTGTTCAACTGGCCTACCGTCATTATCGCCGTGGCGGGCGCGGTTTGGCGGCTGATGCATTCCGAAAACGCATGTGCCATTCGACGGTCACGATTGAGGCGGTTGCAGTTTGGGACACGGTCAAAGCGCTTGGCGTGCGGTTGCCGATCCTATGGCGCTGGTCCGTCGTCGAACATGCCTTTCACAATCACGCGCTGGGAGCGTCGGTGCGCCACGGTTTTCATGCTCTGGCGCTGGATGAAAACCGCGAGGGGTATGCGCCGGTGCTTTGGGCCTGTCCACCGGGATGGACCGGCAAAATGGAACAAGTCTGGTTTTCAGGCACCAATGGTGACGTCGGCGGGCAGATCAATGGCTATGAACCGGCGCGCCCTTTGGCCAATCTGTCGCTGGTGTGGATGTTGCAACAATTGGAACGCTGCAAAATCCCACTCTTTGATGGGTGGGCCGCACGATTTCCCACGGATGCAACGGCGCCGTCAGCGGGCAAATGGCGCGGATGGGCAAAGCTGTTCTGGTCCCGCAAAGCGCGGGTGGTCGGGCGCGACGCGTCCGAACGACTGCACTCGAGCGTCGCTAAAAATTAATCCGATGGCACCAAGGTTGAAGTGCCCAATTGATCCCAAGCGGGGATCAGGCCACGTTTTGAAGCCGCAGGGCAGGCTCCATACCGAGAGCGTGGCAAATGTCACGGGTCAATTCAGGTTTGTTGAGGGTGTAAAAGTGCAGGTGGTCGACGCCTTCGCTGAGCAGTTCATCACATAGTTCTGTGGCCTGCGCGGTGGCGAGCAGATTGATCACGTCGGGATCGGTGGCATTGCCAAACGCATCTTTCAGGATTTGTGGGATGGCGGTGCCGCAGCCCGCGGCGAATTTTTGCACGCCGGCCCAGTTTTCAATCGGCAGGATGCCGGGCAGGATCGGGGCGGTGATGCCCGCATCGGCGCAGGCATCGCGAAAGCGCAAGAAAGTGTCCGCCTCAAAGAAGAATTGTGTGATGGCGCGGGTGGCGCCTGCGTCGATTTTCGCCTTGAGGTGGTCGATACAGGCTTGTTGGCTTGCCGCATCTGGGTGGCATTCGGGATAAGCGCCCACGGTGACGTCGAAGCCTTCGTTAGCCAAGGCGCTGGTTAATTCGATCGAGCTTTGAAAGCCGTCTGCGTGCGGTGCGAAACCACCCGATCCCTTTGGTGGATCGCCGCGCAAGGCGACGATATGGGTGACACCAGCGGCCTTGTAGCCAGCCGCGATCGCCAGCGTTTCAGCGCGGGTTGCATCGACGCAGGTCAAATGCGCTGCCACTGGCAGATTGGTAGTTTTTACAATCGCATCTACGGCATCGTGAGTCAGCTGGCGGGTGGTCCCACCTGCGCCGTAAGTGACCGACACGAACGATGGGTCCAGCGGCGCAAGCGTTTGTACGCAATCCCACAGCCGGAACGACGCCTGCAGCGATTTTGGCGGGAAGAATTCAAAGGATACGGAAGGACGGGACATGTGGGATCTCCATAAGGTTGCGTCTTTATCCGGTCTTGGTCTACATGAAGCAAATTCATAAGTTTCACGAACATCATGAGGTTGGTTCAGTTATGCACATCGAGTTCCGGCACCTGCGCACGATCAAGGCGATCCATGAGACCGGTGGTCTGGCCCGCGCGGCGGACAGTCTAGGTATCACCCAATCCGCCCTGAGCCATCAGATCAAGGGGATTGAGGATCAAGCGGGGGTGGAACTTTTCGTGCGACGGTCAAAGCCGTTAAAGCTGTCTGCGGCGGGGCACCGGTTACTGGCGGCGGCGAACCGGATTCTTCCCGAAGTGGCTGCACTAGAACTGGAATTTTCCGGACTGGTGCAGGGCAGTTCGGGGCGCATGCACATCGCGATTGAATGTCACGCCTGTTTTGAATGGCTGCTTCCGGTGCTTGAGGAATTCCGCAAGGCTTGGCCGGATGTTGACGTGGATATTCGCCCTGGTCTGGCGTTTGACGCGCTGCCCGCTTTGCGCAAAGAACAGGTCGATCTGGTGGTGTCATCGGACCCCGAGGACATGCCCGGAGTGACGTTCCTGCCGTTGTTTGACTACGAACCGGTGTTTGTGGCGGCGACAAACCATCTGCTGGCCAGCAAGCCGTTTATCGAAGCGGATGATTTTCGCGATCAGACGCTGATCACCTATCCGGTTGAACAATCGCGTCTGGATGTGTTTTCGCAGCTTTTGATACCCGCAAAGGTGCAACCAATGGCAGTGCGACAGGTTGAGCTAACAGCGGTGATTTTGTTGCTGGTGGCGTCGGGGCGCGGGGTTGCGGTATTGCCCGATTGGGTCGTGCGCCAAGCGTCATACGGGTCGGACTATGTGACGCGACCACTGACCGAAACGGGGCTGACCCGTAGGCTTTATGCGGCGGTGCGCGACGATTGTGCGGAGCTGCCATTTGTCGCCCATCTGGTGGCGCAGGGGCGCAAAGAGGCGGTGAAAATGCAGCGTGGCTAGGTGGATTTGTGGCGGACCATCAAGCGCGGTTCGGCTGAGCAACCCAAAGAGAGTGTCCAGATGCTGGAATTCTTCCAACTGTGCAAGGTGGGCCGCGGCGTCGCGCTGGGCGGTAAGCAGCGCCACTTGCGTTTAGTTGCTGGCGCAATGTGTCGATTGCCGAATAAATAAACAATACCAATACCCCAACAGCAATAGCCCAGTGGGTCATTTACGATGCAACAGGTTCAGTCGTGGTTATTTGCAAGAAGGCCAGCGACAGAATGCCCATTGAGGGCACCAGTGAAGCATAAACGAAGACTGGAATGGCCGACCATGAGTCGGCGATATAAACTTGGCTGCACATTATAAACATCAGCCCAGTCATTTTCATTGCAAAGAACGGATCGCCTGCAAGGTAGACAGGGGGCTAGGCAAGAATTGCAGCGCATAAAGCGGTAGAAATAGTTCAAAATCAATAGTTTCGGTTGAGTGCCCAAAGCGAAGCACAGTTTTCGATAAAGGATCAGTTGCAAAAGGGTTTCAAGCCGAGCACAGAAAGTACGATTACGAACCCGACGATTGGATGGCCGATATGTTAACAGAAGACACACATCAGGTTGGCTGTCGCGATGACCAAATCAGTATCTCGGACGTTCAGCTGTGCGATATCGGCGAAGTAGGGCCGTGTTGACGCGATAATTCTGTTAAACACACGCTTTCCAAGAGCTTGTATCACGTTGCTTAAAAATATTCTGGCATACAAAGGGTAAAGGCGGACCGCCTTATGCCCCAGTCTTTCAATCGGAATTGTGGCGATTATCGCCCCTTGTTCGCACATGGCGCAGCCCCTATACGCCCCAACAAACGTTGCGCGGCCAGTTTTTGGTCAACGCACAAAGGAGATCGACATGGTTGCCAGTGCGAACCTCAACGTGATGATGAAAACCGCCCGACGTGCGGGGCGTGCGTTGCTTAAAGATTTTGGTGAGGTCGAGAACCTTCAGGTGTCCACCAAAGGCCCCGGAGATTTTGTGACCCGTGCCGATAAGAACGCGGAATTCATGATCCGTGAGGCATTGATGGACGCGCGGCCAACTTACGGTTTTCTGGGCGAAGAAGGCACCGAGATTGAAGGCGCCGACCCCACCCGCCGCTGGATCGTTGACCCGCTGGACGGCACCACGAATTATCTGCACGGCCTGCCGCATTGGGCTGTGTCGATCGCGCTGGAACATAAAGGCCAGATCGTTATTGGAGTTATTTATGACCCGATGAAGGACGAGTTGTTCTTTGCCGAAAAAGGCAGTGGCGCTTGGTTGAACGAGAAGCGTTTGCGCGTCTCGGGGCGCTCAAAGATGAGCGAAAGCATCTTTTCCACCGGTCTGCCGTTTGCGGGCCGTGCTGATTTGCCGGCAACTTTGCAAGACCTCGCGCGTATTCTGCCGACTTGTGCGGGTGTGCGCCGCTGGGGGGCTGCGTCGCTCGACCTCGCGTATGTGGCCGCTGGCCGTTACGACGGGTTCTGGGAGCGCCGCCTGAAATCATGGGATATGGCTGCAGGTCTTATCATCGTGCGCGAAGCAGGGGGCATGGTTGAATCGATCAACCCAGCCAATAATATCATCGAGTCTGGTGAAGTTATCTGTGGTGCCGAGGCAATTTATGAAAAGTTCTCAAAAGTGATCCGGTCCAAAAACGCTTAAAGCACCGCAAAGACATCGATCTGGTAGCCGTCAGGGTCGCGGACTGTGGCGTGGCGTTGGCCCCAAAACGCATCCCACGGTTCCACAGTGAGGGTGTGCCCAGCGTTTTTAATCGCGGCCGCAACCGCGTTGACCTCAGCCACAGTGTCACACAGCATGGCGAAACTCGCGTGGCTGGGCGTTGTTGGCGCGTGGCTGGTGCATTCCTCCATCATATACGCGGAGTCGATCATCAGGCGCACGTCACCAGGTTTGGTGTTGGGCTCGACATGCTTGTCGTCCACGCCCCAATCTGGAAACTCGAACCCGAGCAATTCTTAAAACGCGACGGTCTTGGTCATGTCTTTGGACGACACGGCGAAGGCATTTAAACGGATCATATCAGGCCTTTCTATCAGAGGGGTGATTGACGCCATCGTTCCAGTCGATGGGCTCGAACTCCGCAGGGTTCACGCCATCAATCCCACCCATATTCAGCCCGTCGGCGAGTTTTACGCGCAGTTCAACAGCGCAGCAGTGGCAGGTAACGCGAACCGTCATCTTTGCCGCCGGATCAGCGGGACGCTGGATTTAGGATAGCGCGTTTCCGGGTGGGGCGGATGACCGCTTGTGCGGTCCCAAAAGCGGGTGGCGCCCCGGCGCAGCCAGACAGGCACGGTCATCACAACCCCCGCAATAAAGCCGCCCACATGGGCCCAATAGGCCGTCCCGCCACCGCTCAGATCACTGCCCAATCCGTTAAAGACCTGTAGCGCCATCCACACACCGAGCACGATAAAGGACGGGATTGGCAGGATGCGATAGAAGATGACAAAGAAGATGAACACATCGACACGCGCCTTGGGAAACAGCAATAAATAGCCACCCATGACGCCTGCGATTGCGCCTGATGCACCGACCATCGGCACAGCGCTTAGGACGTTTGGCAGGTATTGCAGATAGGCCGCGGCAAAACCGCTGAGGATGTAGAAACCGAGGAACGGCAAGTGACCCATTTCTTCTTCCATGTTGTCGCCGAACACCCACAAAAACAGCATGTTACCCGCCAAGTGCATAAAGCCAGCGTGTAGGAACATGTGGGTAAAAAAGCCGAGGTTTCCTTGGCCGTTGTCAAACAGCACGGGCCAAAACGCATAGTCGATCAAGAACTGGTTGCTTGTGGCGATGCCTGTCACAAACAATTCTTGCCACGCAAACACGGCGATGTTGATCGCGATGATCACATAGGTGACATAGGGTGACTGTTCAGAAGGATTATGATCGCGAATGGGAAACATGGCTGACCGTCCGCGAAGCAACGCGGACGGTCAAGACCCAAAACGTGTTCAGTTGCGGCCGACTTCCGCCAGAAGTGCCGCATTACCGCCCGCTGCTGTTGTATCAATACAGATGTGGCGTTCGTGCAGGACGTGGCCTGCGACCAACCCACCAGTAATGAGCGGAACGATGGCCCCTGTGCGGCGCGCCAGCGCGCGTTCATAGGCGCGTGCGGTGTCTTCGTCGCCGTCCCAAACCACTGCCGCGCAGTCCAACGTCAAAAGTGCCTCAGCCGGCAGGTCGCCTTCTGGAACCACCGGCACGCCACCAAGGACCGTGGCGGCATCGGCCTGCGAGCCGACGTCTGGAATGATCGGGATGCCACCAAGCGCTGAAACCGCGTCCGCCTGTGTGCGCGCGTCAGGACCAAGACATGCAATGGGGCCGCGTGGATGAACCGACAGGCGATTGGATTCGCCCGTTGGGCCCGGCAGATCGACGGGATCGGCTGCCGGGATCGGCTGTATTTCCATCATGGAGGCAAAGCGCGGCATATACAGCGGACCGCCTGCCTTTGGACCAGTACCAGAAAGCCCCTCTCCACCAAAGGGTTGGCTGCCGACGACCGCCCCAATCTGGTTGCGATTGACGTAGATATTGCCCGCGTGGATGTTTTCGACAACCTGCTGAACACGGTCATCGATGCGGGTGTGCAGCCCGAATGTCAGCCCGTAGCCCGTCGCATTGATGTCGGCGATAACTTTGTCCAGATCACCGGATTTGTAGGTCGCGATATGCAGCACGGGACCGAATATTTCACGGGTGAGATCGGCAATACCGTTCACCCTGATCGCCGTCGGCGCCACGAATGTGCCAATGTCTGGAGCGATAAGCGCCTGCAGCACACGGCCATCAGTGCGCGCGGCATCGATGTGGTCCTGAATGCCAACGCGCGCAGTTTCGTCAATGACGGGGCCGACGTCGGTGGTTAATTGCCACGGATCGCCCATGCGCAATTCATTCATCGCGCCCTTGAGCATGTGAATTACTTTTTCAGCAACGTCTTCTTGCACATAAAGGCAGCGCAGCGCCGAACAGCGTTGGCCTGCTGATTGGAACGCCGATTGCAAAATGTCGCGCACCGCGTGTTCGGGCAGGGCTGTAGAATCGACGATCATCGCGTTCAGACCGCCAGTTTCCGCAATGAGCGGTGTGCCGGGGTCGCAATTTTCGGCCATAGTTGCGCGGATTTTCAGCGCAGTCGGGGTTGATCCAGTGAAGGCAACGCCATTGATTCGCGCGTCCGACGTTAGGGCCGCACCGATATTGCCGCCACCGGGCAGAAAGTGCAAAACATCTGTAGGCACGCCAGCCTCAATCATCAATTGCACGGCACGGTGGGCGATAAGTCCGGTTTGCTCAGCTGGCTTGGCAAGCACGGCATTGCCTGCGGCCAACGCTGCTGAAACTTGCCCCGTAAAGATCGCGAGCGGAAAATTCCATGGGGAAATACAGGTCCAAATGCCGCGTGGAGTCGGGTTTCGCGACTCGGCCTCTGCCGCATAGTAGTACAGGAAATCAACGGCTTCACGGATTTCCCCGATGGCGTCTAGCATGGTTTTGCCCGCTTCACGGTGCAACAAGGCAAACAGTTCCTCAGCGTTGTCTTCAAAGGCAACAGCAACTTTGCGCAACACGTCGGCACGATCCGCTGCGGGCATTTCCCACGGGACCGCCGCAGCGATTGCGCGCTTGGCGTCATCCGGTGTGGCAAAGACGATTTGACCAACAGTGTCGCTTGGCAGGGCAGGGTTCACAACGTCGCGGGCTTTGGCGTTTGCGGATTTTGACCAAGCTGATGACAGCGGTGTCGCGTCCCAGCCTTGGGTATGAAACGGATCACGCCCCTTGTCGATCTCAATGAGCGTCAGGCGGTGGGTGATGTCCCAGCCTTTCGCATTGGCGCGATGTGGCGCGAACAAATCCGGGCCTTTGGGCAAGTTTGGCGTGACACCAATCTGATCAAACGGATCTGCGGCGACAACCTCTGGCGGCACATTTTCATCAACGATCTGGTTCACGAACGACGAGTTCGCACCATTCTCCAACAAGCGGCGCACAAGATAGGCAAGCAGGTCTTCATGCGCCCCGACAGGCGCGTAAATACGGCAGTTGGTGGCGTTGTCTTTCAACACGATCTTATGGAGCGTTTCGCCCATTCCATGCAGACGTTGAAATTCATACGACTTTGCACTGACGCCCATGTCATCTGCCAAATGCAGGATGGCCGCGACTGTGTGGGCGTTGTGGGTCGCAAATTGCGGATACAGCCGATCGTTCAGTCCAAGCAATTTGCGCGCGTTCGCAATGTAGCTGACATCGGTGTGGGTCTTCGCAGTGAAAACGGGGAACCCGTCAAGGCCAAGCACCTGAGCGTGTTTAATTTCGGCGTCCCAATAGGCGCCCTTCACAAGGCGCACCATCAGTTTGCGATCCGTGCGGGTCGCCAAATCGCCTAGCCAGTCAATCACATAGCCAGCACGCTGCCCAAAGGCCTGCACGACAACACCAAAACCGTCCCATCCAGCCAAAGCAGGGTCAGACACCACCGCCTCGATCACATCCAGTGACAACGACAGACGATCGGCTTCTTCGGCGTCGACATTGAACCCCTGACCGGCAGATTTGGCCAACATCGCAAGGCTGCGCAGACGCGGCACAAGTTCGGCCATAACACGGTCGCGCTGGGCTTCTTCGTAGCGCGGATGTAGCGCGCTCAGTTTGACGGAAATTCCGGGGTTTTCGGCCACGGTGTCATGGGTGCAAGCGTCCGCAATCGACGCAATCGCGCGACTATAGGAGAGGTGGTATTGCTTGGCGTCTTTTTCGGTCCGCGCGGCTTCGCCCAGCATGTCATAGCTGTAAGTGAACCCTTTGGCTTCCATGCCTGCGGCGCGTTTCATGGCTTTGGTGATGTCTTCGCCCAGTACGAACTGGCGGCCCATTTCACGCATAGCACGACCGACCGCTTTGCGGATGATCGGTTCGCCAAGACGTTTCACAGCAGATCGCAAATGGCGGGTAATGCCCGGTGTTTCGTCGTCCAGAACACGGCCCGTCAGCATCAGCGCCCACGTCGACGCGTTCACCAGCGATGACGCGGATTTACCCAAATGGGTGCCCCAGTCGGACGGTGCGATCTTATCCTCAATCAGCGCATCAATCGTGTCGGCGTCCGGCACGCGCAACAGCGCTTCCGCCAGACACATTAGTGCAATGCCTTCGTCAGTGGACAGGCCGTATTCCGCTAGGAAAACTTCCATCAAGCCTGGGTCAGACGCGGCGCGGATGCGTCGCACAAGGTCTGCCCCCTGTTCGGCGATGGCAACGCGATCTTGCGGCGTCAAATTGGCCTGCTTCACCAACTGTTCAAGCGCCACATGTTCGTCCACCAAATAGGCTGCATCAATTTTGTTTCGGAGTTTGTTTGCTGCACTTTTAGGCATATGATGTCTCCGTAGGGCTTGATTTTTGGTTGAGTCTTTGATCCGATATACATGGCAATTAAAAAAATATATGCCTGTGTTTGCCAGCATGACGATGCATATCGACTGAATTCTGGGGTAAAATATGGCCGAAGTGACTTCTGACCTGGACGGATTTGATTGCAAGATTCTGGACGTGATTGCCGTGGAAGGCAGAATCACCGTGACCGATTTGGCCAAACGTATTGGGTTGTCCAAGTCGCCAACTCAAGCGCGGCTGCGCCGCCTTGAAGAAACTGGAGTTGTGCGGGGTTATCGCGCGCTATTTGACCCCATACTTTTGGGTCGCGACCACGTGGCCTTCGTTGAAGTGAAGCTCAGCGATACGCGTGAATCCGCGCTGTCGGCATTCAATACCGCCGTGACGCGCATACCCGAGATTGAACAATGCCACTTGATTGCTGGGGCATTCGACTACCTGCTTAAGGTGCGCACCAGCAGCATGAGCAGCTACCGCCTTGTATTGGCTGACCGATTGTCGACCTTGCCCCATGTCGCCAGTACATCGACCTATGTGGCGATGCAGGCGGTGAAAGAAGAAGCGATCACGCCAAAGGCCGGGTGAGTTGACGATTGCGCAAACTGCGCCATTATATACGCCATGAAATATGCAATTATATTGAGCTTCCTTGCTGCTCCCGTTTTCGCTGACTGTCCGGTCGGGACGGATTATTCTGATGAAATCGCACAGATCGTCGCGGATATGCAGGCTGCCCCCGACCCAGGAACTGCGCAGGTGTTGTCTGGACAGATGTGGGAATTATGGCTCGATGCGCCGGACAAGCTGGCGCAGGCGATGCTGGATGACGGTTTGGCGCTGTTGAGAGTGGGCGATTATGCCAGCAGCTACTCAGCACTAAGCGCGCTGATAGATTACTGTCCCGACTATCCCGAAGGCTACAACCAGCGGGCGTTCGGCGCATTTTTGTCCGGCAATTACGATGTGGCCCTTGTCGATCTGGATGCAGCGATCGCGTTGCAGCCGGTGCATTTGGGCGCGCTGACTGGAAAGGCACTGAGCCTGATCGCGATGGATCGGCGCGACGAAGCACAAGGCGTTTTGCGCGCGGCTTTGGCGATCAATCCGTGGCTGTCGGAACGCGCCCTGCTCGATGAACCAGATGGCACCGATATCTGAGCACAAATGCACTGGACGCGCGGTTCGATTTGCCTATGTTCGCACAAGCTGGCCCGCGTGGTGGAATGGTAGACACTGGAGACTTAAAATCTCTTGGCCGTATGGCCGTGCCGGTTCGAGTCCGGCCGTGGGTACCAGCTTTCTGGGCACATTTTCCCTTGGGAAATGTGCCCAGAAAGCATTAGAAAGCATAACCGCATGTGACGGTCGTTTGAAATATCGACGATTCTATTGCAGGCGCGCCGCGGACAGCGCAATGGCCTGTTGGTAGACCGTTGCGGCGTTCCAGTCGTTAAGCACGCGAAAGTTGGCGCTGCCTTCTTGAAAGCTCTGACCGGGCTGCCAGCCTTTTTGGCGCAAGAAATTGGCCGTCGAGGCAAGACTATCTGAGATTGAGTACAAATCGACCCGCCCGTTGCCGTCCGCGTCTACACCGTAGCGTAGCGCATTGCCAGGCAAGAACTGTGTGTGGCCCATTTCACCATGTGCGGCACCTTGTTGGGTCGGGCCAAGTCCGCCCTGATCCACCAGAATTAGCGCGGCAATTGCGTGGGGCGTAAAGAACGCAGAGCGGCGGCAGTCGTAGGCAATTGTCGAGATACTATCGACCACGGGTGTGCTGCCCATCGTGCGGCCAAAACCGGTTTCCATGCCGTGGATTGCTAGCAAGATTCCTGCGGGCACACCGTAAGCCTGTTCTAGGGAGGCGTAGAAAGTAGGGTTCTTATTTTGCTCGCGCCGCATCTGGCTGGCAAAGCTGTCGAGTGAGCCAAGGCGGATGCGGATGAAGTCGCTCAATTCATACCGCACGCCTGTCTGGTTGCGATCCGCGCGGATGGTGGAATTGGAATACTGCGCGTTGGCTAATGCTGACAGGCCCGACGGCCCAACGCCAGTCGCCGCTGCTTCTTGCGCAAAGGCCTGTTTCCAAGCGGAAAATCCGGACGCGTCGTTACCACACGGCGCGGCGAGGGCAGGTATGACCGCGAGCGAAACGGTGGCGGTGAAGGCGGTGACAAGTAGGGTACGCATATTAATACTCCAGCCAAATAACTAATCTAAGAAAGATTAGCAGGTTTTAGGGGGCTGTTAAGTCAGGAATTCGCGACCTATCGGAATGGGCGTGCCAGGGCCTTGCGGTGTGAACGCGGCAGGCTGTCGCGCCTTGCGTTGACGCGCCCAAAAAACCGCAGATTGATCAGGACCGTATTCAACACAAACGTCGACAAGCAGGCGCGCTAAACAGCGCCCCCGACTTAGTCTCGCGATCCGGCAAACTTTTCGACCCATTCTTCGCGTTGCTCGTCAGAGATTTTAGCAAACAGATTTTCTGGCACCGTAAACGGGTGTCCGGCGGGCAGCGCGCGTGCGGCTGCGTTCATGTCGTCGGGCCAGTCCATATCCATCGTGTTCATCGCTGACAGCAATGTGGCGGACGCAGTCGGAATGAACGGCGCTGAAAGAACCGCGTAGATGCGGATCAGGTTGAGCGCGAGCCGAATTTGCGCCGCGGCTTGGTCGGGGTCGACCTTGAACATGGACCACGGTGCGGCGGCCTGCAAATACTCGTTGCCAGCGGCCCACATCGCGCGCAATTCGGCAGCGGCTTTGCGCACTTCGATCGCGTCCATCGCGGCCTGATATGCCGTCAGACGGATTTGCAAATCAGCAATAAGCTTGTTTTCCGCGTCGCCGTATTCGCCCCCTGCGGGGACTTCCTCGGAGAATTTAGAGCGGCAGAATTTCGTGACGCGGCTGACAAAGTTGCCCAAGACATCGGCGAGGTCTTTGTTGGTGTCTGTCTGGAAGGCATCCCAAGTGAATTCGGAATCCGAGGTTTCGGGTGCGTGGGACAAAAGCCACCAGCGCCAATAGTCCGCAGGCAGGATCTCAAGTGCTTGATCCATGAACACACCGCGCCCGCGTGACGTGGAAAATTGCCCACCATCATAGTTCAAAAAGTTGAACGATTTCAGGTAGTCAACCCGCTTCCAAGGCTCGCCAGATCCAATGATTGTGGCGGGAAAGCTGAGCGTGTGGAACGGCACATTGTCCTTGCCCATGAACTGCGTATAGCGCACGTCGTCAGCGCCTTTGTCCGTGCGCCACCAGCGCGCCCAGTCCTGATCACCCGTCGCATCCGCCCATTCTTGCGCGCAGGCGATGTATTCGATTGGCGCGTCAAACCAGACGTAGAAAACCTTGTCTTCCATGCCGGGCCACGGCGCGTCGCCGCGCATCACTGGCACGCCCCAATCGAGGTCGCGTGTGATGCCACGGTCCTGCAATCCGTCGCCGTCATGCAACCATTTTTTGGCGATCGACGTCGTCAACACCGGCCAACCTGTCTGGCTGTCGATCCAAGCTTCGATGTCGTTTTTCAGCTTTGATTGCAGTAGATACAAATGCTTCGTGTCGCGCATTTCCAGATCCGTTGAACCGGAAATTGTCGAATACGGATTGATCAATTCAACCGGATCAAGCTGCTTTGTGCAATTGTCACACTGATCGCCGCGCGCGCCCTCGAACCCGCAGTTGGGGCAGGTGCCCTCAATATAGCGATCCGGTAAATACCGCCCGTCTTCATGGGAATACATCTGCGTTTCCATGCGTTCTTCAATCAGGCCTTTGTCAGCCAGAACGCCTGCAAAATGTTGCGTCAGCGCGCGGTTTTGCGGTGAGCTTGAGCGCCCGTAGTGTTCAAACGACAACCCGAACCGCTTGGCCAGATCGGACTGGACCGTCCACATCTCAGCACAATAGTCTGCAACCGGTTTGCCCTCTTTGGCAGCCGCCAGTTCTGCTGGCGTGCCATGTTCGTCTGTCGCGCAGAGAAACAAAACCTCGTGCCCCCTCCCGCGCAGATAGCGGGCGTACAGGTCAGCCGGAAGCTGACTGCCGATCAGATTTCCGAGGTGCTTGATCCCGTTGATATACGGAATTGCGGATGTGATGAGGTGACGTGCCATGTTTTCCTGCCAATGCGCTGTTGGTACGGTCTAGCGTGAAGCGTCCTTGGATGCCAGCATCCGAAACGACAATCGCGCTGTTGCTAGCGGTCACGTGCGCGCCGCAATAATCGCCCGATCGTAAACGACGTGCGCGGGGCATAGACATAGGGCGTGCGGTCTTCGCGGGTGTCGCGCACGCGCATCCGTCTGATGCCAAAAACGATCAACGCGACATGACCGATCGAGATGAACACGAACAGCGCCGATGGTCCGAACGTATCGATCAGCAGCGACGTCAACCAAGGGGCGGCGATGGCGCCGACGGCGTAGAAAAACATCAGGGCGGCGGACAGTTCGATACGTTCCTCGGACGTGGCGAAATCATGGGCATGGGCGGCGGCGACGGAATAGACAGGAAATGTCGTCAGCCCGAAAAGTGCTGCACTGATCATCACGCCCGCTGTGCCGAGTCCGGACATTGCGACCGTGATGGCACAGGAAAACACCGATGCCACTGACAGCCAAACTAAAACCCAACGGCGATCATACTTGTCCGCCAGCCAACCGGCTGGAAATTGTGCCGCAGCACCACCCGCAACAAAGGCCGCTAGGAACAGACCGATCTGCCTTGCCTCAAGCCCGACTTCTTGGCCATAAATCGGGCCGACCATCCGGAACGACGCACCCGATAGCGCGGCCACGAGGACGCCTGCAACGGCCAGCGGCGACATGCGCCACGCCAGCCCCGGCCGCAGGCGTGGCGCGTCGGGAATCTCGGGTTGCGGCATGCGAGTCAAGGCCAGCGGTAGCATCGCCGCACAGCACAGGATAGTCAGCAAATTGTAGGCGATATAGGCTTCCATACTCGCCAAGGTGCCGATCAATAATTGTGCGATGAGGCTGCCCCCCATATCGACAACGCGGTACAGCCCCATCGCGCGGCCACGCGACGCATTGGTGACTTTCGCCTGCAGCCAGCTTTCGACGATTGTATAACAGCCTGCGATGCAAGCGCCTGACATAACACGCAAAAATGCCCAAGTAGTTGGATCGATAATCAGAATATGACCCGCCATGCCGATGGCACCCATCGCCGTGAACACGGCGAATGCACGACTGTGCCCGACGTTGCCCATCAGGCGTGGGGCCCACCAGCACCCAATAAAAAAGCCCAAAAAATGCATGGATCCAAGGAAACCAACCTCGCCTCGGCTGAAGCCATTTTGCAATCCTGTCAGCGCATCTAGTGGCCCGACGCCGCCCGACGAAAGCTGCAACAACAAGACCGACAACAAGAGGGCCGCAAAGGAGATCAACATCCGCATGCACCCATAAGCCCCCAAGTCGCCCCCGACTTCTAGGGCGTAATCGACGCCCTATGTCGTTCACGTGTCACGTGTGAGGGTTGCGGCGGCCTGCAAGCGGGCTATGTTCCGGCCAAATCGGAACAGGGGACACGGCATGAAACAGATCGAACTTGGGCGCACGGGCATTATGGTCAGCGATTGGTGTCTCGGCACGATGACGTTTTCGACGCAGACGCCACAGGACGATGCGCACCGCCAAATTGATATGGCTTTGGAAGCAGGGCTGAATTTCCTCGACACGGCGGAAATGTATCCGGTCAATCCGATGCGCAAAGAAACCGTTGGCAATTCTGAGAAGTGCATTGCTGATTGGATCAGCAAGTCTGGACGGCGCGAGGATGTGGTGATTGCCACAAAAGCTGGCGGCGACAGTCCGATGATCCGTGGTGGTGCTGGTTTTACGCCTGAGAATATTCTTGATGTTCTGGACGGCAATCTGGCGCGGCTTGGCACGGATTACATCGATCTGTACCAACTGCACTGGCCCGCGCGTGGATCGTATATGTTCCGTCAGAACTGGACGTTTGATCCGAGTGGGCAGGATCGTGCGAAAACGATGGACCATATCGGCGGCGTGCTGGAGAAGCTGAAACAAGCGCAGGCGGATGGCAAAATCCGCGCCTTCGGTCTGTCCAATGAAAGCGCGTGGGGGACCACGAAATGGATCGATGTCGCCGAAGAGTTGGGCGCGCCGCGGGTTGCGTCTGTGCAAAACGAATACTCGTTGTTGTGCCGTCTCTATGACACCGACATGGCGGAAATGTCGGTCAACGAAGACGTGGTGTGTTTTTCATTTTCACCGCTCGCAACAGGTCTTTTGACTGGCAAATACCAGAATGGCGCGGTGCCGGACGGGTCGCGCATGACCTTTGGGCCGCAGTTGGGCGGGCGGGTTCAGCCGCGTGTGTTTGACGCGGTAGACGCCTACCTAAAGGTGGCCGAAAAGCACGACATGCCGCTGGCGCATATGGCGATGGCGTTCCAGCGGTCCCGCCCATTCAAGGTCAGCGCTATTTTCGGCGCATCCACGTCCAAGCAACTGGCAGAACTGCTGGAAGGCAAGGATTTGGAACTGTCGGCTGACGTCTTGGCAGATATCGACGCCGCCCACCGCGCCCACCCGATGCCTTTCTAGGCCCAGCATTTATGATCGCAATCAAGCGCAGCGGCTTCGCCGAGCGTGATGGCTTATTTGCGGTCTGTGGTTGGCGCATCGTGTTTCATTCTGCGCGGTAAGCTGCAATAGTGGTCGCGTTGTCGGGATCGGTGCCAATTGTCAGGCGCTACACGCCAAACGCGTTGGCGTGATGTTTGACGGCCGTGATCAGCACAGTACTGGCATCGCGATGATCTTGCCAAACAAACAGATGGTGGATGCCCAGACGGGTTTCACCGCTTTCTGAAGCAAGGGTCGGGATTAAACGCGCATAGACAATTGCGGTGCCATTTAATTTGGCGATGAACGCAGGCGCCACTGTCGCGGGGCCAAAGAACGCATGTGCAATCGAGCATGTGTGACATGCGCGTTGTCGCAGTGAAACGCCGAAAGTGCGCGATCATCGCCAGATTGTCGGGCAGGTCAGTTACGGTCGCCAAAACGATGGAGGGGCTGGTATCTGTCTTCCGCCCAGTTCGTCGACTCCGGGCTTGCGTGTCAAGGCGGTCCAGCTAAGGTCGCGCGAAAGGGAGAATTCAATGCCACTCGCCATGAACCGTGACGTTTTTATCACCGCCGCAATTACCGGATCTGGTAGCACCCAAGATCGCAGTCCGCATGTGCCGCGCTCCCCCGAAGATATTGCCAATAGCGCGATTGATGCGGCCAAAGCAGGGGCCGCTGTGGTGCATTGCCATGTGCGTGACTCAGAAACGGGCGTTCCCAGCCGCCGATTAGATTTGTATCGTGAATTGACGGATCGTATCCGTTCGGCCGATATTGATGTGGTATTGAACCTTACAGCTGGTATGGGCGGTGATATTGTGTTTGGTGGTACGGAAAATCCACTGCCGACCGTTGACGGCACAGACATGGTTGGTGCGAGCGAACGGGTCGCACATGTTGCGCAATGTCTGCCAGAAATTTGCACGCTTGATTGCGGGACGATGAATTTCGCTGAAGCCGATTATGTCATGACCAATACCCCCGGAATGTTACGGGCGATGGGGCAGATGATGACGAATCTGGGCGTTAAGCCCGAGATTGAGGCGTTTGATACCGGCCATTTGTGGTTCGCCAAGCAGCTTGTGGCTGAGGGTATTTTGGAATCCAACGCACTGGTGCAGCTGTGCATGGGGGTGCCTTGGGGCGCGCCTGATGACCTCAATACCTTCATGGCGATGGTCAACAACGTACCGCCCGAGTGGACGTTTAGCGCCTTTGGTCTGGGGCGCAGCCAGATGCCTTATGTGGCGGCGTCTGTGCTGGCGGGCGGCAATGTGCGTGTCGGGCTTGAGGATAATCTGATGCTCGCCAAAGGCGTGTTGGCGACCAATGCACAGCTGGTGGAGCGGGCGCGCGGGATTGTTGAAAATCTTGGGGCAAAGGTGATCGGGCCAGCCGAAGTGCGCGAAAAGCTTGGTCTGGTGAAGCAAGCGCCAAAATGAGGCTGCTGGCGTTATGATACTGACGGGGTGCGCCCAAACTGCGCAACACTCCTTTGGCGTCACCATGTTCGAAGAAACCACCTGCATCGGGCAGGGTGGGCGAATTGTGATTGGGCCAGATGGTGGGTTTTGTGCAGGGGGCTAGAGGGCTGTGATTAGACGTGTTGTGACGGGGCTGGTGCTGGTGGTTTTGGCCGCTTGCGCCGCAGAACAGCCTGTCCGGACCCAAGCTGCCGTTTTGCGCGACCCGTCTGAGCAGATCGCATCGCAAACCAATGTCACAGCAGGTCGAATGGCTGGACGCTGGGTCATTCGGCAAAGATTTGCCAATCAGTCTGGCCCGCTCGGTGTCGTGATGTTTTCCACTTTACCAAACGGCGCGTTGCAGATGGCACAGACGCACCAAACCTGCAGTGTTGATCCCTGTGGGCGCGCACAAACTCTTGTTTTAATGGAACCAACGGGGCTGGGTCGCTGGACGGCTGTTGATGCGCCAATCTTCTTTCCGCGCGAAGAGCTCTGGGTGATGTGGATGGATTTCGACAGCCATACCGCCGCAATTGGCACCCCATCTGGTGAGTTTGGCTGGATCATGGACAAGAACCCGACCGGCGGTGGCGACCGCATTGCCGCAGCGCGCGACATTATGGATTGGTTTGGCTATGATGTGTCACAACTCCAAGAGGTGAAGCAATGAAACGCGCGTTCGTTGGTTTTGGTTTGGTGGTGGGTCTTTTCGCCTGTAGCGAGATTGCGATGCCCGGTTCAACGAGTGCATCGCCCCCGACCGCCGGCGGCGGTTTTTCGGTAATACCTCGTCCTTGGGTCAACAATGTCCTTTGAAGACTGTCGCGCCCGTGGCGGCATGATTATTCAAGATGCAGGCAGCCCGATGATTGCGTGCGACCCGCGCGTGCGCCGCGAACCTGTTCTAGCAAACGAATTTGACCACCCCGGCAGTCCGGTTCTGCAGACGGCAGTGGTTGTCGACGGCTAAACGCGCGATTGGTCTTGACGCCCCCCGCAAAAGGGCTTCGCATGCGCGAGGAAATTAAGTCTTGAAGGGGCGCAACTTGACACAAAGTGCAGCGATCATTGGCGGCGGCGTTATTGGTGGCGGTTGGGCCGCGCGGTTCTTGCTAAACGGATGGGACGTGCGGGTTTTTGACCCAGATCCGAACGCGAAGCGCAAGATCTGCGAAGTGTTGGACAACGCCCGCGCGTCGTTGCCTGGGCTGTATGACATGCCGATGCCGCAGGAAGGCGCACTGACGTTTCACGACACATTGGCTGACGCCGTGGACGGCGCGGTTTGGGTTCAGGAAAGCGTGCCCGAACGCCTTGATATGAAGCACGGTGTGTACCGTGACATCCAAACTCACTGCGCTGCGGACGCTGTAATTGCGTCCTCGACCTCTGGTTTTAAGCCCTCACAGTTGCAACACAACGCCATACGCCCCGAACAGATTGTGGTTTGCCACCCGTTCAATCCTGTTTACCTTTTGCCGCTGATCGAAGTTGTCGGCACGGATGTGAACGCGGATATGATTGGTGGAGTTGAGGATATCTTGCGCGGTGTCGGCATGTTTCCCCTGCTGGTCAAAAAAGAGATCGACGCCCATATCGCGGATCGTTTCCTTGAGGCCGTGTGGCGCGAAGCCCTGTGGTTGATCAAAGACGGCATCGCCACGACGGAAGAAATTGATGACGCGATCCGCATGGGATTTGGCCTGCGCTGGGGACAAATGGGCCTGTTTGAAACCTACCGCATTGCCGGTGGTGAAGCGGGGATGCGGCATTTCATTGAACAATTCGGACCCTGTCTGGCATGGCCGTGGACGAAACTGATGGACGTGCCAGAACTAACTGAGGAGCTGATCGACAAGATTGCGAGCCAGTCCGACGCACAGTCGGGCCACCACACCATCCGCGAACTGGAACGGCACCGCGACGCAAATCTTGTGGGGATGATGCGCACCCTTAAGGCGCGCGATTGGGGGGCTGGCGCGATCCTGAACACCCATGACAAAACCATGAACCAGTCCCGCGCGATACCCGAAACGTTGGCGGACGTGGGCGACCTGAACGTGCCCATCAAAACCGTAGATCGCGCGGTACCGCTGGATTGGACGGATTACAACGGCCACATGAACGAAGCGCGCTATTTGCAGGCCTTTGGTGACGCCACCGACCGTCTGATGCATATTGTTGGTTGCACGCCGGACTACATTACGAAGGGTGGAAGTTATTTCACTGCCGAAACCCACATCCGCCACCTTGATGAAGTCAAAGCTGGGGCGCGGATCAGGATCGAGACGCAGGTCTTGTTGGGAGCGGGCAAGAAAATGCAGCTGTTTCACGCAATGTATGAGGGCGACCGTTTGCTGGCCACGGGCGAACATATGTTGATCCATGTCAGTCTTGCGACGCGGCGTGCCTGCGATCCAGCCTCGGATGTGGCCGACCAACTGGGCAAACTCGCCGCTGCCCACGCACAATTGCCTCGCCCGAACGGCGCGGGTGCGGCTGTAGGCAAACGCTGATGCGGGTCCTTATCACCGCAGGTGCATCAGGCATCGGTTTTGCCATGGGCGACTCGTTTGCAGCCGCAGGGTATGACGTTTGGGTCACCGACGTGGACGCGGCGGCATTGGCAGAGTGCCCGACAACATGGACGACACGATTGGTCGACGCCGCAAACGAGCCGCAAATGCGCGGCTTGTTTGAGGAGATCGCCAGCGCGGGCGGGTTGGACGTGGCCTGTGCGAACGCAGGGATCGCAGGGCCGACGGCGCAAGTTGAAGATGTCGCGTGGGAGGATTGGAAGACCTGCGTCGATATCACCTTAGGCGCTGCGTTTCTGACGGCAAAATTCGCGGCCCCCTTGCTGAAGTTGGCGAACGCGGGCGCGATTATTCTGACATCTTCAACTGCAGGCGTGTTTGGCTACCCCAACCGCGCGCCCTATTCGGCGGCGAAATGGGGCGTGATCGGGCTGATGAAAACGCTGGCCATGGAATTGGGACCGTTCGGCATTCGCGCCAACGCGATCTGTCCCGGTGCCGTTGAGGGCCCGCGTATGGACGGCGTATTACAGCGCGAAGCGGTGGCCAAAGGTATGACCCGCGATGCGGTCTATCACGGATACGCATCAGGCACGTCGATGCGCACGTTTGTGCGCGCACAAGATATCGCGAACATGGCGGTATTTTTGGCATCTGATGGCGCTGCGCGGGTGTCGGGGCAGGTTATTTCTGTTGATGGGCATACCGAAAATCCAGACCCAAAGGCATGAATTCTAATTGGCTGCGCCAATCCGCCGGGGGGGGGCTTCTGGCCCCCCCCGGGATACTTCTAAAGCAAAGACCGCTCAGAGATATTTTATCTTGAGGGTTTGGATATAGTTGGGCAAATCGCGCGGCGTGATGGATGCTTCGCGCACCAGCGTGTCAAAATGGCGGGTCATCAATTGCACCCGTTCGGTATCGCGAAATGCCAGATAGTTTTGCCCCAAATACAACACTGCCAGCAACGGTCCGAACACGGTCATTGACGCGGAAAACAGGCGGCGTGCATCAAAAGAATGTAGGCGCAACGTCGGGTAAAGATCTGCTTGAAGGGCCGCGAAATGGTCCAGCTGCGCAGACCGTAAATCGGCTGGAACGCCTTCATAATAGCCTGTGCCAGACGCAAAACTGGTGAGTTCATAGATCGGCAGCGCGACTTCGTAGTCTGATTTCGCCGCGCGCATCCAGCGCAATCTGTCTTCGGACGCGCCGATTGCCTGTTCTGTCGAGCGGCCCAATTGCGGTCCGTATTCCCAGCGCAGCAGGTCAGGCAATTTCATCATGTCAGGCAGGCCAGCAGGGACGTGACGAATTTTGTAACCCTCCGCCTCTTGATGCCATGCAAATATTTGCTCATCGACCAGTGCGCGTGGCGCTTTGGTGACTTCAAATGATGCGGCAATCAAATCGGCCGCCTGTTCCGGTTGTGCCGTAAGGCCCAGCAACCAATCGGCAGAAACCCCAAGCGCATAGGCGCAACCTGCCACAATCTGTGCGTTGGGCAGTCGCGCGCCGTCCCCTTTCAGCAGTTGCGACACGGTTGATCTATCGACGCCAATGGCGCGCGCGAGGCCGGATTGCGTGGCGTTCTGCGTCGACATCGCCTCCCGCAGGCGGGTGCGAAACAGTAGGGCGCGGGCGCGTTTGTCGATATTTTGCATCATGCGGTTACTTATATCACCATATGCGCGTTTTGATAACTCTTTCCAGAATTCTGTCAGCATGGCGGTGCAGCTAGACCAAAGAAAACAAGTTATGGAGCACGCATGGACACGCGCAAGCGCACACTCGTCAAAGCCGTTATCTGGATCCTGATCGGGCTTATCGTGAGGTTGTCCGTTGGTTTCATTGCGACGGGTTCTTTTGTTGTTGGCGGCGCGATGGCAGTTGTGAATGCGTCGATTGGCCTGTCGACTTATGTGCTTTATGAATGGGTTTGGGATCGCGTGCATTGGGGTCGCAATGTCTGATCGCAGCACGACGCTGGCGCCCAGCAGGGCGATTGAATGGCCGACGGTTCGTTTGGCGTTTTTCTGTTATCTTGGGGCTTTTTTGGTGCTGTGGGTCTTGCCGACATGGACTGCGATCCTTGTTTTGGGACCGATCATCGCGCTGCATGCGTCGCTGTCTCATGAAGTCTTGCATGGTCATCCCTTTACAAATCAAACGCTGAATGCCGCGCTGGTTTTCCCCGCCCTCACGCTGGTTGTGCCTTATGCGCGGTTTCGCTCCACCCATCTTGCCCATCATCGCACCGAACATTTGACTGACCCCTACGATGATCCCGAAAGCAATTATCTTAATCCTGCGATCTGGGGAAGATTGGCTGCACCTATGCGTGCCCTGCTGCGGTTTAACAATCGCCTTTTTGGGCGGCTTCTGATCGGGCCGCTGGTCGGCCAGTTCATGTGGATGGCAAGCGATCTGCGGGCCTGTCGCGCGGGTGAGCGTGATGTGATCCGTGGATGGGTCGCGCATATTCCCGCCGTTGCAGTGGTTGTGGCGCTTATTTGGGCGGCGCCCCTGCCGTTTTGGGCCTACGCGATCGGCGCCTATTTTGGCCATGCCATCCTGCGCATCCGCACGTTTCTTGAACACCGTGCCCATGATCTATGCCGCGCCAGAACTGTCATTGTTGAAGACCGTGGTCCATTGGCATTGTTGTTCCTAAACAACAATTTACACGTCGTTCACCACATGCACCCCAACGTGGCGTGGTACGATCTGCCCGCGCTTTACGCGACCAATCGTGCGCATTATCTGCGCCGCAATGACGGATATGTTTTCTCATCCTACGGCGACGTGTTCCGTCGGTATTTCTGGCACGCCAAAGACCCTGTTCCCCATCCACTCTGGCGCAAGGACGACTGAGCGTGCATCAGGGGTCATGGACGCTTGGATCCCCATCACCCTTTTGGCTGCCGTGGCGCAAACTGCGCGTTTTGGTCTGCAAAAGCAGCTTAAATCAACACGGCTGAGCACGGGCGGCGCGACCTTCGCGCGGTTCATCTATTCATCGCCCCTCGTGGTGCTGGGAGTGCTCATTTACACCAGCATCACCGGGCACGCGCTGCCCGCTATCTCGCCTGTATTTTGGGCCTACGCGCTGACTGGGGGCGCGACCCAAATCCTTGCGACGATGTGCGTTGTGGCGTTGTTTGCGCATCGCAATTTTGCCGTCGGTATCACGTTCAAAAAGACCGAAGTGTTGATGGCCGTGTTCGTTGGCCTTCTTATCTTAGGAGAGGGCGTAACTTGGTTGGCGTTTGGTGCCATTTTGATCGGCCTGGCTGGCGTTGTGTTGTTGTCCGACCCACCTAGCGAGTCACAAGATCCGTGGCACAAGCGCATCCTGAACCGCGCGGCGGGACTTGGGCTTGCATCGGGGCTGTTGTTTGCCTGTTCTGGTGTTGGGTATCGCGGGGCGTCGCTGTCGTTGGACACAGGTGATGTGTTCTTGCGGGCTACGTTGACATTGGCCTGCGTCACTACGGCGCAAACCATCGCAATGGCGATCTGGTTGCGCCTGTTTGACCGTGGAGAAATCAGCCGCGTGCTGTCCACATGGCGCGTCTCAAGCCTTGTGGGGATTACCAGCATGATCGGATCAACCTGCTGGTTCGTCGCTTTCACGTTGCAAACTGTGGCCTATGTCAAAGCGCTGGGGCAGATCGAATTGCTGTTTTCCCTTGCGCTTACGATGTTCTTTTTCAAAGAAAAAGTCAGCCGCCGTGAGGTTCAGGGTGGCGGCCTGTTGGTTATGTCGGTGTTGGTGCTGGTCTTGGTAACTTAGGATTCAAGCGGGCTGACACCACTAAGCCGTGTCACCAGATGCGCCTCGTCGTCATTGCGAAAGAACGGCACGGTGTCGGGAGGGCCGTCGCGGCGCAGGCCTGACCCGATCTCCGCCAGAACAACCTTGGTGATGAAAGGCAAATCAAGCGCGCGGGCCTCGCTCAACGGGACCCAATGAAGGTGGTCCAACTCATCCTCGGCGTTTGTGAAATCGTCGGGATCGGTGACCAGCTGCTCTGCTTCAACCATAAAAAACCGCGCATCAAACCGGCGTGGGCGGCCTTGCGGTGTCACAGCGCGAAACACAAACTGTAGCGCTGACGCATCGGGGCGGTGTCCGCTGCGCGCAAACCCGCGCCAGCCTTGCGGTGCATCAGGCCAGCGGGCGGGTGTGCCAAGAATTTGGCCGGTTTCTTCCCACAATTCACGGATTGCTGTGGCTGCGAGGGTATCGGGCGTGCGCGTGCTGTGATCGGCCAATCGATCCGCATCGAGCTGCGACAACCCACGCCCGAGTTTGATCTCGCCATCGCCTTCGTCAACCGCACCGCCGGGAAAGACGTATTTGTTCGGCATGAATGCGGCCGACGCGCCGCGCTGGCCCATCAACACACACGGGCGCGTTGCAAGCTTGCGCAGCACAATCACTGTCGCTGCGTCTCGTAGCGCTGTTTTGTCCAAACTATCACCCACCCTTGCCACACTTGTCGGGGTCAGGATGTGCCCCCAAAGCCATGCATCCGCCGTGACCACTGGATGGCCACGATCAAGCCTTTCAGCCTTGGCAAAAGATAAAGCGAAAGCGCCACACTGACAATCGTCAACACGGTTGCGAACACCATCGGGTCGGGGCGAAACTGCGTCCAGCCAAAATGCATCATCACGGCCACAACGTGTGCCACTAGCAGAATAGTCAGATAGGCAGGCCCGTCGTCCGCGCGTTGATGGTGCAAATCTTCGTCGCAAACCGGGCAGCGATCAACGACCTTCAGGTAGCCCACAAACATCATACCTTCCCCACAATTCGGACAACGACGACGCAAACCACGCAACATGGCGGGTTTGGTTGGGCGGTCGTCTTTGGGAATGGCGCTTTGATTTGGCATGATGTCCTCAATTTCTGAAACGAAGTTGTGCCGCTGTAAGGTGTGAATTCATAGGTGTGATAGTGTCGCGCCCATGGCCTGAAAATTGCATCGCCACAAAAGTCAGCGCAAAATAATCCCGCAATCTGCGACGGAAACCCGCGCCCCATCCGTTCTATCTGCATCGACGGCCTGACAGGTCGTCACAACATGACCCAAAAAGGACGATCAAAATGAAAACGACATTTCTTGTGGCAGCAATCGCAGCAGGCATGACATTGGCGGCCACGGCCGAGGCCTGCGAAGGCAATCCGCCTCGCATGGAGATGCCAGCGTTCGAAGAGCTCGACATCAATTCTGACGGCGCTGTGACCAGTGACGAAATTGAGGCCGTGATACAGACCCGTGCGGCGGCGCGTTTTGCACAAACGGACACCAACGGCGACGGCGCATTGTCGGTTGAAGAAATGGTTGCCCGCGCTGATGCGGCCCGACAGGAACGCGCAGCGGGCCGCCCGGCTGAGCAGATCGAAAAGGCTGACACCAACGGCGATGGTCTGTTGCAAGCCGATGAACTTGCAGCCCATGCAGAGGATCGCGGCGAAGGTCGCGGACCAGATCGTATGTTTGAGCGCGCTGATTCTGACGACAACGGCAGCCTGAGCGCGGAAGAATTCGCCGAAGCCCAGAGCCGCATGGAAGACCGTGGCGGGCGCCGTCCACACGGACAACGTGGTGATCACTAAACGCAACGTGCGGCGCGCGGGAATTACCTTCGCGCTGCGCACCCTTGTGAGGGATGGATGATATGGGTAGCTGGATAATTGATGACGGATCAGGCTGGTGTTCAACGCGCGCTTCAAAGCGCGCCGCACAGTGACGCGGACCTTCTCGCGGCCTTTGCGGGCGGCGATCGTGGTGTGGCTATGGAGCTGTCGCAGCGATTGACCCCGCGCGTTATGGGGCAGGCGTACCGCATGCTTGGTAACCGCGCAGAAGCCGAAGATGTCGCACAAGACGCGATGATGCGCCTGTGGAAAATCGCGCCTGATTGGGACGCGGACTGCGCCCAGATCACCACGTGGTTGTACCGCGTTGTGGCCAACCTGTGTACGGATCTTTTGCGAAAATCTGGCCGCGGTGTTTCGCTTGATGCGGTTGAGGAACCAAGTGACCCGCGCAAATCTGCCGCGCAAGACATGCAAGACACCGCCAGATTGGCGGCTTTGCACAGCGCATTGGCGGATTTGCCGGACCGGCAGGCGCAGGCGGTGGCGCTGCGCCACCTTGAAGAACTGGGCAATCCGCAAATTGCCACCATTATGGAAACCAACGTACGCACCGTTGAAAGTCTGATAGCACGGGGCAAACGCGCTTTGATTGCAAAACTATCTGGGCGCAAAGATGAATTGGGGTATGACGATGACCACGGATGACAAAATGCTAGACGCCGCGTTCACGCTGGCCCGCACGCCGGATTTGACCCCGTCGGACGCCCTGATGGATCGCATCATGCTGGACGCCGACAACGTGTTGGCAGGGTCCGCATCTGTTATAACCCGCCGCAAACAAAGTCTTGGGGCCATGCTACTAGATATCATTGGCGGCTGGCCGACCTTCAGCGGCTTGGCGGCTGCGACGGTTGCAGGCTTCTGGATCGGGGTCGCGCCACCTGCTGCTTTGTCAGATTTGTCTGCGGGGATTTGGGGGCCCACCATCGAAGTGCCCCTGTTTGAAAACGACGTTTACGCAGGGTTGGAGGGCTGATTATGGCCAAAGAGAAAACAAAATCACAGCGCGTGCAAAGGGTTGTGCTGATCGGATCACTGGCCCTCAACCTGTTGATTATCGGCGTTGCCACGGGTGTGGCCCTTAACGGTGGCAAGCCGGGCGCAGGTCAGCGGTTCGATCTGACTGTCAATCCGTTGGCACGCGCCATGGAAGGCGCGCGCAGCAACGCTGTTCGCGATGCCCTGCGCGACAGTGGTGCGTTTGAACGCGATGACCGCTCAGACATGCGGCGCGATATGAATGCCTTGCTCGCGACCTTGCGGGCGGATGAGTTTGATGAGGTCGCATTTCGCTCTGTGCTCATGCGTCAACGCGACAGATTTCGGTCCGGACAAGAGACGGTTTTGGGTGCTGTGAGCGCTCAGATCGACGACATGAGCGCCAGTGAACGCGCTGCATTCGCGGACCGATTGGAAGAACAAATGCGTCGCGGGCCGGCCGCGCGCCGATAAGAACTGCGGGCTGCCTGCGCGCCGACAAGTCATGCTGAACCCCAACGTGCTGAGGGGGCTGCTGACTTTTATGTCTAATCATGCAGCCGACAGGCTGACCTTATTGCGACCACTGCACTTGGCCGCATAAAGTGCGCCATCCGCCGCGCTTACCAATTCGCCAAGATCATCAACCACATCCGTCGCCTCCTGTCAGTCGCTCAGGCTGACACCAACGGACATCGTTACGCGGACTTCTTGTTGGTCGGGGCCGACAAAGAAGGGTGCGCGCCAATTAATTTGCGCAACTGTTCGGTGGCGGTGCCTCAATAAAGACGTTGCTGTTGGGGATCGCGACAAGAAACTCTTCCCCACTGATGCGCGAAAGCAAGTCCACTGAGCGTAAATTTCCCTGTAAACGGCTCGCGGTTTTGCACAAAATCTCATCCCCGACTTTATGGCCGTAGGTGCCATTGATGGCCTTGAAATGGTCAAGGTCCAGAACCATAATCACAAATTGTTTTCCGTTTTTGCGGCTTTGTGCCGACAGCCGCGACAAATGTGGCATGGCGTAATGACGATTGAACAGCCCTGTCAGTGGATTGGGGATCTCCGCCTCAAGTCCAGTTTCAACTGTGCGTCGCAGCTCGTCCGCCTCAAGTTTGGCTTGGATCAGGACTGCGCAACGATGCCTGATCTCACCCGCATCAACTGTGGATAGACCGTATCACTCGCCCCAAGATCCAACGCCATTGCCGCGGCAGGGCGCGCACCAAAACCAAGATGCCAGCACGGCGCGTTTTCGATCGGGTGCGCAATTCGGACAAGATTCGAAACAAGATATTATCGTCACTTAATCCGGCACGAAAATCGAGCAGAAACAGATCCGTGGAACCTGAATTTACGTCACTTAGGGTCAATTTTTCAGCCTGCAACGAGGTCAATTGGACGTTCTCAAGGGTTTGCGACAAGTGCGACAAGTCAAGCGCGAGCGTGTTGATTGTGCCGCAGCCACCACCTGGATCGGCGACTTGAATCGGTTGTAGGCCTCAGTAAAGCCAATGGCTGTGCGGGTGTCTTCGCGCATCCGCGGCTCTTGGCGTGCGTCACGCCCGCGCAACAGACAACGAATGCGGGCCTGCAAAATATGATCGTTAAACGGTTTGGTCAAAACATCATCCGCGCCGGCTTCAAGTGCAACAACACGGTCGCGCGGGGTCTGGAACCCGCCTGTCGCAATAATCGGGATCAGGTTGATGTTCGCGTCGGCCTTCAGAAATTGGCAAAACGCGTGCATTTGTTCTGCGTCATTGCTAATGTCCATCAGGATCAAATTGGGCAGTGACGCCGCAATTTTGGCGCGCGCTTCGTCCAGCGTTGCGAAAGGTCGGACACGGTATTGAGACGCGAGAAGTTTGACCTTCAGCACAATGCGGTTGGTGGCTACACCGTCTATAATGAGAATATCGCCAGCCATCTTGTTTCCTTCTGAGCGTTACCCCAAAGTCCCTGTAACAACTTTGCCCCTTAAATGGTTAAGAAACCCTTTCCGTATTGGTAACATCCTACAATGGCTCCTGAACGCGCTGAACAAATCGCCCTTTTTGCCCTCACATGGCTGGCCTCCAAGGATGACCTTTTCCCTTTGTTTCTAAGATCTTCGGGGGCAAATGCGGAGGACATAGCTGGGCAGGCCGAAAACCCCAATTTCCTCGGCTCCGTGCTGGATTTTGTGACTATGGATGATGCTCGGGTCATTGAATTTTGCGACGCAAATGGGATAAAGTATGAAGAACCGCTAACGGCGCGTTATTCATTGCCGGGCGCGGAAGTGGTCCATTGGACATGATTTTGCGGGCCATCAAGGGGATCATTTTCGACAAAGACGGCACGCTGTTTGATTTTAACGCGACATGGGGCGCATGGGCACGAACCGTGTTTGAAGCTGAAACTGCGGGCCATCCCGACCAACTTGCGCCACTTGCCGCAGCACTTGGGTATGACCTTGCGGTCGGGCTGTTTCGTCCCGAAAGCCTCGTGATTGCCAGCACCGTGAAAGAAATTGCGCAGGCGGTTTTGCCGTTCGTCGCCGAAACCGACCCCAGCGCATTGATTGCGCGGTTTAACGCTGCTGCGACGCACGCGCCGCAGGTTGAAACGACGCCCCTAGTGGGATTTATCACCTCGCTGAAGTCAGCGGGGCTGAAGGTCGGTGTCGCCACCAATGACGCCGAATCGCCCGCACGCGCACACCTGAGATTGGCAGGCATTGAGGCATTGTTTGATTTTATCGCAGGGTTTGATTCTGGCTTTGGCGGCAAACCCGCGCCCGGGCAGTTGTTGGGCTTTTGTGATGCGACAGGGCTGGCCCCGTCCGAGTGTGTGATGGTCGGCGACAGCACCCATGATCTGCACGCAGGGCGCGTAGCTGGCATGGCCACCGTCGCTGTTCTCACTGGTGTGGCAGGGCGCGCAGCCCTTGCACCCCACGCCGACGTGGTTCTGAATTCCATCGCTGAGCTGCCCGACTGGTTGAACTTGTAAGCCCACGCGCGTTTGTTTCGCGACATCTTTTGTCGCTAAATGCAGGGCGCATGGGTGCGGGCATGTCAGATTGAGGATAACCCGAGAAGGAAATCCCGATGTCTGACGTTGCTCCTCCGAAACGCCGGCGCTCAGGTGGGCGCGCTGCCAATACTGCCAAACGGCTCAAGTCCGACATCAACCAGATGCCATGGCGCTTGCCGATCAACACCGACCGTCCGACAGAACCACTGGACGGTGACGGCGTGCAGGCGATTCACGACGGCGCAATGCGCATACTCGAAGAAATTGGCATCGAATTTCTGAACGAAGAAGCGGTGGAGCTGTTCAAGCAAGCGGGCTGCACCGTTGAAGGCAACAACGTCAAAATGGGCCGCGATTGGGTCATTGAAATGATCGCCAAAGCGCCCGAAAAATTCGACATCACCCCGCGCAATTCCGACAGGAAAATCACGCTGGGCGGTGGGCATATCCTGTTCGGCAACGTGTCGTCGCCGCCGAATTACTTCGACCTTGAAATCGGCAAGAAAGTATCAGGCAACCGCAAACAATGCGCTGATTTGCTGCGATTAACCCAACATTTTAACTGCATACATTTCGCGGGCGGCTATCCCGTGGAACCCGTGGATGTGCATGCCTCTGTCCGTCACCTTGATGTGGTGTTTGATAAGATGACCCTGACCGACAAGGTCGGCCATGCCTATAGCTTGGGCAAAGAACGCGTCGAAGACGTGATGGAAATGGTGCGTATTTCTGGTGGCTGGACAGACGAAGAATTTGAATCAAAGCCGCGGATGTATACCAACATCAACTCGACATCGCCGCTCAAACACGACGTGCCGATGATTGACGGTTGCTTGCGTTGCGTGCGCCGTGGTCAGGCCGTTGTCGTCACGCCGTTCACGCTTGCGGGGGCCATGGCACCGGTGACAATGTCGGGTGCCGTGGCATTGTCCGTCGCCGAAGCGCTGTCTGCTATTGCGCTGTTCCAATACGTCCGGCCCGGTGCGCCCTGTGTCATCGGCACGTTCACATCCAACGTCGATATGAAATCCGGCGCGCCCGCGTTCGGCACCCCTGAATATATGCGGGCCACGCAAATGACTGGCCAGATGGCGCGGTTTTATGGGCTGCCTATGCGATCCAGCGGCGTGTGCGCCGCCAACGTGCCGGACGGGCAAGCCATGTGGGAGACGTCAAATTCCCTTTGGGCGGCCGTACAATCGGGCACCAATATGGTCTACCACGCGGCGGGCTGGCTGGAAGGCGGGCTGATCGCATCCCCTGAAAAGTTCGTCATGGATTGTGAAGTCATCCAAATGATCCAGCGCTACATGGAACCCCAGATCACTGCGACAACCCCTGCTGACATCGCTTTTGATGCGATCAAAGAAGTTGGGCCTAAGGGGCACTTTTTCGGCATCCAACACACACAAGACCGCTACGAAAAGGCGTTTTATGAACCGTTTGCCAGCGATTGGCGCAATTTTGAGGCTTGGGAACTCGCGGGTGGCGAATGGACCGCACAGCGCGCCCATCGCATCTTCAAAGAGATCATTGCCAATTTCGAAGAACCGCCCATGGACGCCGCGATCCGCTCGGAACTGGAAGACTTCGTGGCACGGCGCAAGTCCGAGGGTGGCGCGCCAACCGATTTTTAGGGGAGGAGCCTCCTGCGGGGATATTTACGCGACAAAGGCAGGCATGAAAGTCAGTCTATCTGGGGCGGTAAATGCAGTCGGCGGGTGTCTTTTGACGATCAAGATCCGCCAACAGACTCTTGTGGCGTTAATCCTGGGATCCTGCATCAGATCGTGGCAAAGGCCGAAATCGCTGTCAGCCGCCGCCAGCGTCGTTTGCCAATTGCGCAAGACTTAACCGTTGGTGTCCAGCCAGATAGTCACTGGCCCGTCATTGACCAATGACACCGCCATGTCAGCGCCAAACTGCCCTGTTTGTGTCGCGACATACGCCGCCATTTCTGTGGCAAACGTTTCATACAAGCGCGCACCATCCTCAGGCGCTGCCGCTGCCGAAAACCCCGGCCTGTTGCCGCGCGACGCGTCGGCCGCCAAGGTGAACTGACTGACGACCAATGCCGCGCCCCCCACATCCACCACTGACCGGTTCATCCGGCCTGCGTCATCCTTAAAAATCCGCAGCTTGGAAATTTTGGTGGCGAGTTTGGCTGGCAGATCATCGGTATCGCCCTGCATGGCACAGACCAACACCAGAACGCCCGCCTGACATTGCCCGATCAGCGCCCCGTCCACATGGACTTGCGCCGATGTCACTCGCTGGACTAGCGCCCTCATCAGACCGACTTACAGACCAAGATCTGCCGCCGTTGGCGGGTTCGCACCAGCCCGTGACACCGTCACCGCCGCCACCCGCACGCCCAGATGCAACGCTGCACGAATTTCCTCAGTGCTCAGGTTTGCGATGCGTTCCTTGCTCAAAACGCCCGCGCGATCCAAACCTGCCAACGTGCCGGAATTAAATGTATCACCCGCGCCAACAGTGTCGACAACGACTGCGCGTTCGGACGGGACGAACACTGTGTGTTCTGCGGAATATCCCGTGACGCCCTTAGCGCCTTCGGTGATGCAGACCAGCTTGGCGCCCTTGGCCAGCAGACCCTTGGCAAGTGCGGCCAGATCGCCTTCACCTTCCATCCAGTGCAAGTCTTCATCGCTGAGTTTTATGATGTCCGCTGCCGCCATCATCCGGTTGATCCGCGCGCGGTACGCGACCACGTCTTTGATGAACGACGGGCGGATGTTGGGGTCAATCATTGTCACACGGCGGGGGGCTTCGCGCAGCATCAGCGCCTCATAGGTGTCGCCGCAGCCGTCCCCGACTAGTGAAATACCACCGAAAAACATCGCATCAGCGTCGATTTCCGGCGCATCGTTCAGGGAGCGCATCGCCGAATTTTCATCGTAAAACGCATAGGTTGCTTGCCCGTCCACCAGTTTGACGAAGGCCACGGTGCACGGCGCATACAGGCGCGGCGACGGGGTGTGATCCACACCGCTCGCGTCCAGCGCATTACGCAAAATGTCGCCGAGAAAATCGGACGACATGCCGCATAAAAACTGCGTCTTCACACCCAAGCGTCCCAGACCGATTGCCGTATTGAACACCGCACCGCCGGGGTAGGGGGCAAACGCCGCCTCGCCGAGCGTACTTTCGCGTGGCAGCAAATCAATCAGGGCTTCCCCACAGGTCAGAATCATTGTGCTTGTCCTTCGAAATCCAAAATCCAGCGGCATTTTATCACTGATTGTTAGCGATAACAATTCCGACAATTCCGGCAAAGATCAAGCCACAAACCACCGCAATCGCGATCTTGATCGCTGAATAAGGCCTCTCGCCCCGAACGCGGCCTGAGCGGCCGTTCACTACAAAACGGAACGTGCGGCCACGATACTTATACGCCGCCATCCAGACCGGCAGCAGCACATGCTTGAACGTCAGGGTGCCAATTTCCGTATCCACCAACCCAACCTGTTGTTCATCGCCACCAATGTCGTCTTTCACATCGCGGCGGATGACCACGTCCATATGCTCGCGCGCTTCCTTGAACGCATCCGCAAGTTCAACCTGATAGCCCTGGGCGCGAAATCCGGCCAGATATTGCGGCTGATAAGGTTCCATTGCCGACAAATCCCAAGGCTCCAGGGCATTGGTGTATTTCTTCGGTAAAGACTGCGACCCCAGCACCAATACATCGTCAAAAAACCGCGCAACGCGGCCCTGCACGCCGCGCCAGCGGGTTTTTCGTACCTGTTCCTGTTCGGTTTTGCCGTCGCGTGTGACCGTGCGGGTTTCGTAATAATGCGTGCCGCGCTGGCCAGAATACTGGCTCTTGGTGTCGGCATCAAAGGTCCAGTACGGCACATAAATGCCTGACAACTGTCGCCCCTTTCGGGCGTAGTCCTGCAACCCGTTTGGCGCAAACCAAAGACCGCCAAGCCAGTCGGTCATCTTGGCACGCGCCGCGCGTTCGTCCAACCCGAACGGCAGCAACCCCTTCGGCTTGATGTGGCGATGCAGTCCCGTGTCCGTCACCACGGGCGTGGCACAAAACGGGCATTCCGCGGCATGGACTGTCTCGTTGAATTCGGTTTGCGCGCCGCAACTGGGGCAGGATACAACGCGCGTTTCCTGAATCTCTGCTTCCGGAATGTTGCCCGCGACGGCACTGCGAAAATCGATTTCTTTGAGCGAGGAATTACGCCAAGGACCGACTTCAATCGCTTCCGTATTGCCGCAATGGTCGCAAATCAATTGGTTCTGACCAGGGTCAAAACGAAGATTGGACCCGCAATTGTTGCAGGGAAAACGGTGTTCAGCGTCGGGGTGGGGTATATCAATAGATTCCATCCGCTACAGATAGTGGTGAAATACCTTTGGCGCCATAATGCGCAACGCATTGTCGCGCAGTTTTATGTGCCGCCAGATGTGAAATCCCGCATGGGCAACCGCCAAAGCCGCAATTGCGTAAAACTCGATGGAATGCACGATGCCCACCAGATCGTTCAGCTTGGGCCAGCCCATGGGATAGGCTATCGGTACGATATCCCCCGCCCAAAGTTGCACAGAACTTGTCAAACCCAGCAAAAACCCGTCATTGCGACCCCGAACAGCCCCCACATCAGCGTGATATGCAAGGGGCGGTGCACCTTTCGCGCCCAGCCTTGCATCTTGGGTCCTGGGCGGCTTGCCAGTCCTTTGCGCAGATAAAGTGTAAACCACATCAGCGTGCCCGACACGAATACCAGCCCGAATACTGAATGGAGATCGACCCAGAAAGACCCCAACGCATCACGTCACGCGGCTGCACCAGCACGAACCAAAAAAACAATTGCACGATCCCCCAATGGAGGATTTTTAGTAATGTCCGACGACTTGGGGTCCGTAGGTATTGAGATGTAATCATGGTCTAGCCATGCGCGATGTGCGCCAAAAGTTTCATAGGTTAATAATTAAAAACTGCCATTTAGGGAATTTCTGCGGCGCGATCAGCCACAGCGCATCCACGTCCAGCAGCCCTTTAACTCCTGACTACGATCCACCCGACCTTGGTATCTCCCCTGAAGGCCCCAACTGCTCAAACCCTTGAGGGAAATCTGATCCGCCCGTCGTGTAGATTACGCACCCGGTGGCGGGGGCGGCATCACAGTGAACAATTGCGCCAATTCAGCGACCTCATCGGCAGCCATCCAGCCGTCCTGACCCTGTGTCCAGACAATGCTGGCGCGGGTTAATGTGCCATCTACCACCATGCGCCCCAATGACGCCTTGGAAAATGGCCCAGTGGTTTTGCCCGCTTCGGCAATATGCCAAACGTGTTCGACGGGTGGCGGCGGCGGTGCAGCTTGTGGCGTGGCCGGCGCGATCTTTTGCGCCCAAGGATTTGCCATCTGCTGTGCCATCGCCATGCCCATTCCGGCACCCATGCCCGCGCCCATAGCACCCGACGCCTCGCCGCCAGATCGCAACGCCTCTGCTGCGGCGTATTTCATATGTGCGTCCAGATCTCCGGTCAATCCGCGCGATGTCCGCGTGTCCAAAGCGGCCTCAACTGCTGGGGGCAAGCTGATGTTTTCGATGTACAATTCAGGAATTGAAATGCCGTATGCCGCAATCGTATCAGCAATCGCGCCCGCAATAAGCTTGCCCAGATCGGCCGTATTTGCGGCCATGTCCAGCACCGCGATTCCAGATGCTGCAATCGTTCGGGTGAACGCCTGCACGATGATGTTGCGGATCTGGAAGCTGATCTCATCCATGGTGAATTCGCCGTCGGTGCCGACAATCTCTGTCAGGAACTTGGCAGGGTCGATGACCTTCACGCTATAGGTGCCAAACGCCCGAATACGGGTTGGCCCAAATTCAGGATCACGCAGCATGATCGGGTTTTTGGTGCCCCATTTCAGATCGTTAAACCGCGTCGTGTTGACGTAATAGATTTCCGATTTGAACGGCGATTGGAACCCGTGATCCCAGTGCTGCAACGTCGTCATGATCGGCATATTGTTGGTCTCGAGCATGTAAAGACCGGGCGTAAACACGTCCGCCAGCTGACCTTCATGCACAAACACAGCCGCCTGACCGGTGCGCACCGTCAGCTTGGCGCCGTATTTAATCTCATGAGCCTCACGTTCAAACCGCCAGACCATCGTGTCGCGAGTGTCATCTGCCCATTCGATAACGTCAATAAATTCACCGGTGAGAAAGTCGAGAATGCCCATAATGTGGCTCCTGTCTTAGTTAAATCTGTCCCGTCACGCCAAAGCTATGCAGGCCCGTTGTTCATTAATTCTGTCGCAATCACCCGTGCGATCGGTGCGGCCTTTGCCGCAGTCATGCCGGTTTGCAGGCGGTCATCGTATAGCATCTTTAACAGCAGTTCATCGTGCGTTGTCAGCAGTCCGAATTCCTCGTCATCGTTAAAAATCGAAGGCCGCGCACGTGGGCTGTCGTTGGCCAGCCCCAAGCCCTGTGCCAGTTCTTCGTGGATACAGGCCAGCCGCATCAGATCGGGGTGTTCGCCGCGGATCAACGCCACAGCTCGGGAATATTGTGGGCTCCCACCCTCAGAAAACGCCAAGACCAGACACAGCGTGTCGCGTGGCAAATCCATGAACGCCCGCACACTGGTGTCATCAATGCCGGGCACCAAGGCACGCAGCTGGCCCTCATACCCCAATCGATCGTCCTCGTTCAGGATCAGGACGTGAAAGTTCGGGTTTGTATTGCTCATGCTCATCGGCTCACCTGTGACCCGACTTAGTCGCGACACGAACGTCCCCACCGATTGAATGTCCTCACGGCGCTGATCATCAGGCACCGTCGCACCGAACTCCACCACAAACCGCACGTGTTGTTCCCAACGCCGCAGGCGCGAAATCGTTGGCTGTGCCCGTAGGCCAGTCGGCGTTGCGACAAATTCATCAAACAGCGCAATCCGCACAAAATTGCGCGCCAAAATCGTATCGGTATAGGAGGTATCAGGTCCGCCACCGTCCGTGCGCAGCAATCCGCGCGCCAACAGGTCATTCTGCACCCGTTGGAAATGCGCCGATAGGGCGCGGCTGGCGTCAGATCGGGTTGGCAATTCGGGGGCGCGCGGCGGTGCCACCAAGCCGCTTGTTCGCGTCTGCGGCGATGGCGACACGGCCATTGGCCCCGCCGCATCGCAGGCGGCAAGGGTCAGTAGGACCGCAAGGCCCGCCACTTTCCCGAAAATGCCGCCTGCTAGTTTGCCCAAGTTGTTTACGCTCCTGCAGACGACGCGATGTTGTGTCCCGACGCTGTTCCGCTCGCCTTGGCGGCTGACAACGTGGACTTCAATTCGGCTTCCATGTTCTTCAACTCGGTCTCTGCCTCGGCGCGCTTGCGCTTGCCCTCATCTGCAATCTGAAGGGATTCCTCAATTGTGCCGATAAGGTCCGCATTGGCCTTCTTGATCACTTCGATATCGAACACACCGCGCTCCATCTCGGTGCGGATCATTTTGTTGGCAGATCGCAGGTTTTTGGCGTTCGCCGTCAACAATTCGTTGGTCAGATCATTGGCTTCGCGCACGGCCACAGCCGCCTCGGCAGACCGTTGGATCGTCACCGCCTGCGCCAGTTGGGTTTCCCACAGCGGCACCGTGTTGATCAGCGTCGAGTTGATTTTCGTGACCAGTGATTTGTCGTTCTCTTGCACCAAACGGATCGACGGCAAAGATTGCATCGTCACCTGACGGGTCAGTTTCAGATCGTGTACACGGCGTTCCAAATCATCACGGGCCGCGCGCATATCGCGCAATTCCTGCGCCATCATGACACCCTTATCCTCGGGCGCGGCGGCAACCTCAGCCTCTTTGGCGGGGATCGTTTTGGCGTCAAGATCGCTCAGCTTGGCTTCACCGGCTGTGATATACAGCCCCAGTTCGTCGTAAAATTTCAGCGTTTTGTCATAAAGAATATCAAGGCTTTCGATGTCTTTCAGCAGCACATGCTCATGCTTGAGGAGATCATCTGTGACCTTGTCAATCTGGCCCTGAACCGTTTCAAACCGCGCGGCGAATTGCGCGGCAGGGGCCATGCGCCCTAATAGGGCTTCCCACCAGCTGCGTTTGCGGCGCACGTCCAGCTCAGACACGTTAAACCCGCGGATTGTCGTCACAATCTGGCGCAGTGAATCGCCAGCTGGACCGACGTTCTTATTGCGCACGCCTTGCAGCATGGATTGTGAAATCACCTGCAATTCGGCTTGCGCAGATGATCCGAACGAGATGATCGAATTGGTTTCCGACATATCCAGTTCGGCCATACGTTTGGTAATCGCGGCACTGGTTTTCTTGTCAGCGGCCGCAAGCGGCACCAATTCATTTTTTGGCTCTGCCAGAACGACGGCGGTGACTTTTTCCACGTCTTTCAGGCTCGCTTGAGCTTTTTGCATATTGTTCGCGACAGTATCAGACATCGTGTGTCCCCCCAATGTTTGGCACGTTTAAAGGCCTTCTCGCTGCAATCGATCGCGCAGCACTTTAATTTCTATATCCATGTCGCTTCGATCATCTAGCAACATTTTGTCGGTGCGGGCGGCGAAATTCTGCTCAAGGTCAGACAACAACGCCTCGAAATCGGCGCGGGCATCTTCATTGCGTTGGCGTTTGTACAGATCAGCGAATTTCGCCGCCGCATCGTGCGCGCCCATCAGATAGACGCCCAAAAACTTGCGCGCGCCGGTCAGATCACGCGGGTCTTCTTCGACCGTACGGATCATCCGTCGCGCCATCAATTGAAACTGCGTCATGCGGGTTTCCAGATGCCGATCGCCAATACTGTCGATGTGATCTTTCATCGATGCCAGATACGCCTCTGCCTCATCGACGATCTTGGCGACACGATCTTGTTGGAAGGTATCAATCCCCGCCATACGCTTGTCGCGCAACGGGTCGATGCCAAACGCCGCCGTGTGCAAACCGACAGCAACGATGCCATATAGAATTGCGGCCAAAATACTGGGGTCATTGGACAAAGACGCCAATGCAATGCCAACACCTGTCAGAATGGATCCGAACAATTTGCGTGGTATGCTTGGCTTTCGCGCCACTTTGCGCATCCCGAACGCCGCTGCGGCCCGCAGCCCATCACGGGTCAACCACGCAGCCAACGTCAATACACCAGCTCCGATTAGACCCAAGATCAAATCCAACGCGCCCTCATTCAAAGACAAGAACGCCAGCAGGACACTGGGCACGAACAACACTTTTGCTTTCGATCCCGCCGCAGTGACTTTACGCTCATCGACAACGGCCTCACGGATACCGTCAGGCGCAGTCTCGTCGGGGCTAAATTTTCCGCCGAACTTTTTGGCCAAACCTAAAGCCCTCCAAGCCAGCCGGTGACAACACCGAACATCAGCATGATCAACAAGCCAAACGAGATGGTTTTTACTGTGTTAGGCAAGCGCGCCTCCCGCGTGGATTGTGTTGCCAGAACCGCCCTTTAACCCAGCCAGAAAGCTGCGACCGCAATAGCGGTGACGATCAGTAGCATAAGGATCATTCGCACCATGCATCAGACTCCTATTGGCAATCAACTCGCCAATAGGTAGTGGGTCACAACCGGATTTACGAGACCCTAAAGCCATCAGCCACGCCGAAACGCCAAGCAGCCAACGCTGTGATATGACACATTCAACAAACATGACCGCGCCCCCAGAAAACCCGATCTAAACCAATCCATATCCATGCAAAGTCAAATCACCGCGGCAAGGGTCATCTGCGTGGCGGTTTCCCCGCCGATTGACCCGATGTTGGGCCGGAATTGCGTTTAACTGGGCCAGATTTGCGCTTTGATGGATCCGAATTACGCTTGTCAGGATCGGTAAACCGCTTTGCCGACGCGGCCGTGCCGCGCTTGGGAGGCGGGCGTTTGCCCTTTTCCGCAGCCTTACCGACCATCGTGGGTTTGGGCGTTTCGCGCAGGCCCATCTGGTCGCGCACAATACGTTGTTTCACTTCTTCGACCTTGCCGGGCTTCAATGTGCCCAACTGAAACGGCCCATACGAAATGCGCAAAAGGCGGTTCACGACCACACCCATGGCTTCCATCAACTTGCGAATCTCGCGGTTTTTGCCTTCGCGCAGACCCATGGTCAACCAGGCGTTGGCACCTTGCTGGCGGTCAAATTTCACCTCGACGGGGGCGTAATGCACACCATCAATTTGGATTCCGGCACGCAACTCATCCAGCTTGGCCTCCGACAGGGACCCGTTGATGCGCACACGGTAGCGGCGCAGCCAACCGGTGCTGGGCAGTTCCATCTTGCGTTTCAACTCACCGTCGTTGGTCAGCAACAACAGTCCTTCGGAATTGATATCAAGTCGCCCGACCGACACCACTCGCGGCATGTCATCGGGCAGGGTATCGAACACGGTTTCGCGGCCTTTTTCATCGCGCTCGCTCGTGACCAAGCCGATTGGCTTGTAATACAGCCAGATGCGTGGTGGCTCGGGCTCGGCCAATGGCGTTCCATCAACCACAATGCGATCCTTGTCGGTTACGTTCAGTGCTGGTGTCAAAATGGTCTTGCCGTTGACCGTAACGCGCCCAGCCTCAATGATCTTTTCGGCCTCCCTGCGGCTTGCCACGCCTGCGCGGGCCAGAACCTTGGCGATGCGATCACCTGGAACGGCCTTGGGATTGGCATTGGTGTCGGGGTTGGATTTGTGGGTGGGTGTTTTTGACTCTTCATCATTCATTCGCCCCGCTTAATCGCTCACACCCGTCATCGCAAGCGCGGCGCGCATTGCCTTTGTCTCAAAAATATCCTCCCCGAAGGGAAACCTGTCCTTGCCAAGGACCCCGATCCCCATACACAAAAGCACATGACTTTCCGCACCCACATGGACGCTGCCCTGAACCAAGCGCGCGCCGCCGCTGCGCGCGGCGAAGTGCCCGTCGGCGCGGTCGTGATTGGACCGACAGGATTGGTGATCGCGACCGCTGGCAATCGCACCCGCGAACTCAACGACCCAACGGCCCACGCTGAAATCCTCGCCATTCGCGCCGCCTGCGCTGCGTTGGGCCAAGAACGGCTGACAGGGCATGACATTTACGTCACCCTCGAACCTTGCCCGATGTGTGCCGCGGCCATTTCCAACGCCCGCCTCGCGCGGCTGTATTACGGCGCGTCCGATCCGAAGTCTGGCGGGGTCGCCCAGCCACCGCGCGTTTTTACGCATCCGCAATGCCACCACACGCCCGAAGTCTATGATGGACTGTCAGCAGAAACGTCCAAAACGTTACTGAAGTCTTTCTTTGCCGCAAAAAGAGGCGGCTGACGTTTTATACAAACCATGCATTCCACCCAGATTTTTTGTGCAAAGTCGATTGGTTCGCTGGTTTTCCAAGGTTGAAGCCCCGCCGCGCCACGGGTAAAGCGGATCAAACGTCTAACGGAGAAATCCCATGTCCATCGACATTCAAACCGCCCGCCGCGTCGCCAAGCTCGCGCGCATCGCAGTGCCTGAGGCTGATTTGCCTGAATTGGCCAAAGAATTCAGCGCGATGCTGGGTTTTATCGAACAGCTCAACGAAGTCGACGTTGAGGGGATTGAACCCATGACCTCCGTCACCCGGCAGCGTCTGAAACGCCGCACCGATGTGGTCACTGATGGCGGTCAACCCGTTGAAATACTTGCAAATGCCCCTGATGCTCGCGAAGGTTTTTTTGCTGTTCCGAAGGTGGTTGAATAATGTCCGATCTGTCAAAAATGAAAATTTCCGAAGCCCGCGACGCCCTGAAAAAAGGCGATGTGACCAGCGTGGAGCTGACGCAAGCCTGTCTGTCCGAAATCGAAAAAGCTGGCGCTTTGAATGCTTTCGTGCACAAAAGCCCTGAGCTTGCGATGGACATGGCTCGCGCCGCCGACGCCAACAAAGACGGCGGCGACATGAACGGAATCCCGTTGGGAATCAAAGACCTATTTTGCACCAAGGGCGTGCCGTCACAGGCAGCATCCGGCATTCTCGCGGGGTTTAAGCCGGAATATGAAAGCACTGTCACAAGCCAATTGTTCGCAGGTGGTGCGGTCATGTTGGGCAAGTTGAACATGGATGAATTCGCCATGGGCTCGTCTAATGAAACCTCTGTTTACGGCAATGCGGTCAATCCGTGGAAACGCGGCAACGACAAGGCCGAACTCACCCCCGGTGGCTCATCTGGGGGGTCCGCATCCGCCGTCGCAGCCGATCTTTGTCTTGCCGCAACAGGAACTGACACCGGCGGTTCTATCCGTCAACCTGCTGCTTTTGTTGGTATAACTGGTATCAAACCCACCTATGGCCGCGTGTCACGTTGGGGCATTGTGGCGTTCGCATCCTCCCTTGATCAAGCGGGCCCAATGACCAAAGACGTGCGTGACGCAGCGATTATGCTGCGCGCGATGTCGGGGCATGATCCCAAAGACAGCACATCCGCCGATCTTGCTGTGCCGGATTTTGAGGCGGCTTTGACAGGCGACATTCGCGGCAAAGTCATTGGCATCCCTAAAGAATATCGCATGGACGGCATGTCGGGTGAGATTGAAAAGCTCTGGGCTGACGGCACAGCGATGCTGAAAGACGCAGGCGCAGAAATTCGAGATATCACCCTGCCACATACTAAATACGCGCTGCCTGCGTATTACGTGATCGCCCCCGCCGAAGCGTCGTCTAACCTCGCAAGGTATGATGGCGTGCGCTTTGGTCATCGCGCCAAACTGGATGCGGGCGATGGCATCACAGAGATGTATGAAAAGACCCGCGCCGAGGGGTTCGGCAGCGAAGTGAAACGCCGCGTAATGATTGGCACCTACGTGCTAAGTGCCGGATTTTATGATGCTTATTACAACCGCGCCCGCAAAGTGCGCGCCCTAATCAAGCGTGATTTTGAAAATGTCTTTGCCGATGGCATCGACGCCATCTTGACACCTGCCACCCCCTCTGCGGCCTTTGGGCTTGGCGAAATGGCGGATGCGGATCCGGTGCAAATGTACCTCAATGACGTGTTCACGGTGACGGTGAACCTCGCCGGTTTGCCCGGAATTGCGGTGCCAGCAGGCCTCGATAGGAATGGCCTGCCGTTGGGACTTCAACTCATCGGGCGCCCGTGGGAAGAAGGCGATTTGCTGAATACTGCTTACTCACTGGAACGTGCTGCCCAATTTGTGGCAAAACCGAACCGATGGTGGTAAGCCGCCTAAAGTGACGTCGTATAGTGACAGATAGATAAAGTAGACCACATGGCTAAGTGTATGAAAAAGATAGTGATTATTGGCATTAGCCTGTTGACCTTGGCTGGGTGTCAACAGCCGGTGCCTAACAACGCCGAAGGTGTCGGGTTCAACGAGTACGCCCAATATGAACTGGAACGCGCCCGCCGCGAAGCGTCATTGCAAGGCACGCCGTTGTCCCCTAGCACCGCGATTGTGCCGCCTACCAACAATCAGGGCGTGACAAGCAGCGATCTGGCGGCTGCGGGAATCAACACTGGTGGAACAAGCACTGGCGGAAACACTGCCGCCCAACAGCCGGACCAACCGCAAGCCGCTCTCCGGTCTAACCCCGAAATTTCCGACGAACAGAGCTTTGACGCAGTCGCAGGCCGTGAAAGCATCGAAAGCGATGCCGATCGCCGTGCGCGTCAGGCCGCTGCATATCAACAAATTCAAGCCACTGCGCTGCCCGATCGGTCAGGCAATGCCGGACCAAATATTGTACAATATGCCCTGCAAGCGCCCAATGATCGTGGCGAACCCGTGTTTGATCGCATGGGTTTTTCGACCGAAGCACGGTTCCAGCGCAACTGTTCCGGCTATCGCACGCCTGATGATGCACAGCGCGATTTTATCAGCCGTGGTGGTCCCCAGCGCGACCGTTTTGGCCTTGATCCGGATGGTGACGGGTTCGCCTGCGGCTGGGACCCCCAAGCGTTCCGCGCGATTGCAGCCGGCAACTAAACCTATGGGCTTGTCGCCCAATTGCGGGCCGCGCCGTGACGGGGCGGTCCCCAACCTGATCGTTTTGCACTATACAGCGATGCCGGATTGGACGGCAGCGCGTGACTGGCTTTGCAATCCAGACGCCGAAGTGTCAGCCCATTATATCATTCCAGAACAAGGCGATGTGGTTCAACTGGTCGCTGAGGATCAGCGCGCGTGGCATGCGGGAGTGGGATCTTGGGGTGACGTCACGGATGTCAATTCACGCTCCATTGGGATTGAGCTTTCTAACCGCGGATCGTCGCCTTTTGCAGCGCCTCTGATGGACGCGCTTGAGGTACTGTTGCCTGCTATCATGGACCGTTGGGCGATCCCTGCGAGCCGAGTGATCGCGCATTCCGACCTCGCGCCGGGGCGCAAGATTGATCCCGGTGTGCGGTTCGATTGGGCGCGGTTGGTGCGGTCTGGCTTGGCGGTCGCTGCGGCGGCAACCAGCGCCGTGGCAGGCGACGCAGACGCGTTCGTACGTGATGCACGTATGATTGGCTACACAGCGCCCACTGACGCCGCAACACTGCTGTCGGCGTTTCGTCTGCGGCACAGACAGGGGCACGTAGGGCCGTTGGATGGGTGGGATTGTGCGCTGGCGGCTGATCTGGCTGCGCGTTTTCCAGTTGCGAAGTTCGGGCGCACCTCTTAGTGCAAACTCACGCGGGGGATTGGATGGCCGAGGTGCGAGGCAACTTGCATCTAGGAAAGTCCGGACTCCATCAAGGCACGGTGCCGGGTAACGCCCGGGCAGGGCAACCTGACGGATAGCGCCACAGAGAACAGACCGCCCGTCGCACCAACGGTTCGCCAATGGATCATGCGTCAGGGTAAGGGTGAAACGGTGGGGTAAGAGCCCACCGCAGCGGTGGTAACATCGCTGGCATGGCAAGCCCTACCGGGAGCAATGCCAAATAGGGGCCGCGCGTGCAGGGTAACTTGCGCAGGATCGTCTTGATCCGAGCAGGTCCGGGTTGGCAGCTAGAGGGCATATGGCAACATATGCTTGAGATGAATGGTCATCGAATTTGGGGTTTCGGTCCCAAAGGAACAAAATCCGGCTTATAGATCCTCCGCGTACCTTGAAACAGGCGAATGCCTTTTCGGCGGGTGGGCCAAGCATGTTTGCTTGTAGACGTGCAGCCCACTCGGGACTTTAGGCACTCTGACGAAGTTAGGTGAAGACTCTTTCCTGGGGTTGAAAAACGTGCGGCCTACCCGGCGCCTGGGTCGCGCCTGTCACGGCACGCTAAGTGTTGCGCTTATCCACACTCTCATCCAGTCTTCCAATTAAAAGGAGCCCCCAAATGACCTATACTCCCGCCGCTGACCGCTACGATCGGATGATCTACCGCCGCTGTGGTAATTCGGGACTGAAATTACCGGCCGTGTCCTTTGGTTTGTGGCACAATTTCGGTGAGGCGACGCCGCACGACGTCAAACGCGACATGTGCCGCACCGCGTTCGATCACGGCATCACGCATTTTGATTTGGCCAACAATTACGGCCCTCCAGCGGGCAGCGCTGAGGAAGCCTTTGGTGAGATTTTGTCCACCGATTTCAAGGGTTATCGCGACGAGCTTATCATCAGTTCCAAGGCTGGCTATGACATGTGGGCGGGGCCCTACGGCGAATGGGGTGGCCGTAAATATATGATCGCATCGTGCGATCAATCGCTGAAACGGCTCGGTGTCGACTACGTCGATATCTTTTATTCGCACCGCTTTGACCCCGATACGCCGCTAGAAGAAACCATGGGTGCGTTGGATCACATCGTGCGATCCGGCCGCGCACTTTATGCCGGTATTTCATCGTATAATTCTGAACGCACCCGCGAGGCTGTGGCGATCCTCAAGGACCTCGGCACTCCGTGTCTGATCCACCAACCAAGCTATAATATGCTGAACCGTTGGATCGAACGCGACGGATTAAAGGACACGCTCAATGACGTTGGGGTGGGATCCATCGCCTTCACGCCCTTGGCGCAGGGATTGCTTAGTAACAAATACCTGGGCGGTATCCCCGACGGCAGCCGCGCCACGAAGGACAGCTCACTGGATGCGGGCGTCATCACCGATGAAATGGTCGCGGCATTGCAAGGATTGAATGCCATTGCACAAACTCGTGGCCAAAGCTTGGCGCAAATGGCGATATCGTGGGTTTTGCGCAACGATGGTTCGAACGGTACTGCCATCACCACAGCGCTGATTGGCGCGTCGAACCCGGCCCAGATTGTGGACTGTGCGGGGGCTGCTCAAAACCTCGAATTCACCCTGTCAGAGCTGTCCGAAATCGACAAATTTGCCAATGACAAAGGCCTGAACCTCTGGGCGAATTCGTCCGAAGGCGTTTAACCCACCGTTTGCAGTTGACTCGAGCGCTCAACCCCTTAGAAGGCGGGCTTCAGATGCATTTAATCGCTGCAATAATTTGCGCGAAATCGGAGAGAACCCATGGCGAAGCCAACCACGATCAAAATCCGCCTGAACTCCACAGCAGGTACCGGCCACTTTTACGTGGCAAAGAAGAACGCACGTACGATGACGGAAAAGATGGTTGTTAACAAATATGACCCCGTTGTTCGTAAGCACGTGGAATACAAAGAAGGTAAGATCAAGTAGGATCGCCTGACTTTGACGACTTTAGCGGGTCACCCTAACAGGGCGGCCCGTTTTCATTTGCGCGATCACGACAGCGAAAGTGGGGCTGGGCGCCACCAAAGCGTAAGTGTACCAGGCGTCGCCAGTGCTAAAATCCGGCCAGTCCAAGAAAACCCGAACGCGCGGAGGCCATCCCCCGCAGTGCCCATCAAATAAAACGTCGCATCCTTGCCGTGGCCGTTCCATTTGGGGTCGGCGAAATGAATGGATGCTCTTGGGGGTTGCAGCAAACACTGCACACCCGCGGGTGTTGTGATCTTATCAATTGACCAACCATCGTCGGTCATAGTCCGCAACGCCCCACCATACAGCCCAACCATATCTAACCGTTCGTCCGCAAGATGATCCAGTCGTGTTCCTTTGAGCGCTGAGGTATCCAAACCGTCGGCGTCGCGATTGCGGTACATGATTTCGCCCGATGTTCCGTCCATGACGCTTTGTCCGTTGTGTGACGTGACGAGGAGGACATCGCCTCTACGGTCGAACCCAAGCGCTGTCAGACCGCCGATGGCCCGCACGTTAACCTGCTGCCAAGGTCTTGCGGATATGGTGGGTTCAGCCTGTGCCAATGCCTGCGAGACAGAGGTTAAAGGAGGTGCTGCGCCAAAGAAAGATTGCATCAATTTCACAAAGTTCACCTTGTGCTCAAATGGCGGCGAGGCACAAGCGCTCAGCCGCTCGTAGCATAGGTTAACAAGTTGCCAATGTCGGAGGATACGATGTTGCGAATTCGCGCCACCAAGCGGGATATCGCCGCAGTAGATGCGCTTTTGTTGCGGGCCTATCCGCGCCTGCTGAAGGGGGGGGGCTACCCACCATCGACCCTTGTGAGGGAGCTGCCGTTGGTCGGTCGCGCACAGCACGCGCTGGTGGCCTGTGGGACCTACTATGTGGTGGAGAAGGAGAGCGTCCTGCTTGGGGCGGGCGGTTGGACTGTCGCGCCTCCAGGCTAAGGCAGCATCACGCACGGTGTTGGCCATATTCGCCATGTTGTTACGGATGACCGTGCCACACGGCGTGGTTTGGCGCGCACGTTGCTGACCCGTATTTGTACTGACGCCGAAAGCATTGGCCTGCGCCATCTCCACTGCCTCTCAACCCTGCTGACCGCTGCGCCCTTTTATGCGGCGATGGGATTTACACGCTTGGACCTGTCAGCATCCCTCTCGCGGCTTGAATCGATTTCCCTGCGATAGAAATGGAACGCCATATCTAGGTTTGTATTTGCGCAGCACATTCGGGCCAAACAAAAAAGGGCCGCCCCTGAACTTAACTAAGGGCGGCCCTAAAATTTAGATCATCGAATTGTTATTCGCGGCTGCCCATTAGCTGCAGCAAGAACATGAACATGTTGATGAAGTTAATATACAGGCTCAGTGAGCCCATGATCGCAGACTTATCCATCCATTCTTGATCGCCGTGCTCGGCGTGGGCGATGTAGTCCGTCTTGATCCGCTGCGTGTCATAAGCAGTCAGACCCGCAAAAATAAGCAGGCCAATGATCGACACGGCCCAGCCGATGACGTCGGACTGCAGCCAGATATTGACGACAGACGCAACGATCAGGCCGATAACGCCCATGATCAAAAAGCCACCCCAGCCGGAAATGTCGCGCTTTGTAGTATATCCCCAAAGCGAAAGGCCGCCAAAAGCGATTGATGTGATCAAGAAGACCTGCGCGATAGATGCACCGGTAAACGCCACAAAGATCCAAGAGATCGACACGCCCATGGCGGTGGCAAATACATAAAAGAACGTCTGCGCAGCGGCGGCTGACATGCGGTTGATCATCGCGCTAAAGACGAACACCAAAACCAGTGGCAGGAACATAACCACCCACTTAAGCGGGCTGAGATACAGCGTTGCACCCAAATCGGTTAGATATTGGTTTGAGCCAATCGCGTATTGAGTTGGCACGGTAGACACAGTCATTGTGCCGATCGCCCATGCCGCCAAAAACGTCATAAGCAGACCAAATGACATTAGTCCGTAGACCTTATTCATATGGGCGCGCAGTCCCTCATCGATTTCCGCAGTGTGAACGCCAACTGTGGCGCCCATTTGCGGGGTTCTGTAGTCAGCCATGTACATCCCTCCAGGGTATATAGTTCAAACATTCGGGCCTCAGTTGCCAGAAACTGGCCCCTCAAACTTCCTTAGAGACGATATTGGCATGGTTCACCTGTATTTCAAGAGAAACCGCAGGCTAATCCGCGCATTTGTATGCAAATTTGTTGTGCATGATACAGCTGATCGCTGTGTCGGCCTACTGGCAAAGACGCTTTGGGAGGTCCCAGAAAGGGCGTGCGGCCTCAATCGCGGCAGCCTGCGGCGAAATTCCGAGGTCTTTTAGGCGCGCATCATCAAGGTTTGCCAAGGCGCGGCGCTGCGTCCACACGGTGAAAGCCGTTGTAATGGACGGCAAAATAGTTGTCCCGCGGGTGCGAGAAATCTGGGTATGGGCGGGGTTGAGGGTAAATGTCATGTCCTGTCCTTTCGTGATGGAATGTCACTGTTCTATTCAATATGTTGATATATCCGCTATGTTGCGTCATAATGAAAATGAATGATTGATAGATGAAGCATCAGGATTAGTGATATGGCGAGAAATCTGGATATGACTGCGCTGCGCTCTTTTGTCATGGTCGCGGACGCGGGCGGGGTGACAAAGGCGGCGGGGCTGCTCAACCTGACCCAGTCGGCGGTGTCGATGCAGCTCAAGCGGTTGGAAGAAAGCCTGAACCTCCCCTTGCTTGATCGATCTTCGCGCCAGATTTCTGTGACACCGGAAGGCGAACAATTGCTCAGCTATGCGCGGCGCATGTTAACGCTGAACGATGAAGCGCTGCGGCGGTTGACGGCGGAAAACTATGAAGGCGAAATCAGCCTCGGCGTGCCGCACGACATTATTTATCCCTATATCCCACCGGTTTTGCGCCGCTTTGCCGCCGATTTCCCCCGCATGAAGATCAAGCTGGTGTCGTCGCCCACGAAAACCCTGCGTGAAATGTTCGGGCGCGGAGAGATTGATGCGATCGTGACGACCGAATTGCACCCCGGCCCGGGGGGCGAATCACTTGTGACACTGCCGCTGGTTTGGGTCGGCGCAGTGGACGGCATCGCATGGCGCAATCGCCCGCTGCCTGTCGCGTTCTGTAAGAACTGTATCTTTCGTGCCGGTGTATTAAAACGGTTGGATCAGGCCCAGTTCGATTGGCAAATGGTGGTCGAATCCGATCTTGATAACGCGGTTGATGCCGTGGTGAGCGCAGATCTTGCGGTCCACGCGCTTATCAAAGGTGTGTACCCGCGCCAGACGGCCCCGGTGCCACACGACGGCGCGCTGCCTGATCCCGGCAAAACCCAAATTGTTCTTTACATGCAGGCCAAAGACGACCCGGTGCAGGCCGCGCTGCACGACATGATTCGCCATTCCTACCTGTCGGAGTGGGCCAGCGTGGACGTGGAACGACGCAGTGCCTGAGAAAATGCTAGTCAAAGTCCACGCTTAAGGCGCCACGACAACTTTACCGGTGCTCTTGCGACTGCGCAGCAGCTCGAGCGCATCAGCCACTTTGTCGAGCGGTACAACGTGGCTGACATGGGGCTTAAGGCGGCCTTGGGCGTACCAGTCCAACAATTCGCCCATGCTGTCGCTCAGCGCTGTTGGATTGAATTTTAGATATCCACCCCAATAAAATCCAATGACAGTTATGTTTTTGACCAGCAGGTGATTGGCGGGAATTTGTGGGATGTCGCCGCTGGCAAAGCCGATGATCACGATCCTGCCTTCGCGGTTGGTTGCGCGGAGTGCAGCCTTGAAGGACGAGCCGCCCACAGGATCATAAACCACATCCGCACCGCCCAAGGCGCGCACCGCAGCGGTAATGTCCTCGCTGGCATCGATCACATGATCCGCACCTGTGGCCTTGGCCACGGCCATCTTTGTCGCCCCTCGCGCAACACCAATGACAGTTGCGCCCATGGCTTTACCGATTTCCACCGCAGTTAAGCCAACGCCACCTGCCGCCCCCATAACCAAGAGTGTTTCCCCCGCCCGCAGCTTGGCGCGGCGGGTCAGGGCAAGATGGGACGTGCCGTAGGCCACCTGAAACCCAGCGGCGATCTCGGACGCCATGGTGTCGGGGACTTCGCGGCACAGGGCGGCCGGAAAAACGCCTTGATCGGCGAGCCCGCCTTGGCCGCCAAACACGGCAACCCGCGCGCCAAGTGCGGGGGTCGTCACGCCAGCGCCGAGCGCCAGAACCGTGCCGCAAACTTCCATTCCCAAGGTGAATGGTGGGGTGGGTGTGTCTTGATAGGTGCCATTTGCCATCAGCAGGTCGGCAAAGTTGAGTCCGCAGGCTTGGATGCTCAGCAGGACTTCGCCTTCTGCGGGTGACGTCGCTGACGTATCAATTAAGGTGGCTGGCATGTCGAATGAGGTGACTTGGAAGGCGCGCATGAGAAACTTTCATAAAACTTAACCCATTCAGAAACAATACATTACCGTTCTGTGGGCAGGGAAAGTGGGGGCGTGGTTCGCGATAAAAACAGCGGCATACCTAGCTCAGAACGGGCGTGTCGAACGAACCTAACCTAAAGGTGGGCAAACCTGTCCTAAAGGATAGGATTATGGATACAACCCTTGCGTGTTTCTGGTCGCATCGTTTGTAATGGACCCAGAGCAGTAAAATCTGCACCAGAAAATCAGACAGTCTTGGCGCTCGATAGCACGCTAAGACCCAGCGATAAAGCGCACAGAAAGCAAAGTATGAAGCATCCAGTCGACGTTCATGTTGGAAAACGCATTCGCCACCGCCGTTGGGTCAGTGGCACAACGCAGCAACATCTTGCAGATCAGGTTGGCATTAAGTTTCAGCAAATCCAGAAATATGAGACTGGCATGAACCGCGTCAGTGCGTCACGTCTTTGGGACATTGCCCATGCATTGGGTGTTGAAGTAGCGTTCTTCTTTGAAGGTCTGGAAGGCAATCTGATTGGAAAAGACATTGGTGGTATGCCCAGCGACATCCTATCTGACAAAGAAGCCTTGGATTTGTTGCGGTCTTACTATGCAATTCCCGAAAACCAGCGCCGCCGTCTGTTCGACCTCGCCCGTGTGCTGAGTGAAGCGGCATAGGCCGGCCTGATTTAGCTGCGCCATTCCACTTGACCTTTGGTCCCCGCCGCGGCTACCGCAGCGGGTAGAAATTGACCAAAGGCGAGTGCGATGACCCTTTCGATGATATCCCTGACGTCATATGATCAGGCCGCGTTGCGGACCTGTGCCCATCTGATGGCCGACGCCGCGCGCGATGTGATCCTGCCGCTGTTCCGGTCAGGTCTTGTGTCTGACAACAAGGACGCTGCTGGGTTTGACCCGGTCACAGAAGCTGATCGCGCCGCTGAGCAAGCCATGCGGGCAGTTTTGGCGGACCTTCGCCCCGCGGACGGAATTTTAGGCGAGGAATTCGGGATAAGCGACGGCACCAGTGGATTGCAGTGGGTGCTTGACCCGATTGACGGCACGCGCGGATTTATCAGCGGCACGCCGACGTGGGGCGTGCTGATTTCTCTGCGCGACGCGCGGGGCCCGCTCTATGGCATCATCGATCAACCCTACATCGGTGAGCGGTTTGAAGGCGGTTTTGGCTGCGCCGAAATGGTCGGCCCATTGGGGCCGCGTGCTCTTTGCACCAAAACCACAACCGAATTGGCCAATGCGACGATCTTGACGACTTTTCCAGAGGTTGGTGTTGTGCAAGATGGTGCTGGATTTCATGCTGTGGCGAAGCGCTGCAAACTGACGCGCTATGGCATGGATTGTTATGGTTACGCGCTGTTGGCCGCAGGACAGGTTGATCTTGTTATCGAAGCAGGGCTAAGCGCGTATGATATTCAAGCGCCGATTGCCGTGATCGAGGCGGCAGGCGGAATTGTCACCGACTGGCGTGGCGGCCCAGCATACGACGGCGGGCGGGCTTTGGCGGCAGCAAACGAAGCATTGCATGCGCAAGCGTTGGCGATTTTGGCCAAGTACTAGTCGAATTGGCTGCGCCAATCCGATCAAGGGAGCTCTGCCCCGTCCTGTGGCCTTCCGGGGATATTTATCGAGCAAAGACATGGTGCAGAGAAAGCTTGATGGTCAGGCAAGAACGTGGCTAGTCTAGGGCTGTCGCGTCCTTACCTGTTCTGGCGGCACTAAATTCACCGAACGGGATCGAAAGGAGGGCGAATGCCTGATGTTTTGATTAAGGGCGCCGTTGCAGTTTTGACCATGGATGATGCTTGGCGTGAGTTGGCGGGTGCGGACGTGCTGATACGCGACGGGGTGATTGCTGACGTTGGAGTTGGATTGGAGGCTGGTGGGGCAGAGATCGTCCTTGCGACAGGATGCATCGTGACGCCGGGATTGGTGAACACGCACCACCATTTGTACCAGACGCTGACGCGGGCCGTCCCGGGGGGGCAGGACGCGTTGCTGTTTGGCTGGCTGCAAACGCTTTATCCGATTTGGGCGCGGTTCGGGCCTGAAGAGATGTATATCTCGGCACAGATCGGGCTGGCCGAGTTGGCGCTGTCGGGCTGCACGATGACATCGGACCATTTGTATCTGTTTCCGAACGGGTCGCGGCTGGATGATACGATTGCGGCAGCGGGTGATGTTGGATTGAGATTCCACCCGACGCGCGGCGCGATGAGCATTGGTGAGAGCGACGGCGGTCTGCCGCCGGATTTACTGGTCGAAAAAGAAGCCGCCATTCTTGAGGATTGCATCCGCGTCATCGACGCCTTTCATGACCCGTCCGAGGGCGCGATGGTGCGGGTTGGCGTGGCACCGTGTTCGCCGTTTTCTGTCAGCCGTGAACTTATGCGCGACGCGGCGGTGCTGGCGCGTGACAAAGGCGTGATGCTGCACACCCATTTGGCGGAAAATGACGAAGATATCGCTTATTCGATGGAAAAATTCGGCTGTCGACCGGGGCAATATGCCGAGGATTTGGGCTGGACGGGGCCAGACGTGTGGCATGCGCATTGCGTGAAGCTGGACGGTAAAGAAATTGATTTATTTGCCAGATCAAAAACGGGCGTTGCCCATTGCCCCTGTTCAAACTGTCGTCTTGGATCAGGTATCGCACCTGTACGGGCCATGCGGGACGCGGGCGTGAAGGTGAGTTTGGGTGTTGATGGATCGGCGTCCAATGATGTCGGTTCTCTGGTCGGTGAGGCGCGCCAGATGATGTTGTTGCAGCGGGTCGCAAACGGCGCGGACGCCATGTCATCGCGTGAGGCGTTAGAGATCGCGACGCGCGGCGGGGCGCAGGTTCTGGGCCGCGATGACTGCGGCCAGATTGCGGTTGGAAAACGGGCGGATATTGCGATTTGGGACGTGTCAGGAATCCAGAGTGCGGGGTCTTGGGATGTTGCGGCACTTTTGCTTGCGGGCCCGACAACTGTGCGCGATTTATTCGTCGAGGGGCGCCGGATCGTGGCGGATGGCCGCGTGGTCAGCTTCGATCTCGAGCGCGCGATTGGGCGACAAGGACAGCTGGTGAAAAATTTGCAAGGCTAGAAGGTTATTGTGGGAGGTCTTAATTTGCCAAAGGCGGGATTTGCGGCTGCGATGATGTTTGTGTTCACCGGCTGTCAGACAGTTACGCCCGTGGGCGTGGCGCAGATGGTCGATAACCGCAAGCTTCTGTGAACGCTGAGAACACATTTTTTGTACTCATCAATCAAGAACGCTCAACACGGGGACTGCGCAGTTTGTCCGCTAATGCTAGGCTTGAAGCCGCTGCGCGCGCCCATGCGCAAGATATGGTGAGCAACAATTACTTCTCACACGACGGACCCAATGGGTCGTCGTTTAGCCAACGGGCGCGGGCTGCGGGTTACACCTGCGCCGCGCGGAAAACATCGCTTTTGGTCAAACCTCAGAGGCCGAACTCATGACCGAGTGGATGAATTCATCCGGTCACCGTCGCAACATCTTGTTGTATGATGCGCGCGATTACGGACTCGGGCGGGTCGGCAATATGTGGGTGCTGATGCTCGGGCGCGACTGCTAGACCGCTTTGCCCGCCACATAGACCGCAGCGATGGCGCGGTCGTCGCCCATCATGATTGTCGGAAACAACGCCTCCCACAGGGAATTGGCGAGGGCGGATCGTTGCGCGATTGCAGGCGTAGACGCAAGGTTGAGCACGGCAATATCCGCCATCGCGCCCACATTCAGTGAGCCGATCTGTCCTGACATGTGCAACGCCGACGCGGAGCCTTCGGTGGCAAGCCACATCAATTGCGCAGGGTGCAAGGCGGTGCCGCGCAATTGCGCGATTTCATAGGCAGCGGCCATGGTGCGCAGCATGGAAAACGACGACCCGCCGCCCGTGTCCGTGGCCAGCCCCGTGCGGATACCGCGTGTTTTCAGGCCTGCCATGTCAAACAGACCGGACCCGATAAAGGTGTTGGACGTCGGGCAATGGACGACGGCCGCATTTACCTCAGCCAATCGATCGATCTCGCGCGGTTCAAGGTAGATAGAATGGCCATACAGCCCACGTTCACCAAGTAGATCAGCCGCTTCGTATGTATCTAGATAATCGCGCGCCTGCGGGTGCAGATCGCGGACCCACGCGATCTCATCTATCTGTTCGCTGAGATGGGTCTGCATCAAGCAGTTAGGATGTTCAGCCCACAACGCGCCAAGTGCGTGCAGCTGTTCGCGCGACGACGTGGGTGTGAAACGGGGCGTAATCGCGTAGGTGATGCGATCCTTGCAGTGCCATTTTTCCAGCAGCGCTTTGCTGTCGTCATAGGCGGATTTTGCGGTGTCGCGCAGCCCGTCGGGGGCGTTGCGATCCATGCAGGTTTTGCCGCCAACAACGGCCATGCCACGCGCACTGGCCGCTTCGAAATAGGCGTCAACGCTGCCGGGGTGGATGGTGCAAAAGCTGGTCAGAGTGGTTGTGCCGTTGGCCAAAGCCAAATCCAGAGTGCGACCCGCTATTTCATCGGCATAGGCGCGGTCTGCGAACTTCATTTCTTCGGGGAAGGTGTAGGTGTTCAGCCAATCAATCAGCTGCTTGCCCCACGACGCGATCATCGCCGTTTGCGGGTAGTGCATATGGCCGTCCACAAAGCCTGCGGTAATCAGGTCCTCCCCATGATCGGTCACTTTGGCGGTCGGATAGTCGCGACGCAGGTCATCAGCCTCGCCCACAGCCACAATGCGCCCGTCGCGCACCAACACGCCGCCGCGCGCGCTGATATGTGCTGCTGCTTCGCGATCGCCAGAAAATGGATCACTTGAGAACCGCAAAGTTTGGCCGAGGAGGAGTTGATCTGTCATCCGTCACTCCTATGCGCGCTGCAGCGTCGGGTAAATCGTGAATTCACCGATGACTGCTTGAGGGTGGATGGCATATAGATATGCTGCTGCAAAGGGGCGCGTTATGGCAGACTCAGCAGACAACATCGAAGACGAAGACGTAGACGACGTAGGTCTGCCAAAACGCTTGGTCGCGGCAGTCCTTGATGCTGTTTCCAGCACGAATGTCGCCGCACTTGACGCGCTGCTTAATCAGCTGCACCCAGCCGACGTTGCTGACCTTCTCGAACAGATCGACCAGCGTGACCGTGCGACATTACTGTTTCTGTGGCGCGATGGTATTGACGGTGAAATCCTGTCGGAGCTCGGGGACGATCTACGCTCCGAAGTCATTGATCTCTTGGGCCCGGCTGAGCTGGCCGAGGCGGTCCGCGACCTTGAATCAGACGACGTGGTCGATCTGGTCGAAGATCTTGGCGTGGACCAACAAGAACAGGTTTTGGACGCGCTTGAGGCGGGAAACCGTGTCGCCGTCGAAAAAGCGTTGGCCTATCCAGACGAATCTGCCGGCCGACTTATGCAGATGGAAGTCGTGCGCGCGCCGTCCCATTGGACCGTCGGCGAAACGATTGATTTTCTACGGGCAAGCGATGACCTGCCAGAACAATTCTACCATGTGATCTTGGTCGATCCGCGTATGAAGCCCGTGGGTTATGTCACCCTTGGCCGATTGCTTGGCTCGCCGCGGCTGATCCATCTGACTGAACTGATGGAAGACAGTTTTCGCACCTTCCGAGTCGATCAGGACGAAGAAGAAGTGGCTTATGCGTTCAACCAGTATCACCTGATTTCAGCGCCTGTTGTGGACGAAGACGACCGTTTGGTCGGTGTGATTACAATCGATGACGCGATGATCGTGCTGGACGATGAACATGACGAAGACATCCTGCGCCTTGCGGGTGTGGATGCGGAATCCAGCCTGACCGACAAGGTGATCGCCACGACAAAACGCCGCTTTCCTTGGTTGGCTGTGAACCTTCTGACAGCGATTTTTGCATCGCTCATTATTTCGCTGTTTGAAGACACAATCGCGACCCTCGTGGCGCTGGCCGTATTGATGCCGATTGTGGCGTCCATGGGTGGCAATGCGGGCACACAAAGCCTGACGGTTGCCGTGCGATCCATCGCCACCAAAGACCTCACCGGTGCCAACGTCTGGCGGGTTATTCGCCGCGAAGTGTTGGTGGGTTTGGTGAATGGCGCAATATTTGCTGTTGTTATGGGGATTGTTGGCTGGGTTTGGTTTGGCTCATCGATGCTGGGTCTGGTCATCGCGATAGCGATGGTGATCAATATGGTAGTGGCGGGGCTCGCGGGGACAGGCATTCCAGTGTTGCTTGAAAAATTGGGCGTCGACCCTGCGCTCGCGTCCGGAGCGTTTGTGACGACGGTGACGGACGTAGTCGGATTCTTTGCTTTCCTTGGCCTTGCCGCGGTGCTGTTGCTGTGACCCTTGCAGATCGCAAGGACGCGGTGCGCAAGGCTGCATTTGCTGCGCGCCACATCGCCCACAAAGCCGGTGCAAAAGCGCGTTTGGCCCATGCAGGCTATCTGTCGTCGGTTCTGGCCGGATATCGTGGCGTGCCACTAGCAGGATATGCGCAGATGCGGACGGAAATCGATCCGACAGCCGCGATGGAAGAAGCCAGTGCGCACGGCGCGGTTTGCATGCCCGTGATCATCGCCCCTGCCACACCGCTAAAATTTCGCGCGTGGACTCCGGACTGCGTCATGGAAACGGGGACATTTGGCGCCAAAATCCCCAGCATTGGCGACTGGATCATACCTGAAATTCTCATCGTGCCGCTGCTGGCGTTTTCGCGCAAAGGTGGACGGTTGGGCTATGGTGGCGGGTTTTATGATCGCACACTTGAAGGTTTACGCGCCCATCGGCTGACGCTTGCCATTGGGTTTGCCTACGCCGCACAAGAAATGCTCGATTTACCATTGGAACCAACGGACCAACCGCTGGATTTGATCGTCACTGAAACTGGCATCATAGAAATCTCTTAACCGCGGCTTTGCTTTAAAAATATCCCGCGGAGTCCGAAGGACGGGGCAGGGCCCCACTCAGCCCTTGCGTCTGGACCCTACCCTTGGAATACCGCACCCCATGAAAATACTCTTCTTAGGCGACGTCGTGGGCCGGTCTGGCCGAACTGCAATCATTGAACAGCTGGGCAAGCTGCGCGAGGACTGGAAACTTGATTTTGTCGTCGTGAACGGTGAAAACGCGAGCAATGGTGCTGGACTGACCAGCGCCCACGCCAAAGCGTTACTTGATGCGGGCGCGGACGTTTTGACGCTGGGCGATCATTCGTTTGACCAAAAAGACATGATCCAGTTTTGCGAAGCTGAGCCGCGCATCATTCGCCCGCTCAACTTTTCCAAATCGGCCCCCGGAAAAGGCGCAAAGGTGTTTGAGGCTTCGCGCGGGCGCAAAGTGCTGGTGGCGCAGGCTCTTGGCCAAGTTTTCATGAAACGTCCCTTTGATGATCCATTTTCCGCACTGGAAACGGTGCTTAAGGCGCATCCAATGGGCGGCAACGTCAACGCCAGCCTGATCGACATCCATTGCGAAGCGACGTCTGAAAAGATGGCTGTGGGCCACTTCTGTGATGGCCGCGCCAGCATCGTAGTTGGCACCCACACCCACGTTCCCACTTCGGACACGATGATCCTGCCCGGCGGCACGGCGTTTCAGTCTGATGCGGGCATGTGTGGCGACTACAATTCGGTTATCGGCATGGACAAGGCTGAACCGCTGCGTCGGTTCATCACCGGCATGCCTAAAGGGCGCTTTGAACCTGCAATTGGCGAGGCCACGTTGTCCGGCATCTATGTTGAAACCAATGATCGCACAGGTAAAGCCACACGCGTTGAAGCGGTGCGTCAGGGCGGACGGCTGAGCCAGCAGGGACCCGCCGGACTTTCGTCCTGACACGTCACGCAGCGCTGCCTTGGTTGGCGTTGATAGTGTTTGGTGTGGGTTGGGGGTTGATGCAGCCGATGAACAAGATCGCCGTTGACGGCGGGTTTGAACCGTTCGGGATTATGGTCTGGCAAGGCGCTGTGACGCTCAGTCTTGCGGGCGCGCTCGCCTGTCGCAAGGGGCTCCCCAAAGGCGGGGCGCAATGGCTGTTTTGCGCCCAGATTGCGTTTCTTGGCACGTTGATCCCGCATTTCGCCAGCTTTACCGCAATCGCCTATATTCCAGCGGGCCTCGTCGCGATCATCATGGCGATGATCCCGATTTTCGCGCTTGTTTTGGGCGCTCTGCTCGGGCGTGAGGCACTGACCCTGCTGCGCATCACCAGCGTTTTGATGGGGTTGGGCGCCATAGTGCTGATTGCCGCCACCCGTGGCGCGGTTGGGTCGGGGCCGCTTTGGGCCGTCGCCGTCGCGGCGATTGCACCGCTGTGTTACGTGGTTAATTCAACGACTATCGCAACCCGCGGCATGGCTGGATTGCATCCTTTGCAGGCCTACGCCGGGGCGGCGATGATCTTCCTGCCGATCTAGTTTGTGTCTGCGATCTTGAGCGGCCAGTTGCGCGGTATTGGCGTTGATCTTGTAAGCTTTGCTGTACTGGCCAGTGCGATTGGGCATACGTTGATCTAAGCAGGCTATCTTTGGTTGCTAACCCGTTCGGGCGCAGTATTTGCCAGTCAAACGGCCTATCTGGTCACAAGATTTGGTATCCTCTGGTCGATGCTGATCTTGGGCGAACGCTATTCCGGCTTGGTCTGGATTGCGCTGGTGCTGATGCTGGCAGGCCTGACGCTTGTTCGTCCTGCCCTGACGCGGGCACAAACGGTACTTGCACAGCCTCGCGGAGCACGCGACACTTCCTTAAACCGGTTAAAGGAACACAAACGTGGTCGAAATGTTTGCAATTTCACAAACTGGCGAGGCCGTTCTTGCCCTTGTCGTGGTGGCGATCATGTTTGCGTTGTTTTTGCGCGAAACCTATCCCACAGAGGTCGTCGCACTGGGCGGTGCAGCCGTCCTTCTGGCCATTGGTGTTTTGCCTTACAGTGACGCGCAGGCGGTGCTGCAAAACTCGGCCCCATGGACAATTGCGGCGATGTTTATCGTGATGGGGGCACTGGTGCGCACGGGGGCGTTGGACGTGCTTACGCGATTGGCTGAACGCTATGCACGCACGCACCCCAAATCCGCCGTTGTAGGGGTGATTTTGGCTGTGATGGGGGCATCGGCAATTATGAACAACACGCCTGTTGTGGTTGTTATGATACCCGTCGTCGTTCAACTGAGCAAAACCCTTGGCGCCAAGGCGTCCAAGCTGCTGATCCCACTGAGTTACGCAGCGATCATGGGCGGGTCGCTGACGCTGATTGGGACGTCGACGAACTTGTTGGTGGACGGTGTTGCGCGCAGCCAAGGCCTGGCCCCATTCGGCATATTTGAGATCTTGCCAATCGGTTTGGTCGTTTGTGCTTGGGGGCTGATTTACATGGGCATTTTTGCGCCGCGACTGTTGCCTGACCGTGACAGTATGGCCAATATGTTGTCCGATCGAGCTAAGATGAAATTTTTCACTGAGGCTGTCATCCCACCGGATAGCAACCTGATCGGGCGCGATGTGTTGGACGTGCAGCTGTTCAAGCGCGATGGGGTGCGATTGATCGACGTGGTGCGTGGTGATGCATCGCTGCGCCGCGATCTTAAGGTCGTTCAGCTCGCTGTGGGTGATCGTGTCGTGTTGAAGACCGAAATGACGGAACTGTTGTCCCTGCAAAAGACCAAGGATCTTCGCCGTGTCGATCAGGTGTCTGCTGTGGAAACCCAAACGGTAGAGGTTTTGATCACGCCGGGTTGCAAGATGGTCGGGCGTACGATGGCGTCGTTGCGACTGCGCCGGCGCTACGGTGTCTATGTGCTGGCCGTTCATCGGCGGAACCAGAACATCGGCAGCAATCTGGATGCTCTTGTGGTGCGCGTTGGCGACACGCTGCTGCTTGACGGTGCGCCTGAAGACATTGCCCGCCTCGCCACTGAGATGGACATGGTTGACGTGTCCCACCCGTCCGCACGCGCGTTCCGGCGAGGGCACGCCCCGATTGCCATTGCTGCGTTGATTGGCATCGTCACGCTGGCCGGATTAAACGTCGCCCCGATCCTGATGCTGGCGGTGATCGCTGTCGCCATTGTTTTGCTGACTGGCTGCATTGATGCGGACGAGGCGTTCAGTTTCATCGACGGGCGATTGTTGGCGTTAATTTTTTCGATGCTGGCGGTGGGAGCGGCGTTACAGAATTCCGGTGCCGTGTCGCTGATCGTTGATGCGATATCGCCAAGCCTGAACGGATTACCGCCGTTTCTTGTTATTTTCTGCGTGTTCTTGCTGACGACGATCCTGACCGAAATTGTGTCAAACAACGCGGTTGCGGTGATCATGACGCCGATCGCGATCTCGCTGGCGACCGCTTTGGGGGTCGATGCGCGGCCGCTGGTGGTGGCGGTGATGATCGCGGCGTCCTGCGCGTTCGCTACGCCCATCGGCTATCAAACGAACACGTTGGTCTATGGCCCCGGTGGCTATAAGTTCAGCGACTTTATGCGCGTGGGTATTCCGCTGAACCTGTCGATGAGCGTTATTGCCTCGGCGATGATTCCTTTGATCTGGCCGCTTTAGCGGTACCGCGTCACAAAGTTGCGCAAAATGTCGGCCGAATAGGTGACGTCCGCGGCTTTGACCATGTCTGTTAACGCTGCCGCCTCGTCTGGTGGAAAGTAGCCTTTGTCCTTGTAGATGCGGATCCGCGTGGCAAAACCTGCGCTGTCGGCTTCAGGGTGGAATTGCGTTGCGTAGACGTTTGATTTGTAACGGATCATCTGAAACGGGCAAACATCGCCGGACAGCAAATGAGTGGCATCAGCGGGGAGGTTTTGCACGGCCTCTTTGTGGCCAACAAACGCATCGAACTGGTCGGGAAAACCGTGCAGCAAAGGATCAAGTCTGCCATCTGGCGTGACGGTGCAGGTCGCCGCACTTACGGCTTCGCCGTAGCGGTCCTTTGACACGGTCGCACCGAGGTGATGGGTGAGGATTCCGATGCCATAACAGCACCCCATGAACGGCAGGTCTGCTGCTGTTATTTGCGGCATCAGCGACAGGCACGCGGCCTCTGCGCGGGCGTCGACTGCGGTCTTGTCATGTGGTGCATCAGACACGCACCCCGGCCCTCCACCGACGATTGTTCCGGCGTAGTCCGTAAGGTCGATGTCGGGCAGCGCATCGCGGTCAAGGCGGATGCGAATGGTTTGATCCGCCGTGAGCCCGCCTTTGCGCAGAATGGCGTTGTATTCATCGTCTGACGCTTCGGTTTCGGGCCGCAGTTGCAGGATCAGAAATGGTTTCACTCAGCGCTCCTTCATAACGGCCAGAACACAAGGATGGCGGGAACAGACACTGCCACAATAAGGAGTTCGAGTGGCAGGCCCATGCGCCAATAATCGCCGAACGAATAGCCGCCCGGACCAAGGATTAGCGTGTTGTTTTTATGGCCAATTGGGGTCAGGAACGCGCTTGATGCGGCAACGGCGACGGCCATAAGAAACGGGTCAGGCGACACGTTTAACGACTGCGCCATCTGGATCGCAATGGGGGCTGCGACTATGGTGGTGGCGGTGTTGTTGAGCACGTCAGACAGAGTCATGGTGACGATCATCAACACGGTCAGGATCATCCACGGCGCAAGATCGCCCGTTAGATCAAGTAACGCGCCTGAGATCAGTTCGGTGCCGCCAGACGTTTCTAACGCAGCGCCAAGTGGAATCATCGAGCCGAGCAGCACGACCACGGGCCATTCGATGTGGGTATAAAGTTCGGGCAGCGGCACGATTTTGGCCAAAACATAGGCCACGACCACAAGGCCAAGCGCAATCGGCAGGTAGACGATCCCGAAACTGGCCAAGGCAACCGCGCCTGCAAAAAGACCGATAGCAAGCCAGACTTTGGAGTTTTTAGTTACCGCCACGCCGCGATCCGCTAGTGGCAGACACCCGAGCCATTCAATGACATCGTTGGCGGCGTCTTGCGGGGCGAGCAGCAGCAAAATATCGCCCGCTTCGATCACCGTTTTGCGCATCTGGGACTTGACGGTTTTGCCTTTGCGCGACAGCCCCATCAGGACGGTACGTTGACGCCAAGAAAGGCCGATCGCCTCAGCTGTTTTTCCGGTGATGCGGGAACTTTCGGTGGCAACGACCTCGATGACGGTCAATCCTTTGGTGGCACCGGACAAGAACTCTTCGCGCTTGGTATCGGTGAAATCGAGGTTCAGGGCGGCGCGAAATTCGTCAAGCGCTTCGGGGGCAGCTTCGATCACAAGGGTGTCTTGGCCCTGTAGAATATTGTTTTTTGCAGTACCGTATTGGGTTTTGCCGTTGCGGATCAAACCAAGGATCGCAACGTCATTTTTTTCAGCTATTTCATAGAGTTCGGACACCCGTTTGCCGATATGTTTGCTGTCCGTGGGTACGGTAAGTTCGGCCAAATAGTCGGTGTAGCTTTCCAGTGTTGCGCCAGCTTGTTTGCTATCTTGCGCAGGAATTAGGCGCCAACCGATGAACGCGACGAACAACAGGCCCGCAAGGGCCGTAACGATGCCAACGGGGGCGAAGTCGAACATCTTGAACGGCTCGCCAAGGGTTTCTTCGCGGATTGAGGCGATGATGATATTGGGGGGTGTCCCGATCAGCGTCGCCATGCCGCCTAGGATGGTGGCGAACGACAGCGGCATCAGCGACAAGCCGGGGGCGCGGCCTGCTTTGCGTGCGGTTTGAATGTCCACTGGCATCAACAACGCAAGGGCCGCGACGTTGTTCATGAACGCCGACAACACACCACCAATGGCCCCCATAATAGCGATGTGGGTGCCCAGACTGCGCGATGCATCCACCAGTGTCCGGGTGATCAGATAGACGGCACCAGAGCGCACCAGACCCGCCGAGACGACCAGCACCAAGGCCACAATAATTGTCGCCGGATGGCCGAAGCCGGAAAAGGCTTCTTTGCTCGGAACCACACCCAAAACTACGCCGCCAAGCAGGGCAGAGAAGGCCACAAGGTCATAGCGAAGACGCCCCCAGAGAAGCAGTATAAAAACTGCGCCAAAGAGAGAAAAGAGGATGATTTGATCTGTTGTCATAGGGAATGTGTAGCGCGTGTGGCCAAGGGCGAAAACCGTGTATTTGGACGCGACACATCGCGTACACAAGCTGTACATACACAAAGTATACTGTGGGCGCAGAATGTCGGGTGTCCTGCGTCGTTTTCAGACGGGATTGCAGGACTGCGCCAGTCTGCCCTATAGAGGGCGACGAAAAGACAATTGAACTCACGGGAGAAGACCCATGGCAGGCCATTCAAAATGGGCGAATATTCAGCACCGTAAGGGACGCCAAGACAAGTTGCGCGGCAAGTTGTTCAGCAAGCTGTCAAAAGAAATCACCATTGCGGCCAAGATGGGCGATCCCGATCCGGACCACAATCCGCGTCTGCGCATGGCCATTAAAGAGGCCAAGGTTTTGTCGATGCCAAAAGACAATATCGACCGCGCGATTAAAAAAGCCATTGGCGGCGACGCAGAGAGTTACGACGAAATCCGCTATGAGGGCTATGGCCCCGGTGGGGTTGCAGTGATCGTTGAGGCGATGACAGACAACAAGAACCGCACAGCGTCGACTGTGCGATCCACATTTTCCAAAGTGGGTGGCAACTTGGGTGAGACCGGTTCGGTTGGCTTTATGTTCGATCGCAAGGGCGAGGTTGTTTACCCTGTTTCCGCAGGCGACGCTGATACGGTGATGATGGCGGCCATTGAAGCGGGTGCTGAAGACGTTCAAAGCGACGATGAAAGCCACGTTATTTTGTGTGCCGACACGGACCTGAACGATGTCTCTACCGCGCTTGAAGCTGATCTGGGCGAGTCTGTGTCAACGAAGTTGATTTGGCAGCCAAACATCATGTCTGATCTCGACCTTGAAGGCGTTGAAAAGCTTATGCGCTTGGTTGATGCGCTTGAAGATGACGATGACATTCAGAAAGTAACCACCAATATGGACGCATCCGATGAGGTCATGCAGGCCTACGCCGAGAGCGAAGATTGATTTGACTGAAGCGGCTTGCGCCGCTGCATGCTAATTTAATTGCTTGGTGGCTGTGAGCCAAACACGGCTGGGGTAACGTGCGTTTTGACGTGCGCCTCCGGCGGGGATATTTTTAAGGCAAAGACATTAAAAAGAGGGCTGGGCGATGCTGAGTGCGTATTTGAACGGCTTTGGGGTCGCGTTTTCGTTGATTATGGCAATCGGGGCGCAGAACGCGTTTGTTCTGAAACAGGGGTTGCGGCGTGAGCATGTGTTGGCGGTTGTGCTGGTCTGTGCGCTGTCGGATGCGATCTTGATCACTGTCGGCGTGTTCGGCTTTGCGGCTTTGACCGAGAGCTTGCCAAGCCTTGCGCCGGTGATGCTCTGGCTTGGGGCGACTTTTTTGTTTGGCTATGGCGCGGTGAGTTTCTGGCGGGCTTGGCAGGGTGGTGCAGCACTTGATTCGGCGACAGGTGCGGGGACGTCGCTTAAGGTGGCGGTTCTATTTTGCCTCGCGATTACGTGGCTTAATCCGCATGTCTATTTGGACACGGTGATGTTGATCGGATCAATTGCGTCGAGGTTTGAGGGGGCTGAGGTCGGGTTTTGGGCCGGTGCGGTCACGTCTTCGTTCACGTTTTTCGCAGCACTCGGGTTTGGTGCACGGCTGTTGGCGCCAGTGATGGCGCGACCCGCTGCGTGGCGGGTTTTGGAAGTGGTGATCGGTTGTGTGATGTGGGCTATTGCTTTGGGGTTGATCTTCAAAGGATAGCGGCGTCTTGTGCGCGACATGGCATCAATACACTCCGGCCAAAATCAACCCGTTACCGGCATTATCTGGATGGTCCTCACGGGCCTGAATTTCGTCGCCGTCACTGCGATTGTAAAACACATCGGCAACGATGTTCCCGCCGCACAAAGTGCGTTTTTGCGCTATTTGTTGGGTTTTGTGTTCTTGATCCCGATGATCCGGCCAATACTGGCAGCACATCTGACAAAGCGGCAATTGAAATTGTTTGCCGCGCGCGGGGTCGTGCATACAATTGCTGTGATTTTGTGGTTTTTCGCCATGGCGCGGATCCCGATCGCTGATGTGACGGCGATGAATTATCTGTCACCGATCTACGTGACGCTGGGGGCCGCATTGGTTTTGAAAGAGGCTTTGCCGCCACGCCGCCTGATCGCTGTTATAATAGCGCTTGTGGGCGCGATTGTCATCCTGCGGCCTGGATTTCGCGAAATTGATCAAGGTCATATTGCCATGCTCGGCACAGCGTTGATGTTCGCGGCCGGATATTTGATCGCCAAGCAGCTGAGCGGTGAGGTCAGCGCGGCAGTTGTCGTGGGGATGTTGTCGATCACGGTCACCATCGGGCTGGCGCCGTTCGCGTGGGCAGTCTGGGTGCCAGTGGCATTGTCCGATATCGGCTGGCTGTTTCTGGTCGCCTGTTTTGCCACGGCGGGGCATTATACGATGACATTGGCCTTTGCCGCCGCCCCCCTGACGGTGACGCAGCCGGTCACGTTCCTGCAATTGATATGGGCCGTGGCGATGGGGGCTTTGGTGTTTAACGAACCTGTTGACGGCTGGGTGGTGTTTGGCGGTGCGATTATTATGGCATCAATCAGTTTCATCACCTGGCGTGAGGCATTGGCCAAGCGGCGGATCACGCCGACGGCGCATCAGACCAAAGGGTAGTTCTGGTCGCGGGCCTCTCGACTCTTGTGATCACAGGCCCAATATAGATTGCATGTCATTGCCACCGGGATTTCTTGATGAGTTGCGCACGCGGCTGTCCATTGGACAGGTCGTTGGGCGCAAAGTTATGTGGGATCAGCGCAAGTCGAACCAAGGTAAGGGCGACCTTTGGGCGCCGTGCCCGTTCCACCAAGAAAAATCCGCCAGTTTTCATGTCGATGACCGCAAGGGATATTACTATTGCTTTGGCTGTCACGCCAAGGGTGATGCGATTTCGTTTGTGCGTGAGACCGAAAATGTCGGCTTTATGGAAGCGGTCGAGATTTTGGCTGTCGAGGCGGGGATGCCCGTGCCCAAGCGCGATCCACAAGCGCAGGCGAAATCGGATCGCCGCACGTTGCTGGCCGAGGTGATGGAGCAGGCGGTGCAGTTTTACCGGCTTCAGTTGAAGACGGGTGCAGGTGCCGAGGCGCGGGATTATCTGGCGGGGCGCGGGTTGAGCGAGGCCGCGTTGGAGCGTTGGGAAATCGGGTTGGCGCCGCAAGGATGGCAAAACCTGTGGGACCATTTGACGGGCAAGGGCGTGGCGGAGGATCTTATCCTCGGTGCGGGTCTGGGCAAGCCGTCCAACCAAGGCAAAAAGCCCTACGACACATTCCGCCATCGCATTATGTTCCCGATCCGCGATGCACGCGGGCGTGCGATTGCGTTTGGCGGCCGCGCGATTGACCCGAACGACAACGCCAAGTATCTGAATTCGCCCGAAACCGAACTGTTCGACAAGGGCCGCAGCCTGTTCAACTTCGCCCCAGCCCGCGAGGCGGCGGGCAAGGGTCAACCGCTGTTGGTGGCTGAGGGCTACATGGACGTGATCGCGCTGGTTGAGGCCGGATTTGGTGCCGCGGTCGCACCGTTGGGCACTGCCGTGACGGAGACCCAGTTGCAGATGATGTGGCGGATCGCGCCGGAACCTGTAATCACGCTGGATGGTGATGTGGCGGGTCAACGTGCGGCGATGCGGGTGATTGATCTGGCGCTGCCGCTGCTTGAGGCCGGACAATCGGTGCGATTTGCGATGATGCCCGACGGTCAAGACCCCGATGATTTGCTGAAATCTGCGGGTGCTGGCGCGATGCGGGAGCGGGTTGAGAGTGCCTTGCCGATGGTGCAACTGCTGTGGCAACGCGAGGTTGAGGGCAAGGATTTCGACAGCCCCGAACGCAAAGCCGCGCTCGATAAATCGCTGCGCGAAAAGATAATGCTGATCAAGGATCCGTCCATTCGCGGCCATTACGGGCAGGCGATCAAGGACATGCGCTGGGAGCTTTTTGGCAACAAACGCAAAGCTTTCAATGGCGGCGGCACAGGCCAGCCGCGCGGGAAATGGTTGCCCAAAGGCGCCAAGCTGCCCGCACAGATGAGCACGAAGGCATCGCTTTTGGGTGGCGGGCCGTCATCGGAGGATCACTTGCGTGAGGCCGTGATTCTTGCGGTGCTTATTCGTAATCCTTTGATTTTGAATGACTTTCACGGCGCTCTAGAGCGGATGATTTGTTCCGGGCCCGACATAGCCATGTTGCGCGACGCGCTGCTCATGGTGGAACCGCAAGTCGATCTTGAAGCGGTGTTGGCGGCTAAAATTGGCGACGCACCCCTTGTAAAGCTGTTCGCGCAGGCACACGTGGCGATTACGCCAGCTGTGCGCCGCCCCGATAATGGCGAACTTGCGCGGATGTGTCTGGCGGAAGAACTTGCCAAATTAACTGCGCGTCGTGGGCACGCCCATGAGGTGAAGGACGCTATAGACGAAATGAATTCCGATCTGGCTGATGAACGGCTTACCACGCGATTGGCACAATCCATCGCTGCGATGAACAACGCAGGCCGACAGGACGGGGATGACAGCGCAGAATACGACACCGCAGACAGTGGTGCACGAATCAAGAAAGACGAACGAAGTGCTTTTGATGCACTTTTAGACCGAATCAGCTTTGCCAAACGGGACAAAGGGCACTAGGTCCTTTGCAACAACCATAAAAATAAGCCATTCGAGGCATTGCGAATCAACCAAAGGATTGGTTGATTCGTTTCTAACCGAATCACCCGAATCAGGGATCGCGCGCTGGGCGCGCCTCGCTGACCGTCGAAGGGAACATGACTATGGCCGCCAAAGACACCAACGCTCAACGGGACGACGCAGACCATTCCTTGGATATGAGCCAAGCTGCCGTCAAAAAGATGATCGCAGAAGCGCGTGAGCGCGGCACGATCACCTACGATCAGTTGAACGCGGTGCTGCCGCCCGATCAGGTGTCTTCGGACCAAATCGAAGACGTGATGTCGATGCTCAACGAGATGGGCATCCAAGTGACCGAAGAAGAAGAATCCGAAGAAGTTGACGACGACGGTACGTCTAAAGAATTGGCAACTGTAGCCGGTGGGCGCGATGTCGTTCTGGGCGGTGCCGAGGCCGAAAAGCTGGATCGCACCGACGATCCTGTGCGCATGTACCTGCGTGAAATGGGCTCGGTTGAATTGCTGTCGCGCGAAGGCGAAATCGCGATTGCCAAGCGCATTGAGGCGGGCCGTAACACGATGATCCTCGGGCTTTGTGAAAGCCCGCTGACGTTCCAAGCGATCACGATCTGGCGCGACGAATTGCTGTCCGAAGACATTTTACTGCGTGACGTGATCGACCTTGAAACAACATTCGGCGACCAATTGGCCGAAGAAACCGAAGAAACTTCTGTTGTGTCTGCCGCACCAAACGCTGAGAAAAGCGAAGAAAAACAAGATCTTGATGCAGATGGTAATCCGATTGCCAAAGAAGATGATGAAGATGAGGAAGAAGCCGCAAACCTGTCGCTTGCCGCGATGGAAGCACAGCTGAAGCCGCAGGTTCTGGACACGTTGGAAGTGATCGCCAAGGGTTTTGCCAAACTGTCGGACATGCAGGATTCGCGGATGTCTGCGACCCTGAATGAAGACGACAGTTTTTCTGGCAAGGAAGAAAAGAAGTACCAGAAGCTGCGGTCCGAAATCGTTGAGCTGGTGGTGTCGCTGCACCTGCACAACAACCGGATCGACGCGCTGATTGACCAGCTTTACGGCATCAATCGCCGTATAATGCAGATCGATTCAAGCATGGTTAAGTTGGCCGACCAATCCCGCATCAACCGTCGTGAATTTGTGGACGCCTACAAGGGGCGCGAACTCGATCCCACATGGCTCGAAGAAATGGGCCAGAAGGCCGGACGCGGTTGGCAGATGTTGATCGAACGCTCTACCACGAAAATCGAAGAACTGCGCTCCGAGATGGCGCAGGTCGGTCAGTACGTCGGCGTTGATATTCCTGAATTCCGCCGCATCGTGCAGCAGGTTCAAAAGGGTGAAAAAGAAGCCCGTCAGGCCAAGAAAGAAATGGTCGAAGCGAACTTGCGCTTGGTTATTTCGATTGCGAAAAAGTACACGAACCGCGGCCTGCAATTCCTTGACCTCATTCAAGAGGGTAACATTGGCCTGATGAAGGCCGTGGACAAATTCGAATACCGCCGTGGCTACAAATTCTCGACTTATGCGACGTGGTGGATTCGTCAGGCGATCACGCGGTCCATTGCGGATCAGGCCCGCACGATCCGTATTCCGGTCCATATGATTGAGACGATCAACAAATTGGTCCGTACAGGTCGTCAGATGCTGCACGAGATTGGCCGCGAACCGACGCCGGAAGAATTGGCCGCCAAGCTGCAAATGCCGCTTGAGAAGGTCCGCAAGGTGATGAAGATCGCCAAGGAGCCTATTTCGCTTGAGACCCCGATTGGTGACGAAGAAGACAGCCAACTCGGTGATTTTATTGAAGATAAGAATGCGGTACTCCCGCTGGATTCTGCCATTCAGGAGAACCTGAAGGAAACAACAACACGGGTTCTGGCGTCGCTGACGCCGCGCGAAGAACGGGTTCTTCGGATGCGGTTCGGCATCGGCATGAACACCGATCACACGCTCGAAGAAGTCGGTCAGCAGTTCAGCGTGACGCGTGAACGTATTCGTCAGATCGAAGCAAAGGCGCTGCGCAAGCTGAAGCATCCAAGCCGGTCGCGCCGTTTGCGGTCATTCTTGGATCAATAACTTTGTCGGACGCTTTTCGATTGTGAGCTTTAATGGGCGAGGTCTGCGAAGGCCTCGCCCTTTGTCGGTAAGAACACCTTGAAAACGTTGCATGACAGGTCTGAGTGGTGGTCTGAAAATCTAGCGCGCAAACACTTGCTTTGACAGCGCTTGGCGATGACACTGACCCTATGGAATGGCAGATCAAAACGACTGGCGCGGGGCTGTATGAGTTTACGCGCGACGTGGCCGCAAAGGTCACGGGGACAGGTGTGTTGACGCTGTTTGTGCAGCACACGTCTTGTTCCCTCTTGATCCAAGAGAATGCTGACCACGAGGTCCAAACTGATCTGGCTGCGTTCTTTGATCTGTTGGTGCCACCATCGGATCATCCGCAGATGTCCTACCTTAAGCATACTTATGAAGGACCTGATGACATGCCAGCCCATATCAAGGCCGCGATGCTGCCAACCAGCTTGCAAATTCCCGTGATTTTGGGGGAAATGCAGCTTGGAAATTGGCAAGGAATATTCATTTTCGAACATAGAACCGTGCCGCACCTGCGTCGTGTTGTGGGTATGATGGGATGAGCGTTTCTGCAGCCCAAAAGACCGCCATGTCGTGGGTAGATACAGCGCGTGACGCTTTGTCCGCCGATTGCGCGAGGATATTCGAGTTCGCTGAACCGGCTTGGCGCGAATACCGATCGAGCGCTTGGTATGTCGAACGGCTGCGTGCCGAAGGGTTCACCGTGGAAGACGGCAGCGGTGGCATGCTGACCGCGTTTTGCGCTGAATGGTCAAATGGTGCAGGCCCCGTTGTAGGCATGTACGCGGAATACGATGCGGTGCCTGGAAATTGCCAGGCGGCGGGCGTTCATCAGGCCCCACGCACTGGGCTAAGCGGCCATGCGGCTGGCCATACGGACCCACATTCTGCGCTGGGGATCAGCGGGTTAGGTGGACTGCTTGCGACCAAAGCGGCGATGGAACAGCACGGGATAAAAGGCGGTTTGCGCTTTACCGGTGAGCCCGCTGAAAAGGTGCGCGGGTCCAAGCCGATCCACGCGGCGCAGGGGTATTATGATGGTCTGGCGGGCATGCTGTCGTTCCATCCGTTCTACATGCTGCCGATGTGCAATACGGCGCGTTGGGACACGCATTGTGGCGCCGCCTATTCAATGATTTATCGGTTTATCTGCGACGAACCGCATCTTTTTGGGGCCACGGATGGCACGCCAATCCCACAAAGCCACAGCGATATCCGCGCGCCAGGGGCGAACGACGCGCTGGTGATGATGTATAGCCAAGCGCGGATGCTGCGCGACAGCATGCTGCCGCACGTGGGTGGTTGGTCGATTTCCGAGGCGATCCTGAGCACAGGGCAGGCGACGGCGGACAATCTGCCTGCCGGCCTCGCTGAGCTGCAATATATGATGCGTGTGCCGACCGTCGCGATGGCCGAACATGTGTCCGCGCGGCTGGGCGCACTGGCGGAACGTATTGCAGGCCTGACGGGGTGTCGGGTTGAACGCCATTGGGTTTGCAAATCACGGCCCGGATTGGCGAACCACGCAATGGCATCTATGGTTTGGGATCAAATTCAACATGTTGGTGCACCGGTATGGGACCACGACGCCAAAGACCTGATGCGACAGGTACAGAAAAATTGCGGCATGAAGCCCGACGAAAACCCAGTATTGCCGGCCTGCGAAGCGTTGATATCTCCACAAGACGCGGAAGCGATCCTACGCGAGAGCTTGCCGCCGAACCAACGAAACTCAACGTCCGATGACTACACCGATATGACGTGGCACACGCCGACTGCGCGGTTCTATATCGCGCGACCAGCCCTAAAGGGTGGGCCCTATCCAGCTTGGGCAATGAACGCGCTTGGTGGCATGGCGCAGACGATTGACCCCATGGTTCAGGTGGCTGCCAAAGTGCTGGCGTGTTCAGCGTTGCGCCTGCTGCAAGACGAAGACGCGCGCGCAGCAGCAACCGAAGAATTCAACCGCCGCAAAGCCGAATACGACATCCCGCCGCTTTGCGATTATCCTGCCCCTATCCAGTTCAAATGGCCCGAATATGTGGAAACACGGCGGGGCTCGGATTGGCATATTCCAACGTCGAAGATTCCATGAAACTCATTTTAGCCCTAATTACTGTCACAAAACCCGCTTGGGCCGCGTGTGCGAGCAACGAGCGCACGTTCATGTCCTGTACCTTTGCCAACGGCAGGGCTGTGGAGGTTTGCATGACGGATAACATCGCCCGTTACAGTTTCGGGCGGCAGGGACAAACGCTGGAATTGGCGCTGTCGTTGCGGTTCGGCCAAGGGGCGGAATTTGTGCCGTGGAACGGCATTGGGCGGACCATCTCGGAGGCGGTGCGGTTGACCAATAATGACGTCTTATACGAAGTTTACGGCGGGCTTGATAAGTTCGAGGCGTTCGAGGACGATCCCAACGATGATATCTATCCGCAGTTTGGCGGCATCTATATTGAGGACCGTCAGGGCAAAGAATTGGCGCACCTGCAATGTATCCCCAGCAAGGTCACCTACGCGTATTAGTGCCAAACTGTGGCTGATCCGACTCATGATCTAGTGGTATGATTTGCCCCCTACCCAAAACCTATCCTGACACCTATAGTGACTGTGGATAAATGGGGCACAAGACCCCACAGGCAGATGATGAGGACAGTATATGCGGTGCCCCTTTTGCGGAAACATCGACACACAAGTTAAGGATTCCCGCCCAGCGGAAGACCACGTTGCCATCAGGCGACGGCGGTTTTGTCCTGCGTGCGGCGGTCGTTTCACCACCTATGAACGTGTTCAATTGCGCGATTTGGTGGTCATAAAATCCAATGGTCGGCGTGAAGATTTCGACCGACCCAAGCTCGAACGTTCAGTCCGGATTTCGATGCAAAAGCGGCCGATTGAGCCGGAACGCGTCGATCAGATGATATCCGGAATCGTGCGGCGTCTTGAAAGCATGGGCGAAACAGACATCGGGTCAAAGCAAATCGGTGAGATCGTGATGGAGGCTTTGGCCCGCATCGACACAGTGGCCTACGTTCGATTTGCCAGTGTTTACAAAAACTTCCAAGCGGCAGATGATTTCGATAAGTTTGTGAGCGAATTGCGCCCACAAACCCCACCGGAAGATTGAGAACAGATTTAGACCATCGTTTTATGGGCATGGCCCTGTCGCTTGGGCGGCGGGGCCTTGGTCGTGTTTGGTCCAATCCAAATGTTGGCTGCGTCATCGTGCGCCCGACCGACAATGGCGGTCGCGTGATCGGGCGCGGCTGGACGGCGGACGGCGGGCGGCCCCATGCGGAAACGCGCGCGCTTAATGGTATCGATGCCGCAGGTGCCACAGTTTTTGTAACGCTTGAGCCATGCGCCCATCATGCAAAAACGCCGCCCTGTGCGGACGCGTTGATTGCTGCAAACGTGGGCCGCGTTGTGATTGCAACAGGCGACCCTGACCCGCGCGTGGCGGGCAAGGGGATTGCGATTTTGCGTGCGGCTGGTATCGACGTAGTGATTGGTGTGCGCGAGGATGAAGCCCGCGCGGATATGGCGGGTTTTCTGTTGCGTATTACCGAAAACCGCCCCCTCGTGACGCTAAAATTGGCCAGTTCATTCGATGGGCGCATTGCGACGGCCACTGGTGAAAGCAAATGGATCACAGGACCGGATGCGCGCCGTAAGGTCCATGCGATGCGCGCGACACATGATGCTGTTTTGGTCGGTGCGGGAACTGTGCGCGCGGATGATCCGACACTGACGGTGCGCGATATGGGCGCGATGCGCCAGCCCGTCCGCATCGTGGCGTCCGGCCGGCTTGATATTGGTGCTGCAAACCTGTTGGCGACGATTGACGATGCCCCGCTATGGCTGTGTCATGGGGCAAATGTTGATGCGCAGACATGGGTTGATCTAGGGGCAAAATCCTTACTGTGTGATTTGCAGGGGCTTCACATTGATCCCGTTGATATGATGCATAAATTGGCGGCTGCTGGGCTGACGCGGGTGTTTTGTGAAGGCGGGGGTAGCCTTGCCGCGTCGCTGCTTGGCGCTGGGCTGGTTGATGAGGTTGTCGGTTTTACGGCGGGCATCGTGCTTGGTGCGCAGGGCACGCCATCAATTGGGGCGATGGGGCTGGATGGATTGGCCGACGCGCCGCGATTTGATCTTATTGAAACAACACGCATGGGTGCCGACATTATGCACCGCTGGCGTCGCGCCTGATTTCACACTACTAAAAAAACCGAATGTCGGGGCGATCAGCTGCTAGCGCCACATATGCGCGTAGCTTGCAAACATACCTTGGACTTTCGCCAGTAGGCGATTGGCGCGAGATGGGCGGGGCACTGTGCCGCTTTGCAGTCGGTCAATCACCACGTCTATGGGGCAGGGGTGGCCGGTGACGGGGTCGAAATAGCGTGGATAATCAATCAGCACAGCATGGGGCAATTGCGCCAGTGTCGGCAGGGCTGTGCGGCGCACGATTGGTGTTGTGCGGTCGTCCGTTAGACCCCAGCCTGCGTAACGGCGTTCCCAGACAGGTCACGTGTTTGCCGCGCAACAGGGCCTCGAACCCGATGGTTGATGTCATTGTCCAGACCGCGTCCACAGCATCAAGCGCCGCAATTGGGGAGGTCTTGGTGCGCACGACATCCGCGATCTCGGCGGCGTCCGGCACAGCACCGGTCCGCAGGCCTGCTTCGACGTCAGGGTGCGGTTTGTAAAAGATCACGGCGGCGGGATTGGCGGCGCGACAGGCCTGTAGCAATGCGCGGTCGGTGGTCACGTCTGTGGTGCCAAGCCGGATAGAGGCATCGTCTTCGACTTGTCCGGGGACCAAGATACGTCGTCCTTTTGGCAGGTCATCAGGCAGGTTTTTGGCGGCGAGGTTATATTTGCTCAGTCCAGCGCTGGTAATCCAATCAATCAGCATTTCAGCCCGAAAAAGCGCGGCATCTGGCAGCGCGGTGCTGGCCTCGATGTGGGCTTCCAGACGGCTTGGGCTGTTCGGATCTTAGTAAATACCGAGGTCATCGAGGACCAAAGACAGTGGCGCGATCAGATCGGCCCCAAGGCCGCGCGAGCGCAGGAAACCGTCGTCGACACGCAATGTACTGTCTTGTTCCGCAGCTTTGCCCGCCCAGACTATGCGGCCCCGACCAGTTCTTGCGGCGAGCGCGTCGGCCTTGTCAGGATTGTCTTCAAACATCATTTTGTGGTGTTGGCCAAAGACCTTTTGGAGTGGTCCGCGTTTCCACATTCGCATGGCAGACGCGACCCAGCCAAGATGGTCATCGCGCCATGTACGGGTGTGGGCGTGAAGCGTTGTGATGGCGTTTTCAAAGCTACAAAGTCCGTTTCGGTAGGGATCGTACCACACGGGATACAGGATCATCGCGCCTGCGAAAAGCTGGGCGCGGGTCAGGTTTCTTTGGCGACGATCCACGGGCATCCGGTCATCCGTCAGGCCCCAACCAACGTAAAATAGTTGGCCAAATACCACCGGTTTGTGACCTGCCATGATGGCCTCAAACCCGTATTGCGACGACACTGTATAGACCGCGATGGCCCCGTCGAGCAGGTGATGCGGTGAGATCTTATCGCTAAAGAATGCAACGTTGTCTGACAGATCTCCGATGCGAAAATGCCCGTCGCGGTGGCCTTGCGCGGTTTCAGGATAGGTTTTGATCAGGATGCGCGCGTTTGGGTGGTCTTCGCGTGCCACGTACAGCATCTCAAGAAAGGTGTTCCTATCGGCGCGGGACGCGGTGACGGACGCATCGCCCGAGGTCTGGTCGATCACCAAAACGTAGCCTGCATCTGGGGCAGGGGCGTCCGGATTGAAGGCGTTGTATTTGCTGAGGTGTGCCCGTTTGATTGCGTCTGCGCAGTTGCGCGCGCGGTTCAGCAGGACGGTATCATCTAGCGGGTCTTTACGTAGGATCATTTCCAGATCGGACGGTTTTGTTGGGTCGAAATGCACGCCGCGTGTGTCCAGATGCAGACCGAGGGGCGATTCGCCGTCGCGACCTGGCAAGACGGAGCGCAAAAATGCATCCTCGACCCGCAATACGGGCGCAGAGGTGCGGCTTGCCACCGCTTCACCGCGCCACGATGTCGGCGACTGGCCCCAAACACTGATCAGATCATCGCCTGACGGTTTGCCCAACGATACGTCATAACCCGACAGCGTCAGAATGCGGCGCACACGTTTCTGGGTGAGAAAACCGTCGTTATAAACGAACAACCGCCGCGAGGTTTTCCCCGCGGCGGTTGTATCATTCTGCAAGATCATCACCCGCCGAGTGCGGCAGCCGAACTGACCGACCTAAGGGTGCCAAACACAGCCGAGATGGTTTTGTTGAATTGGCTGAACGGTGCTTCGGTTACATAGACCGTGTCGCCGTCACGGATCGCGAAATCGCGTGCCATGAACATGCCGTTGGGATCCGTCAGATCAAGCACGTAGATGACGCGCTGGGTCCCGACCAAGTCATTGCGGGCGACCAATTGGCTGGTGATTTCAACAGGTTCGTTGCGGAACACAAAGACGCCCGTTGGATCAGCGAGGTTGGTGTCCAAGCCGCCAACCTGCGCGATGGTTTCGATGGCTGAAATGTTTTGGGATTCAAATGTAACGCGGCTCTGCGTGCCTGTTGCGCCGAGGGCGGTAAAACTGCGGGTGTCCTGCTCGACGAAGATCCGGTCTCCGGCGCGCAGTGCGATGTCGTGGCTCGGATGGGCGTAGAGATCTTCAAACCAGATCTCGCCGGTGTGCTCGCCGCGCACGACGGTCACTTGTGCGATTTCTGGCTGAATGGACACACCGCCAGCACGTGCAATCATCGCCGACAGCGTGCGGGTCGGGCGTTCGATGGCGTAGACACCTTGGGTGGCAACGGCACCGACAACGGACACTGTCGCTCCGTCACCAACAAGGCGGCGGACCTGAAATTGTGGGTCCGGCGTTTGTTGTTCAAGCTTTTCGGCGATGATGCGACGGATCGCGTCTGGTGTGTTGCCTGCCGCGTTGATGCGGCCTGCGTAGGGCACGAATATGAATCCGGAGCCGTCGACTTGTACTTCTTCAAGCACCGTGGCGTTCTGACCGGCGGGTGCGAGCAACGGATCGCGTACGTTTTCCCAGATCGTCAAGCCAAGCACGTCACCCGCGCGGATCGTGTCGTTGCTGATTAGACCGGCATCGCGAAAGCCTGCGGAAAACTTGAGGGCGGGGGTGACACCCGCCACCAAGTTCACGCGGTCATCCACGAGAAGGACAAAGGCGTCGCCGTCTTCCATCACCGATCCAGAAAAAATTTCACTCTTCGTCGGCCCAGAGCGCGGTAAACCGCAGGACGCAACAACGGCCAATACGGCAACAAGGGCCACGCCTTTTGAAAGGCGGAATCTAGGGGATTTCACTGTTCCGGTCTCCTCGACCTAATTAAAACTGCCTCAGTCGTCATGTGGGCGAATTTATATTCACCTTACCTTTGATCCGTAAGCTATTGGAATACTTAGCCAAAATCTAGTACAAGGTTGGGGGTATGGTGGGGTGTAGCGCAGTTGCCATGCCACCCCCTAGGTGTGGGGGTTTTTTATTTTTCACACGCAACTGCGGGCGCGGCGGGGCCTGACCGCTGCGCAATGCGTCATAAGAATCGTTGTGATCCAGCATCATATCCACCACTTGGCGCATCAGCTGGCGACGGCCCCGCGCGGAGTAGAATCCGCCCGGAACCTGGCTCGTTTCGAGCAAGTAGCGGCGGTAATCTTTGAACGCGCGATTGTCGGGGCGTGCGGGGGTCGCAAAGAACTGATCAATAGGCAATTCAGATACAAATTCCGGTTTGTCGTAGACGGCTTTGCCGAACACCTTAAGCGGGATGGCAAGGTGCAATACCTGTTGTGCGGCAGTAGAATTGACCGTCACGGCGGTGCGCGCATGGTCCAGAACCTGTGCCAGTTTGCCGCCAAGCACGTAATGGACACGATCATAGATGTCGTTGTCGCGGGCCAGTTGGCGGATGATTTTACGCAACGGGCTGCGGTCATTTTCAAGCGGATGGGCTTTGAACACAAGATGGTAGTGTTGGGGCGCACCCTTGGCGAAGCCCTCGATCAAGAGGGCAAGGAATTCTTCCATCCGAGCGAACGGTGAATGCATTTGGAACGAAAAGTCGTGTTCAAGCTGCAGCAGCGCGATGTGATAGGGATAGCCGCCATGTTTAATGCGAAAGGTGGAAATGATCTGGTCCAGCGCGATAAACGGCATCAATACCAGGCGGCGGGTATAAAGGGCTGTTTCCGCAATCAGTGGCAGTTCGCGATGGCGCTGGAAGTTGTGTTAGTAGCCGTTTCGAAACATGACAAACCAATGATACAATGCGCCGTAAAACACATGGTGGCGCATGTCGCCCCAATGGGCCGGTGCCTCAGGCACTTCGAGTTCAGTTTCCGCCAAAGCCTTTTGCATGTCACCGATGCTTGTTTTCATCAGCTTGGAATGGCCGTTGGCGCCGCCACGCTCATAGGTGACCCAGAACGGGCGCATGTAGCCTTCTTCATTGACATGCACGGTTAGGCCCATTTCATTGGCCGCGACAACTGCGTCCGCATGGACGGGCCGCGTGTCACCATAAAGCACAATGTCAGTGATGGATTTGTCTGCTACGATGGCCTTAAACGTTTCAACCCAATCACAGGCATCTCCGCGATAGGGGATGTAGCCCTTGGCGCCAAACCAGAACGCGCGATCTACTGCATTGAAGCCGACGCGCCAGACATCCGCCCCCCGCCGCGCAGAGCATTTTGCCCAGACGGTGGAAGAATGGCCCATGCGGCCCCTGCAAAAAAAGGAAAGATCTGGTTTCGTGCTCGGTCACTCTGGTCCCATCATAACGTGGTGTTGGTTTTGGAGACATTAACCATTTAGTTAGGCCTAAATTTGGCGCGTTGTGTCGTTGTCGTATCTAGCCAGCTTGCCCATGGCCATTCAAGGGGCTAGTTCGGGGGGGAATAAGAGAGGAATACGCCATGTTTACAGGCATTATCACGGACGTCGGTCGCGTTTTGGCGTTAGAAAGCCGCGGCGATCTGCGCGCGCGGATCGCGACGCGTTACGATATTTCCGGAATTGATATTGGCGCGTCGATTGCATCTGATGGCGTATGTTTGACGGTTGTCGCAAAAGGCGTGGATTTGGATCGCGATCCGCAGGGCTGGTACGACGTCGACATTTCGGCAGAAACGGTCAGCAAGACGTCGCTGGCGGTGTGGGCGGTTGGCAAGCGGGTCAATCTGGAACGAAGCCTCAAGGTCGGGGATGAACTTGGTGGGCATATCGTGTCGGGCCATGTGGACGGTGTGGCGATGATCGTGGACATGGTAGACGATGGCGCCAGCACCCGCGTGACCCTGCAAGCCGCTGATGATCTGGGAAGGTTCATCGCGCCCAAAGGGTCTGTAGCCCTGAATGGAACGTCTTTGACCGTGAACGAAGTAGATGGCGCGCGCTTTGGCATCAATTTTATCCCGCACACGAAGTCCGTGACCACGTGGGGGGATGCAAAAATCGGCGATCTGGTAAATCTGGAGGTGGACACCATGGCGCGCTATGTGGCCCGCTTGCGGGACTATGATTGATGGCTGGCAGCATTCATAGCATCGCGAAAACCGGCCACATGGCTGGCATCTTGCCCGCAGCCGATTATTTTGCGCCACCATCCAATAACATACATTTTGAGGTATCCCCATGACTGAGACAGAAACCCCCGAAATCGTGTCCTCGCTAGAGGACGACAGTGGCGAGCGAATGGTCGATATTTTGCACCACGTCGACGCAGGGCATTTTACCTATGTCGAATACCACCGCACCAGCGATGAAAGCGACGAGTGGCGGCAGGTTGAAGACGACAATACGAAAACGTACAAAACCAAGTTCGCAGCCTATACTGCGGCCACCCGCAACGTAGAGTGGATGATGGACTGAAAGCCGCGTTGTTGGGTCTATCATACTGCGCGCGGGGAGGCTGCTTAACCTGATCTGACGCTAAGTCCTGCGGCGACAGCGCCCCTTTTCAATTGCGCGTCCACAGGCTATTCCGCCCCTATGCGGCTGAGAGGATCACCATGAACAATTCTACTGAAAAAACTGGGGCGTTCGAAAATCCAGGCCCTGTTGAAACCGACTGGAAAGACGTGATTTCCAGCATCGAAGACATCATTGAAGACGCCCGCAATGGTCGTATGTTCGTGTTGGTGGACCATGAGGACCGCGAAAACGAAGGCGATCTGGTGATCCCTGCACAAATGGCAACGCCGGATGCCATCAATTTTATGGCCACCCATGGTCGCGGATTGATTTGTCTGACGCTGCCGGCCGAACGGCTGGACGCGCTGGGCCTGTCACTGATGTCGACCCATAATTCATCGCGCCACGAAACCGCATTTACCGTGTCGATCGAGGCCCGTGAGGGCGTGACGACCGGTATTTCGGCCGCAGACCGTGCGCGCACCGTGTCCGTGGCGATTGATCCAACCAAGAGTGCCGCCGACATTGCAACGCCGGGCCATGTGTTTCCGCTGCGCGCCCGCGCCGGTGGCGTGTTGGTGCGTGCGGGTCACACCGAAGCCGCCGTTGATATTTCGCGCCTTGCAGGGCTGAACCCGTCCGGTGTGATTTGTGAAATCATGAACGATGACGGCACTATGGCGCGTCTCCCTGATCTGGTTGCGTTTGCGCAATTGCATGGGCTGAAGATCGGCACAATTTCCGACCTGATCGCCTATCGCCGCCGCCACGACAATCTGGTGCGGGTGCGCACGGAACAAACCATCACGTCCGAATTTGGTGGCGAATGGCAAATGAAAATCTACGCCGACGAAACCCACGGGGATGAACATGTGGTCCTGACCAAGGGCGACATTTCTGGTGATGCGCCCGTGTTGGTGCGCATGCACGCTATGGACGCCATGCTGGATGTTGTTGGCATCGGCCCGACAGGGCGTACAAACGAATTTGGTGAGGCGATGACGCGCATCGCAGAAGAAGGCCGCGGCGTTGTCGTGCTGTTGCGCGATACGTCGATGAAGATGGTCGCCCATGACGAGGTATCACCGCAGACGTTGCGCCAATACGGGCTTGGCGCGCAAATCCTGTCGTCGCTGGGACTGGGCGAGATCGAGCTTTTGACCAATTCACCCAAACCCAAGATTGTTGGCCTTGAGGCCTATGGACTTGAGATTATTGGCACACGCAAAATCTCGGAGCTGGGTTAGTGGCAGGCACATCGCACTACATCATGCCGCGTGCGGAATTTGACCAGAAGCCAAAGCTGCTGATCGTTATTTCGCCGTATTACAAAGACATCGCCGACAATCTGCTGTCTGGCGCGCAGGCTGAAATTGAGGCCGCTGGCGGCACGCACGAAACGGTGCAGGTCCCCGGCGCGCTTGAAATTCCGACCGCCATCGGCATCGCCGAACGGTTGAGCAATTTTGACGGCTACGTCGCGCTGGGTTGCGTTATTCGCGGTGAAACGACGCATTATGAAACAGTCTGCAATGACAGTTCGCGGGCCCTGCAAATGCTTGGGTTACAGGGTTTGTGCATCGGCAACGGAATCTTAACCGTTGAGACGCAAAAGCAGGCCGAGGTGCGCGCCGATACGAAAGATCAAAACAAAGGTGGCGGTGCTGCCGCTGCGGCCTTGCACTTAATCGCGCTCAGCCGTAAGTGGGGCGGCGCTAGATCGGGCGTTGGATTCACCAACGATATCCTGATGGCTGCCAACACGGATGGTTCCACCACAGCATGACCGAATCTCAATCAAATCCGTCTAAATCAAACTTGTCAGGTAATGTCCGACGCAAGATGAAGTCCGCGTCGCGGCTTTACGCGGTGCAAGCATTGTTCCAGATGGAACATTCCAGCCAGACAATCGAATCCGTCACCCGCGAATTCGAAGACCACCGTTTTGGGGCGGTCTATGAAGGCGACGAATTGGCCGAAGGCGACGTGAACTTGTTCCGTATGTTGGTCGAAACTGCGGTGAACGAACAAGTCAAAATTGACCAGATGACCGACCGTGCGTTGGTCGCCAAATGGCCGCTGGGCCGGATCGATCCGACGTTGCGGGCGCTGTTTCGGGCCGCCGGCGTTGAATTGATTGGCAGTGACACTCCACCAAAGGTCGCGATCACTGAATACGTTGATGTTGCGAAAGCGTTTTTCGACGATGGCGATGAGCCGAAGTTCGTGAATGCGGTCTTGGATCATATGGCCCGTCAGGCAAAGCCTGAGAGCTTTGGCTAGTATCGGGCAAAGTCTTACGGTTTTGACAAATATCAGGCAAAGCCTGTGGCGCTCTGGCACTGGCATTTTCCGAATTCGTCCCTACGTTAAACATGTAGGAGGCGTTTCAAATGCCCAATCAAAAAAACCCTGAACTGATCAAGCTTAATATCAAAAGCTGCGCCATTGGCTTTGTGCTGTCGGCAATCTTCGTCGCGCTGATGTTGGGCTTTGACGTGATGGGCCTTGGCGAGCTCGTGGCGCGGTCTGACGTCGGGTTTGTGGCCGTGTTGATGATGTGGATCTTGAACGGCGTCGTCTTTGCCGGTGTGCAACTTGCCTACGTGATCATGAGCATGGCGGATGATCACGATGACGACGACGATGAACCACGCGGCGGCCTTCGTGCCCGCGCGCCTGTGTTTCTAGCAGAACTGATTCCGATTCGCGTAGAAGATACACCGCGCCGTCGATAGGTCTGGCGCCATAATCTATGGCGATCTATTTTCGATCCAGTGTGTGTTAAGGTGGCGGGCCCCGCGGCAACCGTAGGGAGCTAATTCCGGAGGACCTGTATGTACAGGTGGTAGCCAGGTAACGAGGCCAGGGCCCCGACAGCGCCAGCCGCCTCGGATTTGCTTAAGGCCGCTGGAATGTTGTCCCGTGTTTACGAGAAGAGCAGAAGCCCGCCGCCTTTACAGCTAGTGTGGCAGACGGGCTTCGACAAGGGGCTGACATGCGATTGATCTTAATCGGTGCCGTGCAGTGCATCGCGCAGTTGGGCGAAATGACCGTCCCAGCCTTTGTCGAGCGCGATTGTCAGGCCGAACGCATCCTCGCCAGCAGGAAGTCCTTCGTGCACCAGCGACAGGCGTGTGCCGCCTGCCACATCTTCCAGTGTCCATCTCACAGTGCTGGTCGCGTCGCCCATTGGCGCGATCGTGAAGGTGTATTCTAAGTAGTCATGTGGGGTTGCGGTGATGATGTCGCCCCACATCAGCTTGTCGCCGCTGGTGGTGCCGTACATCGCATAGGCGTCGCCCTGCGCGAGGGCGGTCTTTGGTTTGTGAAACCACTTCGCCAGTTTTTCAGGGTCGGTCAGAAACGCCCAAACGTCAGCCTTGGAAGCTTTCAGATAGATGGATTTGTTTAATGTATTGGTCATTTCGTATCCTTTTCTATGGCGGATTTAAGATTGCTCAGGTGGTCGTCCCAGAAGGCGTCAAAGAAGCCAAGCCAGTCGCGAATAGGTGCAAAAGCCTTCGGATTGAGCGTGTTGAAGCGTTCGCGCCCCTGTGCGCGCACAGTGATTAACCCGCCGTCCGACAACACCGTGAGGTGCTTTTTCACCGCTGCGCGGGTCATGTCGAAATTGTCTGCCACCTGCGCGATGGTCATATCCCCGCCGCGCAGCATCAGCAGGATGTCGCGGCGGGTTGGATCGGCGAGGGCGCGGAAGAGGGGTTGAGTACTGGTCATCGGATATTTATGTGATACCAAATGGTATCACTTAAAGTTTTAACGTACCTTGACGGATGTTCACACATTGTTCATGTTTGTGGGATGCCTGATGAAGCCATCCCACTCGATCTTTCAATCTACCAACCCGGTCAACTGTTGGCGCGTGGGGTGTGCCGCCATCTTCGCAGTTTGGATTTTGTGTGCGTTAAAGAACTGGTGCCAACGCGAGGGCTGCGGGTCGATGTGATGGCACTGGGATCAAAGGGAGAAATCTGGATTGTTGAGTGCAAATCGTCGCGGGCTGATTATCAGTCAGACCATAAATGGCAGGGTTATCTGGAATGGTGTGATCGGTTTTTCTGGGCGGTAGACGGCGATTTTCCAACGGAACTGCTGCCCGATGAAACGGGCCTGATCATCGCTGACGCCTATGACGGCGAAGTCGTGCGCATGGCCCCTGAGGACAAAATGGCAGCGGCGCGGCGCAAGGTTATGGTGCAAAAATTCGCGCGCACTGCGGCGATGCGTCTGCAATCTCTGTGCGACCCGACGGCGATGACATCAAACGCCTTGCTTTAGCGCCGCGACAACGCCAGTGACGCAATCCCCGCTGCGAAAATTACCGCAAGACCCGCGAAACTGATCCAGTCCGGCCAGTCGGAAAATACCAGAAAGCCAAGAATAGTGGCAGGGATGAGCTGCGTGTAAATGAGTGGCGCAATGACGCTTGAGGGGGTTGTTTGGCTGAGCTTGACCAGCAGCAGATTGCCGAACGCTGATCCCATTGCGCTGATCGCCACGAGGACAAATGCCGCGAGGGTGAGGCGATCCGGACGTGCCGCCAATCCGAAAGGTGCGAGTAGAATGCCCCCTAAAACCAGTTGCGAGATCAGCAACAGGCGCGGTCGGTACAGGGGTGCGATCCAGCGGGTCGAAACCACGTAACAGCCATGAAATACCCCTGCGAGGACGGCAAATCCCATGCCGACAGTCGCGCCGAAACCAGGTTTGACGACCAGAAGGACGCCAAGAAAGCTGACGCTCAACAAAACCGTGCGGGTCAGCGTGATCCGTTCCCTGAGGAGCCAGCCCGACAACGCGTAAGCCACAATCGGGCCAACGAAAAATGCACCGAACGTATCGGCAACGGGTTCTGTGCGCATGGCTGTCAGGATCATGCAAATCCCGCCCATAATAAACAACGCGCGAAGCCAGACACGCGGATCGCGCAGGGCAGGTGCGTCAACGCGGGTCAGCCCGCAAAATGGCAACAACACAACCGACGCGAGGGCAAAGCGGGTCCATGCAATGAAAATCGGGCTGACTTTATCTTGCGTCAATACCTTGGCCGCAACATCCCCGCCGACGATTAATGTCATGGATGCCAGCATAATTACCCCGACCCGCCACAATGGTACGGTCGGGGCCGCGATCGACATTTAGCGCGTCTTGACGAGGCGGGCAGCTTTGGCAGCGGCCCGAATTTCTTCTGCGATTTCGTCAGCTTCCTCAGGGGTGAAATCCATTGGGATCTCAATGTCTTTGCCGTCAATGAACAGCCGGACTTGACCTAGATCCGTCGGCCCGATTTGCAGGTTTGCTTCGATGTCACGTTCGTCGTTAATGCCCATGGCGATAATCCTTTGGCTAAGCTTGTGCTCGCTCTACCCCGCAGGCATGCGCAATGGCAAGTCTGGCGCATGCCTGCAGGTGGTCTTGCGGTAAAATCTGGAGCCCAATGCTGCCATCGGCACTTGCAATCGCGCGCATGCCTCGCTAAATCGACGCTGATGCCGCCTTAGCTCAGTTGGTTAGAGCGCTGGTTTGTGGAACCAGAGGTCCCCCGTTCAAGCCGGGGAGGCGGTACCATCCCCCTCTTTTCACGGGGTTTGTTTGGCCCCCCCTTTTATTAGCGGCTGTGTCATGCGACCAAGCCCCATGGCATTGTTTGTAACTCTCGTGATTTCCAGCGTCGGTGTGGCTGCATTTATGGCGCTTGCGCTGCCGTTGCCGTGGCTGCTCGGCCCGCTGCTTGGGTGTTTGATTGCGGCGCTGTTTGGCGTGCGGCTGCAGGGGGCGCCAAAAACCGGCCAAGTGATGCGGACGATATTGGGTGTTGCAGTCGGGGCCACGATTACGCCTGCGCTGTTTGCGCAGCTGAGCACGTTGATCTGGACACTGGCATTGATGCCGCCTTTGGTGATTTGCGTCGGCGCTGTGGGGTATCCGCTTTTTCGCAAAGGGTTCGGGTTTGACCACCCGACCGCGTTCTACGCCGCAATGCCCGGTGGTTTGCAGGACATGCTGTTGTTTGGCGAAGAAGCGGGTGGTGATGTGCGTGCCCTGTCATTGATCCACGCGACGCGCGTGTTAATCGTGGTGATGGTGCTGCCTTTTGTGTTCGCCTTTTTTTATGGCGTCGATATGAACCAACCCGTTGGTGAGCCGTTCTTGTCCGTGCCGTGGAGCCAGTTGTTAATTCTTGTTGCTGCGGGCCTTGCCGGATGGCGCATTGCGGCAGCGATTGGTCTGTTCGGCGCGTCCATATTGGGGCCCTTGTTCCTGACAGCGGCTTTGTCACTGGCGGGGGTCATTGAACACCGCCCCCCGGCCGAAGCAATTCAGGCAGCGCAATTTTTTATCGGCTTTTCCATCGGCGTCAAATACGCGGGGATTTCATGGCGTGAATTGCGGGTCGATGTAACGGCGGGCGTGATTTTCACCGTGCTGAGCCTTTGTATTTCTGCCGTGTTCGCGACAGTGGTCTTTCGGCTCGGCTGGCTGCCATTTACCGAAAGTGTGCTGGCGTTTTCACCGGGTGGACAGGCGGAAATGGCGATTGTCGCATTGGTTGCGGGGGCGGACGCTGCCGTTGTGGTGGCGCATCATCTGGTGCGGATTGTGTTTGTCATCATTGGTGCGCCATTGGTAAATCGCTGGTTTGTCTAGTTGATCTCAAGTTCCGCGATGAGTGGTGCCCAACCCGCGCCGTGCATATCGCGATCCGTGCGGCTGCCTTGGATGGTCGGGCGTGGTAGGCTGAACTTCACAACATTCAGATCCTTGATATCAAAGCGTTTGATTTCATCGGGTGTGGTTCGGAACAGGGTGGCGACGCGGTCAGTGCTGAGGCCTTGAACAATTTGGGCGTAAGCCGCAGGTGAGCCACAGAAAATATCAATGGTCAGCCAGAACGGGCCAGCGTTTTTGGACCTGACCTTTTGAACTATTTGCGCGACGCTAGACATCCGTGACCACCAGTCGAAATGCGTCCATTGGGTCGGCCAAAGCCATGACGTGATGCAGGACAAATTCATACGCCGCGCCGCGATCAATTTCCGCCGGAGAGAACGGGAACGCGAATGTTGGCTGTTCTTCTTCTTGGGTCAGTGGGTGGTGTAGCAAATAGGGGTTCATCATTTTGCCAAGCGTGTTGGCCGTGGCCTGATCGGGCGCTGTGAGGATGGCAAGCACGCCGAGTTCGGTGGCGTCTGATGTGCGCTGTTCTAGCGTGCCGAGGTTGGCGTTTTGGCCGATGATCCGCAGTTCTGCGTGCCAAGTGGCGGCGTCTAGTCCCAGCCGGTCTGCGACTTTGCTGGCGTGTTTTGCCATGATGTCATCACACCAGATTTGCGCGTTGGCCACGTAGTGTGCGTCGCGCAGCAAGGCCATCAGGATCGTCTGATAGCCTGCGATCTGCGCGCCTTCGAGTTTCACGGTGTAGGTGTCTGACGGCACCCATTGTGATCCGGTTACGCGCACGGCAACATCATCAATCGCAGTATATGTCGCCTGCGTGACGTCCAAATGACCACCCGGTTCGAACAGGATAAATGGGTCGGAATTTTCGTACAACATATGCGCTGAAACCGTGTGCGGGGTCGCCTTTGCCCCGTCCGCCATAGGTGTGACGGTGAAGCCCGTGTCGTCGAAATCCACCAAGATCACCCCAGATTGCGGGTTTGTGGCGCAGAGCGCACCACATTCGCCGATCTTTGCGCCGTGCCACGCAGCGCCCGCGTGGTTGCCGTTTTGCAAGGGCAGGGCGGCAATGATGGCGGTGTCGGTCGTGCGGCCGGCAATTATGATCTCCGCGCCGGTGTCCAGCGCGGTTTGGATTTGTTCCGCCCCCGCGAGGGCGACGATATGGGTGCAGTTTTGGATCGTGTCTGCGTCAACGTCCGGTGCCGCCGACAGTGGGCTGAGCGGGGTCTGCGCGATTTTGGCGGGGTCCTGTTCGCTATATACCCGCGCGATTTTGGCGCTTTGACCGAGGTCAGATAGGATTTCGAGGGTGATGTCATACAGCCAGTCAACCGTGCTGTCGGTGCCGCAGGTCCCAGCGGTGCCGATGACCAGCGGACATCCGGCGGCGGCGCGGGCTTCAATCAGGCCCTGCCATTCGATCTTGGTCGATTCGGTCGCGTATTTGGACACGCCTCGCCCCAGATAGGACGGCCCTGAATCAGTGCTGCCACCGTCAATCGCAATTAGATCGGGTTTCTCTGCAACAGCGCGCTCCAGCGCCGCCTTATCATAGCCAAGTCCAAGTGCGCCCGACGGGATGAGAATACGGGTCCCCATGGCTAGTCCGACACGCGCTGCGGCTTGCGCAGGATGCGGCGCAGGAACATTGGTGCGATAAAGCCCAGAACGGCGGCGATCAAAAGTCCAGAGGCGATCATGGACGGGTTCGTTGGCTCACTTGGGCGGGTATAGATGAGACCCCATGCGCTGCCATCTGACAGGACCATCGCGTCGCGCAGGGATTTTTCCATTTTTCCACCCAGCAGAATACCAAGGATGACGGGCACCGTCGGGATATCCATTTTGCGCAACACATAGCCCAACACGCCAAACGCCACGACCAAGATCAGGTCAAAATAGCTGCCCGTTAGCGAGAAGATACCAACCATCGAGATCATGGTGACGGCGGGCATCAATGCGGCGGGTGGCACTTCGAGGATTTTGACGAAGACTTTGACCATCGGCACGTTCATCGCCAGCAACACAAAGTTGGCAATAAGCAGCGACGCGATGAGGCCCCATACGACTTCTTTTTCTTCGACAAACAGCATCGGGCCGGGGGTGATGTTGAGGGTGACCAGCACGGCGAGCAGCACCGCTGTGGTGCCTGATCCCGGCACGCCGAGTGTCAGCATCGGCACCAAAGCACCGCCCGCAGCGGCGTTATTGCCAGCCTCGGGGGCTGCGACGCCTTTGGGCACGCCTGTTCCAAAGCCGCCCTTTTCGCCTGCGATGCCTTTTTCGGTCACATAGGTCATGAAACTGCCTAGTGATGCGCCCGCTCCGGGCAGGACGCCACAGATAAAGCCAAGGATGCTTGATCGCAGCATGACCCAGCGGACTTCAAATATGTCACGCCACGGGATCCTGACTTTGCCGAGTTTCACGTTGGATGCGCCAGACTTTCCGTGGCTTTCGATGAAGAAGAAGACCTCAGAGACCGCGAACAGACCGACAATGGCGACCAGAAAGTCAACGCCGTCATACAGGTGCAGGTTGCTGCCCGTCAGGCGCGGCGTGCCAGAGTTAGGATCAAGCCCGACCATGGCGATGGCAATGCCGAGGCAGGATGCAAACGCGGCCTTGGCTTGGTTGTTGGAGGCCACACCGCCGAGGGTACAGAATGCCAGCAGGTACAGGGCGAAATACTCACCTGGGCCAAATTCAAAGGCGATGCGCGACAGGGCTGGCGCGAGGATCGCGAGGCCGATTGTTGCCAGCAGCGCACCGACAAAAGAGGCGACACCGGAGATCACCAAGGCATCCGCTGCGCGGCCCGCTTTGGCCATGGGGTAGCCGTCAAGTGTGGTCATCATTGCAGGTTCGTCGCCGGGGATGTTCAGCAGGATGGACGAGATCCGCCCGCCATACATCGCGCCGTAATAAATCGAGGTGAGCAGCACGAGCGAGGATGTCGCATCAAGGCTGAGTGAGAAGGTCAGCGGGATCATGATCGCCACACCGTTGGATGGCCCAAGACCAGGCAAAGCGCCGACAATTGTGCCGATGAAACAGCCAGCTACGGCCAACATCAGGGTCCACGGGGATAGGGCGATTGAAAAGCCGAGTTGCAGGTTTTGAAGAATTTCCATGACGACGCCTTATCCGAAGAAGTCGCGGGGGAAGGCAAACAGACTTAGCCCCAGTGCGAATTTGAACAACACGAACAGGCCGACGGAAATACCGAGGCCGTAGATCACCGCGCGCATTGGCGCAGGAGTGATTTGATAGGAAATGACTGCGCTTGCGATGGCGGTCGGCACCAAGAAGCCCATAGGCTTCAAGGAATAGGCATAGGCGATCAGCAGGATCGTTGATCCGACGATCGACAAAAAGGACCGCATTTCCGGCCAGTCGGGTTCTTCATCCGGTGAAAACACCATCACGAGTCCGCATATTGCGGCCACGATACCAACCCCGATGGGGAAAGCTTGAGGGCCAAGCGGATCTGCAAAGAACGGCTTTGCGATGCCCTGGGCCGCCATCACGTAGATGAACGACCCGAGGATCACGACGGCCCCGAAAATGCGGTCCGAGATACGCATTACTGAATAACGCCAATCTCACGGGACAATTCTTCGGTGGAGGCAATAACGCCATCAACCCACGCTTGGAAATCGTCCCCAACTTTGGTGAACGGCGCGAGGCCATTTTCCATCATTGCTGTTTTCCATTCATCAGAATCAGCAACGGCTTGCAGGCGCGCGGCCCAAGCGTTGAAGTCTTCGTCAGAAATGTCTTTTGGTACGTACAGGCCACGCCAGTTCACGGCGACCACATCGATGCCTTGTTCAACCGCTGTTGGGATGTCTTCAAAGCCTGGAACGCGTTCTTCAGCGAGAACGGCCAGCACACGGACGTCACCTGATTCGATGAAACCAACAACTTCTGACATGTCGCCCGTCATACCTTGGGTGAAATCGCCGACGGTCTGGGTGACCGCATCAGCGCCACCATCGACGCCGATGTATTTAATTTCCGTGATGTCGGTGAAACCGGCTGCTTGCATTACCATCAGAACTTTGAGGTGGTCGAAACCGCCCGCAGCAGATCCGCCAGCGAAGGCAACTGATGATGGATCAGCGATGATCGCATCAACCATATCGTTCAAAGTCATGAACGGGCTGTCAGCGGCCACAACAATCACGCCCGGATCAGCACCGATGGCACCGACGAAACGCACTTGGTCAGCGGTTGCACCGCCGTAGGCGTCTTGCGCCAGACGTGTGGCTGTTGCTTGTGACGCCGCAACAATCAGGTCGGCGTCGGTCTGGCGTTCGTTGACCACGTGGGAAAACGCAAGGCCGCCACCGCCGCCTGCCATGTTCGTAACCTGAACAGGGCTATCGACTTGGCCGATATCAAACAGGATTTTGCCGATCTGGCGGCAAGTAAAGTCCCAGCCACCACCGGGGTTGGCAGGTGCAATACATTCGGCAGCCATTGCCGATGTTGCACCGACGCTCAGCGCGACGCTGACAGACAGCGCCTTCAGATTGAAATACTTCATAAGTTCCTCCCAGAACGTTAAGGGCAAACACCCTGTCTCAATAGTGTCGATATCTGACTTTGAATCAGGGTCGTCTTGAACGCTAACTTGCGCAAGTTGGTTTTGTCTAGCCCACTGGAACCCGACAGGGGGGCGTGACATGGACAAGCGCGCGCACTAAGACCCAAACCAACCGTATAATGAGGCTATCATGTCTGCCACCACTGTTCTGTTCACCCTTGCCGAAAACCCGCCTGCGCGGATGGATAAGGCGTTGGCGCTGAATGTCCCGCTTGATGCGTCGCTCAGCCGGTCGCGCCTGATGCGTTTGCTGGCGGATGGGGCTGTGCAGGTGAACGGCATAGTGGTGACTGACCCGCGTGCAAGACCGGTTGAAGGCGATACAGTTGAGATCTTGGTTGAGATTGCGGACGACTACCACGTCTTGCCCGAAAACATTCCGTTGGATGTGGTGTTTGAAGACGATGATCTGATCGTCATCAACAAACCCACTGGTATGGTCGTGCATCCAGCCCCCGGCACGCCGGGTGGTACATTGGTGAATGCGCTGCTGCATCACTGCGGCGATGCGTTGTCTGGTGTGGGCGGCGAAAAGCGCCCTGGTATCGTGCATCGCATCGACAAGGAAACCAGTGGGTTGTTGGTCGTGGCTAAAACGGACCGTGCCCATCACGGGCTGGCCGCACAGTTTGAAGCGCACACAGTCGAACGCCACTACCGCGCCATTTGTTACGGTGTGCCGGATTCCAACGACCCGCGCGTGCGAGGCATCAAGGGCGCGAGCTTTGAGCCTGGAAATATTCTGAAATTGCAAACCCAACTGGCCCGCCACAAACATGACCGCCAGAAACAGGCGGTCATCTGGCACAATGGCCGTCACGCTGTTACGCGCGCCCGCGTTGTGCAGCCGCTGGGCAATCCCGCAGTGGCCGCAGTGATGGATTGTTGGCTGGAAACCGGACGCACGCACCAAATTCGCGTGCATCTGACCCACGCGGGGCATGGACTGATTGGGGATCCAACTTATGGAGGCCGTCGCAAATTGTCCGAAAAGGCGGTGGGTGAGGTCGGCAGGATCGCGGCCTATACGTTCCCGCGCCAAGCGCTTCATGCTGCAACATTGGGGTTTCAGCACCCCGTCAGCAAAGAAATGCTGCGGTTCGAGGCGCCGATGCCTGCCGATATGGTAGGGCTGATTGCCGCCTTGGGTGGGACGCAAGGTTAAGAACAGGCGGGGTCGAGGGCTGAAATATACGGTCCCATGTGCGTGAGTGCCCAGACACATATCTGGTGAAACCTTTATTAGTCCTTAATTATATTTAGCGAGAACACGACCAGACAACCTTGAAACGGGCGCATTGAGTGCCCATATCGATGTTAAGGCCGTAAACATAACGGCAAATAATTACGAGGAGGGACACGATGAGCTCTTACGCAAATCTTCCGGCGCCAACGCCAGAACAAGGCCTAAACCGCTACATGCAGGAAATCCGCAAGTTTCCAATGCTGGAACCGGATGAGGAATACATGCTCGCCAAGCGGTGGGTGGACCATGAGGACACCGAAGCGGCACATAAAATGGTGACGTCGCACCTGCGTCTGGCTGCCAAAATCGCCATGGGTTATCGCGGCTACGGGTTGCCAACGGCCGAAGTGATTTCGGAGGCCAATGTGGGCCTGATGCAAGCTGTGAAACGCTTCGATCCTGAAAAGGGTTTCCGCCTTGCGACCTACGCGATGTGGTGGATCCGTGCGTCTATTCAGGAATATGTGCTGCGGTCATGGTCCATGGTCAAACTCGGCACGACATCGGCGCAAAAGAAGCTGTTTTTCAATCTGCGCAAAGCTAAGAACCGCATTGGTGCCCTGGAAGAGGGCGATTTGCGCCCGGAAAACGTGCAGCGGATTGCCACTGATCTTGGGGTGACAGAGGCCGAAGTTGTCTCGATGAATCGCCGTATGTCGGGTGGGGACGCATCGCTGAACGCCACCGTCGGATCTGACGGCGAAGGCACAATGCAATGGCAAGACTGGTTGGAGGATGAATCCGCTGACCAAGCAGGCGATTATGAGGCCCGCGACGAATTGGAACAACGCCGCGAGCTTATGGCCGAAGCCATGGAGGTTCTGAACGATCGCGAAAAAGACATTCTGATGCAGCGTCGTCTGGCTGAAAAAACTGTGACGCTTGAAGATCTGAGCGGGCAGTATTCGGTCAGCCGCGAACGTATCCGCCAGATCGAAGTGCGCGCGTTCGAAAAGTTGCAAAAGAAGATGCAGACGTTGGCCAAAGATCGCGGGATGTTGGCGACAGTTTAAAATAACAAGCCCAAAGCAAGGCGCTGACCGTAAGGTTGGCGCCTTTTGCTTGTGCCGGATGCCTCCGGCGGGGATATTTACGAGACAAAGGTAAATGCGAAGATAAGACAGATTTGAATATAGGAGTGGGCGACATGGCAGAACCAGTGCGTTGGGCGATTTTAGGCGCGGGTAAATTTGCGCGCGAGCATATGGGGCCAGCTATTCATGCGGCCACGGGTGCGCAACTTGTGGCGCTGGGCACGTCATCGCGCGACAAGGCCGCACCATTCGAAGGCTTTGCGCCCGGTATTCGGGTGCATGACAGCTACGACGCGGTTTTGGCTGATCGGGATGTGGATGTGGTTTATATTCCGCTTCCCAATCACTTGCATATCGAATGGGCGATGAAAGCCTTGCGGGCTGGCAAACACGTCTTGGTGGAAAAGCCTGTGGGCTTGCAAGCTGCACAAATTGATCCGCTGATCGCCTTGCGTGATGAGACAGGACTGGTTGCAGTCGAAGCTTTTATGATCGCCCACCATCCCCAGTGGGCGCGGGCGCGCCAGTTGATCGCGGACGGTGCGATTGGTGAACTACGCCACGTTGACGGGGTGTTTTGTTACAATAATCCTGACCCGACAAACGTTCGCTTTGATTCTGCAAAGGGCGGCGGCAGCCTGCCTGATATTGGTGTATACACAATCGGGTCGACGCGGCTGGCAACGGGCCAAGAACCGCTTGAAATCACCCATGCAGACATCGATTATCTGAACGGTGTTGACGTCACGGCCCGAGTTTTGGCCAGATTTGACGGGTTTACGGCCCACTGGGTGACGGCAATGAACGTGCACGGTACTCAACGTATGACATTCCTAGGCAGCGAAGGGCGTATTCACCTTAGCGCGCCTTTCAACGCTGGAACCTACGGCGAGGCGCAGCTGGAATTGAGCCAAAGCGACGGATCGGCGCGGCTTGAATGCTGGCCCGATTACGCACAATATGTGACCCAAGTTGAGGCGTTTTGCGCATCTGTGCGCGACGGCGCACCCTATGCGTGGTCCCTTGAGGATGCACGCGCGACGCAAAAGGTCATTGATGCGGTTTATGCGGCGACCCTACCGCGCTAGCCTGATCAAGCAACAAGGAGAAGAAAACATGTCCGACCCACATGAGTTTGATGACGTCATGCCGGAAAATACCGCGAGGCGGGAGCCTGAAAAGCCGGTGCAGGAAGGTCTGTTCATGCGGCTGATCTTTATGATCCTGATTTCGATCATGATCAGTTTCGCCAGTACGGTGATCGGCATTTTGGCCGTGCTGCAATTCATCATCATGCTGGTCAGCAATAAACAACCTAATGAGCGGATCGCCGCATTGGGCACCGATGTGGGCATCTGGGTCGCCAAGGCCACACGATATCAGACTGCAGCGTCCGAACATAAACCTTGGCCATGGACGGAGTTGGATTAACCCATGGCGGGTGGTTGGGCAAAAGACGGTGCGGTGTCTGAACAGATTGAGGCGTCGATCGGCGATGAATTGGCCCGCATGAAGGCCCGCAAAGTTCCACAGGGGGAGAGTTTTACCAACTGTGCGGAGTGTGAGGAGCCGATTGGCGAGGCCCGTCGTGCGGCGATTGTCGGCGTCAAGCTGTGTATCGAATGTCAGAATGAACGTGACGGTGCGGCAAAGACCCGCGGCGGGATTAACCGGCGCGGGTCCAAAGACAGTCAGCTAAAATAACGGCTTAGCCTTCCATCGTTTCAAGCTCATCAATCATGCTTTCGATCATGCCCAACCCCTTGGCCCAGAAGGCGGGGTCTGATGCGTCAAGGCCGAACGGGGCGAGCAATTCGCTGTGGTGCTTTGATCCGCCTGCCTTGAGCATGTCGAAGTATTTATCTTTGAAATCCTCGCCCATGTCTTCATAGACTGCGTAAAGCGCGTTCACGAGGCCGTCGCCAAATGCATAGGCGTAGACGTAAAAGGGCGAGTGGACGAAGTGCGGGATGTAGGCCCAGAACGTTTCATAGCCGTCCATGAAGTTGAACACAGGGCCTAGGGATTCGCCCTGCACCGACATCCACAAGGCGTTGATGTCGTCAGGTGTCAGTTCTCCGTTACCGCGCGCGTCGTGAAGTTTGCATTCAAAATCGTAGAACGCGATCTGGCGCACAACGGTGTTGATCATATCCTCAACTTTGCCAGCCAGCAGGACCTTGCGTTCTTCTTGGGTGGTGGCCTGTTCCAAAAGTTTGCGGAAGGTCAGCATTTCGCCAAACACCGACGCAGTTTCTGCCAAGGTCAGCGGGGTCGAGGACAGCAATTCACCTTGTCCCGCGGCCAGAACCTGATGCACGCCGTGGCCCAATTCGTGCGCCAAAGTCATGACATCGCGTGGTTTTCCGAGGTAGTTGAGCATGACATAGGGATGGACTGTGGTGACGGTGGGATGCGCGAATGCACCCGGTGCTTTGCCGTCTTTGACGCCTGCATCAATCCAGCCATCGGTGAAAAACGGCTTGGCAATGTCGGCCATGCGTGGATCGAATGCGGTGTAGGCCTCCATTACGGTTTTTTCGGCTTCGGCCCATGACACGGTTCGGTTTGATTCCATCGGCAGAGGCGCGTTGCGGTCCCAGACTTCCATCGTCTCGAGGCCCATCCATTTGGCCTTGAGCGCGTAGTATCGGTGGCTGAGGCGCGGGTAGGCGTCAACAACGGCGTTGCGCAGCGCCTCAACCACTTCGGGTTCCACGTGGTTGGCTAGGTGGCGGCCCGCTTGTGGGGACGGCATGCCACGCCAGCGATCCTCAATCTCTTTTTCTTTGGCGAGGGTGTTGTGAACGCGGGCAAACAGCCCGACGTTCGCCCCAAACACACGCGCCAGTTCGCGCGAGCCTTTTTCACGGGTGGCGCGGTCTTGGTCGCTGAGCAAATTCAGCGTGCCTTCGATGTTCATTTCTTTGCCATCGACGGTAAACTTCAGCGCCGCAATGGTTTCGTCAAACAGTTTGTTCCACGCTGTGGCACCGACAACAGACTGATCGTGAAGAAACTTTTCCATCTCGTCGGACAGCTGGTACGGCTTCATCGCCCGCATACGATCAAAGATTGGCTTGTAGCGCGCAAGATCAGCGTTGGTGGTCAAAAGCCCGTCCACATGGGCGTCGTCCATGCGGTTGAATTCTAACCCGTAAAAGACCAGCGGCGTGGTGTAGGTGGTAATTTTGTCCTGCATGTCGGACATAAACTTGCCCCGCTCCGGATCGGTGGTGTGTTGGTAATAGCGCAGGCCCGCGAAGGACATGATACGACCCGCGATGATGTCGATCTGTTCAAACCGTTTCACTGCGTCGAGCAATTGTTCCGCGTCCAGATCGGCCAGTTTCCCTTCGTGATCAGCGGCAAAACTGCGACAGGCATTTTCCAGCCAATCCATGTCACGCTTGAGTTCTTTGGCGTCGGGCGATGGGTATAAATCCGTCAGGTCCCATTCGGGCAAATCGCCGAACGGCATGTCATCCGATGTGGCGGGTGAATTGGCGTCAAACGTGCGGGGGTCGGTCACGGGAGTGTTCATGGGGGCCTCGTTGTTGGTTTTGTGTTATGTAGGGGCGCGTTGCGGGTTTTGCCAGCCAACCCTTCGGGGAGAGTTTTTCAGCCAAGATGAAATTAGGAGAAGATTAGGCGATCAAGGGGCTTAGGGATCGAGTCCCGATGCAGGCAATGTCGTGAGCAGGACGTCTGCGCGGCATAGAATTGTTGACCGAAATCTATCCATAGGTCGCCAGCATGCCTTTCAGATCATCAAGTGTGTTGATTTCATCCAGTGGTTTGTCTTGTCGCCAACGAAGCATACGTGGAAAGCGCAGCGCAATGCCCGATTTATGTCGCGGTGAGGCTTGTATGCCTTCAAACGCGATTTCAAAAACGTGCTCTGCGGGGACAGATCGAACCGGGCCGAAACGCTGTAGAGTATTGCGTTTAACCCAAGTGGTGATCTGGCGAAATTCCGAATCTGTCAGCCCCGAGTATGCCTTTGTGAAAGGAACCAGGTCGTTACCGTTTTTGACCGCAAAGGTGAAGTCAGTGAACAGGTTTGCGCGGCGCCCTGATCCGGCCTGAGCATAGATCATCACGGCATCTATGGTCAGCGGGTCGATCTTCCATTTCCACCAATCACCCTTTTTACGACCCGCCAAATAGGGGCTGTCGCGTCGTTTGAGCATGAGCCCTTCGGCGCCAAGTTCACGTGACCTTGCGCGCTCGTTTCTGAAGTCCTCCCACGTGTCACCTGTGACTTCTGGTGAAATTCGGACGGGCGCGTCGGAAGGAGCAGAATTCAGTAATTTTTCCAGAAGGTTACGGCGTGTTTCAAATGCCTCATTTCTGATATCCTCGCCGTTAGATTCAAGAAGGTCATACGCCATAAAAATGACAGGTGCCTCTGTCAGCAATTTCTTTGGCACGGTCTTTCTGCCGATCCGCTTTTGCAGGGCATTAAACGACATCGGTGCATTGTTTTGAAACGCCAAAAGTTCCCCATCGATGACCGTTCCATCAGGTAGGCAATCGCGCAGCTGTGCAAGTTCGGGAAAGCGGTCTGTCATTAAGTCTTCGCCGCGTGACCAGATGTGATGTTCCCCACCGCGCAGGATGAATTGACCGCGTATACCGTCCCATTTTCGATCAATAAACCAGTCGCTTGAAGGGCCAAGTCGATCTAACCTCTCCAATCCGTGTGCCAAATAAAACGGGTATGGGCGTGACAGGTCCGCGCTTGGATCGTCGACTTCGATCAGGCTGTTCCACGTCACGGTTTCCGGTGTCCATTTGCCCATCAGTCTGTGGGTCAATGCTGCCTCGTCCTGACCGGTGGTGATCGCCAAAGCACGGGTCATCAGTTTTTGGCTGACGCCGATCCGGAACCCACCGGTGAGTAGTTTTATGAACAAGAAACTCTCGGTTTGGGGCAATGCGTCCCACGCGGCGAGGATGCCAGCCTTGCGGGCGTCTTCGTCCAACGTCGAAAGGTGTTGTAGGTCCAATATCCAATCGGTTAGGGAGCGATCTTCTTCCCCGACGGACGGTGGTAGAAATAGGCTGATCGTCTCTGCCAGATCGCCGACGATCGGGTAACATTCTTCAAGCAACCACAGCGGCAATCCGGCGCGTTCGGCGGCCCATTCGCGTAGCAGTTTTGTGGTGATCACACGACGTGGGCGGCGGCCAGAAAATAAGGCGACGCACCAGAGCTTGTCGCTGTCTGTAGCGATGCGAAAAAAGTCGACCATTGCCGCGACTTTGACTGTCGTTTTAGTGGACTGATCCACGGCAGTGAACAGGGCTGCGAGGTCCTTCATGGTGGGCACAATTTGAGTACACAAGCAGTCATTGTGCGTCCCCTTCATCGGCGTCAGTGCCAAATTCAGTTTGCACAATTTTGGCGTTATACCCCTGTTCACACAACCAACGCGAAAACACGGATGTGTAGCCGTGGGTGACGAAAATCCTTTCTGCACCCGTCGCTTTGACGGCGTCGTTTAGCCCAACCCAATCGGCGTGATCCGAAAGGATAAACCCCCGATCCGCCGCGCGTCTGCGGCGCACGCCGCGCATCGCCATCCAGCCGGACGCGAAGGCACTTGAGGCAGGTTTAAACCGGCGCGCCCAAGTTGAATTCAGCGCTGACGGGGTGGCCAAGATCAACGCCCCTTTGTGGGCTTTGGCGTCGAGATCAGGTGTCACCAGCACGGTGTCTGGCAGCGTGATTCCCTGAGCGCGCAGGATGCGGTTGGTGTTTTCGATGGCGCCATGGGTCAGGATCGGGCCGATGCTTGGGTCAACTGTCCGCAACAAGCGTTGCGCCTTGCCGAGGGCGTAACACGACAGCAGTGAAAAGACCCCGTTAGCGGCATTGTGCGCCCACCAGTCATTGATCTGATCTGCCAGAATGTCTTGCGGGGTCCAGTTGAAGACCGGCAATCCGAACGTCGATTCGGTGATGAAGGCGTGGCACGCTATGGGTTCAAAAGGCTCTGACAGCCCGTCATCGACGGTTTTGTAATCGCCTGATGCGACCCAGACTTCGCCTTTGTGTTCGACGCGGATTTGCGCCGATCCAGGGACGTGGCCTGCGGGATGAAACGAGACTTTCACGCCATTATGGGTGGTGGTTTCGCCGTATTTGACCGTGTTGATGTGCACATCCCCCAAGCGGTGGCGCATCACGGGCGCGGCGGTTTCGGTGGCAACATATGACCCCATACCGACCCGCGAATGATCCGCATGGCCGTGGGTGATGAGTGCGCGGGGCACGGGCAACCAAGGGTCGATGTGGAAATCGCCTGCCGCGCAATAAATGCCTGCGGGCGTGAAGGTGAGAAGGTTTGCCATGAGGGGATGGTAGTGCGCGTGGAGCGCGATGGTAGCCCGTTTTCTGGCCGAGTTGAACGGGGAGGTTGTTCTGAAGTTGGTGATGTGGTCGCTTGGCGTCAACAAGGGAGAGTGTGATGTGGACGGCAAATTTACGGGCAAGGGTGTTGGGACGAGAACGATTGGCGAGCACATTTGTGAAAACCGCCGAAGTTACGGTGATCGAGGTCATGGCGACGTCCGGCCTCGATTTTATTGTTCTGGACGGTGAGCATAGCGGGTTTGATCGCGGGCGTTTGGATGCCTGCCTAGCGGTGTGTCGTGCGCTGGATTTTCCGGCTTTGGTGCGGATTCCATCCGCGTCCGAAGAAAATATTCTGATGGCGCTTGATGCGGGGGCCGTGGGGGTTGTGGTGCCGCATGTGGACAGTGTGCAAAAGGCGCAAGCAATTGCAACAGCTGCACATTTCGGGCGTGGCGGACGCGGGTTCGCTGGGTCGACACGTTGGGCAGGCTTTGCCACGCGCGGTATGGGGGATGTTTTGGATCAGGATGCCCAGACCATTGTCATGGCGCAAATTGAGGAACCCGAAGGTGTTGAAGCCTGTGAGGCAATAGCCGCCATAGCAGGAATTGATGCCTTGTTCGCTGGACCGGCCGACCTGTCGGTCGGGTACGGCCACCGATCACAGGACAACCCCGACTTGCCGATGGCATTGGAGCGGATTGGGCGGGCCTGCGCCGACAACGGCAAAGGCTTTGTGTCCTGGGTGCCAGATGCGGCCAAGGCAGCGGAATGGGCCAAATATCAAGTGACGGGGTTCGTCGTGGCGTCAGAACATACGTGGATGCGCCAAGGGGCCGCTGCTGCTGCCAAAGGCATTCACAAGATTTCTTAGGCTATTTCAGTTACTTGGGCGTTGAAAAAGTCTATGGAACCATCAAGAATCCGGTTTCGGATTGCGGGCAGTTCCATCAACACTTCGTGGCGGCCGTTTTCCAACACGACAAGCTCTCCTCGTGGCCATTGCGCCATCCGCTGATAGACGCGTGCGGGATCAACAATCGCCTCTTCGGTGCCGAGGAACGTGACACAGGGCACATCCGGAGAGGGGCGCTGCGCCAGCATACGCATTTCACGCAGCGATTCGTTGAGCCAATGCAGTGACGGGCCACCTAATGCCAGTTCCGGGTGGGACATGAGCTGCTGTTGCAACAAATCGAAGCTGGATGCGTCCGATGTCAGCGTGTTGTCATCCGCTGTGGCGCGCAAAACGTAGGTTTCAGCGTGTTGACCGGGGGCAAGCAGGCCGGAAAAGCCCAATGGTTTGCTGACCGAACTGAGGCCCCATGCGATGGGACGCAGCGCGGCGGACATCTTGATTCCCCACATGGGCGCGGAAAAGACAGCAGATTTGACTGGCAGGCCTTCGTGCAAAGCGCGCAGCCCGATGCAGCCGCCCATAGAATGGCCGAGCATGTGATAGGGTTCTGGCAGGCCGAGGGATTTGACGTGCGCAAGCATCGCTTTCACATCAAGTTGGTAGTCCTCAAACGAATCAACATGGCCCACGGCGTGGTTTTCCAACAATCGATCCGCGAGGCCTTGACCGCGCCAATCTATTGCGGCGCAGGCATAGCCACGTTTGCCAAAATCCAGCGCAGTATGGCCATATTTTTCAACGTATTCTGTGCGGCCAGGAAAGATAAGAACCGTTCCCTTAGCTTTGGTGACAGGCCAATGTCCAACGCGAACACGGACCCCGTCCACGGTCAACAGCCAGTGGCATATCCCATTGGGATGTCCTGCGATATCAGCGTGGTAGGGGGCCGTTTTCAACATTTTAGCTTAACACTCCAGCGAGTTTCATCGCGAAGCCCATATCGCCATCCACGGACAATTTGCCCGTCATGAACGCCGAAGTCGGGTTTTGTTCGCCGTCAAGGATCGCCTTGAACGTTTCGGCATCGGCAGACAGCGTGACATCTGCGTCATCATCGGATGCGCGCGCGCCATCGCCGTCGATTACAATCGTGCCTTCGCCTTCAATGTCGAATTTTGCGGTGCCGTCAAAGCCGTCTGCGCCTATTTTGGCGTTCAATGCGATGACTGCTTCGGAGATAACGTCGCTCATAATGTGGTCTCGTCCTTTGTTATGGCCCCCGAATTGTTGATCAGGGCCCTCTGGTACCTCGCGCATGATGCGCTACACTCACATTATGGGCATTAAGAAACATCTGCACAAATCTATCGTGGCGGCACTTTTGTTGGGAGTATGGTTTTCCACACCTTCCAGTGCTCAATCCTTGGCAGATTCGAAACGTTTGGACTTATTGTTTGAACAATTGCTGGAGGCCGAGCCGGACGAGTCGGACCGTATTGAGGGGCAAATCATCACCGAATGGGGCAAATCAGGCTCTGCGGCGATGGATTTGCTGCATCGGCGCGGTGAGGATGCGATGGAGGCAGGGACGCCGGAGGTTGCTGTGGAACATTTTACCGCCTTGGTCGATCATGCGCCGGATTTCGCCGAAGGATATAACGGTCGCGCATCGGCCTATTATCAGTTGGGCCTTTACGGCCCAGCGATTGATGATTTGCGGCAGGCTTTGGTGCTGGAACCGCGACATTTTGGGGCGATGACGGGGGTTGCGGTTGTGTTAGAAGAAATCGGGCGGCCAGAAGATGCGCTTGAGGTTTGGCGCCGCGTTAAGGCGTTGGTGCCCACCGATCCAGAAGTCGCGGCGATGATAGCGAGGTTGGAAATCCAACTTCAGGGCGAAACGCTCTAAAACCATTTCAGAGAGTATATAAAATGACCACCCGAGAGAGCCAACGGGGGCGTGTAACTGCCGTTTTGGGCCCGACGAACACGGGCAAGACCCACTATGCGATAGAACGTATGCTGGCGCACCGTACCGGTGTGATCGGCCTACCGCTGCGTCTGCTCGCGCGCGAGGTCTATGACAGGATTGTCAGTGTGCGCGGCCCCAGCGTTGTGGCGCTGGTCACGGGCGAAGAACGTATCGTGCCGCCGCGCGCCAAATACTGGGTCTGTACGGTTGAAGCGATGCCGCAAGATATTGGTGCGGATTTCGTCGCGATTGATGAAATTCAACTCTGTGCCGATCTTGACCGTGGGCATGTGTTTACGGACCGGTTGTTGCGTATGCGCGGACTGCACGAGACGCTTTTCATGGGCGCTGAAACCATGTGGGGAGCGATCGCGTCCATGGTGCCGGAAGCGGATTTCGTGAAACGTGAACGGTTTAGCACGCTCACGTACTCAGGTTCCAAAAAGATAAGTCGCATGCCTGCAAGGTCGGCAATTGTCGGGTTTTCGGTTGAGAATGTCTATGCCATCGCAGAGCTGTTGCGCCGCCAAAAGGGCGGTGCGGCGGTTGTTATGGGCGCGTTAAGCCCGCGCACGCGCAACGCGCAGGTTGAGATGTATCAAAACGGCGATGTGGATTATCTGGTGGCGACAGATGCCATCGGGATGGGTCTGAACCTCGATATCGACCACGTCGCGTTCTCATCCATCACAAAATACGATGGGCGTCGGATGCGCCATTTAATGCCAAATGAGCTGGCCCAGATCGCGGGCCGTGCGGGTCGGTTTATGAACAAAGGCACGTTCGGTGTGACGGGGGAGGCCCCGACGCTGGACAATGATGTGGTTGACGCAATTCAGAATAATCAGTTCGCGCCCGTCAAGAAACTGCAATGGCGCAATGCTCGGTTGCAATTCGGATCGGTGGGTCGATTGATCCAGACGCTTGAAGAACGCACTGATGATCCTTGGCTGTCACGCGTGCGAGAAAGCGATGACCTTGGTGCCCTAAAGGCTGTCTCAGCTGATGCCGAAGTCGCTGCACGCGCCACGGATGGGCCGTCGGTGCAATTGTTGTGGGATGTCTGCAGAATACCTGATTTCCGTGGCATTAGCAACGTAGAGCACGCGCAGCTTTTGACGGACATCTACAACTTTCTGCATCAATCTGGCCGCATCCCTGACGAATGGCTCGCGGGGCGCGTCAACCGCATTGATCGCACCGACGGCGACATAGACGCGCTGTCAAAACGGCTGGCATATATCCGAACATGGACCTACGTGGCGCAGCGCAAAGGCTGGGTCGGTGACGAAAGTCATTGGCGCGAGACGACGCGGGCTGTAGAAGACCGCCTATCGGACGCATTACACGAACGTCTGACAGCAAGATTTGTGGACCGGCGGACAAGTGTTTTGCTTCGCCGGCTCAACCAAAAGGAGGGCCTTGTGGCCGACGTAAATGAGACTGGTGAAGTGACTGTTGAAGGACAGTTTGTTGGAAAAATTGAAGGTTTCAGGTTCCGTCAGGACCAGAATGCCAGTGCCGAGGAAGCGAAGACCATTCGCGCGGCATCCATTCAGGCGCTGGCGCCGCAATTCCATTTGCGCGCGGACCGGTTCTACAATGCGCCGGACACGGAAATCGATTTCACCGAACAAGGTGGATTGATGTGGGGGTCCGCTGCGGTTGGCAAGTTGGTGAAGGGCGATGACGCGCTGAAACCCAAAGTCGTCGCGTTTGTTGATGACGAGGCCGGCACGGACGTTGCCGAAAAGGTGCAACGCCGCCTGCAGCACTTTATTGACCGAAAAATTGCGACCGCGTTCGAGCCGATGAAAAAAATGCAAAACGACGATACATTGACCGGATTGGCCAAGGGATTTGCGTTCCGTCTGGTTGAAAGTTTTGGAGTGGCGCCACGGGGCGACGTCGCCGATGAGGTCAAAGCGCTTGAGCAAGACGCACGTGGCGCTTTGCGCAAACATGGTGTCCGGTTCGGCCAGTTTACCGTATTTATGCCGCTTCTTCTTAAACCAGCACCCACGCGTTTGCGTCTGGTCTTGTGGTCCCTTTCCAAAGGGTTGCAGGACTTTCCAGAAGCCCCGCCACCGGGTTTGGTGACCGTTCCAACGACGCAGGGTCTTGAGGCTGGCGCATGGGCGATGTCGGGGTACCGCGCCGCGGGCGAGCGCGCTATTCGCATCGATATGTTGGAACGTTTGGCCGACATGCTGCGCGATCAAAACACACGGGCAGGGTTCGAAGCGACGCCAGACATGCTGTCGATTACCGGAATGACGTTGGAGCAATTCGCTGATTTGATGGGTGGTCTTGGTTATAAGGCCGAAAAGGGTGAGCGCGAAAAAGTGCGTGCCGCTGTCCAAATCCAAGAGCCAGTAAATGCGCCAGTCGACACAATCATCGACGAATCTGCACCCGCAGTGGCACAAGACGTGGCGCCAGTCGGCAGCCTTGATGGTGTGAATGACGACCCCACGCCAATGCCGACAGATGTGCCAGTTGAGACGCCGTTAGAAACGACGACGGGAAGCCCCGCCGATGTTCCAGAAACGAGTGTCGATGCACCTGTGCCGCAGAGTGCTAGCGCTGAGCCTGCTGAAATGGAAGTGTTCTACACGTTCGCCTGGGCACCCAAGCGTCCGGCAAGTCGCCCACAAAGTGAAAAGCCGCAACGCAAAGGCCCGCCAAAAGGCAAGCGTGGCGCGAAGCCCGCGCAGGGCAACAAGACGCAGTCGTTTTCGGCACGACCACCGAAAAAGGAAAAGCCGATTGATCCCGACAACCCATTCGCTGCGGCCTTGGCTGGGCTTAAGCGCGATTGAGCGAAACGGTCGCAGCGACACTTCGTCTTGATAAATGGCTCTGGCACGCGCGGTTTTTCAAATCGCGCGGGCTGGCTGCCGATCTCGCTAAATCGGGTCGGATCAGAGTTGATGGAACGCCTGTGTCCAAGCCAAGCCGCGCAATTGCCGTGGGCGCGGAGCTGACATTCCCAAAAGACGACCAAGTGCGGATTGTCAAAGTGCTAGGCCTCGGCGTGCGCCGTGGTCCCGCGACAGAAGCACAAGCCTTATACGAAGATTTGACCCCCGCACGAGATCCGTACATTGACCCACTAGAACATAGGGTTGGCGGACGGCCGACCAAGAAAGACCGCCGCGATATGGACATTCTTAAAGGGTCGCGGTGACGCAGATGTACTGTCGGCTCTTGAAGGCGACGCGGGTCGCGGCTACAGACGCGGTGCAAACAAACTGGACGGATTTATGACCTACATCGTCAACGACAGCTGCATCGCCTGCAAATACACCGACTGCGTCGAAGTGTGCCCCGTAGATTGTTTCTATGAGGGCGAAAACATGCTGGTGATCCACCCTGACGAATGTATCGACTGCGGCGTGTGTGAACCCGAATGCCCAGCTGATGCGATCCGCCCCGACACGGAGCCGGACATGGAAAAGTGGGTTGAATTCAACCGCAAGTATTCCGAGATGTGGCCCGTCATCATTACCAAGAAGGACCAATTGCCCAACGCCGAAGAGATGGACGGCAAAGAAGGCAAGATGGAGCTGTTTTCCGAAGCCCCCGGTGAAGGCGGCTAAAACGCTGCGTCGCAGCATTGCGATATGATGTGGGAATCAGTCGATTTTTGTGTTATGGTAATTTTAATGTCGCGTAATTGCTGATCCAGGATTGAAGATACCGCTGACGGAGACTTATTGTCGCCGACAGTTTTTTTGTCGTCCGGTGATGCCGCTTTGAGAAAAGGACACCACTCATGGCTAAGAAGAAATACGATTACAGCCCGAACGATTTTGTCGTCTATCCCGCTCACGGAGTTGGTAAAATTGTGTCGATCGAAACGCAAGAAATTGCGGGCTTCGAGTTGGAAATGTTCGTGATCGCGTTCGAAAAGGACAAGATGACGTTGCGTGTGCCAACGAACAAAGCCGAAGAAGTGGGCATGAGATCGCTCGCGTCGACTGACGTTGTGGCCGATTGCATGAAAACCCTGAAGGGTAAAGCCAAGGTCAAAAAGGCCATGTGGTCGCGCCGTGCGCAAGAATATGAACAAAAGATCAATTCCGGTGATCTGATCGCGATTGCCGAGGTCGTACGCGACCTGCACCGCGCCGACGATCAGCGCGAGCAGAGCTATTCCGAGCGTCAGTTGTATGAGGCCGCTTTGGAACGTCTGACCCGTGAGTTTGCTGCTGTCGGTAATGGCAATGAACTCGAAGCTGGTACCGAGATCACCGATACATTGCTAAGCCGCGCCCCTGCTGCCTAAGCAAAATCCACAAAAACGAAAAAGCCGCGCCCCAGAATAAATTTGGGGCGCGGCTTTTTTATGGGTGTGTGTGGCCATCGTGGTTTTGGCCAGGCAGTGGATTAGGCCGGCCCTGCGGGGCGAGTTGTATCAGCCAAGATGAAGCTAAAGCGCGCGGTGGCCGATGTCTGTGCGATAAAAACCATTGGGCCAATCAATCTGGCGGACCATTGCGTAAGCTTTGGCATGGGCGTCTTTTAGGGTGGTGCCGCGTGCTGTGACGTTGAGGACGCGGCCTCCTGTTGCGACGATCTGGCCGTCTTTTACTGCGGTGCCTGCGTGGAATGTCATCTCTGACGATGTTTCAGACAGGGCGGTCAAGTTATTGATCGGCGACCCTTTTTCATAGGCTCCGGGGTAGCCTTTGGCGGCCATGACGACGGTCATCGCATGATCATCGGCCCAGTTTGGCGTGACATCTGACAGACGACATTCGGCGCAGGCGTGCAGCAAATCTAGGATTTGCCCGCCAAGCCGCATCATCAAGACCTGACATTCGGGATCGCCGAAGCGGACGTTGTATTCTACTAGGCGCGGCAGCCCGTTTTTGATCATCAATCCCGCATAAAGGATGCCTTGAAAAGGGGTGCCGCGTTTGGCCATTTCGGCCACTGTGGGTTCAACTATGTCGCGCAACGCGATGGTGACGATGTCCTCGGTGAGAACGGGCGCGGGGGAATAGGCGCCCATGCCGCCTGTATTGGGGCCGTTGTCACCATCAAAGGCGCGTTTGTGGTCCTGAGCGGTGCCGACAGGCAAGACAGTTTTGCCATCACATAGCACAAAAAAAGAGGCTTCTTCGCCGTCCATGAAGTCTTCTATCACGACTTCGGCGCCTGCGTCGCCGAACTGACCGCCAAGCATATCGTCAACAGCTGTGTGGGCTGTGTCGATGTCCATCGCGACGACGACGCCTTTGCCAGCGGCCAGACCATCGGCCTTTATGACAATTGGTGCGCCCTGCGCTGTGACATACTCGTGCGCCGCTTTAGCGTCGGTGAAATGGCCATAACGCGCGGTTGGTGCATCACATGCGTCGCAGATGGCTTTTGTAAACACTTTTGATGATTCGAGCTGCGCTGCCGACTGTGAACATCCAAAAACCAAGAGCCCGTTTGATCGCAGAACGTCCGCAACACCGGCGGCAAGGGGTGCCTCGGGGCCGATAATGACAAAATCGATGGCGTTGTCAGCGCAAAAGCTTGCAACCACATCACCGTCTTCAATATCAAGTGCTGCGCATTCGGCGATCTGGGCGATGCCGGCATTGCCGGGCGCCACGATCAGGCGGTCGCATTTTGGGTTTTGTTTGACCGCCCATGCGAGGGAATGTTCGCGTCCGCCTCCGCCCAAAATCAGGATGTTCATGTGCTATTTCCCTTCCGCTTTGGCGACGTTTAAGGTGCACGCAAACGCAGCACAAGGGCACCTAATTGTATGGCAATGGACCTGATCGACGAACCCGAAGCCGCAGGCAATACGCCTGAATTCACGGTAACTGAACTTTCGGGCGCCGTGAAACGCGCCATTGAGGGCGAGTTTGGCCATGTGCGGGTCAAAGCGGAGGTGGGCCGCGTGGTGCATGCGCGGTCAGGTCATTTATATTTCGACTTGAAGGACGACCGCAACGTATTGGCCTGCACGACTTGGAAAGGTCAGGTGGGGGATCTTTCGGTGATCCCCGAAGAGGGGATGGAGGTGCTCGTAAAGGGCCGCATGACGACGTTTGGCAGCCAATCCAAGTATCAGTTGAACGCGACCGAAGTGGCCGTGGCAGGGGTCGGCGCGCTGATGGCGATGCTCGAAAAACGTAAAAAGGCGCTGGAGGCGGAGGGCCTGTTCGGGGCTGAGCGCAAGCAGGCTTTGCCGTTTCTACCCGATGTGATTGGTGTAATCACATCGCCCACCGGTGCCGTTGTGCGTGATATCTTGCATAGGCTTAGGGATCGGTTCCCACGCAAGGTGATCGTTTGGCCTGTCGCAGTTCAGGGCAAGGATTGTGCGCCGCAGGTGGCGCGCGCCATTGACGGGTTCAACGCGATGTCCAGTGGTGGCGCGCTGCCCCGGCCAGATTTGATCATCGTGGCGCGTGGCGGCGGGTCGATTGAGGACCTTTGGGGTTTTAATGAAGAAATTGTGGCACGGGCAGCGGCTGCGTCAAACATTCCGCTGATTTCAGCCATCGGGCACGAAACCGATACGACGTTGATTGATTTTGTGTCCGATCAGCGTGCGCCGACTCCGAGTGCGGCGGCAGAAATGGCGGTGCCTGTCCGGTTGGAATTAATGGCGGCAGTCGACCAAATGGGCGCGCGGGCGACGCGTGCTGTCACCGACGGCGTTGCACGGCGCAAACAACGGGTCGCAGATTTGGCGCGGGTATTGCCCAAGCCGGAACAACTGACGGAGGATGCCAAGCAGCGTTTCGATTACTGGTCAGAAAAACTTGATGTGGCTTTGATTGGTTGCGTCGCAGCTGGACGTTTGCGTCTGGGTGAGGCGTCTGGCCTGTTGCGCCCGTCGGTGGTGGGCAATCGATTGGCGCTCGGCCGTGAGCGCATGTCGGGCTTGAACGCACGGTTGGGGCCAGCCTTGGGGCGCTTAGCGGCGCAGACGCGGCGCGATTTGGACGGGCAGGTGCGCCGGTTGCGCCCGGGCACGATTGCGGTGGCGCAGACCCGCGCGGCCAAAGACCTCGCGGCGATGCTGCGCCGTATGACAACTGCGGCCCATACGCAGGCGGAGAAACAACGCAGCCGGCTTGAAGCGCTGGACCGCATGCGCGAGACGTTGGGCTACCGCGAAACACTGAAACGCGGCTATGCCGTGGTTCGCGGTGACGGGGTGGTGGTGACGTCAGCGAAGGAGGCAAAGGCGGCCCTAACGCTCGATATTGAATTTGCAGACGGGACAATGGCGCCTACATCTAAGCTCGCGAAGCCGAAAGCTAAGACGCCGCCGCCCGATCAGGGCAACCTTTTCTAGCGTCTTTGGGTCTTTATATTTCTTGCTCGAATGCGCGGGGCGAACCTAAACGCCGAGGCCACCACAGACCAATGGCTCCGCCTCAACCGCTTCGTACAAGATGGTCGTTCCGGGGGCGTTCATAAAATCGGCGCGGATCTTGCCGTCGATATCAAACACCTGCCAGCATTGCTGTTCAGGATTTCTTTCATAGACAAAACAGATGGTCGGGCCGGTCTGGGTCTGTTGTTCAAACCATTGACCATTGACGCAAACACCGTCCGTAAAGGACCAGATGACGTTCCGGTTGGGGGCGTAATATTCGATGCCGTAGGGCGCATCGCCAACTGAAAATGTCAGAGTTTTACCTTGCACCAGCGCCTCAAAGTCATCGCCCGACAGGGGCGTTTCGCCCCAAGCTGCTGAGACGAGCAAAAGCGAGAGGAGTAAGGCGCGCATTGCGAAACGTTGACATAAAATATCACCTGCGAAAAGGTCAAAGCCTCTATTCGTCAGGCTCTTGCAACAGGGCCACGCGGGGGTCCATCACGAACCGCCACAGGCGTGGAAACAGCGCAACACAGGCCATGACAGGCAAGGATCGTGGCAACATCGGCATGTTATCTTTCAGTCGCCGCGCCGGAAAAAGGACGGGCCGGATTGGGGTGGTGATCAGAGTGGTGCGGCGCGTTCCACGAGTGGCGCAACCTGACGGGTTCGGGTTTGCCATCGGCCATGATCCGCCGCGACAGCCCGTAATGCTGGACGTAATCCGACAACATCAACTGTGTCTGCGCAAGGCCTGACAGGCCGACCGCGGCCAGAACGCCTGTGCTTCCACCAATCAGCACGGCTATCATCAGCACCAATCCAGCGCCGATGATATAATCGAGATAGGGGTGGCGCCACTTCGGGCGCCCCGACAGCGCGGACCGCTTATTTTCTGCCCGCAGCCCATCGCGAAAGCCACCTCTCCAAGCTCTTGCGAAGAAGCGATAAACGCTTTCTCCATGGCGCGTGGTGCTTGGATCGTAGCGTGTGCCGACGTGGACGTGGTGCACCAATGTGCGCGCGGACAGATGATGGCCGAACAGCACCGAAATATAGACCCACCGCCCTGCACGGCGCAGCCATCTGCCAGGGTGGTGAATAAGTTCATTGGCGTTGGAATTGCTCGCTTGCCCCATAGACAGTCCCGCGCCGACGAACACGGCCAGCCTTTCCCAAAGCAAAAGCTCGGTTGTGCCGCTGAGCGCTGCGATAACCAGCAGCCAAAGTGCAAAATGCGCCAGTGCTAGTGTTATTGAGAGCCGATCTGTGGCAGGAAATTCGTCACCTTCAACAGTTGCGAGCGTTCGGATTATCAATCGATCAAGGCTGGGGTCAGCACGGTCATCCAGATCAGCCCAGCCACGGCCCATACACCACCCCAAACAGCCCCGATTGCGATCAACGCGGGTGCCATCAGAGTGACTGTTGTGAAAATTGGCATTGGATTTCGGAATTGCATATAGGAAAGATAGGCTATTATAAACTTTAGATATAAAGAGGCGGCCCCAAAACTAACGCGACAAAGGGTCCCAAACGCGGCGTGGACGTGGATTTTTCATGGTCGCTGGTTTCGTCTGCGCGTTTGGGCCATTAGGTACTAACAAAGCCTTATCCGGAGCTCGCAATGGCGTTTTTCAAAAAACTCAAAGATCGAATGTTCAAATCCTCCTCGAAAATCGAGGCGGGATTGGATGCTATCGTGGAAGATGGTGGCGTTGAAGAAGACGCGGCGGCATCGCTAGTGACTGAATCGGCTGCCATTGATGCAGCAGAGATTGAAGCGCAGGCGCAGGCCGCATTGGACGAACAGGCCGCCGTGGTCGCACAAGAAAATGCCCGAATCGCCGAATACGAACGTAAAGTACTGGCCGCTGAACGTGTCGAAGCGCAGCGCCAGCACGCGGCAGACCTCGAAGACGTCGCGGAGGCCGAAGAGCGCGACCGTCTTGCCGCCGACGCGCGTCGTGCTGAGGATGTGCAACAAGAAAGCGAAGCCCGAAAAGCGGAAATGGCGCGCCAAGCCAGCGTCGCGGCCGCCGAGGAAGCACAGCGTGCAGACAAATTGCGCCAAGCAGAGGCGGGGCGTCGCGCTGAGGAGGCGCGGCTTGAGGAGGAGCGCGCGGCACGCGAAAAAGCCGCCAAGCCAGGACTAATCGGACGTTTGATGGGGCGCGGTGATGCAAAAACTGTTGTGCGCCGCGAACTCGATGACGATATGCTTGAACGGCTTGAGGAACTGTTGATCAGTGCTGACATGGGCGTTGATACTGCACTTCGCGTGACGTCTAATATGGCCGAAGGGCGCTTTGGAAAGCGGCTTTCTACGCAAGAAATCAAAGAGTTACTGGCTGCCGAAATTACCCGCATAATGGAACCGGTTGCGCGGCCCATGCCGCTGTATCCGACCAAACCACAGGTCGTGTTGGTCGTTGGGGTGAACGGGTCGGGCAAGACCACGACGATCGGCAAGCTTGCCAGTCAATTCCAAGCGGCTGGCAAAAAGGTCGTGATCGCGGCAGGGGACACGTTCCGCGCTGCTGCCGTCGAACAATTGCAGGTCTGGGGCGATCGCGCAGGTGTCCCCGTGCTGACAGCACCTGAGGGCAGCGACCCGGCGTCACTGGCCTATGATGCGATGGAACAGGCGGGGCGCGACGGTGCTGATTTGTTGATGATCGACACGGCAGGAAGGTTGCAGAACCGCGCCGATTTGATGGAAGAACTCCAAAAGATCGTGCGCGTCATCCGCAAAAAAGACCCCGACGCGCCGCACAATACCTTGCTGGTTCTAGATGCCACAACAGGGCAAAATGCGCTGTCGCAGGTGAAGACGTTCCAAGAGCTTGCCGATGTGACGGGGCTGATCATGACCAAGCTGGACGGCACGGCCAAGGGTGGTGTTCTTGTGGCGCTGGCGGATAAGTTTGGTCTTCCGATCCACGCGATCGGGGTGGGCGAGCAGATTGATGATCTTGCGCCGTTCGATCCAGAGGATTTTGCCGCAGCATTGACAGGGTTGGATCGATGAAACACGCATTTTTGGCTTCCATCTTATTGCTGTCATCGCCAGCCACAGCACAAGAACGTATGACACCCGCACAATGCACCGGAAGCTGGACGGCGCTTGAAACCTTGATGGGCGCGTCTGTGAGCGACGCAGATGTTGTGGCCGACGATGAGGGCTGGTGTCTGATTTTGGACGGTACTTTCGCAGTTCATGACGACTCACGTTTCCGATTGGCGTCACTGCGGTGGCGCGCGTCTGATATTGATCGGTTTATCGAAGACGGTCTGCCACCACGCGCGATTGAAATCGTTGGCAAGGGGATGGGGGGCGTTGCTCAATCCGGTGATCCGGTTTTTGATTATCTGTTCGGGCTGCAAAATTCACAACCGCGGGCGGGGTTCGGGCTGACAGTGCGCTGGGACGGTGTGCAGAATGCGGTGCTGGTGGATTCCGCCTATGTAGATTTATTTGCAGGCAACAGGATCGAAGCGACCGCGCGCATAGATGGCGTCAACCTAACGGATCAGACAACGATGCAGATGAGTGCAGGGACCATGGGTCTCCGCGATCTGAGTATGACTTCGGAATTTTCTGGATGGTTTGAAGCCAATATTGCGATGCCGCTTGGCACGATGTTGCTAGACAGAGACGCCGCCGCGCCCGTCGCACAGGTCGAAGCGCTGAAGGCGCAAGCGATTGAAACCGTAGGGCAAATCCCTGATACAATCATGCCACAAACCGCTCGCGACGCGCTGTCAGCGTTTGTGACGTCCCTGCCGCATCCGCGCGGCAAGGCACAGTTGCAATTTAGCGCCAACCCAAGACTTGGCGCGGCACGTCTGGCGCCGTTTGCGATGCTGCCAAGCCAGCCGAGCACGGAGCAGAGCGTAGAACAGGCTCTGAATGGTGTATCTGTGCTGTTCACGTGGTCCCCGACGGGCGAAAAGCCGTGAAATGCCTCGTTCTAGCGGCGATCGTAGCAGTCACGGCGCTGCCCGTGGCGGCGTTTGATCGAATGACCCGCGCGAGCTGCCAAGCTTCGTTTGAACGGTTGACCGAATTGATCAAACCGAGCGACCCAACCAGTCCATCTGAGCGGCGGTTCATAACCGTGACAACGGATAAGTGGTGCCAGATCACAGCTGGCGATCCAGGATTTGAAACTGCGCCGTTTACTGAGCTTGAATGGCGCATGGACGGCACACGGCTTTGGACAGAGGACGCCGTTCCGCCACTCGGGTTGCAGGTGCGCGTGCGTGGGCTGGATCCAGATGAAATGCAAGGCGGGGTCAGCACTGATCGACCAATGGTCAGTGTCGATGTCACGTTGCGTCAAGAGCCCGCTGCAGGCCAAGTGATTGTTGAGCGCGCCGTGATGAGCAACGACGCAGGCGATAGCCTAGCAGTGTCGGGCGTGTTTGAGCGGATGTTTTTGTCGTCTCCCGCGATGATGCAGGTGTCGATGGGGTCGGCCACTTTCAAGGCGGGGCTGGTGTCGATGACGCTGGAGGGTGCCCATGAAAACCCGTTCGGGTTCTACATCGAAATGCGCGGCGGGCCACAGGCGCAACGTGACGCGGCGTTTGATCTGATCTCAAGGTTGCCAGACGGGCTGATCAGCGATGCATCCCGCGCGAAAATAACTGGATTCGCGGGCGATTTGCCCAAGCCGGTCGGTATTTTGGAAGTCGCTGTCGTGTCCGAACGTGGGCTTGGTTTGATGCAGATTGGCAGTTCATTTTTGGCAAGTGTGTGGACGATCATTGAGGACGACGAGATGAGCAATGAGTTGGAAATCCTGTTTGATGGACTTTTGATCAACGCGGATTGGAGCCCTGCTGGGCAAGTTGCGAATTGATGTTGTGGAGGCTGACACAGGATGTCTGACTGGCTCATCAATTTGGCGGGTACGCCCGAGGGCGCGCGGTTGGCAACTGTGCTGGCATTGATGTCAGCCGTGGCGCACGCCGCGTTCGGCGCTTTGCAAAAGGGTCGCCATGATCCGTGGCTGATGCGTGGATCAATTGATGCGTCGCTGGTCGTAATTTCCGCGCCAGTGGCTTTGTTTTTGGTGCCGTGGCCCACAGCCTCGACGTTTTTGATCCTTTTGGGCGCAGTTGTCGTGCATTTTGCCTATAAAACCACCGTCGCGCTGGCCTACGAACGCGCCGCGTACACGGTGGTTTATCCGGTCATTCGCGGCACGGGTCCTGTTGTTACGGTTCTGGCGGCGAACCTGTTATTTCAGGAACATTTCACCGCGCTGCAATGGGTCGGTGTTGCCTGTCTGTCCGGCGCGATGCTGCTGCTGGCGCTGCGTAATATGGCCGCTGAACAAGTCGATTTGCGTGGGCTAAAGATTGGGCTGATTTGGGCCGCAGCGGGCGGATTGATGGTGGCGATTTATACGGTTTATGACGCCTACGGCATCCGCCAAAGCCCTGATCCGTTTACATTTTTGGCTTGGTTCTTTGTTCTGACAGCGCTGGATTTCCCCGTTCTGGCAGCGGTTCGGTATCGCCGCACCGGGGCGCCGGGTGGGCTGGGGTCTTTGTTGCGGCGCGGGTTTGTTGGCGCGCTGATCGCTTGGGTCAGTTTTGGCGGTGTGATGCTCGCAACGCGGCTGGGCAGCGTCGGCGAGGCGGCAGTGCTTCGCGAGACATCGACCGTGTTTGCCGCCCTCATCGGTTGGTTCATCTTGGGCGAAACCGTTGGTCCGCGCCGCCTGATCTTGATGGGGCTGATCGCTTTGGGGGCTGTAATGGTCCAAGTTGGGGGGTAAGTGGAAGATATGAATGAAAAAACCGTCAATCCCGTGCTGAAACAGGTCCTTGAACTGGGGCCGACTGTCATGTTTTTCTTGATCTATCTGCGCATCAAGGACGAGGTCTACACCCTTGGTGGCACCGACTATTCGGGATTTATTGTCGCAACGATCGTCTTTGTACCAATTTTATTGGTCGCGATGGGGATTTTGTGGATTTTGACTGGAAAACTTAGCCGGATTCAGGTGTTCACGGCGTTTATGGTGATCTTCTTTGGTGCATTGACCGCGTGGTTTAATGACGAGCGGTTCTTTAAAATGAAGACATCAATCGTTAACGGGCTGTTCGCCGTCATTCTTGGGATCGGCCTTTTGCGCGGCAAAAGCCTTTTGCAGTATGTCATGGGCGACATGATTCCCATGGAACAAGAAGGTTGGATGATCCTAACCAAACGACTGGCCTTCGGGTTTGCAGTGCTGGCTGTGGCAAACGAAATCGTCTGGCGTACCATGTCGACTGATGCTTGGGTTAAGATTGAGACATTTGCATTTCCGGTCGCGTTATTTCTGTTCCTCTGGGCGCAGATCGTGATGTTGCAAAAGTATGTGATCGAACCGGATGACCCGAAGCCCTAGCGCAACTCGGTGAATGTGGCTCGTTGTGGCGGGCGCGCGTTGATTGACGCAACGAATAGCGAATGCAGTCCAATGCGCTGGCTGACAGGTTGTGATCAAAAATCAGACCTATTTTGCCAACCCTGACCCAGCAAACCTTGGCAGGCGTGCGGTTGTTATTGTGCAATAATTCAACCGGTTCGTTTATCACGATGTCATCCATGCCCACAACGCACGCACCGGTCTCACTGATGTTGGGCACGACACATCTATGTTCTGTGGCACCGTGGCGAATGGTGATCGGATAGTTTGTTGCATATCGTCGCGCTCTAAATTTCATTCCAGAATTCTCCTCGTCATCGGTGCCCCGCTGAAAGGCACGTTTAGGCGGTGAATCTAAACGATGTGTTAGCTGCGCTTAAAAAGTGCGTCCTTCGCTGTTTTATCACCTTTGTAATCGCTGCGCTTTTCAGCCGCGGCTGCACGCCCTTTCTGGACTGCCGTGCGGGCGGTAACGGTATCCAGCCAGCGTTTCAGGTTGGGTTTGTCATCCAGGGTTTGTTGCTGACCTTCCCAAAGCGACGCTCAGCCCCAAATGGACATATCGGCGATGGAATAGAAATCACCTGCAACGAATTCATGATTGGCCACTTGGCGATCTAATACGCCATAAAGCCGTGCAGTTTCAGCGCGGTATCGGTCTTTTGCATAAGTAATGTCATGTGGAGGATCCATGTATGGCGCGTATTTCAGGAAATGGTGTGCCTGTCAGGCCATTGGCTCCAGGCCGCCCATTTGCAACATCAACCATTGATCAACGGCAATGCGATCTCGTTCAGTGGGACCGCCAAATCGACCGGTTTTGCGGGCGAGATATTGCAGGATCGCGCCAGATTCAAACATCAAAATTGGTGCACCGTCTGGTCTGTCCGGTTCGGTCATGGCGGGCATGCGATTGTTGGGGGCAATGGCCAGAAAGTCTGGTTTGAACTGATCACCCGCTCCGATATCGATCAAATTGACGCGGTAGGGCAGGCCCATTTCCTCAAGTGTGATTGTGACTTTCCATCCGTTGGGCGTGGGCCAGTAATAGAGATCAATCATGATGCGGGCTCCTTTGGGGTGACAATGACCGATGGCAGGGACCAGTTGCAATTGCTTGCTGCAAGGGGTGTTGACGACGTCGCAGGGCGGGCGTATCCAACCCCTAGTGGCGATTTGTTACCGGATTGCGGGCCACTTAAAAAACTCCGCTAAAAAGGGAACGGGTCAACCCCGATACCTTTATCGGTGTCGGGGTTTTGTCGTTCCGAAGGAACGCTGATCAAGAACGTTCTAAGGGGACATATGAGATGAGAGATTGGAAGAAACGCACCAAAGCGGTGCATGCGGGCACACGGCGCAGCCAGTATGGCGAAGTTAGCGAAGCGATTTTTCTGACCCAAGGCTTTGTTTATCCGACGGCTGAAGCCGCCGAAGCGCGGTTTGAGAACTTGGGCGAGGATGAATTTATTTACGCCCGCTACGGCAATCCCACAGTGCGGATGTTTGAAGACCGCATGTCAGCCTTGATGGATTATGAAGACGCATTCGCGTGTTCATCCGGTATGTCCGCCGTGAGCGGCGCGTTGATGGCCTTGCTAAAGGCGGGTGATCACGTGGTGTCGTCACGTGCGCTGTTCGGGTCCTGTCTATATGTGCTTGAGGATATTCTGGCGCGTTTTGGGGTGAACATCACGCTGGTGGATGGCACTGATAATGCCGCATGGGATGCCGCGATTGGGCCTGACACGACGCTGGTTTTCCTTGAGAGTATTTCGAACCCGACACTGGAAGTCGTAGATTTGCGTCACGTTTGTACGGTTGCACACAAGGTCGGCGCGTTGGTGTTGGTGGATGATGCCATGGCCACGCCGATCCACTCCTATGCTGCCGATTGCGGCGCCAATATTGCCATTGTGTCGACCACCAAACACGTCGACGGGCAGGGGCGGATGTTGGGTGGGATCATCACGGGCAGCCGTGATCTGATCCGTGGACCCATTGAAACCTACATGAAACACACCGGTGGAGCGATGAACCCGTTCACCGCGTGGACCCACCTGAAGGGACTCGAAACGCTTGATTTGCGGGTCGCGCAGCAATCGGTCTCGACGATGGCGATTGCGACTGCGTTGCATGGTCATCCCAAAATCAGCGCCGTGCGATATCCGACTCATTCAGCGCACCCGCAGCACGCATTGGCGCGCGCGCAATCTGAAACTGGTGGGACTGTTTTGGCGCTTGAGGTTGCGGGCGGCAAAGACGCTTGTTTCAAGTTTCTAAACGCGTTGGAGTTGTTCACCATCTCGAACAATTTTGCAGACGCCAAATCTATCGTCACCCATCCGGCGACGACGACGCATCAGCGATTGCCACAAGACCAGAAAGACTTGTTGGGGATTTCGGGTGGTTTGGTGCGGCTTTCGACAGGGCTCGAAGACGTTGGCGATCTGATCGACGACTTGCTGGCAGCGCTGGACGCGATTTAGGATGCTGGCGTTTCCCGACGATTGCGGTCATCATTTCTGATCTAAAGCTGTTCAAAACCCGTATCAGGAGCACGAAAAAGTGGAAAAAAACCGCATACATCCCCACTTAGATGTTCTGCGTGGTGTGCCCAAGGGAGACTCGATGAATATCCGACCCAAAGATCTTAACCGTGATTTGACCCATGAAGATGCAGCAGAGGCATTGGCATTGCTGCGCAACTGGGCGGGGCAGGTGACGGATGAAGAAGTTGCCGCCCTTGATCCGCTGGTGTCACGACTGGTGCCTGGCCGTGAGGTGTCGAACTACCCCGCATTGGCGCGCGCCTACCCTGAAGAATTTGAAGTGGATGATGTTTATAAGGCGTCGATGCCTGATCTGCAAAACGGTCCCAGCAGTCTGATTAAGGGTGCGAAGCGGGCGATCCAGCATGTTGGGATTAGCAATTTCCGCCTGCCGATCCGGTTCCATACCCGGGCTGGAAAATCTGTGGCCGATGACCTGACGCTTGAAACATCCGTCACCGGCACTGTCAGCCTTGAGGCGGAAAAGAAGGGCATCAACATGTCCCGCATCATGCGCACGTTTTACAAACACGCCAAAGAAACGTTCAGCTTTGAGGTCATTGATGCGGCGCTCGACGCATACAAGACCGATCTGGACAGTTTTGACGCCCGTATCATGATGCGCATGTCGTTTCCCATGAAGGTGAACAGTCTGCGGTCCGACCTTGCGGGGTATCAGTATTACGATATTGCACTTGAGCTGATTGAAGCGGGTGGTCAGCGCAAAAAGATCGTGCATCTAGATTACGTGTATTCATCGACTTGCCCGTGTTCGCTGGAACTGTCCGAACATGCGCGCCAATTCCGTGGCCAACTCGCGACGCCACATTCCCAGCGTAGCGTCGCCCGAGTGTCGGTCGAACTCGACAACGCGGCAGACGTGCTGTGGTTCGAAGACCTGATCGACATGTGCCGCGCTGCGGTGCCGACGGAAACACAAGTGATGGTGAAACGCGAAGACGAACAGGCGTTTGCCGAATTGAACGCCGCAAACCCGATCTTCGTAGAAGACGCCGCGCGCCTGTTTGCCGAACAGATGCAAGCCGACCCCCGCATCGCTGATTACCGCGTCATCGCCAGCCATCAAGAAAGCCTGCACAGCCATGACGCCGTGTCCGTGCTAACCGAAGGCACGACATTTGACGCAGAAAGCTTGGACCCACGTCTGTTCCAGTCGCTGTTTCATGTTGGGTGACGTGATTATATCTGTGACGGATTTTTCCGATCCTAAGTTTTGGCAAGCAAAGACTGCTCGCGCCCGCTAACGTCGCACTGGTGATCTTCCAAACAACACATAGTTTTCGCGGCGTTAAGAACTCTTGAAGGTCGCTTTGTCCGCAGATCGGCCATCACGATACTTGACTATCACCGCCCCTCCCGCCAACCCTTCGCCTATGTTTGACGTGCGCCCAGTAGGATATGTGATCGGCCTTCTGGTCGCGGCTCTTGGGGCCACTATGTTTGCGCCTTTGTTGGCCGATTTGGTGGCAGGGAATGGCCATTGGACAGTTTTCTTTGAAAGTGCGGTTATTACAATTCTGGCCGGCGGGCTTGTGGCACTTGCTTGTCAGAATGGCGTGTCATCAGGCCTGACCATCCGCCAGACGTTCTTGCTTACGACGCTTGTGTGGCTGGCATTGCCGCTTTTTGGGTCATTGCCATTCATGTTGGGTGGGTCAGAGCTAAATTTCACGGATGCATTCTTTGAGGCGATGTCGGGGCTGACGACAACAGGGTCCACCGTCATCGTTGGCATCGAAGGCCTTCCCGAAGGTTTGAAGCTGTGGCGCGCGATCATGCAATGGCTTGGCGGGATCGGTATCATCGTTGTCGCGATGGTGTTCTTGCCCGAATTGCGCGTCGGCGGAATGCAGATTTTCCGCTCAGAATCATTTGACACGATGGGTAAGATTTTGCCTCGCGCCGCAGAGATTTCGAGCCGGATTTCGGTGATTTATGTCTCTATCACTCTAGCCTGCGCGGTCAGTTATTCTGTTGCTGGTCTCAATTCGTTCGATGCAATCACCCATGCCATGACGACTGTGGCAACGGGGGGATTCGCCAACTATGACAATTCCTTTGGTGCATTCGGGACAGGCCCGCATTATGTCGCCAGCGTATTCATGATCCTCTCTGCGTTGCCATTTGTGCGTTACGTACAACTCATTTCGGGCAACGGCGCAAAGCCGCTGTTCTATGACAGCCAGATCCGCACCTTCTTTGTCGTTGTGTTTGTCTTGGTTGGGGTCATGACCCTTTGGCTGTGGCAGGCGTTTCACGGGTTCAGCGAAATCGGCTTTCGGGAGTCGTTATTCAATGTCACATCCATCATCACTGGAACGGGCTACGCCAGCGCGGATTACATGCAATGGGGTCCGTTCGCGGTCACCATGTTCTTCTTTATCGGTTTGATTGGCGGCTGTGCTGGATCGACCGCCTGTAGCGTCAAAATCTTTCGCTATCAGCTGCTGTTTACATCCATCAAGGCACAGGTACGCCGCATCCATTCGCCCCACGGTATTTTTACGCCTCGCTATCAAGGCCGCGCGGTCAGCGATGATGTGTTGAACTCTGTCATGGCGTTTTTCGTGGCGTTCATGGTGGCGATTGGCGTGGTTGGCGTGGCGCTTGCGTTAACGGGGCTGGATTTCATCACCTCGATTTCTGGCGCTGCATCGGCATTGGCAAACGTCGGGCCGGGTTTGGGTGCCGAAATCGGTCCAGCGGGAAATTTCGCTGGCCTCAACGACACTGCCAAGTGGATTTTGGCAATTGCTATGTTGGTGGGCCGGCTTGAAATCATGGCCGTGTTCACCATCCTGAGCTGGCATTTTTGGAGAGAATAATGAAGAATCGTCCTGACGCGCGGCTTGCCGTACGACCTTTGGGTGCGCAGATTTCCCACATGCTGAAGGATCGTGGCGTCGATGTGATTTTTGGGATTCCTGGCGTGCACAATCAAGAAATGTATCGTGGAATCGAAGAGGCGGGCATTACCCATGTTTTGGCCCGCCACGAACAGGGTGCGGGATTTATGGCCGACGGGTACGCGCGCGCATCCGGCAAGCCGGGTGTGTGTTTTGTGATCACCGGACCGGGCGTGTTGAACGCGCTGACCCCGGTGGGACAAGCCTATTCTGACAGCGTTCCTGTGTTGATGTTGGCTTCCTGTTTGGACGAGGTCGCGCATGAAAAGGGTCAATTGCACCAGATGAACGACCAAGAAGGTGCGGCTGCCAGCGTCACCGATTGGTCCGCCACCGCGCGCACCGCGGATGCCGCCTATGGCTTGATCGACCGCGCCTTTTCTGAATTTGTGACCAAACGAAAGCGTCCCAAGGCGATCCATGTGCCGATTAATCTGCTTGAGGCCGACGCCAGTGCGCCACCAATGGCCGCACCCGACCGGACCTGCGCAGCCGATGCCACACCAGTCATCGACGACATCGTGGCCCTGTTACAAAACGCTGAACGTCCGCTGATCATCGCGGGTGGCGGTTGCGTTGGGGCGGATAAGGCGTTGCGCATCGCCGCACAGGCTTGTGGTGCCACAAGTTTCAGCACCTATGCCGGCCGTGGCGTGTTCGGAAACGACGACCCGCTGCACTTTGGCGCCAACTTGTCGCGCGCAGGGTCTGAGGCCATCATCGGGCAGGCGGACGTGGTCCTCGCCATTGGAACCGAACTGGCTGAGGTCGACATTTGGCGGCCAGAGTTGGGACATACAGGCACTTTCATTCGCGTGGATATTGATCCAGCGATGCTGACATCGCGACCCCGCACAGATGTTGCTGTTTGTGCTGATGCAGGGGCGACGTTGTTTGCGCTTGCAGATGAAATTCAGCGCGAAACCCCAACAAAATGGACAACCACTGAGGTCGCACAAGCCCGTGCATGTTGGCGCACAGAGATTGAAGCAGAACGCCCCGGTTTGCCGCAGATCATCGACATCGTGCGCGTTGCAGTGCCGGATGATGCGATGATTTATTCAGACATGACGGGCTTTTCTTATGCCGCCAAAGACGTCTGGTCGATGAAACGCGCGGGGCACTGGCATCACCCATACGGGTTCGGCACTCTCGGCTACGCGCTGCCTGCGTCGATCGGCGGGGCCGTGGCACGTAAAGGTCTTCCGACCGTCTGCATCATTGGCGATTACGGGCTGCAGTATACGATTGCCGAACTGGGCACGGCGGTAGAACTCGGGCTGCCATTGGTGATTATCCTGTGGGACAACGGCAAACTCGGTGAGATTGAGGATTCAATGATAAGCGCCCAAATTGCACCTAATGCGGTGATCCAGCGCAATCCGGATTTTCTTGCATTGGCCAAGGCTTATGGCGCGCACGCGGTGCAACCATCGACACTGGCAGATATTGGGCCAGCGTTAGAGGCTGCGTTCAAAGCGGACGTGCCGACGGTTATTCGCCTGACTCCCGCGTTGATAGGTTAGCGCCGTTTAGTCGTTCCAGCAGCTGACAAGAATGGTCATGTCAGCGGCCATCAGCGTCAGGGATTCAGGTGTCATGTAGGCCACGGAGTCCGTTGTAACCACGTCCAATCCTGCGCCGTTAATCGACGCTACGATCTGATCGGCATCGACTGAAAACGAAACCTCGGGCGGCAAGCTCTGCCCGTTTTCTTGCGTCTTGGGCATCAACATGCCCAAGACCGCGCCGCCATTGTCATAGACTGGTCCACCGGCATCACCGGGTTGGGCAAAGATCGACAGGCGCTTGACCTCTTCTTCGCCGTTCAGCCCGCGAATATCGGCCAGCGTTCCAAATGTCAGCGCAGGTGTCGTCAAAACGCCACCATACGGAAACCCCGCAACGGCAATATCGGCGTTCAGACGCGGCACACCGGTTTGGAACTCGGCGATGGCAGGGGGCGCAAGACGTGTGGTTGGGCGCAATACAGCCAGCCCAAGGCGTGCGTCTTGGTGCACGACCGTCGCGTCATGTTCCAATCCGAGGGTGATGGACGTGCATTCGCCAATCGCCTCAAGCGTGGTCAAGACATCACCACCGCTGTTGATATAGAAACCGGATCGATCGCGGATCGGTTTGCGCACGGCCAATCCAGCGATCATATCTATCGCCTGATCTTCATTGGGCCGCGCGATTGCGGGGTCGAGGACGCCACTGGTTGTCGCAAAGCTCGCTACCATTTCGCCAAGGACACGGCGGCGGCGTACGTGGTCACCAACGGGCCAAACCAGTGTAAAACCTTTGATCTCGCCGTTTTCCAATTGGACGGAGGTGTAGGACTGAACCGTGTCGTCCGCACCCTCAATGACGAAGCTGCGGTCGCGACGGACGCGTTCACCCTCTGGCGGGATGATCGCCAGAGTTTGCAGAATTTCGTAAAGCCCGAACATCCGCGTTTGATCGCCGAGTTGAGAAATTAACAAAACCTGCGCTGCCACGTCACCGGTGGCATCAAAACGCGCGAACGGCGGTTCGTATTCGGCAAATTTCACCACACCTGTTGGGATTTGTATTTCAATACCGGAGGCATCGTCGCGCACCAATTGCAGGCCCATACCATCGAGAATGGCGTTATAGGCGCCGATCAATTGGACCCGCTGCCCACTGGTCAAAACGCCTGTCGGTTCATGGTTATTGGCATCTTGCCACAACGACATCGACAGCCGCGTGCCGCGTCCATAAAGCCCATCAATTGCGCCGTCATAAAATCCAGCCCACTGTATTGCAGTCTGCAACAGCCGTTTTTCATCAAGATCAAGCGCTTGTTCGCTGGCTTGCGCCTCACGCAGGGTCTCATCAGGGGTTACAATGGGGTCTGGGATCGGTTCCGGGTCAACGGCTGCGATTTGCGCCTGATCGGGTGTGGGTGTTGCAGGTGGGTCAACAGCCACCGTACCACTGGGGGAGGTAACGCCCGCAGGCCAGAACTGGGTGCTAAAGCCGTTGCCATCAACGATGTAGCTGTCGGCGGGGATGGCGCGCGCATTTTGCAGCCGTCGCAGTTGGGTATTCGCATCAATCGGCGCATAGGGGCCAAGGGCAATGCCATACCAGCCACCGGGCAGTGCGAACCCTGTCACGTCGGGCACGCCTGCAGCTGCATAGCCGCGCGCGGCGTTCTGTGCACCCGTTAATGTGCGCTGTGCTTCGACTTGCACCCAAACGCTTTGTTGGGCTACTGCTGGAAATGCCATGAAAATGCTGAAGAATAGTGCTGAAAAAATGCGAAGCATGTCTTTAAAATCGTCCCTAGGATGTTAGGCAACTGCTATCGCAACCGCGCGTTTGCAGCAATTTATCAATTTTAGCCCTGAACGCACGCGCAAAGTTGTTCCGCCTGAGGAGAAACTGGACAGATTTGCCCCAGATCATGGACATTTGCGCACATTGACCCCCGCGACGCGGCAACCTATGCAAGCGCCAGTTATGCAAGAGGGCGCCAATGGCCGATACACCGCGCAGTTTTCAAGAAATTATCCTTCGCCTGCAGGCGTATTGGGCCGCGAAGGGCTGCGCGATTATGCAGCCCTACGACCTAGAGGTTGGCGCGGGCACGTTCCACCCGGCCACGACCCTGCGCAGTCTTGGCTCGGTGCCGTGGGCCGCGGCCTACGTGCAACCATCGCGCCGCCCCACGGATGGGCGCTACGGCGAAAACCCGAACCGTTTGCAACACTATTACCAGTTCCAAGTGCTGATCAAACCCAGCCCGCCTGATTTGCAGGACCTCTATCTGGGGTCACTGAAAGCCATTGGCGTGGACATGGATTTGCACGACATCCGCTTTGTAGAAGATGACTGGGAAAGCCCTACCTTGGGCGCTTGGGGTCTTGGCTGGGAAGTCTGGTGCGACGGCATGGAAGTGTCACAATTCACCTACTTTCAACAGGTTGGTGGCCATGAATGCCATCCGGTGTCAGGTGAATTGACCTACGGGCTGGAACGTCTTGCGATGTATGTTCTTGGCGTCGATCACGTCATGGAAATGCCTTATAATGACCCCGATGCGATGATCCCGCTGACCTACGGCGACGTGTTCAAGCAAGCGGAACAAGAGTATTCACGCTTCAACTTTGACATTGCGGACACCGACATCCTGCTGAAGCATTTTGAAGATGCAGAACGCGAATGTGCCGCGATCCTGTCCCATGACCATGTTGATCCGAAAACAGGCAACAAAATCGTTATGGCGCAGCCCGCTTACGACCAAGCGATCAAAGCCAGCCACTTGTTCAATCTGCTCGACGCGCGCGGTGTTATTTCTGTCACCGAGCGCCAAGCCTACATCGGCCGCGTGCGTACATTGACCAAACTCTGCGCTGATGCGTTTTTGCAAACCGCCGCTGGCGGACACTCGGAGGACGCAGCATGAACGCCACCCGCATTGCCATCGTTGCCATATTGGGCTCAGCCGTTCTTTTCGGGGGGCTGATGTACTATCAGCTCGTCTATGCGGGCTATGTGGAATTAACATCGGCCGAGGTTGGAGAAATCCAATTAATCAGCGTCGTTTCCGGTGCACCAGAGGCTATATTGTCGGAAAATGTAAAGGCGATAGACTCGCTTGTCGACGGCGTCCGTTTGTCGAGCAGCGTGTCCTACCGCGCCTGTTTTGAGACGCCGCAAAGCCAAGCGATGTTGACGGAAACATATGTCATCATGGACAATGCTGTGCCGTGGACCGCGCCGTCGTGGTTTGATTGCTTTGACGCTCGCGCGATCGGTAAGGCGCTGGAAGACCGCGATGCGATTGCGTTCATGAGCCAAGAAAACATCACATTTGGCGTTGATCGCGTCGTGGCCGTCATGTCCGATGGGCGTGGCTTTGTATGGCACCAACCTAATCCCTGCGGGGAGGCCGTTTTTTCCGGCGATCCAGCCCCCGAAGGCTGCCCAGACCTGCCCGAGGACTTTTAAATGCCTGACCTGTTGATTGAACTCTTTTCCGAAGAAATCCCTGCCCGCATGCAGGCCAAGGCTGCCGCCGATCTGCAGAAAATGGTAACGGATGGATTGGTCGACGCGGGCCTGACCTATGCAGGCGCTGGCGCGTTTTGCACGCCGCGCCGTTTGGCTTTGTCGATTGAAGGTTTGTCGGCAGACTCTCCGGATACGCGCGAAGAACGCAAAGGTCCGAAAGTCGGTGCACCAGACGGTGCGATTGACGGCTTTTGCCGTGGCGCTGGCGTGTTGCGCGACGCATTGGAAGCTCGCGATACGGGCAAAGGCGAAGTCTATTTTGCAGTCATCCAAAAGCCTGGTCGAAAAGCCGCTGACATCATTGCCGAGGTGCTTGAGGGCGCGATCCGAAATTTCCCTTGGCCCAAGTCCATGCGCTGGGGCACGGGGTCGCTGAAATGGGTGCGCCCGCTGCATTCCATCGCCTGTATCCTGACAGATGAGGGCGGTGCCGAGGTCGTGGCAATGTCCGTCGATGGTATTGCAGCGGGCAAGACCACACGCGGTCACCGTTTTATGGCACCGGACGAAATATCTATAACATCGTTCGATGATTACGAGTCAAAGTTAAAGCGTGCGAAGGTGATTTTACGGTCCGATGAACGGGCCGATATGATCTGGTCTGGGGCGTCCAATCAGGCGTTCGCAGCAGGTCTTGAATTGGTCGACGACAAGGGGCTGCTGGCTGAGGTCGCAGGCCTTGTGGAATGGCCCGTTGTGCTGATGGGCACAATCGCGGATGACTTTTTGTCCCTGCCGCCAGAGGTTCTGACCGCGTCGATGAAAGAGCATCAAAAGTTCTTTTCAGTCCGCGACAAGTCAGGCCAGATTGTCCGCTTTGTGACGGTTGCAAACCGAGAGACGGCGGATTGCGGCAAGACGATCCTTGCGGGCAACCAAAAGGTGCTGTTCGCGCGGCTGTCCGACGCGAAATTCTTCTGGGAAAACGATCTGCGGGTGGCCAAGGCTGGCGGTCAGGCATGGCTCGCGGCACTGGGCAATGTGACATTTCACAACAAGCTCGGCACCGTCGCTGAACTGGTTGATCGCATGGCCGTGCTATCGCGCGAGATTGCGCCGCTGGTCGGGGCTGATCCGAAAGAAGCGGAAGACGCCGCGCGCTTCGCCAAGGCTGATTTATGTTCGGAAATGGTCTATGAATTTCCCGATCTTCAAGGCTTGATGGGCCGCTATTACGCTAAAGAAGCGGGCTTGTCTGACGCCGTGGCACATGCCGCGCAGGAACATTATTCTCCGCTGGGCCCGTCTGATGATGTGCCGACTGCACCCGTATCCGTGGCCGTGGCCTTGGCCGAAAAGATCGACAAGCTGACAGGGTTCTGGGCGATTGATGAGAAGCCCACAGGGTCGAAAGACCCGTTCGCGCTGCGTCGGGCTGCGCTTGGGGTTATTCGGTTGGTGTTGGAGAACGGACTGACGCTTAAGCTGAGGTCGCATTTAACCAATCAAATCATGGAACAAATGAGGGCAGCTGCTCGTGTGATTTCCAGTCTTTCGGATGAGGAACGAATTGACGCTGAATTGAGGCTGATAAAACAATGGAATATTGCTCCGGAAGTAGCAGATCAATTGTTTATTGATTTGGATAATGCTGCCTTGGAAATTGAGGTGGCAGTATCGACGGTATTGCCTGATGTATTCACCTCTCGTGGCGTCTCTATTTCGACCGACCTCCTCGCCTTCTTCCACGACCGCCTCAAGGTCTACCTCAAAGACGAAGGCGTTTCTCACGACGTGATTGATGCCTCCCTCGCGATGCCTGGAAGCGACGATCTTCTCCTCTTGGTCAACCGCGCCAAAGCGCTCGCCGCATTCCTGAAGACCGATGACGGGGTTAACCTGATCCAAGGGTTCAAGCGCGCAAATAACATACTGTCGCAAGCGGAAGACAAAGACGGCGTTGAATACTCTTTCGGTGCGGAGGTGAAATTTGCCGATGCCGATGAGGAGAAGGCGCTGTTCAAGGCGCTCGACGTAGCTGATGCAAAAATTGCGCCCGCGATGGCGGCTGAGGATTTCGGTGCAGCCATGTCCGCTATGGCCGATTTGCGCGAGCCAATTGATGCATTTTTCAACACCGTCCAGATCAATGCCGAAAGTGCGATTTTGCGGCGCAATCGACTGAACCTGTTGCACCGTATCCGCACGATTTGTCTGAGTGTCGCAGACCTGCGAAAGCTTGAGGGTTAACGAACGATTAAGGTTATCCTTGCTCTGTTCTGGCACCCCTCTATGGTGCGCACAAAGGGGACGCCGCAGTGCAGAAAGTCATCACGCTTAAGGATATGTGCCTTGTGACGAAAACCGCGCCGATGGCTGCGGAAGTTCACGGTGAACGGGCAAAATGCCTGCAACGGCTGATCCGGCTGGATATGCCTGTGCCGATGACCGTGGCGATGTCGTTTAATGCTGTGCGTGCGATTGCTGCGGGCCAAGCGGTTGATGTGCCAAAAATTTTGCACCATTTTGGGGCCAACCCTTTGCTGTCGGTCCGGCCGAGCAGCATGGACCCCGATTGGGGCGGTCCCGTTGCCATGCTTAACATCGGGATGAATGACGCCAAGCATGCTGATCTGTGTGACACCTTGGGTGAGGACACGGCGACGCGGCTTTATATGCGCTATATCCAAACGTTTGCTGTCGAAGTGGCGCGGCTCGACGCCGAAGAATTTTACCTTCCCGATCATCCGTCGTGCGATGCATTGCGCGCGATGTTGTCCGTTTATGAAACCGAAATGGATGCCGAGTTTCCACAAGATGTGGGCGCGCAATTGGCCGAGGTTTTGCGGTCAATGGCGCGGACATGGGAAGGCACCACTGCGCGGCTTTTGCGTCAAGCCAAGGGCGCGCCGCCTGACGCCGGGCTCGGGCTGGTTGTGCAGGAAATGGCGTTGGCTGTCGGGGCAGGGGTGTCGGGGTCCGGTGTCATTCAATTTGCCTCCACCACAACTGGCACACCAGAGATCAATGGACGGTTTGTGCCCCAAGCGTTGCATGCGGAGGGTCTGCGCGACAGGCTAGATGCGCTTTACCTGACGCGTGATCCTCGCGGACCTTCAATGGAAGAACAGGCGCCGGATGCCTTTGCCAAGCTTATTGAATTTGGCGATTTAGGACGCATTCAGCTGCGCGAAGAGATGGAGATCAAGTTTATCCTGCTTGATGGTCAGCTGACAATTCTGGACGCTGTGCGCATTCAGCGATCAAACCGTGCTGCGGTGCGTATTGCCGTCGATCTGGCCAGTTCGGGTGTTATTTCAAAAGAAGACGCGATCCTTCGGGTGCAGCCGTCTGCATTGTCCGAATTGTTGCACCGTCAAGTGGATCGCACCGCAAAACGCGATGTTTTGGTGCGCGGCATTGCGGCAAGCCCCGGAGCGGCTAGCGGGCGGTTGGTGTTTACAGCAAGTGAAGCACAGGCAAGTGCGGCGCGCAGTGAGGCCTGCGTTCTGGTGCGCCGTGAGACCACACCAGAAGACATTCGGGGCATGCACGCTGCCGTCGCCGTTGTCACGCTGCGCGGTGGCATTACCAGCCATGCGGCTGTGATCGGGCGTGGCATTGGCCTGCCGTGTATCGTTGGTGCTGCCGATTTGGATGTCGATGAACGCAAACGCACGATCACAGGTCCCGATGGGCGCACGTTCAAGTCCGGAGATATGGTCACGGTTGATGGCAGCACCGGGCAAGTGTTGGTCGGTGAACCTGCCATGGTTGAGGCTGCGCTGGATGAGGCATTCCAGACCTTGTTGTCCTGGGCCGATGACGTGCGTGATATCGGCATTCGTGCCAACGCCGACACCCCCGCAGATGCGCAAACGGCCCACAACTTTGCCGCCGAAGGTATTGGGCTGGTCCGCACAGAGCATATGTTCTTTCAGGGCGAACGCGTTGATCTGATGCGCGAGATGATATTTGCGGAAACACCAGTTGCACTTGCTGCGGTTCTTGAACGCCTTTTGCCGCTGCAGCGCGCTGATTTTTATGAAATATTCCAGATCATGCGGGATCAGCCCGTGTGCATCCGGCTGTTTGACGCCCCGTTGCATGAATTTTTGCCTGCGGGTAAACAGGGCATGCGCGATTTGGCCGAAGTGCTGAACGTACCGCTGGCGCAGATAACAGCGCGGGTGGACGATCTGTCTGAGTACAACCCGATGCTGGGCATGCGCGGTGTGCGTCTAGGTATTACAGTGCCCGAAATTTATGACATGCAGGCGCGTGCAATCTTTGAGGCGACAGTCGCCGCAAGCGCGAAGGGCAATCAGTTGGTGCCCGAAATTATGATCCCGCTTGTCAGTGCAAAACGCGAAGTCGAACTGGTGCAATCGCGTCTTGATGCGGTCGCGGCAGCCGTACGTGCCGAATCAGGTGTGGATTTTGAATACCGCCTTGGCGTGATGGTCGAAACGCCGCGTGCCGCCTTGCGCGCTGAAGACATTGCAGAACACGCAGCGTTCTTGTCATTCGGGACAAACGATCTGACCCAAATGACCTATGGTTTGTCACGCGATGACGCAGGCAAATTCATGTCAGATTATGTAAAGCTGCACGTCTATGCGGAAGATCCGTTCCACACGCTTGATCTGGATGGCGTTGGTGAACTGCTTCAGTTGGGCGCAGAACGGGGCCGCAAGGGGCGTCCGAATGTGACCTTGTCGATCTGTGGCGAACACGGCGGCGAGACTGCAGCCATCGCATTTTGCCGCGCGCAAGGGTTTGACTACGTGTCGTGTTCCCCTTTTCGGGTCCCGGTTGCGCGGCTTTCCGCTGCTCAACTGGCGTTAAAAGACAAATTTAGCACATAATTGCCCTAGGTGTGACCGCAAAAAAATATAGCGTCCCCATCATGTTGAGGTCAGTTCCTGACATTGTGGCTTAGGCGTTTCGGTGCGACGGCGCACCGCAGGGGGGGCTGACTAGACGGATCGACAGGTTTCCCTTAAAGGCAAGGCGCTTGCGTGAGGCTGATCACGTGTCTTTTTAGGGACGAGAATGTTGAAACGATTTGCAATGCGTATTTTGGCGACTGCCGCCTTCAGCACATGTGTGGCCGTTGCTAGCGCATCTGGCGTGCAGGCCGATGAAATTCTGGCGGCCCGTCTTAGTGCGCTGCTGGGACAGGAACGTATCACCATCCAGCAGGTGCCGGATGCCCGCGTTGCAGCTTTGACGGCTCTGCCGCCTGCGGCTGCCCGCAATATAGCGACAGCGCCAAACGTAATGAACTACGATCAAGCATTCCTTGCGTCCCAGCCCACTGCATCTGGAGGGGAGCAATGGCGCTGCCTGTCAGAGGCTTTGTACTTTGAGGCACGCGGCGAAAACGTGCGCGGTCTGTTTGCCGTTGGCGAAGTCATCATGAACCGCCGCGATTCGTCGCGCTATCCAAGCACGCTGTGTGGCGTAATCAATCAGGGCACTGGCCGCCAGTTCGCCTGCCAATTCACCTACACCTGCGATGGGGCTGCGGAAAGTATCCAAGAACAGGCTGCATGGGTACAAGTTGGTAAAGTCGCGCGTCTGCTGCTTGACGGCGTACCGCGTCAATTGACTGACGGAGCGACGCATTATCACACGCGCGCCGTCAGTCCTCGCTGGGCACGCATCTTCCCGCGCACGGCCTCTATCGGATCACACTACTTTTACAAAGAAGGCTAACCACCAGCCGTCGCATCTGCCCCTAAGGGTGGCGTAACAGACGGTTGTCGGGGACGCGCCCGCTTAGTATCCACGCAGCACAATTGCGCAATGACACAAAGCGGGATCAGCATGAGCAGCGACACCAAAATGGCATTTGCCCATCCGTCCGAGCGGGCAGAGGCGACCACCCCAAGCGGCAAAGTTGGGCTGCGCGACCGCATTTCCCTTCGTGATTACATTACTGAGGTCGAAATTGGGGCGTTCCAACAAGAACGCGGCCACCTTCAGCGAATAAAATTCAATGTCGTGGTTGAGGTCGAGGCACTGACTGGGCCAATTGACGACGACGTGGATCGCATCCTTTCATATGACCGAGTGACTGAGGCGATTGAGGCCGAACTGGGCGCAGAGCGGCTTAACCTGCTGGAAACTCTGGCCTCACGGGTGGCAGAACGCATTTTGTTGGAACCCCAAGCGTTGCGGGTGTTTGTGCGGATCGAAAAGATTGATCGTGGTCCATATTCCCTTGGCGTTGAAATCATGCGTGAACAGGGCGGACATGAGGATGCTGCGGTCGAAACCGTTGAGGATCCACATCCGCGAGTGGTCTTTTTGTCCAACGAAACCGTTGCCGCACAGGGGCTTGCGGCGTTGATAGATGACCTTGCTGCGGATGATACGCCGCTAATTTTCTGCGTCGGCGCTGGTGATGTACCCACGCCGCATACCCGCATCGATATGGCGCAACGGCGCATTGATTTGTTGGCAATTGAACAAAATGCATGGGTTTTGGCAGGGCGTGACAAGCGCTGCGTCGTGGTTGGCACCCGCACCGAACTTGATTGGGCGATGAAGAACGGCCAGATTTGCGTCTGGGCCCCGTCCAAGATCGTGCTCGACGCCGCAGACAGCCCTGGCGCTGATGCCCGTGATGCGCTGTCGTTGGTGGCATGGTTTGCGGGCCAATTGCTAGCTTCGGAACTTGTGGTTGTCGGCGCTGATGCTCCGATCTGTGACATTCCAACCCGTGTAATCTGATGGCCTATTACCGTCCCATCGCAATGACTGACCCGCACCGCCCTGACACGGCGCGCGCACTTGCTGGTGGCTGGTGCTGGTTCACCCATGCGCAACGGCTGGAACGCGGGCAGCCAAGCAGGCTTGTTTTGGCAGCCGACATTCCCGATGACATCCTGCATCGCCTCACGGCGACGCGCGCGCCCATCGCAGGGCTCGACATGGGTGCGCCCAAGATCATGGGCATTCTTAACGTGACACCTGACAGTTTCTCGGACGGGGGGCTGTTCAACGCGCCCGACGCCGCGCTCACACAGGCGCGCGCGATGGTGGCCGAGGGGGCCGACATCCTTGATATTGGCGGTGAAAGTACACGGCCCGGCGCCGTAACGGTCGATGTAGACCAAGAGATAGCACGCACTGTGCCGGTGATTGCCGCGATCCGTGCGGATGGTGGCACGCCCATATCAATCGACACCCGCAAAGCCCGCGTCGCTCAGGCGGCACTTGCTGTGGGGGCATCCTTGGTCAATGACGTATCAGCCTTTACGTTTGATCCTGGCATGGCCCATGCCACGGCCCAAATGGGGGCGCCGTGCTGTTTGATGCATGCCCAAGGGGATCCTGCAACAATGCAAGACGCGCCGACATATGATGATGTGACGCTAGACGTTTATGACTTCCTCGAAACACGCATTCTATCGGCAGAGGCGGCAGGAATTCGCCGCGATCAAATCATCGTCGATCCAGGCATTGGGTTTGGCAAAACGCAAGATCACAATCTGACCTTGTTGAAAAATCTGTCTATATTTCATGGACTTGGGTGTGCAATTCTGCTGGGTGCGTCCCGTAAGAGGTTCATTGGCACACTTGGTAATGCGCCAGACGTGCGCGATCGCATGCCCGGTTCGGTGGCGATTGCTTTGCACGGGATCCGGCAGGGTATGCAAATCCTGCGCGTCCATGATACGCTAGCCACAAGACAGGCGATGAGCCTGCATATGGCAGTGAATTAGCACTTTCTAGTAAGTCGGGCGGGACATCATGGCACGTAAATTTTTCGGAACCGATGGCGTGCGTGGAACGGCCAATAAATACCCTATGACTGCCGAAATGGGCCTGAAAATCGGCGCCGCTGCTGGGCGCTATTTCCGCAATGATGGATCAAATGGCCACCGCGTCGTGATCGGTAAAGACACACGGTTGTCGGGCTACATGTTCGAATCCGCGCTGACCGCTGGCCTGACCAGCACGGGGATGAATGTGCTGCTGCTTGGCCCGATCCCGACGCCCGGTGTGGCGATGCTGACCACCTCCATGCGTGCCGACCTCGGCATCATGATTTCAGCCAGCCACAACCCTGCCGTGGACAATGGCATCAAGTTTTTCGGCCCCGACGGTTTTAAACTGTCCGATGAAGCTGAGGCTGAGATTGAACGCTTGCTTGAGGGCGACCTTGTGCCTGCGCAGGCGTCCAACATTGGCCGTGCAAGACGCATTGATGACGGTCGTTTCCGATACGCGGAACGTTTAAAGGGGACGTTCCCGCATGGTCTGCGGTTGGACGGCATCAAGGTCGTGATCGATTGCGCGAATGGCGCAGGTTACAAAGTCGCGCCTGAGGTTTTGTGGGAACTGGGCGCGACCGTCATTCCCGTTGGCACCCATCCCGATGGTTTTAATATCAACGAAGGCTGTGGGTCGACAGCACCGCGCACGGCCGCGGAAACCATCGTCACCCATGGCGCTGATGTCGGAATTTGTCTGGACGGCGACGCCGACCGTGTGATGATTTTGGACGAACACGGAAACGTCGCAGACGGCGATCAGATCATGGGACTTTTTGCCAACCGCTGGGCGCAGGCCGACCGTTTGAACAAGGGCACATTGGTGGCGACTGTGATGTCCAATCTGGGGCTGGAACGGTTCCTGAATGACAAGGGACTATCCCTTGAGCGCGCGGACGTTGGGGACCGCTACGTCGTCGAGGCGATGCGGGCAGGCGGGTTTAATCTTGGCGGTGAACAGTCCGGTCATATCGTCATGACAGATTTCGCCACGACGGGCGATGGACTGCTGGCCGGTCTGCAATTTCTTGCGGCGATGATTGAAACCGGCAAACCCGCGTCTGAATTGATCCGTGTGTTTGAAACCGTGCCGCAGATGCTAAAAAACGTGCGCTACAGCGACGGGGCGGATCCGCTGGGTCAACCCCCGGTTAAAGCCGCGATTGCCGCAGCAGAAGCGTCGCTTGTGGGCAAAGGCCGTCTGTTGATCCGCAAATCTGGTACCGAACCATTGATCCGCGTGATGGCTGAATGCGAAGATGACGCACTGCTGGCACAGGTTGTTGACGGCATTGTGGCGCAGGTCGAAGCGGTGGCGACGGTCAGCGCCTAAGCAGCTTTTGAAGGCTCGCCCATTGGCTGATCGCGAGGCCACACAGGATCAACGCTAGGGCTGCGAAAAAACGCAGTGGCAAGACTTCTGACAGCACCCAAGCGCCGAAAATCATTGACCACACAGGGACTTGGTAGTTCACCAGCGTCATGAATACTGATCCGGCTGTGCGGATTGTTTGCACCCTAAGCAGAGCCGCAAATGCCGTGGGGATCAGGCCCAGAAAGACAATCGCATAGCCCGCGCGCCCGTCGACCCATGTTGGCACGCCCTCAAACACCAACATTGCAGGGATCAGGCAGATCGAGCCGACCACCAACGTCAATGCGGCCATTACGATGCTGTCGATTGGCGGGCAGACGCGGGTTAATACGCTTGAGACCGCATACGACATCGACGCCGCGATGCAGGCCAGTTGGGGTAGCGCGAGGCTGCCTTGCGAGAAATCGAAAGCCGTCGGACCAATCAGCACGGCCGCGCCGATAAAGCCTAGGATTACGCCCACCGTCTTGCGGGCCGACATCTTTTCGTCGCTAAACAGATGCGCCATTGGCAACACAAACAGCGGTAATACGGCCATGGAAATACCCGCAAATGCCGACGGCACATACTGTTGACCCCACGACAGCAACGCGAACGGCAGCGCTGTATTCAGCACGCCGATCACCGCCAAGTAACCCCAAACCGCGCGTCCACGCGGCATCGGGCGGCCCATGAAACGCATCAATGCCAACAAGGTGACAGCCCCCAACGTCGTGCGCGCGCAGGCGACGGTAAGTGGGCCGTAGCCTTCTAGTGCAATCGCCACGACCATAAACGTCCCGCCCCAAATAAGCCCGAGCATCAGGATCGACATCCAGTTGAATATAGTGGGTTGGGTGGTCATGGATGACTTGGACCAGAGGGCGCGGGGCTTGTCTAGGAGGATTGCATCAGGTGCGGGGGGGGTGGATCACTTGGATGCCTGCTCATCGGTCGAACCTGCCATTGGACATCAAAATATGACGTCTCGTTTCACCAGCAAAACGACTGGTATCATCGTTTTCTGGTCCGCCAATGATCTGCTGCAAATGTCAATTATCTCCCAAAGGACCTCACAACCGAAAGTTTGCAATATACACTTTTCGCGCAGGCTTTGCGCTGAAACAGGGGGGGGGCGTAGCATATGCTGAATAACGTAGAAGAAACGCTTGATCCGGCCGATTGGGAAGCCACCCGCGCGCTCGCGCATCGCATGGTAGATGAGGCCGTGGAGCACTTGGCGCAAGTGCGAGAGCGCCCCGAATGGACTCCTATGCCCGACGATGTACGCGCGCGGCTGAAAACCAGCCTGCCGACGGATCCCGCACCGCTGGACGAAGTTTACGGCGAATACCGGGAAGCTGTCGCCGCTTACCCAATGGGAAATATCCACCCCCGATTTTGGGGTTGGTACATGGGATCGAGCAATTTCACCAGCGCTCTGGGCGATTTCCTTGCCGCCGTGGATGGTAGCAACCTTGGGGGCGGCAACACGGGTGCGGCGCAGGTCGAACAACAAGTCGTCGATTGGCTGAAGGAGATAGCTGGGTTTCCCAAAAGCGCCAGCGGCACGCTGACCAGCGGCGGTTCAATGGCGAACCTTGTTGCGCATACCGTGATCCGCAATCTTGCCGCAGGATTTGACGTGCGCAAAGAAGGTATCGCCAGTTTGAAAAAACCGTTGCGCTTCTACGCGTCCGATCAAGTGCATAGTTGCCATCAAAAGGCGTTGGAGGTCTTAGGCCTTGGTGCGAAAGCGCTGGTAGAAGTTGCGAGTGATGACCACCAACGTATCCGGCTTGATGCGCTTGCAGCCGCGATCGCGCAAGACCGCGCGAATGGGCTGCAGCCCGCGTGTGTGATCGGGACAGCGGGAACGACGAACACGGGCGCGATTGATGATTTTACCGCGATTGCAGACCTTTGTGATCGTGAAGGTCTTTGGTTTCACGTCGACGGATGCATCGGCGGTGTGCTGCGATTGGCGCCTGATCATGCGCATTTGGTCGCTGGGATCGAACGCGCAGGCTCCGTGGCGATTGACCCGCACAAATGGCTGCACACACCATTCGAAGCAGGTGCTGTTCTGATAAAAGATCCAGAGGCGCACTTTGCAATATTCGAGATGCACGGCCCCTATCTGCAACTTCAGGAGCGGGGGATGATCGCTGGCAAATTTCTAGCTGATTATGGTCTAGAGCTTAGCCGTGGCTTTTGCGCGCTCAAAATCTGGATGGCATTCAAGGAACAGGGCTCCGCCAAGTTCGGACGCCTAATTTCCAAGGATATCGCGCTGGCGCGCTACATGGCCAACCAAATCGAGGCGCATCCACTGCTGGAACTCTTTGCCCCTGTGGACCTTAATATTGTGTGTTTTCGACATGTTGCCATGGATGAAAACGCGTCAAGCGCGCTCAACACAGAGATCACGCTGCGGCTTCAAGAACGCGGCCTCGCGGTGCCTTCAGACACGACGGTTCAGGGCAAACACGGGTTGCGCTGTGCATTCAATAACCACCGGACCCGCCGCGAAGATATTGATGGCTTTCTAAAAGACGTCGTGCAGATTGCACAGGAAATAATCTTGGAACCCGTGTCTTAAGATCAATGCCTGTCTCATTTGCTCGTGCTAGCCCAAACCGAACTTTCGACAAAAAAGGCCGCCCAATTTAGGGCGGCCTTTTCGATCTATTTTGGGCCTTAGTTTTTGGCTTTATCGACCATTTTACCGGCAGAAATCCACGGCATCATGTCGCGCAGTTTGCCGCCGACCTGTTCGATCTGGTGTTCGTCGTTGGCGCGACGCGCGGCCTTGATCGTTGGCTGACCAACCGCGTTTTCCAGCATGAAATCACGCACGAATTTGCCAGACTGAATGTCGTCCAGAACCGCCTTCATGCGGGCCTTGGTTTCGACGTAGGGCAGGATGCGAGGACCGGAGACGTATTGGCCGTATTCCGCAGTGTTGGAAATTGAATAATCCATATTGGCGATGCCGCCTTCATAGATCAGGTCCACGATCAGTTTCACTTCGTGCAAACATTCGAAATAGGCCATTTCTGGCTCGTAGCCTGCTTCGACCAATGTCTCAAAGCCCATTCGGATCAGCTCAACAACACCACCACACAAAACCGCTTGTTCGCCAAACAGGTCGGTTTCACATTCCTGACGGAAGTTGGTTTCAATAATGCCGGACCGACCGCCACCGATGGCGGAGCAATAGGACAGGCCAATCTCATGGGCTTTGCCGGATGCGTCTTTGTCGACCGCTATCAGGCAGGGCACGCCACCACCTTTGGTGTATTCGCCGCGAACCGTGTGGCCCGGACCCTTTGGTGCCATCATGATGACGTCGATGCCTTCTTTAGGCTCGATCAGACCGAAATGGACGTTCAGACCGTGGGCGAACGCGATTGCTGCACCGGGTTTGATGTTGTCGTGGACGTATTTCTTATATGTCTCTGCCTGAAGTTCATCGGGCATGGTGAACATGATCAGGTCGGCCCATGCCGCAGCTTCTGCGATGCCCATAACCTTCAGGCCTTCGGCTTGGCACTTTTTCGCGGTGGCAGAACCGTCGCGCAGGGCGACGACAATGTTTTTCGCACCAGAGTCGCGCAGGTTCAAAGCGTGGGCGTGGCCCTGTGAGCCATAGCCGAGAATGGCGACTTTCATGTCTTTGATGAGGTTCACATCGCAGTCACGGTCATAATAAACGCGCATGGGGGTATTCCTTTATTGCGGTTGGAGTTGGCGTTCTTATGGCTGACAATTCAGCACGATACGAGGCCAGTTATTTGTTATTTATTTGCAGATATGAATTTGTTATGCGTTATTTGTACAATTTATGGAATTTTCATGCTTGACGATCTGGATCGCCGTTTGCTGCGCCAATTGCAGGCCGAGCCAACCTTGACCGCCGCCGAGTTGGGCCAACGGGCAGGAGTGTCAGCGCTCAAGGCGACGCGACGGTTGGGGCGATTGCACGAACGTGGCATCCTAAAGGGCCAGCATGCTGTGATCGACTGGCGTGCATTGGGCTATGCGGTTGCGGTTTCATTGCGCATCACGTTGGATAAAACTCACGCCCGCGCGTTCGACGAATTCCTAGATACGGCGCGCGGCATAGCAGAAGTTACTGAAATCCAGACGTTTTTGGGCCGCGTCGATGTGCGCCTGTGCGTGATTGCCCGTGATATGGCGCATTATCAACAGATTTATCGCAAACAGATCCTCGCGTTGCCGCACATGGCCGATATCGAAGCATTGATGACGGTGGCGACGTTGCGTGACGATGAAAGCCTGCCGCTATGATTGATCTGGACGACATAGACCGCGCGATATTGCGCGCGTTGGTGCGCGATGCGACACAATCAGCGGTGGCCCTGAGTGGGCGCATCGGGCTGAGCCAGCCCGCCACGTGGCGCCGCGTCAAACGTTTGCGCGACACCGGAATTTTGGTGGGACAGCGTGTGTCCTTGGACGCGGCAAAACTGGGCTTCGGTGTGACGGTCTTTTTGGGCATCAAACTGGCCACCAAGGGGCGCGTTTCCTTGGATGACTTTGAACGCGCCGTGACGGCGATCCCCGAGGTGCAGTTGGTGGAGCATGTGCTGGGACTTTACGACTATCGCCTACGGGTCGTCGCGCGGGATTTGGCGGATTTCGAACGGGTTCTGCGCCGCCGTGTCATGACATTGCCCGGTGTCGGGGATGTTGAAGCCAACGTACTTCTGAGCGAGGAGCGCAGGCCAGGGCCGTTGTGACGCGGCGAAGAAACAGGTCGCAACATCACTGCTGTGGATTGGCGTCGAATGACGTGGGAGACGCTGTATATGTTAGGGCGATACAATCGGAGTTCGCATCGCCTTCGTAGTATACTGAGATAGACTTTGATCCCTATGCCACGACGCCTTATAATGGGCGGGCACAGATTAAGGATGAATAAATGTCAACGGCCGCCAATCCCTCCCGCATCGACCCAGATGGTCTGATGGAATTTTCTGTCGTATTCACGGATCGCTCTCTCAACCATATGTCAAAATTATTTCAAGGCGTTATGCGCGATCTCAACACGATGTTGTGCGACGTTTATAACGCCGACGCCGTGGTAATTGTACCGGGTGGTGGAACCTATGCGATGGAGGCCGTCGCGAGGCAGTTCGGCGCGGGTGCCCATGCGATGATCGTGCGCAATGGCTGGTTTTCCTATCGCTGGAGCCAGATTTTCGATGCTGGCGATTTTGCGGCGCAGACCACAGTTCACAAAGCGCGCCAGACCGGAAATGACAGCCGCGCACCGTTTGCCCCAGCCCCGATCGCGGACGTCGTTGCCGCAATCCGTGACGCCAAGCCCGACGTGGTGTTCGCGCCCCATGTTGAAACCAGTGCAGGGATTATTCTGCCGGATGACTATGTTTCAGCACTGGCTGCCGCCGCCCACGAGGTCGGCGCGCTTATGGTGCTGGATTGTATCGCGTCTGGTTGCGCTTGGGTTGATATGAAAGCAACGGGCGTTGATGTGTTGATCTCTGCACCGCAAAAGGGCTGGTCGTCGAGCCCGTCGGCAGGCCTTGTGATGATGTCGACGCGTGCCTTGGAACGGCTGGAGGCGACGACGTCCAACAGTTTCGCCATCGACCTCAAGAAATGGCACCAGATCATGCAGGCCTATTTGAATGGCGGCCATGCCTATCACGCGACGATGCCGACTGACGCGCTGCGCGATTTCCGCGATACAATGCAGGAAACCGCGGAAATGGGGTTCGACACTTTGCGCGCGGCGCAGTGGAAACTGGGCGACGGCGTGCGGGCCTATTTGATTGGCAAGGGTATGAAACCGGTTGCCGCTGACGGCTTTGGCGCACCGGGTGTCATTGTGAGCTATACCGATGATCCCGACATCCAGAACGGGTCCAAGTTTGTGGGCGCAGGCATGCAGATTGCGGCGGGCGTGCCGTTGGCTGTGGATGAACCTGCTGATTTTCGCACGTTCCGCATTGGACTGTTCGGAATTGATAAACTGCGCGACGTGGATGCAACGCTAAAGCAGTTCACGGATGTGGCGGATCAGGTTCTGTAAGCTGACCTAAAGTGTCGGCGTTTCAGCCACACCGATCAGCATATCCGACACTGGCCACAGGTCCGCAAACGCCGTGTCGAGGTCAGATACAAGGTCACCCGATAGGATTGGGTGGCCGGTTGCGACCAGCCCTTTGTGGCGCAACAAATCACCGTGCGCATGGTCTTTGTCAAAGGGCGGCGGCACACGTTTGAGTTTGGGGTCCCGCACCGCATAGCCCTTGTCGGTGGCGGACTTGATCTGACTGGCCAGATAATCCCCGTCCAAATCCGCCATTTTGCGCCAATCGGTGAGCACGTCTTTGCTGAAGTCCATCATGCCTGTGCCGACCGTGACCTCGCTTGGGTTGATACCAAAGAACAGCACGGGGTCCTGGCGGGTGCCCGATTGCACCGACCACATCATGTGCAGATGCGTGGTGTAGGGCGTTTTATCCTTGGAAAACCGCACGTCACGATGCGGGCGAAACAGTTTTGTCGAAATCGGGCAATCTGTCAGCGCGCCAAGTCGCGGCGACATTTCTTCAAGCAGCGCTTTGGCGGGGTCGCGCAATTTGGTGTCGTAGTCGGTTTTATGGGCGTGAAACCAGTCCCGCGTGTTGTTCAGGGCAAGGTCGCGCAGAAATGTTTTGGCGTCAGAGATGAGTGTGCTGAACATGATGGCTCCTACACTGATGGTCTGTGGCTAGACCCGCGTAATGTTTGGGCATATGCCAACCAGATGTCCACACAGATGTCATATAGCACGCATACCAAACGGTTGCTAAAATTGGGACTGCCTTTGGTTGGCGCCAATGTCGCGGGCTTTTCGATCCACATGACGGACACCATCATGCTCGGGTGGTATTCAGTCATGTCCTTGGCGGCGGCGACGGTCGCAACGGGGTTGTGGTTTATCACGTTTATCATTGGCGCAGGTTTTGGCCGCGCAGTGACGCCTATGGTCGCCGAGGCGGTCGAGATGGGCGATGAAACCCGCGCGCGTCGCGTCACCCGAATGGCGCTGTGGCTGTCGGCGATTTATGCGGTGTTGCTGTTTGTTCCGTTTATGTACGGCGAAGCGGTGCTTCTGGCGATGGGGCAGGAAGCGGCGGTGGCGACGCAAGGTGGTTTGTATCTGCGCATTGCGGTGCTGGGCATGTTCCCCGCAATGGGCGCGCAGGTCATGCGGTCCTACCTTGGCGCGATGGAAATGACGGCCGTTCAACTGTGGATCACGCTGGTGGCGGTGGTCGCGAACGGGCTGGTGAATTACGCGCTGATCTTCGGTAATCTCGGCGCGCCGGAACTGGGGATCGAGGGTGCGGCGATCGCGTCTGTCGTTATCCAGATTTTGCAGATGATCGCGCTGATGCTTTACGTGCAGTGGAAGAAGCCCGAAGCCGAACTGTTCCGCCGCATCTGGAAATCAGACAATGAGGCGATGGGGCAGGTGTTCCGTCTTGGCCTGCCAATCGGCCTGACGTCTTTTGCCGAGGGGGGATTGTTCGTCGGCTCATCAGTAATGATGGGCTGGATCGGTGAGATTGAACTCGCGGCGCACGGGATTGCCATGCAGTTGACGGCGTTCATGTTCATGTTCCACATCGGCATGACAGAAGCCGCAACGATCCGCGCCAGCCGCCAATTTGGGGCGCGCGATGAGGTCGAATTGCGTCGCGGCGCGTTCGTAGCTTACGGCGTATCGCTGAGTTTTGGGGTGACCGTCGTGATCTTGTATCTTGCGATGCCCGGTGTCTTTGTCGGTTTGTTTATTGATCCTGCTGACCCCGCACGCGACGCGGTGCTGGCCCTTGGCG
>Ga0307488_10000012_pt1 | contig 153238 bp, 144 predicted proteins | sample SB02metaG_FD_202248 | JGI IMG/M metagenome (GOLD analysis project Ga0307488, IMG submission 202248) | Sea-ice brine microbial communities from Beaufort Sea near Barrow, Alaska, United States - SB 0.2 | ecosystem: Environmental > Aquatic > Marine > Coastal | place: USA: Alaska | collected...
TTGATGATTGTTCGTCCAATATTGATGATTGTTCGTCCAATATTGATGATTGTTCGTCCAATATTGATGATTGTTCGTTCGTCCCAACGTTTTGGATAATGCAATGGAAATGGTTCGGCATTATAATCATTGCACCACATTTAATATCATTAAATTTGTTTTCCAATTCATAATACCAATTAGAAATCATTTTTCCGGCTGGATTTAACATCATTTCATTGTTAATGATTTCACCGTAAAAATGGGTTCTATGTTGCGTGCAAATCGTTACAAAATACAATCCTTTTTGGGCATAATTGTACCCTTTTAATCGGATAGATCTTCGTTTATGTCCTGTGGGGTCGTACTTCATTTTTTGAAAGCTTTATAGATCTTTACTTAACGATGCCCTTTTTATGGGCTTGTCTTATATTAGAGCGAATAAAATTTTATTCAAAGCGCATCTGCCTTTTATTTGGCGGTATAATAGTGATAGTCTTTCACAACCGTTGTTATAAGATCCATTGGTTTTAGGTCGGTTTTAATTCCCGTAATTTCCAAAATCTTTATGTGAAGTTTTAAAATAACCGAGTGTTTTCTCTTTTTTAGTGCTTCGCTATAGACCTTTTTGATGCGTTGCATATCGGCATCAGAAAGCAGGGTTACTTGCGGGAACGTAGGACTATAATTTTCTGGAAAATCAGCAATCAAAGCATCTTTTAGTGAGATGCCTTTCTTTTCACTAATTACCGTAGTTCCTGCCGCAATATCACCAAGCCGTTGTCCTTTTCCGCTTAATAAAATGGTTAAAACAGCCACAGATCCACTGGCTAAACTCAAATCGATAATGCGCAGCATCCAACGCAAGAGGTAACTTCCTAAAGTTGGCTTAGACCCATCTAGTTTTACCACCCGAAGATCATTGGCATATTTTCCAGGAGTTTGACCGTTTAATAAAATTTCAAAAACAAGGCTGTAAAATAAGATTGGCAAGCTTAAGAGCAAATAAACGGACCATTCTTGCATCCCAGGTTTGTAGTTTAACCAAGACATAATAAACATTAATAAGATGACATAGCTAACTATAATGAGCAAGTCTATAAGATAGGATCCAATTCGAGTGGTAATATGCGCAACATTTTGTTGAATTGTAATATTTTGCGCAGTTTCTATTTGAAAATTATCCATTTTTATCGTTATTTGTGATAGCAATCATTTATACGATTGCTAAGATAATAAGTTTCTATGATTTTGGATTTTACATTGTTGTTTTTTAATACTAAAAGTTTCTTTATAAGATGAGAGAAGCCGCTTTTGTGCATAAAAACAAAGAAAAATGGCAACTTTTCGAAGACATCTTGTCTAAAAAGAAACAGCTCTCTTCAGATAAATTATCTGATTTGTACATAGAGCTTACAGACGATTTAAGCTATGCTAAAACCTTTTATCCTAATAGCACTACAGTTTCTTATTTAAACGCGGTGGCATCTTCAGCGCATTTAAAAATTTATAAAACGAAGAAGGAGGGTAAGAATCGGATTTTATCTTTTTTTATTAGCGAATTTCCGTTGGAATTTTTCCAATATCAAAAACAATTGGGAATTGCTTTTTTGTTTTTTGCTTTTTTCTCTTTGGTGGGCGCTTTTTCTGCCGCGAACGATGTAGATTTTGTGCGATTAATTTTAGGAGATGGTTATGTAAATATGACCTTAGAAAACATAGAAAATGGAGATCCTATGGCGGTCTATAAGAAAGCCAACGAAACAGAAATGTTTATTGGAATTACCATTAGCAATATTCGAGTTGCCGGCACTGCTTTTATCTACGGAATATTATTTTCTTTGGGTACCTTGTACATTTTAATGAATAATGGTATTATGATGGGGTCTTTTTTGTATTTTTTCTATGACCAAGGTTTATTATGGGAATCGTCAAGAACGATTTGGATTCATGGAACCATAGAGATCTCGGTCATTATTATTGCTGGATGCGCGGGATTAGTTTTGGGAAATGGCCTTCTTTTTCCTAAAACCTATACACGATTAGCCTCTTTTAAGCAAAGCATAAAAGCGGGGTTAAAAATAATGATTAGCACCGTGCCCTTTTTCATCGTGGCTGGTTTTTTAGAAGGTTTTGTAACAAGACATACAGAGATGCCAGATTGGGCAGCAATCTTTATTATTGCTATGTCATTGGCTGTTATTATATTTTATTATATTATTTATCCAAGAATATTAACTAAAAAAACACTTAAAAATGAACAATGATCACTACATAGAATTTAAAAAGGAAAGAGATTTAGGGGCTATTATTACCGATACGTTTACGTTTTTAAGAACAGAAGGAAAACCTTTTTTAATCACTGTTTTTAAGATTTCCATTGTTCCTATCTTATTAGCTGTGGCAGCAATTTTATACTATCTATTTACCGTTTCTGATGTGTTACCTAAAGTTAATTTATCTAGCACAGCGTCAAATAACAATGAATTTAGCTCTATTGGTCCTATGTTTTTGGCTATGTTTTTATTGGGTGTTTTTTATATTTTAGCCTATGTTTCTATTAATATAGCTTCGATGTATTATTTGAAATCATATATAGATAATAAGGGAGTGGTAGATTTTGATTATGTAAATGAGAAAGTAAAAAATAAATTTTGGTCGTTTTTAGGTCTAGGTATTTTAATAGGACTGGTAGTCATTGTGGGGGCTTTTCTTTGTTTTTTTCCAGCAGTTTACTTGTATATCACTGTCTCTTTAGCAATTCCTATTTTTGTTTTTCAAGACAAACCCGTAATGGATGCCTTTGGTGATAGCTTTTCGTTTATAAAAGGACATTGGTGGGAAACCTTTGGAGTCATGTTTGTCGTGGGCTTATTACTAGCCGTTTTAGGCTATGTTTTTTCTGTTCCGGCAATTATTTATCAATTAATAAATGGATTTACCTCGTTTACAACAGACGATCCAACAGAAGTTCTTGGCTTGCTCTCAGACCCCGTTTATTTAATTTTAAACCTGCTTTCCTATGTGGGGAGGTTTTTATTCTATGCCGTTTCCCTAGTTTCTAGTGTGTTTATTTATTTTGATATCAACGAACAAAAAAACGCTTCTGGAACTTTAGAAGAAATTAATAATTTAGGCCAATAATCTTTTGAAAACACTGCTGCTTTCTCTTCTGTTTTTCATGTTTTCTTCGATCGTTTTTTCTCAAGAAAAAATTGTTGACGTTCAAATTGATACGTTAAAAATAGTGCAAAAGAACTTTGACAAAGAGGTATTAGATGCCTATAAGAAAGAGGCAGTTTTTAATTATGAGATTCAAAAAAGAGAGAAAAATATTTTTGAGAGAGCTTGGAGTTGGTTGGGACGAGTTTTTATAAAAGCACTGTCTTGGATCTTTGAAGATATAGGCCCTGCGGTTGGTTTATTTAAAGCTGTTTTACAAGTAGTGCCTTATCTCATATTGGGTTTACTGCTCTTTTTTATTCTCAAATTTTTCTTAAAAATAAATTCAAAAACAAGTTTTGAGGGGAATGAAATCAACCCATCTATTTTTGCCGCCGATGAAGAAGACTTGCTTAGACATAGCAATATTGAGGAATTAATTACAGAGGCCATTGAAAAAAATGAGTTAAGATTGGCCATTCGGTTTTACTATTTGCTTGTTTTGCAAAAACTAACAGAAAAAGAGTTGATTGTTTGGCAACAAGAAAAAACCAACGAAGAGTATGTAAAAGAAGTGAAAAAAGCGTCTATAAAAGAGGATTTTAAGGAAACCACGCATTTATACGATTTTGTCTGGTACGGAAATTTCAGCATGAATAATACCGAGTTTTTAAAGGCAGAACAGTTATTTAAATCGCTTACAAAGAAAATAATTGGATAGAAAAATTAAAATATATAGCGCACTGTTTCTGATCATTGTCGGATTTATTCTCTATGCAGATGCCACAAAACCAAAAGAGATTAGTTGGTTTCCAAGTTATGCAGCAAAACATAAAATTCCTTATGGAACCTATCTTTTAAAAACCGAGTTGGCAACGCTTTTTCCAGAGACGAAAATCACAGAAATCAATAAGTCACCTTATATGGTCTTAAAAGACTCCACCTTGCAGGGCACTTATTTTTTTGTAGACGAATCGATTAACTTTGGGAAAGAGGAATTTGATGAGATTTTAACCTTTGTAGCCAAAGGGAATGATGTTTTTCTGGCTTCGAACGGAGCAAATATTGATACACTTCAGCTTAAAACCGAATCTTTTTCTACCTCCAATTTTGATGAGAAGTTTGAAATATCTTTGTTTAATAAACATTTAACTGAAAAAAAATATGCCTTTGATAAACCAACGGCAACTATTTATTTTAAAGAATTAGACACTTTAAATACGGTTGTCTTAGGTAAAGTTTCAGGGCTCAATGCAGCGGGAGAAATAGTAGCAGAAGGAGTTAACTTTATTAAACATCCATTTGGAAAAGGAAATTTTTATATTCATACTTTTCCTTTGGCTTTTACCAATTACAACCTTTTAAAAGACGAAAATGCTACTTATGTCTCATCGGTTTTATCATATTTAGACGCAGAAAAACCAATTCTTTGGGATGCTTATTATAAAGCAGGAAATTCCAAGATCACTTCACCTTTGCAATATATTTTTAGTTCAAAAAACTTAAAATGGGCCTATTGCTTTGCTCTTATAGGACTGGTGTTTTTCTTTCTTTTTAAATCGAAAAGAGAGCAACGTTTTATTCCCGTGCGAACGCCATTAAAAAATCAAACAGTTGCATTTACAAGAACCATTGCTAATATGTACTATGAAAAATCGGCGCATAAAGATATTGCTACGCATAAAATTAACTATTTTTTAGATTTTATAAGAACTAAATTACGCATACCAACCAATGTCATTAATACCTCTTTTTATGAACATTTGGCAGCAAGAAGCGCTAATTCTTTAGAGGAGGTCACCACTTTGTTTGATAAAATAGCGAAAATAAACCAAAAAAATAGTCTTTCAAAAACTGAGTTAATTGAATTAAATACATTGATTGAGGAGTTTAAAAACCCAACGTCAGCAACAAAAAAGTAAAAATATGGAAAATAACGAAAATAAAATATTGGAAGAAAATAGCTCGTTTTCAAATAGAATCGATTTAAGTAAATTAAAAGAAGCCGTCATTTTAATAAAAGCAGAATTAGCAAAAGTGATTGTTGGGCAAGAAGATTTTATAGAATTATTGTTGGTCTCTTTATTAGCAGATGGGCATGTTTTAATTGAGGGTGTTCCTGGTGTTGCTAAAACGGTTACGGCAAAATTGTTAGCGAAAACCATAAAGACTAATTTTAGTAGAATTCAGTTTACCCCAGATTTAATGCCTTCGGATGTATTGGGTACTTCGGTGTTAAATATGAAAACTTCTGAATTTGAATTTAAAAAAGGACCTATTTTTTCCAACTTGGTTTTAATTGATGAAATTAATAGAGCTCCTGCAAAAACGCAAGCTGCCTTGTTTGAGGTGATGGATGAAAAACAAATTACGATTGATGGGAATGAGTATAAAATGAGCCCCCCATTTATGGTTTTGGCAACTCAAAATCCTATAGAGCAAGAAGGTACTTATGCTTTGCCAGAGGCACAATTAGACCGTTTTTTATTCAAAATTAATGTAGGATATCCAAATTTTGAAGACGAAATAAAAATTATTACGGGTCATAACCAAAGAAAAGGAGCAAAGCCAACAGCTTTGGTAGCACCCGTTTTATCTGAAACAGCATTGCAAGAGTACAGAGCAAAAGTCTTTGATATTTTAGTGGAAGAGAAAATTGTAAAATACATTGCAGAGATTGTAACGAAGACCAGAACCCATCCTCATTTGTTTTTAGGCGGATCACCAAGGGCTAGTATTGCCATTTTGATGGCTGCTAAATCTTTCGCGGCCATCAATGGAAGAGATTTTGTAATTCCAGAGGATGTGAAAAAAGCTGTTTTTCCTGTGTTAAGACATCGTATGATATTAACGGCCGAAAGAGAAATGGAAGGAATTACTACAGATAAAGTGATTGAAATGATTATACATGCTATAGAGGTGCCAAGATAACAGATGAATTTCATTAAAAATTTATACATACATCAGCAATTTTTTGTTTATATCAGTGCCATTGCAGCCTTGTTTTTAATTTCCTATTGGGTGCCTATTTTTTATCCCATATCCTGGATATTAACAAGCGTGTTCTGCGTATTAATTTTGGTAGATCTCTTAGGGTTATTTGCAACTAAAAATGGCATTATAGCGCACAGAGTCTTGGCGAAGAAGTTTTCAAATTCCGATGAAAATCCAGTACAAATTCCGGTAAAGAATGCCTATCCATTTAAAGTGAACATAACATTGATTGATGAGTTGCCTGTGCAATTTCAGAAAAGGGATTTTAAGCTTATCCAAACGCTTGTCTCCAAAGATCAATACACGTTTAATTATCTCGTAACACCTTTTGAAAGGGGAAGGTATCATTTTGGTTTTATAAATATTTATGCATCAAGCCCTTTAAAAATCTTTGCCAAAAGATACCGGTTTGAGAATCGGCAAGAGGTAGCTGTGTATCCTTCTTACCTCCAAATGAAAACGTATGAATTTTTGGCGATGAGCAATCGCTTGACTCAGGTTGGGTTAAAAAAGATAAGAAGAATTGGTCACACGATGGAGTTTGAACAAATTAAAAATTATGTACCTGGAGATGATGCAAGAACCATTAACTGGAAGGCAACGGCTAAGAAAGGGGCCTTAATGATCAATCAATATCAAGACGAAAAATCACAACCCATTTATTCAATTATAGATGTGAGCAGGACAATGAAAATGCCTTTTGAAGAATTAAAATTAATAGATTATGCCATTAATGCCACCCTAGCTTTTTCTAATATAGCTTTATTAAAAAACGACAAAGCGGGTATGATGACCTTTTCTAAAACGATAGGTAATGTGGTGCCTGCAAGCAATAAAAAGACTAATTTGTCTATCTTAAATGAATCCTTATATGGGATTACAACCGATTTTAAAGAGGCAGATTTTGGTTTATTATACGGCACGATAAAACGAAAAATTAACCAGAGAAGCTTGTTAATTTTATATACCAATTTCGAGCATATTTCTGCCTTAAAGAGACAGCTTAAATATTTAAAATCGATTGGAAAAAATCATCTTTTGGTCACAGTCTTCTTTGAAAATACAGAACTCGATGAATTGATTCATACCAATGCAGAAGATTTACAAAGTATTTATCATAAAACAATTGCAGAAAAATTTGCCTATGAAAAGCGTTTAATTCTTAAGGAATTAGAGAAGGCAGGAATTCATGCCATTTTAACAAAGCCTAGTCAATTATCTGTAAATGTGATAAATAAATACCTGGAATTTAAAGCGAAGGGACTTATTTAAACAAAAAAAAAGCCGTTTCGGCTTTTTTTTTGTTCTCTTTTTATGATTAAAAACCTAGTTTTTAGGGGATTCTACAGGCTCTTTAATTCCTAGTTTGTCCATTACTAATTGTGTAATATCAAAGCTTTCATCAATATAAGCAAATTCATTTCCTGTAATGGTTAAAATTTGTGTGTAGGCCTTTTCTTTCGCAATTTCTTGTATGGTATTGCTTAATTTTTGATATAAAGGGCGCATCAATTCATTTTGCTTTAACTGCATTAATTTATTGCCGTTCTCTTTATATTTTTTTATATTTTGATCCATCTCTGCCAATTCCTCATATTTTACTTTTTTAATAGAATCATTCGAGCTTTCGGCAAGGTTCTGAAAAAGGGCTAATTTTTCTTGGTATTCATTTACTTTTATGGCAAAAGTAGAATCTAGTTTTGCTCCATAATTTTGTGATCGTATTACCAATGCTTGTCTTTCTGGCATCAAACTAATAACATAATCTGTATCAACGGTTCCCACTTTAGATTGTGCTAAAGAAACTGTGCTAATAAATAAGATAAAAAGGATTGTAATTTTTGATTTCATTTTATAAATTTTAATTTTTATAAAAGCAAAGATAAAAAAGTGAATGTATTCACGAAATTTATGCTTCAAAAAAAAAGTTAAATTTAAGTTTTTTAAAGGATTTCTTTAAAATAAAAGATTTGTTGTCCATGATTCTTTATAATACTGCGTGTTCATAAATAAAAAGATGCTTTCTTTCTTTTTGACTTTAAAAAGGGGAGGAGTTAGTTTTGTAAAGTAAATTCAATAAAAACACTTTCTGCTTCAATAATTTGTTTGTAAAATTCTTTTAAGTAATGATACTCACGACTTGAAAACACACTCTTATTGAATTGAAGTTTCGAATAAATAGTTACCGTTTCACCTTCGTGTTTTACATCTAGTATATATAAGCCGTCATTATTTGGTAACTTAATTGCCATACTTTTGGGAAGCCTGCTCACAGAATAGCCTTCGGGAACATATATACTAATGAGACTTGTTGTCTTTTTAGGATATCCAATATCAACTGGGTAGTTTCTTTCTTTAAGTTTAAAAGGATTTTCTTTTGTTCTACCCATAACAAACGGATTGATTGTTATTTTTTTTGTGTCTGCATTAAGGGGGTCACTTTCTATTCGTGCCTTAAAGTTTTCAATGAATGTTTTATCAGGGTTATCCAAATTTTCATTGTTATAAGCATCTATTAATAAAGACTCGTTGTTGCCCTCAAGACTTTCTAAATAGGCCTCTTTTGATAACAAAGCGATGGTTTCTCTTTTATTTAAAGCGCTATATCCTGTTGTTGTAATTTTTATCTGTCCTCCGAATTCATAGTCCTTATTAAGCTTTAATAATACTTTTATAGTGGAATTCGTCTTCTTAATTTGTGTAATTTCTTGCCAATATCCTACCTTATCAAAATCGATAACACGTGCCTCTCCATTTAAGCACCTTTCTGGTACTTGACCAAAAGGTGTAAATTTATTGGTGGCATCTAAAAAGTATTCTTTACCATCAATAATAGCTTTTACGAGTACATAATTAAAATCGTTTGTGACTGGATATAATTTAGTGGGTAAGCCGTTGGATCGAGTAGAAAGCATTACGATATAGGTTTCTATTTCTGCAGCTTTTAATGCGTTAAATAAGGCTAAATTAATATCTAAAACAGAACCAGATTTTTCTTGAAAAGCAGCTCTAATTTGTGTTTCTGCATTGCCATTCCAATACCATTCATTCCAGGTATAATAATTCTGAATGTATTTATATACCTTTTTTGCTCTTTCTAAAGAGTTTCCGATAACAAAAATATTTTCTGGTAAATTTCTATGAAAGAAGCCTTTTCTTGAAGTTTGATTGTCTAAAAAATACTTTTTTAAAGTGTGTTCTGCCGCTTTCCAAGTGGTGGTATAGTTTGTTTTTCCATTTAAATTGATTACAGATTTTAAATCAAAGACCAATTTCGATTCGAAATTCTTTTTACTGGTCATATAGCTTTCTTCTTTAAAAGCCGGAATATTACTCATTCCATAAGAAATGATTGCACAAGAAAATTGTCCTATTGAATTATTTAAGCAATTTTTTTTAATAGTGCTTTCTTCTTTATCTAAATTTTTAAAGCCTACCAGTCGAATTTTATATGTGTAGTAACCAGGAAGGGAAGCATCAAAGTCACTTTTCATTTTGGGTATTTCAGATTGAAATTTCCAATCCTCAATTTTAATGTATGGAGAAATCACACTGTAGCTATATTCAATAACAGATCCTTCTTTAATGTTGGGTAATGTAAATGTAATTTGGGTATAATTTTTAGTTATTTCTTTTGTGAAAATATCTTTTTCTTGTAAATCATCTATGATCATGGCACCAGAACTGCTAATATTATAGGTTTTTGCTCTTACATTTTTAATGTTTTCTTTTTTATAGGTAACAAGGTTTATGGTTGCTAGATCAAAGGCATTTTTGTTTATAATTTTTATTCTAAAGTAGAAATCTGTTCTCAAATTATGGTTATTTGCAGGATCCTTGTAAAAATTTCCATGTTCATACAAGACCACAGCATTTGCGCTAGAGTCATTTTCATAAACGGTCATTTTTAATTCCTTTAAGGTAGTTCGGCCTAATTGAGTGGATTTGTTTTTTTGAGAATAAAGAGTCATTGAAATGAATACCAATAAAAAAAGTAGATTTTTTTTCATCTTAAAAGTAAATTATTTGTTGTCTTCTATTTCTATTGTTGGATTCAATGAATAAATTTGAATGCCCAATTATGGTTTAACTTTTTTAAATATACTTAATTTGCATGTAACCACAGATATTGCAAACAAGTTATTTCTCTCAGGTATTCGCCCTTTCTATAAGGTTTGAAAACGAACCCATAATTTGTTAAATGTTTTTTTTAGTGAAAGTTAGGAAATGCAATCTCAATACTTTAGGGGACTATTTTTCTTTCTTTATGATCCTAGTTTCTCCTTAATTTTTAAAAGTATTGTTTGAAAGTCTGTTTGAAAATCAAACCAAAGAATGGATTCATCTTTTCGAAACCAGGTGAGTTGTCTCTTGGCAAATCGCCGGGTATTTTTTTTAATTTCTGAAACGGCAAATTCTTGAGTAAACTCTTTTTCAAAATAAGAAAACAATTCTCTATACCCAACAGTTTGTAAGGCATTTAACCTTTTATGCGGATGTAAATTTCTAGCTTCTTCTAACAATCCGCTTTGAATCATCAAATCAACGCGTTCATTAATTCGGTTGTAAAGGGTTGCTCTATCTGCATTTAGCCCAATTTTTAACACCTTAAAATTTCTCTTTTCTTTGGGTTTGTTCTTAAAAGTAGCATAGGGAATACCAGTACCAATGCAGACTTCGAGAGCTCTAATTAAACGATGGGGATTATCAATCGCAATCGTATTATAGGTTTCTAGATCTAATTCTTTTAATTGATTTTGGAGTGCTTCAATTCCTTCCGTTTCTAATTGGCTATTTAAGTTTGTTCTTATTTCTGGAGGCACGTCAGGAAAATCATCCAATCCTTTTAACACTGCATCCAAATACAAGCCACTTCCGCCTACTAATATCAAGACGTCATACTTTTTAAAAAGGGTCTTTATTTTTTGAAGAGCCTCTTTTTCAAATTGGCCCACACTATAGTCTTCAAAAACACTTCTACTTTGAATAAAATGGTGTTTCGCCGCTTTTAGTTCGTCTTCAATAGGTACGGCGGTTCCAATAGACATTTCTTTATAAAACTGACGAGAATCACAAGAAATGATTTCTGTTTTAAAATAATTAGCTATTTGAATACTCAATGCCGTTTTACCAATGGCCGTTGGGCCTACAATGGTAATTAAAGTTTTTTGGGAGATCATTTTAGTTTAATTTACCTCCGCAGTTATAGCAAAATTCGGCGTTATCTCTATGTTTTTCCACAGCACAAGTAGGGCACGATTGCGTATTAAGATCAATCGTTGTTTTCCCCATTTCAGAAGTTACAATTCCTGTGGGTATCGCAATAATACCGTACCCTAAGATCATAATAACACTTGCAATTAATTGTCCTATGGGTGTTTGTGGTGCAATGTCTCCAAACCCAACGGTGGTCAAGGTTACAATAGCCCAATAAACACTTCTTGGAATACTGGTAAATCCGTTTTCTGCCCCTTCAATCATATACATCACAGTGCCTAAAATGATACATATAATTATTATAAAGAAAATAAAAACGAAAATTTTTGCTTTACTGGCTTTTAGTGCTTTCATTAAGGTATTAGACGCTCCAATATATCTAGCTAATTTTAGTATTCTAAAAACCCGCAATAAACGCAGTGCTCGGAAAGCCGCAAAATGGTGGGACCCAATAAATACTAAAGATAAATATTTGGGTATGGTGGAGAGTAAATCAATAATTCCGTAGAAACTAAAAACATATTTAAATGGTTTTTTAATAGAAATAATTCTTAAAATATATTCAAGAGAAAATAAAATAGTAATGATCCATTCAGAAATATTAAGAAAAGCATGATATTTTTCATCAAAGCTTACTACGCTTTCTAACATCACCAAAAGGACACTTGCCAATATGGCAATGAGTAGAATTACATCAAATAATTTACCCGATTTCGTGTCTGCCTCATAGATGACCTCGTATAGTTTTTCTTTCCAGTCGTTTTTAGGTGATTTGTTCTCCAAAAAATATTTTTTTATAATTTATTCACAAAGGTATGGTATAAAATTTAATCTTTTTATTCCAATTTATTCTATGTTTAAGGGTTTTTTTAAAAAATTATAAGGCTAAGTTTTTTTTAATGTAGTGATGGGTACGAATGCATGAATACGGGACTCGACCAATAAAACACAAAAAAATAACAGATTAGCTTATATTATTTAGACGTTGAAAGTACAGATTACAGTGTTGTAAAGATTAATGGTTGAGACGATCAAACACCAAATTTAGCCGAAATAAGGAGTATTTGATAGGATAACTTTAAAGAGAACCAAACACTTCTACACTTTTAGAATCGTAAATGGGAAGTCCTAATTTTTTAAAGTGATCTCAATAAAGTTGTTTTCTGCTTCAATGATTTGTTTGTAAAATTCTTTTAAGTAATAATATTCAGTACTCGAAAAAATACTCTTATTGATCTTAAATTTTGAAAAAAGCACTATTTTTTGTCCTTCGTGTTTTATATCTAATAGATACATTCCCCCTTTATTGGGTAATGTAATAGCAAGGCGTTCTGGTAATTTACTTACCGTATACCCTTCTGGAATACTTATATTAATATGATTTGTTATGGTTTGAGGATATCCAAAATCTACCGGATAGTTTCTTTCTTTAAGTTTAAAAGGATTTTCTTTACTTCTGCCCAATATAAAAGGGTTAATTCTTAGTGTATTACTATTCGAGGAGAGGACGTCATTTTCTAATCGAATATTAAAATTTTCAATGAGTCCTTTATTCGAATCATGTAAATTTTGATGGTCATAGGTATCTATTAAAAGATAATCGTTTTTGCCTTCAAGGTTTTCTAAATAGGCCTCTTTGGTTAATAAAGCAATGCTTTCTCTTTTATCTAAAGCGGCATATCCCGTTCTTGTAATTCTTATCTTACCCTCGAAATCATTGTTCTCATTAAGCTGTAATTGAACTTTTGTAGAGGAATTTGTTTTCTGAATTTGTGTAATTTCTTGCCAATATCCAACCTCATCAAAATCTAAAACACGGGCCTCTCCATTTAGGCAACTTTCTGGCACCTGTCCAAAGGCGGTAAATTTATTGGTTGCATCTAAAAAGTATTCTTTACCATCGATCACCGCTTTTACGAGCATATAATTAAAATCGCTTGTCACCGGGTATAATTTAGAAGGTAAACCATTTGCTCTCGTAGAAAGCATAACCGCATAGGTTTGTATTTCCGCTGCATTTAAGGCGTTATATAGCGATAAATTAAGATCTGCAACAGAACCAGATTTTTCTTCAAAAGCCTCTCGAACTCTAATGTCTGAACCGCCATTCCAATACATGCCATTCCAATTATAATACTTCTGAATATAGGTATACACTTTTTTAGCTCTTTCTAAGGTGTTTTCAATGGCTAAAATGTTTTCTGGAATATTTCTTTTAAAAAAGCTTCTTTTTGAAATTTGATTGTCTAAAAAATTATTTTTTAAATTTTTTTCTGCCGCTTTCCACGTTGTGGTGTATTTGGTCTCTAAACCTTCTCTATCGATATATGATTTTAAATCAAAGACCATTTTAGATTCAAAGTTTTTTCTACTCGTCATATAACTTTCTTCTTTAAAAGCAGCAATCGTATCCATTCCAAAAGAAACAATAGCACAGGCACCCATGTCTAATCCCGGAATATCTACACAATTTTTTTTAATATCCCCTTCGTTTTTATCTAGTTTTGCGAAGCCTACCAATCGAATGTTGTAGCGGTAGTTGCCTAAAATGGCAGCGTCAAATTCGCTTTTAATTTTAGGGATGTTAGATTGAAATTTCCAATCCTCAATTTTGCTGTATGGAGAAATCACACTGTAGCTATATTCAATAATAGAGCCTTCTTTTATGTTGGGTAATGTGAATGAAATTTCATCATAATTCTCATTTCTTTCTTTTTTGAAAATATCTTTTTCTTGCAAATCGTCTATCTCCATAGCTTCAAAATTGCTAATGTTATAGGTTTTTGCTCTTATATTTTGAATGTTTTCTTTTTTATAGGTAACAAGGTTTATGGTTGCTAGATCAAAGGCATTTTTGTTTAGAATTTTTATTCTAAAGTAGAAATCTGTTCTAAAATTATAGTCATTTGCCTGATCGATGTAAAAATTTCCATGTTCATACAAGACCACTGCATGGGCTGTAGAATCATTCTTATAAACAGTCATTTTTAATTCTTCCAAAGTGGTTCTACCTAATTGAGTAGATTTACTTTTTTGAGAAAAAAGGTTCATTGAAACGCATATAAATAACAATAGTAGATTTCTCTTCATTTTAAAAACGAATAATTTGTTGAACCTTATTTCTCTTTAAATACCCTTTTACAACAGTTTTTGCCAGGATCTTATTTTCGATGGGTGTTAATACTTTCTTTAAAATTTCCAAATTGTTTTCTTGATAGGCTAAATTGGTAAATCCGTAACCAAAAACTTCATTGTTTTCAATTAATACCACCGCATGTTCTTCAATCTCTCTTCCTTTTTCAATCAAAATTAGATTTTGATGATTGAAATTTTCTAGATCTATCTTTAGCTTTTTCTTGTAGTTGTACTTTGGCGATAAAGCGTCTAATTCAAGGAGGTATTTGAGTTTTGTAAACAGGGGATTTCCTGTTCTTTCATAAGATGCGCTATGCACTCTTTTCTGAATTTTTTTCATTCGAGTGGTATCTTTAACAAACAAATGAGTTATTTCTGCTTTGAGGTTTTTACCTTTTCCAAGGTAAATGACTTTTCCCTCGCTATCATGAATATAAAAAACGCCTTCCTCTTCGGGAAATAAATCAATAATTTTTAAAAAATGCGCTTTTTCTGTTCTGTTGTCAAAATAGCTTACAGAGTTCTGTAAGATATTTTTATTGAAGTCTTTTTCTAAAATTAGTTTAAATAATTGCACTGTTGCCAACGCATCTCCATTTGCTCTGTGTCTTCCTGCCATTGGAATTCCCAGCGATTTGCACAGTTTTCCTAAACTATAAGAATTTTCATCTGGAATTAATTTTTTACTCAACTCAACTGTACAAAGGGTATTAATTTCAAACGTATACCCTAATCTTTTAAATTCTGTTCGTAAAATTCGGTAATCAAACGTGGCGTTATGGGCAACCAAGGTGGTGCCTTTGGTGATTTCGATAATCCGTTTGGCAATTTCATGAAACTTAGGTGCATTGCGTAACATATTCGCATTGATGCCCGTTAACTGCACTACAAAATCCTGTATATCTCTTTCGGGATTTACTAAGGTTATAAATTGATCTATAACAGTATGTCCATCAAATTTATGAATGGCAATCTCCGTGATTCCTTCTTCATTGTATTTTCCACCTGTTGTTTCTATGTCAAGTATTGTATACAAATTTCTTTATTTTAAACGATATAATTACGTGCGCCAAAAATAGCACTTCCTATTCGTACCATGTTGCTGCCATTTTTAATGGCCAGTTGGTAATCGCCACTCATTCCCATAGACAATATCCTAAGCGATGAATGCTGTTCTTTTTGCGTGGTATAAAACTCTTCTAAGGCTGAAAATTCTTGTGTTAATTGTTGTTCATCTTCGGTAAAAGAGGCCATTCCCATAAAACCAACAATCTCTATGTTTTCTAATTTTCTAAAATCTTCACCGCTTAAAATTGCTTGAATCTCATCAAATGGTAACCCAAACTTAGTTTCTTCTTTTGCAATTCTAGCCTGTAATAAACACTTGATTACTCGATTGTTTATTTTAGCTTGTTTGTTAATTTCTTTTAACAATTTAAAACTATCTACTCCGTGAATCAAATGCACAAAAGGAGCCATGTACTTTACTTTATTTGTTTGCACATGACCAATCATGTGCCACTTTATATCTTTGGGTAGCGCTTCTTGTTTTTGAGCCATTTCTTGCACCTTGTTTTCACCAAAATCGCGCTGATTTGCATCATACGCTTCTTGGAGGTCTGCAATTGGTTTTGTTTTAGAAACTGCTACTAAGACAACACCTTCTGGAATAAAAGTGTCTATATGGGTTAAGTTTTCTTTAATCATAGTTATTAAAAATAGCTTTTTTATTGTAATAAACTAATTATTTGGTTGGCCAATTCAATACCAATTCTGTCTTGTGCTTCTTTGGTTGCCGCGCCAATATGGGGCGTTAAAGACAATTCTGGGTTCATTAATAATTGAATTTCAGGGTTTGGTTCTTTTTCATAAACATCTAAACCCGCAAATTGTACTTTTCCGCTTTCTATGGCGTTTACTAAAGCAATTTCGTTTAAAATGCCACCACGAGCGGTATTTATAATGCCAACACCCTCTTTCATTTTTTCAATTTCTGGAGTGTCAATAATATAAGCATCTTGTGCTGGAACGTGCAGGGTAATAAAATCTGATTCTTTTAAAAGGGCTTCTTTTTTTATCGTTTTTATGATCGTGTTTATTTTTTGACCATCAAAGAAATCGTTGGTAATCACCTCACTTTCAATGAGCTCATCTGTAGCGATTACTTTCATTCCTAGAGACAAACCAATTTTAGCCACTTCTTGACCAATTCTGCCAAAACCAATAATTCCTAACGTTTTCCCTCGTAATTCTGTTCCAGAAGAAAATGATTTTTTTAATTCTTTAAAATGGGAATCGCCCTCTAATGGCATCTCTCTATTGGATTGATGTAAAAATCGAACCATTCCAAATAAGTGCGCAAAAACCAATTCTGCAACAGAGCTAGAAGAGGCTGCAGGCGTATTTATTACGTGCAAACCATTGTCTTGAGCATACTCAACATCAATATTATCCATGCCAACACCACCACGACCAATTAATTTTAAGCTTGGGCAGGCTTCAATTAATTCCTGTCGAACCTGCGTTGCACTTCTTACTAAAATTCCGTCTATTCTATTTTCATTAATAAAATTTTCTAATTGATTTTGGGCAACTGTTGTGGTTATTACTTCAAATCCTGCTTTTTCTAAAATATCAATTCCGCTTTGCGAAATGCCATCATTTGCTAGTATCTTCATTCTTTATTATTCAAAAATTTAATAATTCAACCATTAAAACAACCTATGATTTTAATGATTATTTCCTTTATAAGCTTTTCCTATTCGGTCTTTTCTAATTTCTGCATTACATCCACCAAAACCTGAACGCTATACAATGGTAAAGCATTATACATACTTGCTCTATAACCACCAACACTTCTATGGCCATTTATACCATTAATTCCTGCATTTTTGCATAGGGTATCGAAGGATTCTTTTTTTCGTTCATCGGTTAAAACAAAAGTGGCATTCATTGTACTTCTGTCTTCCATAGCCACGACTCCTTTAAAAAGAGGATTTCTATCAATTTCATTATACAAAAGTGCCGCTTTCTTGTTGTTTACTTTTTCTATAAATTTGATACCCCCTAAATCCTTTAACCACTCTAAGGTTAACATGGAAACATACACCGCAAAAACTGAAGGCGTATTAAACATGCTATCTTTGGAGATATGCTCTTGATAATTTAATATGGAAGGAATTTCACGTGTTACTTTTCCTAAAATATCTTCTTTTACAATAACTAAAGTGGTTCCTGCGGGGCCCATATTTTTTTGCGCTCCAGCATAAATTAAATCGAATTTAGAGAAATCTAACTGACGTGAAAAAATGTCGGAACTCATATCACAAATTAATGGAACCTTTGTTTCTGGGAAATTTTTTATTTGCGTTCCAGAGATCGTATTATTACTGGTACAGTGAAAATAATCGGCATCTGCTGGGATTTCAAATCCTTTAGGAATATAAGAGAAATTTTTATCTTTTGAAGAGGCTACTTCCAACACTTCACCAAACAATTGTGCCTCTTTGATTGCTTTGGTGCTCCAAGTACCTGTATTTAAATAGGCTGCTTTTTTATTTAATAAATTATAGGCAACCATTAAAAATTCTAGACTGGCACCCCCTTGTAAAAATAAGGCTTTATAGCCTTTGTTCTCTAAACCCAGTAATTCTAAGGCCAAGCTTCTTGCCTTCTCCATGACGGCTACAAAAGATTTGCTTCTGTGAGAAATTTCTATTAATGATAAATCATCATTGTTAAAATTTAAAATGGCTTCGGATGCTTTTTGTAATACTTCTTGTGGTAAAATACAAGGACCCGCACTAAAGTTGTGTTTTTTCATAATAAAAATAGTGTATTTAGATTGTTGATAAAAAGGCTAACGTATTAATTCCATCTGCATAATCATTCAATTGGGGATGCTGAGTTTCTCCAAAATCAATTTCATGTTCTAAAAATCCCTTAGAAACGATGCATTGAATTTTCTCGCGGTCTTGGTGTAATTTTATTTTTAAATCGATTTCATTTTCGTAATATTCATAAAAAACGGTAGCAATAGGAGAGGAGTAGCTTTGATCTTCTTTGATCATTAAGAAGCCGTTTTCCAATAAATCGAACTCGCTCATCAAATAAACGGCTTTGTTATAGTCGTAATTATTGGCATATTTAGCATTATTAATAATTTCATTTTTCCCATACATCCCTGTGAAAAAAGCATCAAAATCATAGTTTTTTGGAACATAGATTTTAGAAACACTTCTGCAGCCTAAACCGAAATAGGTAAAAACATCATCGGCTAATTTTTGCAAATCGGCTTCGGATTCATTTCCTGTTAAAACGGCAACAGAATTTCTGCTTTTTCTAATAATATTTGGTTTGTCTTTAAAATAATATTCGAAATAACGCGCAGTATTGTTGCTTCCAGTGGCAATGATTGCATCAAAATTTTCTAATTTTCCTTCAGTAAAGGTGATTTTTTCTTTAAAATCTGCATTAATATACTCCAAGTATTTGGCTAAAAAAGGCAACAGTTGCTTATCGCTTGATGATTGTTTCACCAAAACTGAATGACCAGAAAGTAATACCGATAAAAAATCGTGAAAACCAACCATCGGGATATTTCCTGCCATCACAATGGCTATTTCTTTTTGAGCAGTCACTGGTGCATAGTGGGGTTCCATAAAAGCTGTTAAGTTCTTTTTTGTGAGCGATTTTGACCAGTTTTCTAAAGAAAATAAAATACTTTCTTTGGTAAACCAAGAATTGTGCTCTTGGGCTAGTTTTATTTGATGTTTAAAGCCATCAAAAAACAAATCATTATGTTCAATTCCAGCTGTTTTTGCAATCTGATTGGTAGAAAACTGACCAATAAAGTTCCCTAATTTTACAAAAGCAGTAATTCTATTTTGAATACTATCCATTTATTTTGGTTGTCAACGTTTTTGGCTTTATTTTTGCAATTACAAATGTACAAAACTGAATAGAAAATTATGGCAATTATAATAACAGATGAATGTATAAATTGTGGAGCTTGTGAACCAGAATGCCCAAATACGGCAATTTATGAAGGAGCCGACGATTGGAAATATTCTGATGGGACAGATTTAACGGGAAATGTAGTGATGCCAAACGGGAAATCTGCAGATGCCAATGTTGATCAAGAACCTATTTCTGATGAAATATATTACATTGTTGCAGATAAGTGTACCGAATGTAAAGGATTTCATGATGAGCCACAATGTGCTGCGGTATGCCCAGTAGACTGTTGTGTGCCAGATGATGATCATGTGGAAACAGAAGAAGAATTATTAGAGAAACAACGTTTTATGCATAAGAGTTAAACGTTCTCAAGAATATAATTATGAATATAATCCCAATGAAATTTGGGATTTTTTTATTAAACTTTTTTTTAAAGGAATTAGTAGATGACATGTGTAATTCCCGCTAAGAGCTTTTTTCTTGTCATTGAGTTTTTTTATTTGTCTTTTCGAAATAGCCTTCTATAGAAATTAAAAAACCTCTAAATTTAGTAGAAAAATCAACAAATTTGTTTCTTGCTAATTTGCGAGTCTTCTTATTTAATAAAACCTTTTTATTCTCTTTATTAAGTAAGGAATTTAGAGAAATGTTAGGTTGATTTAGACTTCATATGATCTCTCTGATGTTTCTGAGAGCAAAACAGTACACTTTGATCTTTTCACTTGCCATATAGACATGCTTTTCGTTTCTTAGATCAAACAAGAGAAGGTAATGAATGGTCCATTTTTAATTTGAAGACAAAACCTTCTAAAGTGCGTCTGAAACGGTTCTTGTTTTTTTTATCTGTTTTAATCACGCCATTTTCATAGGTGTCTTCCGAGATAACTGCGAGGTCAATCTCTGCAGTGTTTCGAGAGGTAATAGGTTGATTTATATGAGTTAATTAGATGTATAAACTCTTTATGAAAGTTCTTTTTTATTGAATAAGGCTCTAAATAGAGTTCAATGATCTATTTTAAAATAATTGATGCTCACAATTTAACAAAGTATTATATTTGCCTTCGCGAAATTTAAAGAATTGTTGTTAGAATTGAAGACAGCATGCTCCTTAAAATCAAATAGAAGAAACCAAATGAAAGCTGGAATTGTAGGATTACCCAACGTAGGAAAATCAACCTTATTTAATTGTTTATCAAATGCAAAAGCACAAAGTGCTAACTTTCCTTTTTGTACGATAGAACCCAATATTGGTGTGGTAAACGTACCAGATACTCGTTTAAAAAAACTAGAAGAATTAGTGGTTCCAGAAAGAGTACTGCCTGCCACGGTAGAGATTGTAGATATTGCGGGGCTAGTAAAAGGCGCTAGTAAGGGAGAAGGATTGGGAAACCAGTTTTTGGCAAATATTAGAGAAACAGATGCTATTTTACATGTGTTGCGTTGTTTTGATAACGATAACATTATCCACGTAGATAATTCTATTGATCCTGTTAGAGATAAAGAAACGATTGATATTGAGTTGCAATTAAAAGATTTAGAAACCGTTCAAAAAAGATTAGAACGCATTAAGAAAATGGCAAAAACAGGCAATAAAGAAGCGCAAGCCGAATTGGAAGTCTTGTTAAAAATAGAAGCGACTTTGTTTGAAGCTAGATCGGTACGTTCTATTGGCTTTTCAGAAAAGCAATTAGAATTTGTAGCACCTTTGCAGTTAATTACCGCAAAACCTGTTTTATATGTCTGCAATGTAGACGAGGATTCAGCAGTTTCAGGAAATAGTTATGTAGATCGTGTTAAAGAAGCGGTAAAAGACGAAGATGCCGAAGTAATTGTATTGGCAGTGGGCACAGAGGCCGATATTGCAGAACTAGAGGATTACGAGGAAAGACAATTATTTTTAGATGATATAGGTTTAGAAGAAGCGGGGGTTTCTCGTTTAATACGTTCTGCTTATAAATTATTAAATCTGCAAACTTATTTTACTGCGGGTGTAAAAGAAGTGAGAGCTTGGACCATTCCAATTGGATCTACTGGTCCTCAAGCGGCAGGCGTTATTCATACCGATTTTGAAAAGGGGTTTATTCGAGTAGAAACTATTGCTTATGAAGATTTTGTTGCTTTTGGAAGTGAAGCGAAAGTAAAAGAAGCGGGTAAAATGAGGGTAGAAGGAAAAGAATATATTGTAAAAGATGGCGATATAATGCACTTCAGATTTAATGTGTAAATTGCCTGTTATTCTAAATGTATTTTAGTGATATAAATAAAAAAACCCAGTAAATTTTTACTGGGTTTTATATTTATAGGATATTGCCTAAAACAATCAATTGTGGTCTATGACTAATTTAAAAGAGCTTGTTTTCACCACTTAAACATCGCAATAATATTGGAAAGAAGCTTTTTTAATTCAAAATTATTAGAAATCTTCATCTTCGATAATCTCGTCAAGATTATCATTTAAACGATCCTCATCAAAGCTCTCTGAGTCTTCTTGGTAATCTTCCATTGTTTTCTCGAGTAAAGAACTAATTTTTACTAAATAAATGGAGTCCTCGGTTCTAACCTCAACCGCTTTAATTGTTTCTCCTTTACTATTTTTAAAAGAAACAACATCAGAAAAATCATAACCATCAGGATATTTATCTACCAATAAGTCTAAAATATCACTAGTTAATTTGGAATAATCAACAATAATTCTTTTCATAGGTTACATGTTTAAAAGGTATGCAAATATTAAGGGAGCTACAATGGTTGCATCGCTTTCGATAATAAATTTTGGGGTATTAATATCTAATTTCCCCCAGGTAATTTTTTCGTTCGGTACTGCGCCAGAATAAGAACCATAACTTGTGGTAGAATCAGAAATTTGACAGAAATAACTCCAAAAAGGTGTCTCAGTTCTTTCCATGTCTTGATACAACATGGGCACTACACAAATAGGAAAATCGCCAGCAATACCTCCTCCAATTTGAAAAAACCCAATGCCGTTTGAGGAATTTTCCGTATACCAATCAGCTAAAAAGGTCATGTATTCAATTCCAGATTTCATGGTGCTTGCTTTTAGTTGTCTTTTGAGTACATAGCTTGCAAAAATATTCCCCATGGTGCTGTCTTCCCATCCAGGACAAATAATTGGGAGGTTTTTTTCTGCAGCGGCATACATCCATGAATCTTTTAAATCGATTTCATAGTACTGTTCTAGAACTCCAGAGAGTAATAGTTTGTACATATATTCATGGGGTAAATAACGTTCTCCTTTGGCCTCAGCATCGGTCCAAATTTCAACTATATGTTCTTGAATTCTTCTAAAAGCTTCTTCTTCTGGAATACACGTATCGGTTACACGATTCAATCCTTTTTCCAATAAGTCCCATTCTTGTTGTGGTGTTAAATCACGGTAATTAGGAACGCGTTTATAATGAGAATGCGCCACTAGATTCATCACATCTTCTTCTAGATTTGCACCAGTACAAGAGATTATTTGAACTTTATCTTGACGAATCATTTCTGCAAATATTTTCCCTATTTCAGCGGTACTCATAGCGCCGGCTAAAGAAACTAACATTTTTGCGCCATTGTTTAACTGCGTTTCATAGCCTTTTGCGGCGTCTACTAAACTTGCGGCATTAAAATGAAGAAAGTATTTTTCAATAAAATGGGTAATAGGCTTTTGTTTAGAACTCATTATCATCATCTTTAAATTTAGATAATTTATTAAAAGGGCTTGCTGATTCTAAATCTTCAGCATCATAGCTGTCATTCTTTGAAGCAAATTTATAGCTCAACATTTTATAATACAATTTTGCCGTTAAGAAGTCAGACGATTTCTCTTTCGGGTTTGGGCATAGTTCTACAATGTCAAAACCAACAACATTTTTATTTTCAAAAACTAGTCTTAAAAAGGCTAATATTTCATAATAAAACAATCCACCAGGCTCAGGAGTTCCTGTAGATGGAAGTATAGAAGGATCTAATACATCTAAATCAAGGGTAATGAAGACATTTTCTGATAATTGCTCGATCGCTTCATCCATCCAATAGTCATTTTCAGCCATTTCATGGGCAAAGAAAACCTTGTCTAAGTTCATGGAGTTTTTTTCAGCGGCGTCCATACTTCGAATACCCACCTGCACTAAATTAGTGGTTTGATTGGCTTCATAAAGAGCACAAGCATGGTTGTATTTTGAACCTTCATATTCCTTTCTTAAATCTGCATGAGCGTCAATATGCAAGACAGAAAGGCTATTGAAACATTCATTAAAAGCTCTAATCGTTCCAATAGAAATTGAATGCTCTCCACCAAAAATAGTAACAAATTTGTTTTTGTTTATATGTTTTTTAACTGCTTGATGTACTGCGTTTACCATGGCTTCTGGTGAACTGCTTTCTGTTACTGCAGATGCTAGATAAACCCCTTCTTTATAAACTTCAGAATCGGTTTCAATGTCATATAGCTCCATGTTTTCTGAAGCTTCTAAGAAAGCGTCAGGACCTTTGTCTGCACCTTTTTGCCAAGTACTCGTTCCATCATAAGGAACCGGAATTAAAACAATTTTTGCTTGTTCGATTTTTGAATAATTTTCAGGAATTCCTGCGTACGTTCTGTTAGTCTTCATAACCTAAAATAGATAATAGTTCTTTACTTTTTTGTTGTTCTTTGAAAATTTTTGTGGTGATGTTTCCATCGGCATCTTTATCAATTAATATGTATTTGGGATGTGGAATTAAGCAATGCTGCAATCCTCCAAATCCACCAATAGATTCTTGGTAAGCACCCGTATTAAAAAAGCCTATATACAAAGGGGTATCTTTTTCATAAACAGGCAAATAAATAGCATTTACATGTTGCTCGGAATTGTAATAATCGTCACTATCACAAGTTAAACCGCCTAATAAAACACGTTCATATTTATAGTTCCACTTATTGATTGGCAACATAATAAAGCGCTTATTAATTGCCCAAGAATCGGGTAAAGTAGTAATAAAAGAAGAATTGATCATATTCCAACTTTCTCGATCATTTTGCTTTTTTTGATAGAGCACTTCATAAATAGCTCCTCCCGACTCTCCTACAGTAAAGCTCCCAAATTCGGTATAAATATTAGGAACATCTATGCGAACTTGTTTACATGCTTCATTAATTTGGTAAATAATCTCATCAATGATATATTGATAATCAAATTCAAAAGCCAATGAATTTTTAATGGGAAATCCTCCACCGATATTTAAGCTGTCTAAGGTTGGACAGATTTTTTTTAATTTGATATACACGTTAATGCACTTCAATAATTCGTTCCAATAATAGGCATTGTCTTTAATTCCTGTATTAATAAAAAAATGCAGCATTTTCAGTTCAACTTGCTTGTTCTTGGCGATTTCTTTTTCGTAAAAAGAAACAATATTTTTATAACCAATCCCTAACCTGCTCGTATAAAACTCGAATTTTGGTTCTTCTTCAGATGCAATTCTGATACCTACCTTAAACTTTTCTTTGGTTTGATTTTGAATTAATGGCAATTCCTCATAATTATCTATAATAGGAATGCAGTTCTTATGACCAGAATTAATCAATTCTCCAATATTTTTAATGTATTGGTCACGTTTAAATCCATTACAAATTATATAGGTATCCTGTTTTATTTTTCCTTCAATTTTTAAGTTTTTTACAATATCTAAATCAATAGCAGAGGACGTTTCAATGTGAATATCATTTTTTAACGCTTCAAGTAACACATGTTTAAAGTGTGAACTTTTAGTACAATAACTGTAAAAGTAATTTCCTTTGTACTGGTGTTTTAGCCTGGCAGCATTGAACCAACCTTTTGCTTTAGTAATGTTTTCCGATATTTTTGGTAAATAGGTAAACTTTAATGGCGAACCATATTGTTCAATTAATTTCATTAAATCGATATCATGAAAAAATAATTCATTGTTTATCGTTTTAAGATCTTCTTGCGGAAAATGGAATGTTTGATCTATGAGATCTTTATATTTTGAATTCATTATTATTTTAAAAAATTAGATAAAACTAGTTTGTCATCAATCCTTTTTTTGATTGAGGTGTCTTATTTTTTTTAAAATAATCACTGTTTAATATTCAGGTAAACCAGGTGACGTTTACAGAAAGATCTAAGATTTGAATGGAATAAAAATGGAGGAACCTTAATTTTTTCGGGGCATTTCCAAAATGCCAAGTAGTTTTTTATATCCAATAATGAACTACCAACGAAATAAGAAAAAAATAACATTTTATTTGTTAATACGTTCATCAAATATAAATATTTTTAGAATACAAAAACAAAAAAAAAAAAAAAAACGAAAAATAAATTTTTCGCTTTTTTTTTTTGAATGGTATCTTTTATCGTTCTCTACGTCTTCTTCCAAATCCACCAGAGTTTCTGTCTCCAGAGTTTCTATCGGATCTATCAGAAGTTCTTCTACTGCTATTGTCTGATGAAGAAGCGCTTCTTCGTTTACCAAAGTCTTTTCTTTTGCCACCGCCTCCGCCGCCACTTCTTTTTCTATCGCCACCGTAACCGCCGCCACGTTCTTTCTTAGTAATTTCTATATTAACAGAGCGCCCATCAAAATTAGGTTGATTGTCTCCAAATGCACTTAAAGTAGCCTCTTCAAAATCTTTATCAATTTCAAAGAAAGAAAAAGTGTCTAAGATGTCAATAGCCCCAATCTCAACTTTATCACCGATATTTTGGTCGTTAATTAAGCCAATTAATTTTGCTGGATTTAAACTGTCTTTTCTACCAATATTAATAAAAAAGCGGGTCATGTTTTCGGTAGTAGCTCTTGCTCTTGAATTTTCTTTCGATGATAAGTCGTTTAAGTCTTTTGCGTTTTCGTAATACTGTAAAAAGGTATTAAACTCTAATGATACAAATCTTTTTATTAAGTCCTCTCGGTCTAAATCTGCAAGTTTTTCGTAGATATTGGGTAAAAACTCACCAATTTGGCTCTCATTTACTTCGATTTCTTGCACTTTATCTATGAGGTGCATTAATTGATTTTGGCAAATTTCCTTTCCACTAGGAACCTTGGTCTCAACAAATTTCTTATTGATGATTCTTTCAATGGGTCTTAATTTTCCTTTTTCTTTGTTAGTAACTAGGGCAATAGATATTCCTAAATTCCCAGCTCTACCCGTTCTTCCACTTCTGTGATTATAATTCTCTATTTGATCGGGTAATTTATGATTAATAACGTGTGTTAATTCGTTCACGTCTAGACCACGAGCAGCCACATCGGTAGCTACTAGAATTTGGATTGTTTTTTTACGGAATTTTCCCATAACAGAATCACGCTGTCCCTGAGATAAATCTCCATGTAGTGCATCGGCGCTATATCCATCTTTAATTAAGGTGTCTGCAACTTCTTGTGTTTCTCTTCTGGTTCTACAAAAGATTATTGCATAGATATCTGGATTTAAATCTGCGATTCTTTTTAATGCTTGGTAACGAGTTCTTTCGCTAACTAAATAATATTCATGACTTACATTGTCTGCTCCTTCATTTTTTTGACCTGAAGTGATTTCAATGGGTTTTGTCATGTAGTTTTTTGCAATAGCCTCTACTTCTCTTGGAAAAGTAGCAGAAAACAGCAAGGTTTGTTTGGTGTCTGGAGTTGCTTCTAAAACTTTATCTAATTCGTCTTTAAAGCCCATATTCAACATTTCGTCGGCTTCATCTAAAACCAACCATTGAACATTCCCTAATTGTAGTGCTCTTCTTTTTATTAAATCTACCGTTCTTCCTGGGGTTCCAACAACAATTTGAGCACCTCTTTTAAGACCTCTAATTTGCTCATCAATATTGGCACCACCATAAACGGTAACTACTTTTAATTCTGGAATATATTTTGCAAATTCATCGATGTTTTTCCCAATTTGTACCGCTAGTTCTCTTGTTGGTGACAAGATAATAGCTTGTGTTTTCTTGCTGTTTTCATCTATAAGTTGTAAAATTGGCAAACTAAATGCAGCTGTTTTACCAGTTCCTGTTTGTGCAAATGCCTTTAAATCTGTTTTTGAAGAAATAATTTGTGGAATTGCTTTTTCTTGAATTACAGTAGGTTTTTCATACCCTAGATCTGTAATTGCTTTTGTTAATTGGTCTTTTAAACCTAATTCTAAAAATGTTGACATGCTGTGTTTTTTGTAGATTCACAGATGTCCAACCTGCAAATCCGATTTATATATCGACTTGATTTTAAAATAGTTATCACTCAGTTTTAAAACCGTGCAAAGGTACTGTTAATAAAATGATTAGCAACATAAAACTTAAATTAGTTTTTCGCTAATTCCTCTACTTGACTGTATATCTTCTTAGAAGAAAAAGAGGCATATCCATTAATAATAAGGCCGTCTTTGTTTACTAGAATTGTTCTTGGTAACTTACTGGTTAGGAATTCATTGGCGTTACTCGATGAATCTATAAAGTATTGGCTTTTTATATCGATTCCTTTTATGTAATTCATAGAATTATCTTCAATTTTAACTCCAATAAATTGAACCTCCGGGTTTTTAGAGATAAGAAAGCCAATTCTAGAAGCAAGATAGTCTTCAGAAACATAGGTTGGATTCCAAAAATAGATTAACGAATTTTTGTTTTTTAATAAATCATTCGAGTTGTGAATTTTATTCGTGTAATCTATTAGATTAAAGTTGCTTATTCTACTTCCCGTTCGTTGCTGCCTCAGGTCCTCTATTAAGTTTTTTATTTGAGTTTTGTCTTTTTCGCTAGTGCTCAAGGCTAAAAAGGTATTAAAAACTTCGTAATTAGTAATGCAAGAAGATTTTCTAAAAAAATGAGAATTAATGGTTTGTCTTAATAAAATATTTTTTGTCTTTTCTGAACTAATATTTTTATGAATAACATTTAACATTGCCATTGAAAAATCAGCCGAATAATCTTTTGTGTTTGGTGTAAACCCTCTAGAGTAAGTCTTGTTATATAGGTGATTTGTTAAATAATTAGAATATACATAATAATAAATAAGAGATTCTTTGTTTAGATCAACCTTTTCCCTGTGACTATAAAAATCTTCTGGTATCTCTGGAATGTCTTTCGCTTTTGAGAGCAGTGAACGTTTTAAAGGGAAATTTTCAATTTTACTATATAAAGGGTAGGTAATAGCAATAGATAAAAATTCTTTGTAATTGTCTGTTTCATTAGGGTTTCTTTTAAAAAAATCTTCCAGTTTCTCTAATTTTATTTTTTCTATAGAATCTATTTTTTGTTTAAAATCTGATGGATTTAATAAATAATAGTCATAAAAATTTTTTTCATCTCTCTCTCCATCAATAAAGCAGTCTAGTAAAAAATTATTGCGTTCTGCACCCTTTCCACTAAAAACTATTGATTCATCAAAACTTAATGTATTTATCCGAATAAGTAAACTATCTGCTGGTTCTAAATATAAATATTGGTGTTCTCTGCCGTGTTTAAAATAATATAAACCTTCATCTTTTAAATCAATTTTACCTAAAAATCGATTGGAAGCGTCTAAACGGAAAGTATCAATCGCTTTTTCCATTTGAAAAAGCACGAGATAGTCTGTTTTGGGGTTAATTATTTTACCTCCAAAATAGGTATCTGTGCGCTTATCTGATGATTTACAGCTCATTAAAACGAGTACTGCTAGCCCCCATAAAAGATATATCGTTTTTTTAATCATAAACCTTAATAATTATCATCAAAAGTAGGGATATGTAAAACTTTAGCTTGTTAATTAGCTGTTAAAACTAAACTTAAAACAAGGCTGATTTTTTTATTAAATGAATTATTTTGCAATAGTTTATATTTATCTATGATTCATTGGTCATTTGAGCGCAAAAGAGAATTCAATTTGTTATTTTTGCACAAATTTTAAAACAGCAAAAAATGTTATCAGTTTCTAATTTATCGGTGCAATTTGGCAAGCGGATTTTGTTTGATGAAGTAAATACAAAATTTCTTCATGGAAATTGTTATGGAGTCATCGGTGCAAATGGATCAGGAAAATCTACCTTCTTGAAAATCATATCGGGAAAAATGGACCCAACTTCTGGTCATGTTCATTTAGATAAAGGGAAAAGAATGTCTGTTTTAACTCAGGAGCACAATGCGTACGATGAATTTCCTGTGCTCGAAACAGTGTTAATGGGAAATAAAGAATTGTTTGCTATTAAAAAGGAAATTGATGCCTTATATGCCGATTATACAGATGAAAATGCTGATAGAATTGGCGAGTTACAAGTGAAATTCGAGGAAATGAATGGTTGGAATGCCGATGCTGAAGCTGCCTCAATGTTATCTAATCTTGGAATTACCGAAGATTTTCATTACACCATAATGAAAGATTTAGACGGAAAGCAAAAGGTGCGGGTATTGTTAGTGCAAGCGTTATTTGGGAATCCAGATGTTTTAATTATGGATGAGCCAACCAACGATCTAGATTATGAAACCATTGGTTGGTTAGAAAATTTTTTATCAAATTATGAAAATACCGTTATTGTGGTGTCTCATGATAGACACTTTTTAGACGCCGTTTGTACTCATATATCTGATATTGATTTTAGTAAAATAAATCATTACTCTGGTAACTATACGTTTTGGTATGAATCTAGCCAGTTGGCCGCTAGACAGAGAGCTCAACAGAATAAAAAAGCCGAAGATAAAAAGAAAGAACTCGAAGAGTTTATCCGTCGTTTTTCTGCAAATGTTGCAAAGTCTAAACAAGCAACATCGCGTAAAAAAATGATTGAAAAATTAAATGTGGATGAAATTAAGCCATCAAGTAGAAGGTATCCAGCAATTATTTTTAAAAGCGATCGTGAAGCAGGAGATCAGATTTTAAATATAGACGGTTTGTCTAAGAAAATCGATGGCGAACAGGTTTTTAATAAGGTTCATATCAATTTAAACAAGGGAGATAAAGTGGCTATTATTTCTAAAGATTCTAGAGCTGTAACTGCTTTTTATGAAATTATTACAGGGTATGAAAAAGCAGATTCTGGAAAATTTGATTGGGGTGTAACCACAACACAATCTTATTTACCTTCAGATAATTCTAGCTTTTTTAATAATGGAGAGCTCGATCTCGTAGATTGGTTGCGGCAATATGCAGAAACAGAAGAAGAACGTGAAGAAGTTTTTATACGCGGATTTTTAGGTAAAATGATTTTTTCTGGAGAAGAGGCTTTAAAGAAAAGTAATGTTTTATCTGGAGGCGAAAAAGTACGCTGTATGCTGTCTAGAATGATGATGAAAAAAGCCAATATTTTAATGCTAGATGAACCTACAAATCACTTAGATTTAGAATCGATACAGGCGCTAAACAATTCGTTAATTAATTTTCCTGGAACCGTATTACTTACCACCCATGATCACGAGTTTGCACATACTGTAGCTAACCGAGTGATTGAATTAACACCCAAAGGTGTGATTGATAGATTTACTACTTTTGATGATTATTTCTCTGATCCAAAAGTAAAAGAATTGCGAGAAAAAATGTATGCGTAGTTTATAGGTGAAGATTTTGTGTTAGGTTGGTGTAATTATTTAATATAGGTAAGGTATAAGCGATTGTATTTTTTTGCCGTAATCCTATTTTTATTATGTATTGGCTTCGAAAGCCTTAGTTACCAAGTGATTTTACAATACTTTTTAGGTGGCTTTACAATTATAATAAACTCAATGCCAATAACACAGACTTTTGTTCTATGAAGCAAAGGAGTCCTTAGAACGATCATACCCGAGATATCCGCACCGATCATAAATCAACTACTAAAATACCAAATAAGGTAGTGCAGTAGTGCTTTACACAATACCAATGCTTTAATTTTTAGATAAAGGACTAATTATTTTTACGTCAGAAAAAGAAATTGCTCCTCGAACAACACCATCAATGGTGTTTTTTAGGGCTTCAATCAATTGCATTTTTAATTGCGATTTATGGTAAATTAAACTCACTTCTCTGGCCGGTGGTGGGTTGGTAAATTCTCTTAAATGACTTTTATCAAGGTCATTTAAATCTAGGGTATGCAAATAGGGCAGTAGGGTCATTCCTAAACCTTCTCTCGATAATTTAATTAACGTATCAAAACTGCCACTGGCTAATTGGAAAGATTTGGAGGTGTCTTTTTTTAAAGCTCTACAAATATTAATAACACTTTCCTTAAAGCAATGACCGTCCTCTAAAAGCAAAATATCATCGATTTCTAACTCTTCAGGATTAATTAATTTTTTATTAAATAATTTGTGACCATTGGGCACTAAACCTATAAAGGGTTCATAATATAAAGGCCTTTCTTTAATTGTTTCGTTTTCTAAAGGAGTGGCCGCTATCGCTGCATCTAGATGGCCGTCGGATAATTTTCTAATGATTTCCTCGGTGGTTAACTCTTCTATAATTAAAATAACTTTTGGGTGTTTTTTTGTGAAATTATTCAAAAACATAGGCAATAAAGTGGGCATAACAGTGGGAATAATCCCCAATTTAAATTCACCTCCAACAAACCCTTTATGTTGATGAACAATGTCTAAAATTCGATTGCTTTCATCAACAATGATTTTTGCTTGTTCTATTACCTTTTTACCAACGGCAGTAATTTCAATCGGTTTTTTAGATCGATCAAATATTTTTACACTTAATTGATCTTCTAATTTCTGAATCTGCATACTCAAGGTGGGTTGCGTTACAAAAGAGTTTTCTGCGGCAACGGTGAAGTTTTTATGTTTTGCAACCGCTAGAACGTATTTGAGTTGTGTAATCGTCATGTGTATAGATAATTTTTATAAAGATATTAAAACTATAAATTGTAATTCTATTTTTTTTGTGTTTAATTTTAAGAGATTTGTGTAAATACTTTAAATCAATATGATGAACATAACAAACATAGGCTTAAATAAAAAAGATTCAGAGAATTTAGTGAGAGATTTAAATAGTTTATTAGCGAATTTTCAAGTTTATTATCAAAATCTTAGAGGGATACATTGGAACATTAAGGGGAAGAATTTCTTTGATTTACATAACAAATTTGAAGAATTATACACAGATTCCCAATTAAAGATAGATGTTATTGCAGAACGAATTTTAACCTTACAGGGATCTCCATTACATACTTTTGAAGATTATACCGCTTTATCTAAAGTGAATGTAGGAAAAAACATCTCAAACGACGAAAAAGCAGTAGAATTGGTCGTGAATTCGTTGTCTACTTTATTAGAAATTGAAAGAGAAATATTAGCGTTTTCTGATGAGAAAAATGATGAGGGAACCAACGCCCTAATGAGTGAGTTTATCTCAGAGCAAGAAAAAACAATTTGGATGATGAATGCTTGGTTGGGTTAGAAAAAAAAAGCTTTTAAAAAAAAGGAAATTTAAAAAACTTCCTTTTTTTTAATTCCAGAAGTTCCGCATTTTGTTCAGTTCTTCTTCTTCTTTTGTTAATTCTTCTAATTCTTTAACAGATAAGACCTTTAGAAAAGAAGGATGTTGTTCAATGGCATATTCAAGTTTCGTTACAATTTCCGCGACACTCTCATTTTCATAATCAATTTCTAAAGGCTCTTTAATTACCAAAGATTGTAACACATTTCTCTTTTTTATCCGCAATCCTTTTTTGTCAAAAGAACGTCTAAAGCCATCTATGACGATAGGAACAACAATGGGCTTATACGTCTTTATGAGATGTGCGGTTCCTCTTCTAATCGGTTTAAAAGGGGTAGTAGTTCCCTGAGGAAAAGTAATAACCCATCCGTCATTTAAGGCCTTGCCAATGTTCGAAATGTCTGAATTTTTAACTTGTCTATTCACATTTTTACCATCACTTCTCCATGTTCTTTCAATCGAAATGGAGCCTGCATAGGCAAATATTTTTGGCAATAATCCAGATTTCATCGTCTCTCCAGCAGCCACATAATAAATGTTTAGTTTTGGTTGCCAGATGTAGCCAATATTCTTTATACTGTCATCTCTTCCCTTTAGTGCTGCGTTAAAAACATGAAACATTGCAAAAACATCTGCAAAATAGGTTTGATGATTGGAAACAAATAGCACATTGGTTTCGGGTAAATTTCTAATAATTTCTGATCCTTCAATTTGCAAGCTGTTAAATTTTCTGTAACGGCCATGAGAAATGGCCGCGAAAATTCGAATCACAAATTTTTTTAAAAATAGAATATGGCCAAAAGGGTTCCTTTTAAATAAGGGCATTTTATAGTATGTTTTTATAATTGCTAATCTACAAAAGAAATTGATAAAAATATTATTTTAATAACTCTTTAATTTCACTCAACATCATGGCTGTTGCACCCCAAACAATATGCTCGTTCAAAGTAAAACATGGAACTTCTATATTTTTCATATAGGACGTATTCATCATTATTTTAGATAAACTACTATCATTCAGTAAGTCTGAGGCCAGTGTTTCAATAAGCAATGCAACTTCATAATTGGGTTTAAAAACGGGTTTTTGATTTGTAAAACCAATAAAAGGAGTGGCTAAAAAATTACTTGGCGGAATGTAAACATCTGTAATTTCCCTAATAATTTCTATTGTTTCTTTTTGGATGCCAACTTCTTCAAAAGCTTCTCTTATAGCAGTCTCTTTTAGATCTATATCTGATTTTTCAATTTTACCACCAGGAAAACTAATTTGAGCAGAATGGGTTCCTTTATAACTTGCACGTTGGGTTAATAAAAAGCGTGTTTGGCCCTGTTCATCTGGATAAAACAAAACTAAGACGGCTGCTCTTTTGGGATTTCTGGCCTTTATTTTAAGTGCATCATATCTTTTCCGAAGCCCTGGAGCCATTAAAAAATGTGTTTTTAGTCCACCAAGGTTTGTTGTTCTAATATGATTTATTTTTGATTGAAATTCAGAAAAAGTCATAAATTATAATTAGTATAGAACAAACTTAAAAAGAAAAATCTACTTGGAGGTTTTTTGGCTTGAATTTTGATTTTACTAATTTTTAAAACAGGCATATAAATTGAAAGAAAACAAAAAAACTCTGCTAATTATAGGAATTATATGTGATGCTTTGGGCTATTTGTCTTTGGTGTTTCCTGTTTTTGATTTTCTTTGGGCACCTTTATCGGCTTATTTAATGCTAAAGATGTATAAAGGAACTCGTGGTAAAATTGCAGCAGGAATTTCTTTTCTAGAAGAAGCCTTGCCCTTTTTAGATATCATTCCCACATTTACACTCATGTGGGTGTATACCTTTTTATTAAAATCAAAAGCGAAAAAGATTTAATCTTTGTTTTTAAACAGAAAAGATAAACCGAGTCTTGAAAGCATTTTTTTTTCAAAGTCCCAGAAAAACTTGAATTGTCCAAAAAGCCACCCAACCAGTGGCAAGGTAATTTGATAAATGGGGAATATTAAAAAGATTCTTAACGGAATATAAATCCACCAATGCGTATTTTCTGATGAGATACCTATAAATTCTGTAATAGGCTTTGCAACCCAAGTAGCGAAAGAACCATTTAGAGCAAACACAATAATTATTAATATTACTTGAATATTTGAGGAGATTCCCCAACGTTCTTTCAGTTTTTTCATACTGCAAAATTAATTACAAAAAAAAAGGCATACAAATATTTTGACTTTATAATTTTTAAATTTTTACTAATTTGGCTAAAAGACTTTTAAACAGGGCTGCTTTTTGGGCTATCATTGACTATTTTAACCATAGCGTCTGCAATATCGATAGTGGTAACCATATTTTTTTTAAAAAATCGTTTTGTTCTGGATTCGTTCTCAACATGTCACTATAGAAAACAGCCACTTCATAAGAATTAGTGATGCTTTTCATGATTTCGATAAAACAGGGTAAGTTTATGGGGCTTAACAGGTCTTATCTTAACCGTTTTACAGCGCTTAAAGATGCTTTTTTAAAACGTGGTAGAATAGCGTTGTAAGTGCTAACAAAAAGCGCGGGCTCTTTAACTCAGAAAACGACTTGTTTTAATATATTAAGCGGTTCTAAATATTTTTTTTATCTTTCAAGATTATTAACAACTAATAAAACTGAATGAAGAAAGTAGCATTACATTGGAAAATTTTGGCTGGAATGGTTTTGGGAATCGTTTTTGGTTTTATCATGAATTCTGTTGATGGGGGCAAGGGTTTTGTAACAGATTGGATCAAACCTTTTGGAACTATTTTTATCAATCTTTTAAAATTAATTGCCGTTCCTCTAATATTGGCTTCATTAATTAAAGGAATATCAGATTTAAAAGATATTTCTAAGATTAAGAAAATGGGATTACGTACCATAGCAATTTATGTGCTAACTACCGTTGTGGCTATTTTTATAGGTTTAACCATTGTAAATGTTGTAAAACCAGGGACGGGTATGTCTTCCGATACGATTGAGAAAATTAAACTAAAATATGAATCTTCTGCAGATGTTGTTGATAAGTTAACGAAAGCAAGCGCTCAAAAAAGTGCGGGGCCTCTACAATCGTTGGTCGATATTTTTCCGAGCAATATTTTTAATGCTTTAGGAGAAGCAAATATGCTACAAGTCATATTTTTTGCTCTATTTGTTGGGATTTGTTTATTATTAATAGATGAAAAGAAAGCAAAACCATTGGTGAAGTTTTTTGACTCACTTAATGAAGTGGTCATGAAAATGGTAGATTTAATCATGTTATTTGCTCCCTACGCCGTTTTTGCCCTGCTATCCAATGTTATTATTGCTTTTGATGACACAGAAATTCTCCTAAAATTACTGTTGTACTCCTTTTGTGTGGTTGGTGGATTATTACTGATGATCATTTTCTATTTAATCATCGTAGGCGTTTATACTAAAAAGGCGCCAATGTGGTTTTTAAAACAAATAAGTCCGGCACAATTACTCGCATTTTCAACAAGTTCTAGTGCAGCAACCTTGCCTGTTACCATGGAGAGGGTAGAGGAACATTTAGGGGTTGACAAAGAAGTTTCCGGATTTGTTTTACCCGTTGGAGCAACTATTAATATGGATGGGACAAGTTTATATCAAGCGGTTGCAGCAGTATTTATTATGCAAGTTATTTGGCCAGAAGGCTTAACCTTTTCAAATCAATTGGTTATTGTTTTAACAGCCTTATTGGCTTCTATCGGGAGTGCAGCGGTGCCAAGTGCAGGAATGGTAATGTTGGTTATTGTATTGGAGTCTGTTGGATTTCCAGAAGAATTATTACCTATAGGATTGGCATTAATTTTTGCAGTAGATAGACCCTTAGATATGTGCAGAACCATGGTTAATGTAACAGGAGATGCGACTGTTGCTATGATTGTTGCAAAATCTTTGGGAAAATTACACGATCCTAAACCAAAAGAATGGGATGATAATTACAAAAAAGTAAAATAATTATTTATCAAAATAATGAAACAAACCTTGCCTCGTATTTCGCTGTATGTGGCAAGGTTGTTTTATGAAGCCATAAACATCAATAGACATTGTTTTTTGAGACTCGCAATGCTAGTTGCTAAACGAAAGAACAATAGTTTTATCAATTAAAAATTATAGAGAATATGTCTTTAAAAATCATAAATTCATTGGTGTCAGTTGATTGGTTGTTTGAAAATATAGATCACAAAGACCTCATTGTTTTAGATGCAACAATTCCGAATATCTCTAAAAAAGAGCAGATAGATCTGGATAAAAAACAAATTAAAAAAGCTGTTTTTTTTGATATAAAAAATCATTTTTCTGAAACCAATTCACCGTTTCCAAATACGGTTTTATCACCCGGTAAATTTGAAAGTCAAGCACAGCGTTTAGGAATTAATCAAGAGAGTTGCTTGGTTGTTTATGACGATTTGGGGATCTATTCGAGCCCAAGAGTCTGGTGGCTTTTTAAGCTAATGGGTTTTAATAATATTGCCGTTTTAAACGGCGGATTCCCAGCGTGGCAAGAAGCTAATTATCCGGTTGAGAACCAGAAGAAAAATTCCAGTAAAAATCAGCTCTCTAAAGGGAGTTTCATTGCAAATTACCAACCAGAAAAGATCTCTTATACCCAAGATATTTTATTGGAGGTAAATAAAAATAATAAAATTATTTTAGATGCCCGTTCTTCTGGTCGTTTTTTCGGAACTGAAGCAGAACCAAGAAATGAGGTGAGAAGCGGCCATATTCCAAACTCAAAAAATTTACCATATGAGGTTTTTATAGAACATGGAAAATTAAAACCTAAAGCAGCGATTATCCAAATATTTACCGCATTAAACCCAACAAACAAACCAATGATTTTTTCTTGTGGATCTGGAATTACTGCGAGTATTTTAGATTTTGCATCCGCTATTGCAGGGTATAATAACACCAGTGTTTATGACGGCTCCTGGACGGAATGGGGGAGTAATAATCAGTTACCCATTGAAATGTAATATGGACAAAAAATGGTCTAAAGAAGAATTTTATGCCTATCTGCTAACTTTTGCCGCATTATGCGATCAAATTAAAACAAAGAAAGAATGGCATTTTATCTTATCAAAAATAGCAAAAGAAACCTTTTATACAATTCATAATCAGATTGTAAATCATTCGGAAAAAGAGAGTTATGAAATTATTAAAGCGTACTTGCATGAAAATAAGTATTCACAACACGATAATGATGAAGTATTAAACGAGCTAAAAAGTGTTTTCTTTGCCGATGATTCTGAAAAAGAAGGTTTTCAGTTTTTAAGAAAGTTATTATCTTAAGTACTTATTAAATATATGCTTTCAACAGATTAAATTTAGAGATTACGGCATTCGCATTTTGCAACGTTTGATTTTCTGCTAAGGGGTTCTGATAACCAAAAACAAAAATTCCAGCATCGTTAGCTGCTTTTATTCCATTATCTGAATCTTCAATCACCACACAATTTTCTTTAGGAAATCCGCTAAGTATGGCTGCTTTTTCAAAAATCTCTGGATGCGGCTTCGAAGCTTTTAAATCGGCCCCACTAATTTTTGCAGTAAAGTATTTATTTAAATCAAATCGATTAAAAACACGTTCGATGTTTACCATGGCAGAAGAAGATGCCAGAACAAGCGTTATTCCTTTGTTGTAAAAATATTCGATAATTTCTCTAACACCTTCAACTAAGTGTAAGTTGGGATCACTTTGAAAATAGGCTATATATCTTTTTCTTTTTTCCAAAACAAGGTCGTTCGGGGCTTGCTTTAAATGAAACAAAACAACTAATTTTTCAAAGGTATTTAAGGTAGAAGATCCTGTAATGCTCGCATAGAGGTCATCGGATATCTGAATACCAAGTGATTTAAAAGTTTCGTAATATGCTTTTTTATGAATAGCTTCAGAATCGATAATAACACCATCCATATCAAAAATCACGCACTTTGTTTCTTTTATCATGTATTTTATTGAAAAATTAATCTAAAAATTTTGCTTTTAACTCGGGAGTTGGAATCATACAAGATTGCTTTTTGCCAAACCATTTATAACGGTTTGCAGCAATAATATTATAGAAAAAGTCTAGAAATTGCGAAGGAAATACATGAAGTATTTGAGAGATTTTCCAAAAGCCCCCAAACTCACTCATGATTTTTAAAGCAGCTTCCGATTTTATATAATAAGCGCTTCCCGGTTCGTATAAAATAACAGAATCTATTTTTTGAATATCTATTTTTAATTGCTGCAAGATTTTTTGCCCCATTTTTGATTGTAAAGCACAAAAAACAAAAATATTTTTAGAGTCATTTTTAATCACTTTTAAAACGGAATAGTTGCAGAGATTACAAATTCCGTCAAAGAGAATAATTTTTTTGTGGTCTGGGAAATCTAGCATCATAAATAGACTGAATTATTAATTACAAAAATAACGTTTATTTATTTTAGATTCTTTGTAACAATAATTTCTTATTGACGTCTTATATTTGTGAACCGTTAATCTTTTGGTGAATCAACCTATTTTAACATAAAATTAATACTAAGACTAGTTACTTAAAGTACTTTCGAAAAAAATAAACGAACCAATGATTAAAATTGAAAAACTGCACAAATCTTACCCAATTGGTAAAGAATCTATACACGTTTTAAAAGGATTAGATTTACATATTAAAGAAGGAGAATTTGTCTCAATCATGGGGTCTTCTGGTTCTGGAAAATCTACTTTATTAAATATTGTGGGTCTTTTAGACGTGCATGATGAAGGCAATTATTTTCTAGACGGACAACTTATAAAAGATATGAATGAAAAAAAAGCAGCTCTTTTAAGAAATAAATTTTTGGGATTTGTTTTTCAGTCATTTAATTTAATCGCCTACAAAACTGCTTTAGAAAATGTTGCGTTGCCTCTGTATTACAAGGGAATTAAAAGAAAAGAACGCTTAATAATTGCGATGGATTACTTAGAGAAAGTGGGATTAAAAGACTGGGCAAATCATTTACCTAATGAACTTTCTGGAGGGCAAAAACAACGGGTTGCCATTGCAAGAGCTTTGGTAACAAAACCAAAAGTTGTTTTGGCAGATGAACCAACTGGGGCTTTAGACTCTACGACATCAGATTCTGTGATGGAGTTGCTAAAAGATATTAATAATGAAGGAATGACCGTTTTTGTAATTACTCACGAAGAAGAAATTGCCGCACAAACAAGCCGTATTGTTCGTTTAAAGGATGGTGTAATTATTAGTGATGAGTTCACTAAAAATGCAAAAGCAGTTTAATTTATGTTCGATTTAGATCGTTGGAGAGAAATTTTTCAAAGCATTAATAAAAACCGATTACGTTCTGTAATGTCTGGGTTTACCATTTCCTTTGCTATTTTATTATTTACCTTACTTTTTGGGGTTGCTAGTGGCTTAGGTAATTTTTTTAAAGATGCTTTTGGCGATGACGCTCAAAACTCTATGGTTGTGCGTGTTTGGAAAACCTCAAAGCCATACAAAGGATTACAATCTGGGCGAGAAATTCAACTTACCAATAAAGAGTATGAGTATGTAGGAGAAGAATACGCCAGTAGCATACAATATAAAACAGCTAGAATTAATAGAGGGGTAACTATTAAATATAGAAATGAAGCAGGAAGTTATAGCGTAAGGGCAGTGCATCCAGATCATCAATTTTTGGAAAACACAATGATCGATGAAGGAAGGTATTTGAATGAAAGGGATCTAAATGAAAAGTCAAAAGTGATTGTTCTTGGACGTTTAATTAAAGAAGATCTATTTGGTAATAAACCAGCAATTAATAAAAGGGTAAATGTGGATGGGATTTCTTATCTAGTTATTGGAATTTTTTCCGATGATGATGGAGATAATGAAGAGCGATTGGCTTTTATGCCAATTACCACAGCACAAATGCTATATGGCAATAATGACTATATTGATCAAATAAAATTAGGATACAGCCCCAATCTAAGTACCGATGAAGCCATTGCTTTTGGAAATAAAATGGAGCGTGATTTACGCAAGAAATTAAACATTCATCCAGACGATCAAAGCGCACTTTCTATAAGAAATATGGCGGAAGCAAATAGAATAGTAAATGTAATAATGTTCGCCTTATACTTAATCATCATTTTTATAGGTTCTGGGACCTTAATAGCCGGTATCATAGGGATTAGTAATATTATGATTTTTGTGATAAAAGAGCGCACAAAAGAATTTGGAATTCGAAAAGCATTAGGTGCTAAACCCTCTTCGATTGTGGGAATGGTTGTACAAGAATCGATATTAATTACAACCATTGCGGGGTATTTTGGCTTAACTATGGGCACGTATATTTTAAGCCTAATAGGGAATAGTTTAGAAGAAAAATATTTTATAAAAGACCCAAGCGTTAGCTCAGGGATCGTAATTGGAGCTACGGTTTTACTTATTATTTCAGGCTTAATTGCAGGATATTTACCCGCTAAAAGAGCGGCGAAAATTAAACCTATAGAAGCACTAAGAGCAGATTAATATGAGATTTTTATTCGATTCAGATACTTGGCAAGAAATTTACGGAAGTATTCGTAAAAATAAGGTGAGAACCGGAATTACTATTATAGGGGTACTTTGGGGAATTTTCCTATTAGTAGTTTTGTTAGGAGCCGCGAGAGGACTAGAAAATAGTTTCAAGAAGGCTTTTGGTGATTTTGCAACGAACAGCGTATTTATTTGGACCCAGTCTACAGATATGCCGTTTAAAGGATTTCAAAAAGGGAGAAGCTTTAGTTTAACAAAGAATGATATTGAATCTTTAAAATTAGAATATAAAAAAGAAATAAAGCTATTAGCGCCTAGAAATCAGACGAATAACTTAATTACTCGAAATTTTAAATCGGGTGATTTTAAAATTAGTGGAGACTATCCTATTTTAGATCAAATTCAAAAAAAGAATTTACGCTATGGCCGTTTTTTAAATAATAACGATATTCTATCAACCGCTAAAGTATGTGTCATTTCTGAAGACATGTATATACAGTTGTTTGAGAAGAAGGAAGATCCTATAGGCCAATACGTAACGATTAACAATATTAGTTTTAAGGTCATTGGTGTGTATGAACCTTCTACAACCATCAATTTCGATCGAGACTGTGCCTATATTCCCTTTACAACCTTTAAGCGCGTCTATAATACGGCCAATAAGGTAGATTGGATGATGGTTACTGCCTATGAAGGGGTTGATATTGAGCAAATGGAAAAGAATATTTTACTTACTTTAAAGACCTTACACAATGTTCATCCAGACGATAAAAGAGCTTTTGGAAGCATAAATTTAGGGAAGCAAATAGGAAGATTAACAGGATTTTTAACAGGTATGCAGTTTTTAACTTGGTTTGTGGGGATTGCCACTTTAATTGCGGGTGTTTTTGCTATTGGTAATATCTTATTAATAACGGTAAAAGAAAGAACCAAAGAAATAGGAATTAGAAGAGCTTTAGGAGCAACTCCCAAAAGTATTCGCCAACAAATTATTTTAGAATCGGTATTTTTAACAACCATTGCTGGCATGTTAGGCATCATTTTAGGAGCCGCCGTTCTTTTCGTAATTGATATAAAATGGGGGCAAGGTCCAAATGCAGCATTGATAAATCCTACAGTAAACATTCCTATTATCTTTATTGCATTTACCACATTAATCGTGTTAGGAACTTTCATTGGAGTAATCCCAGCACATATGGCAACAGTAGTTAAACCAATCGAAGCATTAAGAGAAGAATAAAACCAACAAATCAACAATTAATTAAATCATGAGTAAAAGAGCAAAAATCATTTTAGGAATCATCGTAGTATTTTTTATTATAGCCCTTATTTGGTTCGGTAAAAAAAACAAAGCAAGTATTGTAGAATTTGAAACTGAAACCCCTTTTATAACCACAATTATTAAGAAAACGGTTGCTACCGGAACCATTATTCCTTTGGAGGAAGTAGAGATCAAACCGCAAATAGCAGGGATTATTAATCATATAAATGCCGTAGAGGGACAAATTGTAAAAGTAGGAGATTTATTGGCTTCTGTAAAAATTGTTCCTAACGTACAAGCATTAAATAGTGTAATAGGGAGACTTAAAAATGCACAATTAACTTTTGATAATGCAACCGTTTCATTTCTTAGAAACAAAGGATTATTTGAAAAAGGGGTAATCTCTAGACAAGAATTCGAAACATCAGAATTGAATTATAACAATGCAAAATTGTCTTTGTCTAACACAGAATCTGATTTAGATATCATCAAAAAGGGATCTACTTCTGGCATGGGAACTACCACCAATACAGATATTAGAGCAACGGCCTCTGGAATGATTATTGAAATTCCTGTAAAAGTGGGGTATCAAGTAACGCAAGCAAATGATTTTAATGCGGGAACTACCATTGCAACCATTGCAGACATGACTGAAATGATTTTTGAAGGCCAGGTAGATGAGTCTGAAGTTGGAAAACTAATAAAAGGAACAACGATTGAAATTTCTTTAGGAGCTATTGAAAACGTCAAATTTCCTGCAAAATTAAACTTTATCGCCCCCAAAGGAACAGAAGTGGGAGGAGCGGTTCAATTTAAAATCAAAGCAAATGTAACGCTAGACGACAGTCATTTTGTACGAGCCGGATATAGTGCCAATGCTAATATTGTTTTGGAGAAAAAAGACAGTATTTTAGCCATCAAAGAAGGATTATTACGTTTTGATAAAGAGACCGAAGAACCTTATGTAGAGGTAAAACTAGAAGATGGAACTTTTGAGAAAAAAGAGTTGAAATTAGGGGTTTCTGACGGTGTAAATGTGGAGGTTTTAAATGGGCTAACCAAAGAAGATAAAATTAAAATTTGGAATAAAACATCCAAAGAGGACAAAAAAGAGGAGTAAGATTCCATTATAATAAAATTAAAAAGAGGAAATTCACAGAAGAATTTCCTCTTTTTAATGAAGTGAATAGGAGAAGCCTAACTCAAAGCCCATGAGGTTGTAACCGCTGTTGGGGCGTTGAAAATTAAAGTTAGACACGTGACCAATATTTCCGGCCAAATATAAATGTGTCTTTTTCGTGGTTTGATAACTCAATCCAAGAGAGGCATTTTCTATAAAAGTAAAACCTTTGGCCAACCGTTCTGTTTGTGTATCGATTGCTCCCGCGCCCAAGCCAAGTACAGACTTTAAATAAAGCTTTTTAAATAGCAGTATCTTGAGCGATAATCCAAACTCAAGCGCATATAAATTCATTGTTTTTATTTGAGTATAGGCGATTCTTTTTTGCTCGTAATCGGGGTCTTCGGGTGTTACAAATTGCACGTTTAAAAGTTGATGTGTTATCTGTTGATATTGGGGTTGAACAATTAATTCAAAATCAATCCATTTCCAAGAGGCAACCTTAAAATAGAGTTGTGCTTTATATACCGAAGTCTGGTAGTTATAATCTTTGTCGTTAAACAAAAATGTTTGCTGGTTTGCTACATTGTAAAGAAACCCTATTTTTTGAGGAACAAATGTGTTTTTTCGGTCTTGAGCTTTCATGGACAATAGACCTCCAAAAACACATAAAAAGAGTGCAGTTTTTTTCACCTTATAAATTATGAAAATTGGTTTGCAACGATTTCAGCTTTTCTATTTTTTGAATAATCATAAAAGCCTTCGCCAGATTTCCCACCTAACTTTCCTGCCATTACCATATTCACCAATAACGGGCAAGGTGCATATTTGGGGTTTTTAAAGCCGTCATGCATAACATTTAAAATAGATAAACAGACATCCAAACCAATAAAATCTGCCAATTGTAGCGGTCCCATAGGATGTGCCATCCCTAATTTCATTACGGTATCAATTTCTGCAACTCCGGCAACACCATTATAGAGGGTTTCAATTGCCTCGTTTATCATGGGCATTAAAATTCTGTTGGCAACAAAACCTGGGTAATCATTTACTTCTACAGGAATTTTATTTACCTGTTTCGTTAAATCAACAATAAAATCGTTTACAACATTTGACGTGTTGTATCCACGTATTATTTCTACCAATTTCATAATAGGCACAGGATTCATAAAGTGCATGCCAATTACTTTGTCTGGTCTCTTAGTCGCTGCTGCGATGCGTGTAATAGAAATCGAAGATGTATTTGTTGCTAATATCGTTTCCTCAGCACAAAGGGCGTCTAACTCTTTAAAGATCTTTAGTTTTAAGTCCATGTTCTCAGTGGCCGCTTCAATCACCAAACTAGCCTGTTGAACACCTTCTTTTACCGAAGTATAGGTGGTGATGTTTGCTAATGTCTGAACTTTTTCTGTGTCGGTAATTTTTTCCTTAGCAACCATACGATCCAAATTTTTGGCTATCGTAGCCAGTCCTTTATCCAAGGCGGCCTGAGAAATATCGATCAATTGAACTTTGTAATTAAATTGAGCAAAGGTATGAGCAATTCCGTTGCCCATGGTTCCAGATCCAATTACGGCAATATTTTTTGTTTTTAACATGTGTTTTATTTTTTTATGTTTTGGCGTTCCCAAAAGGTCGGGCTTTACGCTATATCTTTTTATGTGTTCTCGCTAAATTATATTTTTGTTTCCTCGTTAACATAAAATACGCGAGAGCACATTAAAAGGATGTCGCTGCAATCCCTAACGCAGCTATTGATGATATTTAGAAGCAGTCTATAATTTGTTGAGCAACGCGCAATGCATTGGTGCCATGTCTTAAAGTAACCACAGGTTTTGTGTCATTAATAATGGCATCTGCAAAAGATTCTAATTCGTCTAAAATGGCGTTGTTTGGAGTAATTGAAGGATTATCAAAGTAAATCTGTTTTTTTATTCCTTCGGCATTTTGCAAAATCATGGCAAATTCATCGACGTTTTCTGGTACATCATTTATTCGAACAACTTCCGATTTTTTGTCTAGAAAATCTACAGAAATATAGGCATCACGTTGAAAAAATCTCGTTTTACGCATGTTTTTCATCGAAATTCTACTTGCCGTTAAATTGGCCACACAACCATTTTCAAATTCAATTCTTGCATTGGCAATATCTGGAGTGTCTGAAATAATGGCAACACCACTGGCGTGCACATTTTTCACAGGGGAATGTACCACACTTAAAATAATATCGATATCATGAATCATTAAATCTAAGACCACAGGAACATCGGTTCCGCGTGGATTAAACTCGGCCAATCGATGGGATTCTATAAACATGGGCGTGTCAATAGCATCTTTTACTGCGGTAAACGCAGGGTTAAAGCGTTCTACATGTCCTACTTGACCTAGAATGTGTTTTTGACTCGCTAAGGTTTTAATGGCTTCAGCTTCTAAAACGGTTTTGGTAATTGGTTTTTCAATAAAAATATGACAATCATGTTCAATGGCTAATTTTGCACAGTCAAAGTGAGAAAGTGTTGGAGTTACAATGTCAATAACATCTACTTGTTTCATCAAAGACTCCATAGAATCAAAAGATGTATAACCAAATTCTTCCGATACTTTTTTCGAGTTTTCGATGCTTGGATCGTAAAAACCAACTAAGGTATATTTTTCTGATTGTTGTAATAATTTTAAGTGAATTTTGCCCAAATGACCAGCGCCAAGAACTCCAGCTTTTAACATATGTTGATTTTAAGTTATAAGAAAGTTGACTTATGGTAAAAAAAATCAACAAAACAAAGATACAATTTTAGATGAATTTATTTGGATTAATTACTACTTTTAAACTTTCAAAATAGGATTAAAATTGAAGGATACCGCAAAACATCAAGGACTTAGAAATCAGTTAGCAAACATATTAAAAGCCAAAGGAATTACCGACCAAAATGTATTGAATGCAATTAAAAGTATTCCACGCCATTTGTTTATAGATTCTAGTTTTGAGGCGCATGCGTATCAAGACAAAGCGTTCCCTATTTCAGCCGACCAAACCATTTCTCAACCTTATACCGTGGCATATCAATCGCAAATTTTAGAGATAAAAAAAGGAGATAAAATTTTAGAAATTGGAACAGGTTCAGGATATCAAACGGCTGTTTTGTTAGAACTAAAAGCAGTAGTTTACTCTATTGAGCGGCAAAAAGAGTTGTTTAAAAAAACCTCGTTATTTTTGCCTAAATTAGGATATAGAGCAAAAAGACTCATTTTTGGAGATGGGTATATTGGGTTAAAAGAAGTAGCCCCTTTTGATAAAATCATTGTCACTGCAGGTGCACCTTTTGTTCCAAATCCGTTATTATCGCAATTAAAGATCGGTGGTAAATTATTAATCCCCGTTGGAGATAAAACCCAGATTATGACACTTTTTATTCGAAAATCTACCAAAGAATTTGAAAAACACGAATTGGGCGACTTTGCTTTTGTACCCATGTTAGAAAATAAGGAATAAACGATATTTAATCATCGAAAACGATTTGGACTCTCTATGGGAGCGCCCTGTACCAATAGGCGGTTTTTCCAAACCATGATATACCAATATAGCCTCTTAATTTCAATAGGTCTTTTTTTTCTAATTTAATTAGGCACTTATACACTTTTCCGTTTCTAGGATCTAAAATTTCGCCCCCAGACCATTTGTCTTCATCTTTTTCTAAGCCACTTAAAATATCCATTCCAAGAATAGGGGTGTCTCTGTTAACGCCTTCACAGTTTTGACAGACAGGATTATTCACCTTTTTATTTAAGATTTCAATAACTTTTGCATAAGCTTTGCCATCTTTTTCATAGACTTCTATCACAGAATCTAACTCTCCAGTGGCCTCATTCTTAGAATGCCATTTCCCGAAAATGGTTTGTGTATATAGGTTTGTAACCATGACAATAAGGAAAAAGGTAAAGAGTATTTTTTTTATGTTCATATTATTCCGCATTAAAATTACCCTCCCATTTTTCTTGTACTCTTAAGACTTGTTCAATAAGGTCTCGTGCGCAACCTTCTCCCCCTTTTTTATTGGAAATGTATTTACAGATTTTTTGAATTTCTGGTGCGGCATCATTTGGGCAAGTGGGTAAACCAACGAGTCCTAGAACAGGTAAATCTGGAATATCATCGCCCATATAGGCAATTTCCATAGGGTTTAAATCGTATTTTTTTACCAATTCATTAAATTGATTGCTCTTATTATGGGCACCTAAATAAACATCTGTAAGACCTAGATTATATAGGCGGGTTCTAACGCCTTCATTGGTTCCTCCAGAAATAACACAAACTCTAAAACCAGCATTTACTGCAGATTTTAACGCATAACCATCTTTAATACTCATTTGCCGAATCATTTCTCCATCGGGCATAATGGTTACAATACCGTTGGTGAGCACTCCATCAACGTCAAAAATAAATGTCTTTATTTGCGGTAAATATTCTTTATAACTTTTCTCCATGTTGGATAGATTTTGTTAGTGTTTTGTAAATCTCTTGTTGCCGATTATTTAATAAATTTAAATGATTTTCAATCGTTTTTAAATCATTCCTTTTTGCAGGTCCCGTTTGGGCTTCTTTAGGGGATATTTTTTTAATTTTATCTGCGGTTTCCTTGATCAATGGTTGCAGAATTTCAAAAGGTACCTGATTCGTTTCACAGAGATCACTTCCAATCTGATATAAATGATTCGTGAAATTGTTAACAAAAACAGCAGCTACATGCAGACTATTGCGTTGTTCGGAATCAATTCTGTAAACTTTTTTCCCTATGGATTTTGCCAATTTTTCTAAGAGTAAATAATCGCTTTCGTTCGTGGTTTCTATACAAAAAGGCACTTTTTTAAATGTAATTTTTTTGCCTTTTGAAAAGGTTTGTAAAGGATAAAAAACGCCTTTTCGGGTGGTGTTTTTTAATAAATCCATAGAAACACTTCCAGAGGTATGAACAACCAAAGGGCTATTTATTTTAGAAGAAACTTCTGCAATGGCATCATCGGAAACGGCAATAATGGCAATGTCTGCAGCGGGGATGTTGTCTAATTTTCTTGAGTTGATTTGTATCACATCAATAGCATCGGCATTTAAAAAAGCTTTTGTTAAATGAGTGGATACATTTCCGGCACCAATTATTACAACGGAAATCATAAAAGGAAGGTATTCAATTTATTCATACTTTGAAGTCTTAAGCTTGTTTAAATAGATTCTCTAAAGAGATGTTTGTTTAAAGCACCACAAGTATACTCATTAAAAATCTTTTTATTGATAAATCCCATTATTTAATGGGAAGACAGCCATCTTTATTTTTTAATCAGCATATATTTGAAGGTATCTTTTATATTCAATTCCTGCTAGTGATTTTTTTGAATGACATTTACAGGAGTTTTTATACCTATGAAACCAATTTACATCTACAAAATGGAAAAACTGGTGCTGGTTCAAGTATAATTCTTTTAGTAACTTAGCCACAAAGAATATAAGGAATGGAAAAGAAAAAAAAGTTAGGAATAAATACAATTTGCGCTCATATAGGGGAGATAAAAGATGAGCAGTTTAAAGGGGCTATTTCGCCCATTTATATGTCTACGTCTTATGAATTTGATGGGGTAGATGTAAAGCGGTATCCGCGTTATTTTAATACACCCAATCAAGAAATGCTGTGTAAGAAAATTGCCGCCTTAGAAAAAACTGAAAATGCATTAATTTTTGGTTCTGGCATGGCCGCAATAAGCACCACTTTATTGGCTTTTTTACAAAAAGGAGACCATATTGTTTTGCAGCAATCTTTGTATGGAGGAACTTATAATTTAGTGGTTGAAGAATTTGATAAATGGGGAATTGAATATTCATTTACCAAGAGTCTATTGATACAAGATTTTGAGAAAGAAATAAAGCCAAATACGAAAGTATTGTATATGGAAACACCTAGCAATCCGTTGTTGAAAATTACCGATATTCAAAAAGTGTCAAACTTGGCAAAATCTCACGGAATTACAACGATGATAGACAACACCTTTGCATCGCCTATAAACCAAACTCCTGTTGATTTTGGCGTTGACATAATGATTCACTCGGCCACAAAATACATGGGTGGACATTCCGATATTTTGGCCGGAGCCGTGGCTGCTTCCGATGAAAATATTCACAGAATTTGGAATGTAGCCAAAAATTTTGGAGGAAGTTTAAGTGATTTTATGGTTTGGATGTTAGAAAGAAGTTTAAAAACGATGAACTTACGTGTAAAGCGTCAAAATAAATGTGCCTTAAAAATGGCGAAATATTTAGAGAAACATGCACTCGTTGCTAAGGTATATTATCCAGGATTAAAATCACATACAGATCATAAGTTGGCAAAAAAGCAAATGATGGGTTTTGGAGGCATGTTGTCTTTTGAGTTAGTAGATCAAGTTGATGCGATGGATTTCATGAATCACTTAGCATTGATAAAACCTGCTATGAGTTTGGCAGGAATTGAAAGTACTATGTTAATGCCAACAAAAACATCCCATTCTTTATTAAGCCCAGAAGAAAGAGAAAACCAAGGAATAAAAGACGGATTAATACGTTTTTCTGTGGGAATTGAAGAAACCAAAGATTTGATCGCAGACATTGAAAACGCTTTAGTTAAAATCACCAAATAATGAAATTAGATATATTAGCCTTTGGCGCACACCCAGATGATATAGAATTAGGTTGTGGTGCTACCCTAGCCAAAGAAATTTCTGCGGGGAAAAAAGTAGGAATTGTAGATTTAACCCGTGGGGAGTTAGGAACCCGGGGTTCTGCAGATTTACGCATGATTGAAGCAAGTAATGCTGCGGAAATACTGGGAGTTTCGATTAGAGAAAATCTAGGTTTTGCCGACGGTTTTTTTATCAACGATAAAGCACATCAGTTACAAGTCATTAAAATGATTCGTAAATATCAGCCAGACATAGTACTGTGTAATGCGGTTGAAGATAGGCATATTGATCATGGAAAGGGAAGTCGTTTAGTGTCTGATGCTTGTTTTTTAAGCGGATTGCAAAAAATTGAAACCGAAGACCAAGGAAAGAATCAAGAAAAATGGCGTCCAAAAAATGTATATCATTATATGCAATGGAATCATTGTGTACCCGATTTTGTAGTAGATGTTACTGGGTTTATGGAGCAGAAGATGAAATCGGTGTTAGCCTATTCGTCGCAGTTCTACGATCCAAAGAGTCAGGAGCCCGAAACGCCTATTACCAGTAAAAATTTTACCGATAGCATAACATATAGAGCAAAAGATTTGGGAAGAATTGCTAACGTTGAATTTGCAGAAGGTTTTACTTCAGAACGTTATGTGGCTGTTGAAAGTTTAAGTAAATTAAAGTAAATTTTTCTTCTTGTAGAATCAAAAATAAATTATATTTGCACCCACAATTATACGGTGGTTGTAGCTCAGTTGGTTAGAGTATCGGTTTGTGGTACCGAATGTCGCGGGTTCGAGTCCCGTCTTCCACCCAAAAATAAAGCTTCTCTTAAACGAGAAGCTTTTATTTTCTCATTAGAAATTGAATGTTCTAAAAAGGAGACTTTTTCTTATTCAGATAGAGTTGAGTTTACAGTCTCTACAAAGCGTTTAAAGTTTGCATAACGTCATTTCTTTTTCTAACAGAAACGGGAATAGCGGTTTTGTCTTTTAATACCAAATAGCCTCCATCTGCTTTGACGTATTCTTTAATATACATTGTGTTTATTAAATGACTTTGATGTGTTCGTAAGAAGGCATTTTCTTTTAATAAGTCGGCATAGTATTTTAATGTTTTTGAGACCAATATTTTTTGATTATTTTTCAAATAAAAGGTGGTGTAATTATTGTCAGATTCACAACGAATAATTTCATCTAAATTCACTACAATTATTTTTTCTGAAGTGGCTAGAGATATTTTCTTTGGGCGATTTGTAGGTGCAGAAATAGATTCTTTTAAAACAGCCAATTGTTCTTTGTCTGGTTTTATTTGTTGGGTAGCCTTTTTAATGGCATTGACTAAGTCTTCATTTGAATAAGGTTTTAAAATATAATCGATTGCCGCAAATTTGAATGCTTTTATGGCAAATTCATCACTAGCAGTAACAAATATAATTTTTGATCTTAGATCGGAAAAAATCTCCAAAACATCAAAACCAGTTCCATCTCCCAATACGATGTCTAAAAATAATAGATCGGGTTGGTTTTTACTCAATAATTTTGAAGCCTCCACAACACTTTGTGCAGTGCCAATAATTTCAATTTCTGGATGATGTTTAGAAAGATCGTTATACATCATTTCTAAGGCAATGGGTAAATCATCTACTAAAATGGCGGTTAATTTTTTCATATTAGTTCTAAATTAATTCAAAAATGGTTATTTCTGGACGCACGTTAAATCGCACTTGCCATAGATTCCCTAAGGCCCTGTTAATGTATAAAGTTCTTCCGTCATATAAATCTATTTCACCAGCAGCGTATCTTTTATTTTTAACAGGTAGCAGTGGAGGATTTAAAAATGGCGGTTTAACTTGACCTCCATGGGTATGTCCAGATAAAATCCATCCTTGATAATTATTCCAAACATCTAAATCACAAACATCAGGATTGTGACATAATACTAAATTGGCTATAGTAGAATTATATGCAGACATAATTTTTTGGGGATTAAAATTTAATCCCCAGTAATCATCTAAACCTATAATATTTAGTCCTTTTACATTCGTTTGGGCATTGCTTAAAATGGAGACACCAGATTCTTCAAGAATTGAAGTGATGTTGTTGGCCACCTGTTGTTCAGACCAGTTTTCGCCATAATCATGGTTTCCTAATATGCCAACACTAGCCAAATTACCTTTTACGGCGTGCTTAAATACTTCCTTTAGCTGTAATAGTTGTTGCTCATTTTCATAGGAAACAAAATCACCTGTATACACCACAAAATCAGGTTGTAGACTTTGTGCTTTTTTAAATGAATCGATAATGAATTGATAATCAAATCTATTTCCAATATGTACATCGCTAATTTGCATCAGTGTTTTTCCAACTAAATCGCGGGGTAAATTTTTTATGGGCATTTTCTTTTTTACAAATTCTAACCAAAAAGGCTCTATTTGCCATGAGTAAATTGCACCAGCAAGACTTGCACCTAACGTTCCTATCAATGCGTTTTTTACAAATTTTCTTCGTTTCATACTTTTTAATAATCGGTTTTTAACGGAATTTTAAACGATACTTTTGTGCCCTTTATACAATCATTTTCTTTGATTTCTTCTATCGTAAAAACGTTGTATTTGGAGATATTTTCAATACGTTCGCGGGTTATGTTTATAGCCATAGATTGATGACTTGGAGTGCCTTTTTGTGATAATTTTTCAAAATAACCAATGCCATTATCCTCGATAGCGCAATGTAGAAATTTATTTTTTATAATAAATGAAATGGCAATTTTAGGGTCTATTGTTTTTAAATTAAAAGCATGTTCTATGGCGTTTTCTACAAAAGGTTGTAAGAGCATGGGAGGGAGTAATATCTCTTCTAAATCGGTATTATTTACCTCTAAATAAAAGGAAAACTCAAAAGGAATTGAAGCCATCTGTTGTGCTAATTCGATATAAATTTTCAAAGTTTCGATTTCTTCTTTTAAATTGATTTCTTCTTTGCTAGAATTTTGTAAGATAGCGCGTAAAAGCGTCGCGAACTTACTCACTGTAGCAGTAAATTTATCTGTATTTTTACTAATTCCTAATGCCTTAATTCCATTTAAAACATTAAAAATAAAATGTGGATTCATTTGTAATTGCAGTGCTTTTTGTTCTAAATAAATGAAATGATTCTGCAATTCTAATTTTGCGGTATACTCTTTATTTATTCTTTTCGTTTTTCTATTCTTTTGATAGAAAATAAAAAACAGGATGAAGAGAAAACTGCCAAATAGACTTCCTATAAACCATGGTTTTTGATAAAATTCTTTAGCAACCAAAAATTGAAAGGTTTTGATTTCGCTTTTTATCTCTGCATTCTTCGCTTGTATTAAAAAGGTGTAATTCCCTGGCTCTAGATTGGCAAAATTTACGCTTGTATTGGAAGTCCAAGGACTAAAAGGACCCTTTAGTTTATATCGGTATTTTATTGATTTTGGATTATGGAGTGCTACCGATTTAAACGAAAAGGAAATATGGTTCTGATTAGGTTTTAAGCTAAGCTCTTTGTTATAATTATTAATATTTATAGAATCGATCGATTGGTAAACCACTTCAATATTTTCAAAATAAATGCGTGGTTTCTCATTTAAATTCCCCTTTGAATTTAAGTTGCTAAATCGATAAAAACCGGCGTCTAAGGTGGCAATCCAAAGAGTATTTAAGTGGTCTTTAAAAACGGTTTTTGTATGGTTTGTTTTTAAAGAATTATATTTGTTAATCTTTCTAACAAACGAGAAATCGGTTGCATTGACTAAATCGATTCCATTATTTTTTGAGAAAATCCAAAGCTCATTATCAATTTTTTTAAGATTAAAAATAGCCTTAAATGAATTTATTTTCTTGATAATACGGTCATTTTTAACTAAAAATAATCCTTCATTTTCTTTGCTAACCAAAAAATGAGACTCGTAGAATAGGAGGGAAGTGAAATTGCCATATTCCATTTTTATAGCATTGCTTGGGTTTTGTATATCTTCTATTTTATACAGCGCTTTGGATGTTGCAATCCAAAAATTTTTTCCATCATAGGCAATATCATTAATTCGATTGGTATCAATCTCATTATTAATGTTTACAGCGATAACTTTATTGTCCCGCAGTTTATACAACCCTTTGTTTAACACTAAATAAAGGGTGTTTTCGATATAATAAAAAGCGAGAACCTCGGGGCTCTTAATGGAGGTGATTTGATGGTTTACTTTTATTGAAAGCCCTAATTCTGTAGCAATAAAAAGCGAATCTTTTATGAAGATTAAATTATTTACTTTGTTGGAAATTAATCCTGAATTGGTATTGTAAATGTTAAAATCATCTCCATCAAATCGCACAATTCCGTTGTTTTCTGTAGCGTACCATAAATAGCCCATTTCATCTTGGGAAATAGCAACAATGGCATTTTCTGGCAATCCATTTGCTACTGAATAGTTTTTTAATTCACGGTTGTTTTGTGCAAGAAAATCAGTCAACCAAAAAGAAAAAAATACCGTTAAGAAATAAATTTTAATTTTCATGGGTCTCTGTTATTTTTTTTATTCTGCTGTGGCAGGCTGTCGGCCATGCTTCTATTTCATTTGAGACAGGTATGTAGCTTCCATATAGCTCTTAATTTGAGAGTCAAAAACTCATTATATACGTTTTATTGTAACAAACTTACATAAAAAAGTAACCGCTTTCTCGAAACGGTTACTTTTAAATGTACAATCTCTATTCCTTTTAAAAGGTTGCATAGAAACGCTTATTATCTATTTCGGCCTCAAGATGCTGCAAATCTCCATATGGTTTAATGATAGGTTTTAGAACGCATAAAACAGTGGTAATTCCTTTAATAAATAAGGTATTGTTTTTAAGGTGTGTGCTCCATCTAAATTTTTCTAAAGGAATTTCCATTTTTGATATTTCTTTTAGTAAAAATTCGTTTTGACTAATAAACCTAAGCACATCTGCTTTGGTTATTAGAAGGGGAACTTCTTGGTCTGAGTTCGCAAAATCTAGCTCAAAATTAACGGGAATATTGTATTGATGGGTATAGGCCTCTCCAACATATCTTTCTTCTTTATTATTTAAGGTCTCAAACCAATTAATCTCTTTTTCCGCTGGATATTTCCGAGCCATTTCTTTCGATAAGTCCATTTTACCTGGCGATTTTGCCGTTGGATAGAATGCGTAATAAGCAGTGGCTAAAAAGTGTTTAGAAAAGTTCCCTCCAAAAATAGAATAATAAGGACTGGCAATGATATTTGGTGTTTTTTCTGCATGAAAGACATTGGATAATGTTTTCATTAAATCTTCATTTTCTCCAAGACCATAGGAGTGAAAAATGATTTTTGTTTTTTCTGAAATCACATTCTCTACCTGAGGCAGCTTTCCTTCTGTAAGGGCATTTTCTAAAGTTTCATTAGTGGTTTTTCCACTGTTTATGGTTGTTTCTAATTCGATTCCATTCCAAGGGTTTCCCAAAGTTACTATGTGGATTTCTCCATAGGCATTCCCATCATAATTTTTATTTAACCATATTATAATTTCTTGCAGCGAGAAGGCATTATCGATGATGCCGAATTGTTTTTCTGTAAAATAATCTCGTGCATTTGTATAATATTGATGGTTTCCTTGATCAACACCTGCGATAAACACAATGGGTTTTCTTATTGTTTCTTCATGGAGATATTCTACGGAGACACTCATTGCCTTCTCTTCATTTTTTACCAATGGTTTTTCGGTAACAGACTTATTACAGCTTATTAATTGAGAAATTACCATGAGGGCTGCAATTCCATTTCCTACGTTTTTAATATTTACTAAGTTTTTCATGACTATGTTTTTAGAGTTAATAATACTCAAATGTAGTTGCGAAAAAGGGAGACTTTTTACAAGAAAGAGAATTCGAAAGTAATCGATTAGAATTCGTTATTGGATTGAAATTATGTTTAGAAGTCAAAAGCATTGAAAGCAGTATCTTCTATGCCTATTATTGCAACACACATTGCACAAGATTAAACAGGTGTTTACTCCCTTTTTTAATGAATAATAAAAAGAGGTATCCTCTTAAACGAAGTCATTTATGGGGAGATAACGCGAAGGAGGTGATTTTAAATTTTATGTATCGTCTATCAAGGACGGTTTGTCTTTTTATTTAAAGTCTTAGTAAAGGCTATAAATCATTAAACACTACGTTATAGTTTGCTGGATAAATACTTTGCCGTATGCGATTTTTTATTCTTAATAAGTTCTTCTGGTGTTCCTTCAAAAATTAATTGGCCTCCATATTTCCCGCCTTCTAAACCTAAATCAATAATATAATCGGCACATTTTATCAAATCGATATTGTGCTCAATCACAATAATAGAATGTCCTTTTTCTATCAAAGCATTAAAAGAAGCTAATAGTTTTTTAATATCGTGAAAATGTAAACCCGTGGTGGGTTCATCAAAAATAAAGAGGGCTTTTTCTTTAGTGATTCCTTTTACCAAAAAAGAAGCTAATTTAATTCGCTGCGCTTCTCCTCCGGAAAGTGTTGACGAAGATTGTCCCAGCTTAACATAGCCCAATCCAACATCTTGGAGTGGCTTAAGTTTTTGAGCAATTTTTTTTTGAATATTTTCTCTAAAAAATTTCACCGCGTCGTCAATGGTTAAATTTAAAATATCATCGATGTTTTTACCGTCGAATTTTACTTCCAAGACTTCTTTTTTAAAGCGTTTTCCCTTGCAGGTATCACATTCTAAATGAACATCGGCCATAAATTGCATCTCTATGGTAACTTCACCTTCCCCTTTACAGACTTCACAGCGACCACCTTCTACATTAAAAGAAAAATGTTTAGGTTTATAATCTCTGATGGATGACAGTTTTTGTGCTGAAAAAAGGGCACGAATATCATCATATGCCTTTATATAGGTCACAGGATTTGAGCGAGAAGAACGTCCAATAGGATTTTGATCAATAAATTCTATGTGCTTTAAATTCTCAAAACTTCCTTCTATTTTTGAGAATTGGCCAAGTTTTTCTCCGTAACCATTCAATTTTTTTTGCATTACAGGATACAATATTTTCTTTACCAAAGTGCTTTTTCCACTGCCCGAAACTCCCGTTATTACAGTTAAACAGTTTAGTGGAAAAGTAACATCTATATTTTGTAAATTGTTTTCTCGTGCACCAATTATTTTTATAAAGTTCTTGAATTTTCTTCGTTTAGTAGGCACTTTAATTTGCAGTGCATCATTTAAATATTTTGCAGTTAGCGAGTTGGAGCTTAAGAGTTGCTCATAGCTTCCTTCGGCAACAACATGCCCCCCAAAAGTTCCGGCTTCTGGGCCTATATCTATAATGTAATCGGCATGTTTCATAATATCTTCATCATGCTCTACTACAATAACTGTATTACCTAAATCACGTAAATCTTTTAAAACAGTAATTAATCTTTCGGTATCTTTCGGATGCAACCCTATACTGGGCTCATCTAAAATATACATGGAACCCACCAGAGAACTTCCCAAGGAAGTTGCTAAATTTATTCGCTGACTCTCTCCTCCAGAGAGGGTATTTGAAGTTCTGTTTAAGGTTAAATAGTTCAACCCCACATTTTTTAAAAATCCAATTCTATTATTGATTTCTGTGAGTAATCTTTTTGCTATTTTTTCTTCGTAGGGATTGAGTTTTATATTTTTGAAAAACATAGAAAGTTCATCTAACGGAAGGGTGACCAAATCAGAAATTGATCGTTTATTTATTTGAATATAATCTGTTTCTTTTCTCAACCTTTTTCCTTGACAAGTACCACAGATTGTTTTTCCACGATAGCGAGAAAGCATTACTCGATTCTGAATTTTATAACTTTTTTCTTCTAACGCCTCAAAGAAGTAATTAATTCCGTGAAAACTTTTATTTCCACTCCAAACCAGTTCTTTTTGTTGTTTAGACAATTCAAACCAAGGTTTGTGAATGGGGATGTCAAATTGGTAAGCAACATGAATCAATGCTTCTTTAAAGTGGATAAAAGAGGGCGTTTTAAAAGGTAAGATGGCATCTTCATAAATGGATAAACCAGTGTTTTGAATTACTAAATCTTCATCAATTCCAATGACATTACCATAGCCTTGGCAAGTTGGACAGGCGCCATAAGGATTATTAAAACTAAAAAAATGAGTATTTGGTTCTAAAAATGAAATTCCATCTAGATCAAATTTATTACTAAATTCTCTTGTTTTTTCTTCAGATAAATTTTCGATAAAACAAACACCTTTTCCTTCAAAAAACGCCGTTTGAATGGCGTCACCTAATCGATTGTAAAAATCTTCTGTATCTTTTGTAATTATTCGATCTATGACTAAGAATATAGAATTTTCTTGGTTTTTTTCTATCGGGAATTCATTAATTCTATAAATTTTATTTTTGTATTTTAAACGCGCATATCCTTGTTGCTCTAAGACTTGTAATACGGTTTCGATATTTCGGTCTTCTCCAATGAAAACGGGCGCAAGTAATAATAGCTTTGTTTTTTCCTCAAAGGTTTTTACATATTTTAAAACATCAGAAACGGTATCTTTTTTCACTTCTTTTCCAGAGATGGGGGAGAAGGTTTTTCCAATTCTGGCAAATAGTAATTTTATATAATCATAAATTTCAGTAGAAGTGCCAACAGTAGAACGCGGATTCGTGGAGTTTACTTTCTGTTCAATCGCGATCGCTGGGGCTATTCCTTTTATATAATCTACTTTTGGTTTGTGTAATTTACCTAAAAACTGCCGCGCATACGAAGACAAACTTTCTACATAACGCCTTTGGCCTTCGGCATACAGGGTGTCAAAGGCTAAAGAAGATTTTCCAGAGCCAGAAAGTCCTGTAATTACGACGAGTTTATTTCTTGGAATTACAACATCAATATTCTTTAAATTATGGAGTTTTGCCCCTTTTATAATGATGTTTTCTTTTGGATTTACTTGGGCAATATCTTGAATCATAAGCTGTCTAAAACAAGCATTAAAAATACCACTTTTTTACCCTCTTTAAGAATAAATTAGTTAATTTTTAAGAAAAGTTTGTAGATTTAAATATAAATATTGATATTTACATCATACTAATCAGAAAATTACGTGCTTATACTTTAAAATTACTTTAAAATTGTTCAAAATTTAACCAAAGGCTTCTAAGTGCCTTTTAAAGTAATGTATAATGCATAAAAAACACATACCAGATAGTACTTTAGTCAGTGATTATATTCAGGGAAATGAGGCTTGTTTGACGGTTTTAATTAAAAGGCATCAACAACGACTATTTAGTTTTATCTATAGCAAAGTGCACGATAGAGATATTACTGAAGATGTTTTTCAAGATACTTTTATCAAAGTGATAAAAACCTTAAAAAAGGGAAATTATAACGAAGAAGGTAAGTTTTTACCCTGGATAATGCGCATTTCTCACAATTTGGTGATAGACCACTTTCGAAAAACCAATAGAATGCCCTCATTTCGAAAAACCGATAAATTTGACATTTTTTCTTTGATAAGTGATGGAAATTTGAGTGAAGAAAGTAGAATGATAAAAGAACAGATTCATTCGGATGTAAAAGATCTCTTACAAGAGTTGCCTGTGGAACAAAAAGAGGTGATAATCATGCGAATTTATAAGGACATGAGCTTTAAAGAAATTAGTGAAAACACGGGTGTTAGTATCAATACAGCTTTAGGTAGAATGCGGTACGGATTAATAAATTTAAGAAAAGTAATAGAAAAACATAAAATAATTTTGGTTGAATAAAATAAAGTATTAATAATTGCGTTATAAGCTTATAACTAAGTAATTAAATATATTTTATGATGCAACTTTACTCAAAAAAAACATCTGTTTATCAGATGGAACCCAAACACGAAACAGTTCAGTTTTTGATTAATTTTTCCAAGTCTTATCAAGTGGTGAAAATTAAGTCAAAAGATTTCATTGAATTGAATTTGAATTAAGAGTGGAAAGAACTCCAACAATTGTTGGGGTTTTTTTATGATTTTATTTTCTTTGAATATTGTTCTAGAACCGATTTTCTTCCAATGGCTTTTGTAATAATATCTTGTTCTAGTTTCCATCCACGTGCTGGAGAATATTCTCTTCCGTACCAAATAATTTGTAAGTGTAAATCGTTCCAGATTTCTTTTGGGAATAAACGCTTTGCATCCTTTTCTGTTTGTTTTACATTTTTGCCATTTGTTAAATTCCAACGATATAGTAATCGGTGAATATGCGTATCTACAGGGAAAGCTGGGACGCCAAAAGCCTGGCTCATAACCACGCTGGCTGTTTTATGCCCCACGGCTGGAAACGACTCTAGAGCCTCAAAGCTTTTCGGAACTTCTCCGTTGTATTTTTCAACCAACATTTTAGACAACCCATAGATGCCTTTACTTTTCATGGGAGATAGCCCACAAGGCCGAATAATTTCTTTAATTTCATCTACAGAGAGTTTTACCATCTCGAAAGGAGTATCTGCTTGGGCAAATAAAAGGGGGGTAATTTTGTTTACGCGCACATCGGTGCATTGCGCCGATAATAAAACCGCAATTAAAAGAGTATAAGGATCTTTGTGCGCTAAGGGAATTGGAATTTCTGGATAGATAGTTTTAAGCGTGTTAATTACAAATTCCACCTTTTCTTGTTTGTTCATATCTTGGGGTTATAAAGTGGTAAAGTTAAAAAGTAGAAAGTGAATTTCACTTAAATTTAAGATTACTTTTTAATTTTACCGAGATAAACGATGTATTTTTAACTTTTTAAAACCAAACAAAATGACAACATTAAAAGTAGGCGATATGGCGCCCAATTTTGAAGCAAAGGATCAACAAGGAAAAATTGTAAAATTAGCAGATTATGCAGGTAAAAAACTAGTTTTATTCTTTTATCCAAAAGCGAGTACGCCGGGTTGTACAGCTGAAGCATGTAATTTGAGCGATCATTATCAATCATTTTTGGCCAAAGGCTATGATGTTTTGGGGGTCAGCGCTGATTCTGCAAAAAGGCAACAAAATTTTATGGATAAATACAAATTGCCATTTCCTCTTTTGGCAGATGAAGACAAAGCGGTAATTGAAGCTTTTGGTGTTTGGGGGCCAAAGAAATTTATGGGAAAAGAATATGATGGTATTCATCGAACTACTTTTGTGATTGATGAAAAAGGAAGCATTGAAGATATTTTTTTAAAGGTAAAAACCAAAGAGCACTCCAATCAAATATTAGGATAAATTGAAAGGGATTCATCACTTTTGGTATTTTTATAAAGCGGGTTGATAAAAGTTAACTCGTTTTTTGTTTAAAATTTCATTCCAACTTTAAAGTTTAAGACCCGTCCTGACATAAAATTTGGAATTCCAAATTGTTGCTTAGAATACACATCTCTAACCCAAGTATTGGTAATAGAATTTTGAATATCAAACATATTAAACAATTCTAAACCCCATGTTAATTCTTTAAATTTAGACAACCACCCCGAAGTAAATTGTTTGTTTTCGCCAACAAAAACATACGTTATCCCTAAATCGGCTCTCTTATAATCTCTTAATCGATTTTGGTAATTGTACACATCGGCATAGGCCGGGGAGCCACCAGGAACCCCCGTGTTATAAACTAAATTTAAATAGGCTTTTAAATCGGGTAAATTAGGCACGTAATCTTGAAAAAGGATTCCAAATTTTAAACGTTGATCGGTTGGTCTTGCAATAGAACCACGATGATCAATATTTTCTTCTGTTTTTAAATAACCAATGCTTATCCAACTTTCGTTTCCTGGAACAAATTCACCATTTAATCGTAGATCAATTCCTGTTGCAAAGCCCGTTGCGTTGTTTTCTGCTTGATATCGGATGCGAACATTATCTATGGCATATGGATTTACATCAGATAAATCTTTATAATAAATTTCGGTGGTTAATTTAAATGGCCGATTCCACATTTCAAAACTATAATCGTTTCCCAAGACTAGATGAATTGATTTTTGCGCTTTTAAATTCGTGTTTATTTTACCATTATTATCCTTTAATTCTCTGTAGGTGGGAGGTTGAGAATAAAATCCGCCAGAAATTCTAAACAACATATCTTTTTCCCAGTCTGGTTTGATGGCAAATTGTGCACGTGGAGAAAAAATAAACTGATTGGTTTTCTTTCCTTCCGAAGATACCCACCAGCTTTGACTTCTAATTCCTAAATTATACCAAACTTGATGATTATTCCAAAAAGTTTTCCTGCTAAATTGGGCAAAACCAGAAAATCTATTAATTATAACGTTATTCTCTCTTCTAATATTTTGAAAAGGTTCTATGGGGGCAGTAAATGGTTCATAGGGTTGATTATTTGCACTATAATTAGGTGGGCGAATAGAAAAGCCTAAAGAATCGATAATTTCCCATTCTCGAATGCGTTCACGAATATCTTCTGTTTGATATTTAACTCCAAAATCCCACTGATTCGCCCCTTTCTTTAAACTTCCTTTTAGTTGTGCGTTAGAAATTAAGCCATCCAAATCATTTCGGGCATGATTTAATTGAGATCCAATTCCTTCAGAAAAGGATACTTCGCCAAAGCTTTCCGATCCAATATTGGCATCTACTTCTCCTAAATTATATGCTGCGGCAATATCAAAATATTCTTCTTCTTGTGTGTTATAGCTAGAAAGGGTTCCTGTGATTTTAAGATCTTCATTTATCTGATAATCAACAGACAATGCGCCGAATATTGTTTGATATGCATCTTTTTCTTGTCCGTCATAAAAAACATTCAATTCTATAGGGTTTACAACAGTTCCAAATCTTGTTCTTCTAGAAATTGGGGTGTAATTATAATTATTTAAAGAAAAATTACCTAAAAAACTAAAGGTGATTTTGTTAGAAAAATCGTACGAAACATAGGATTGGATATCTGTGAAATTGGGGTTAAAATTGGTCTCTATCTGTTTTGAATTAACAAATAGGCTGTTATCTCTATATCTAATACCAGCAATTACACTTAGTTTTTTGTCTAATAATTGTCCTTCTATGGTAGCACTTCCTCCCAATAAACTTGCATCGATGGTTGTAGAAAATTCTGTTGGTTTTCTGTAGGTAATATCTAAAACAGATGATAGTTTGTCACCATATTTTGCTTGAAATCCACCCGCCGAAAAATTAATGTTTTGGACTAAATTGGAATTGATAAAGCTTAAGCCTTCTTGTTGGCCAGAGCGTATTAAAAAGGGTCTGTAAACTTCTATGCCATTGACATAAACCAAGTTTTCATCAAAATTACCGCCACGAACATTGTATTGGGTACTTAATTCATTATTGTTATTTACACCCGCAAAGGTCATCAGTAAATTTTCTACTCCTGCATTTGCTCCTGGAATTCTTTTTACGTCTTTAATATTGAGGGTAGTAATTCCTTCGGCAGCTTTTTTATTGTTTTTAATAACCACCTCGCCTAATTTTTCTGTTTTTAGAGTTAAAATTGGCGAAAATCGATAAGAGTCTATGTTATTTATAGTAATTTTTTTAGTTATAGATCGATAGGAAATATGACTGAAAATAATTTCTATATCTTCGTCTAAGGGGATCCTTAATTGGTAATTTCCATTTTCGTCTGTACTCGTTCCTGTGTTTTTAAATCTTACAGAAACAGCAGAAATAGGTTGATTTTGATTGTTTTTTATAACCCCTTTTAAGATGGCTGTTTTTTGCGCCAAAAGAGCTGAAGGTAAAAAAAAGAAGAGAAGAAGTAGTTTTTTCACGTAAAAGTGTTGCGAAGATTAAATAATTATTTTCTATTAAACGTTCTAGATAATGAATTCGTATTTCCAACGTTGTCTAAAACTTCAAGACTAAAAACATGTTTGCTACCTACTAATTCTTTATCAGATAAATCATAGGTTAATTGTTGATTTTTTATATCGTATTCCATTAAAACCCATTCGTTATCTATGGTTGCTCTAAACGTTTTAATGCCAGATTGATTATCTGAGATTTTTACTTTTATGGTTTTGTAGTTACTAATCCATTGGTTGTCTTTAAAATCGAAATTATAAATTTCAGGTTTTTTATCATCCGTTAATAACGTGTAATTGCCTAAGGTTTTTGTTGTGGTATAAAAAACACTGTCTTTTTTTCTTGTATGTTGATATCTTGGGTATTTTTCATTGTTTATATTGGCAATATACAACTGTTTTTTTTCTTCTGAAGTATAGCTAGAAACATTAAAAGTTAGCGTGAAGTTTTTATTTAATGGAAGAATAGGTTTGTGAATTTTCACTACATTATTTACTATTGTAAAGTCTAAATAAAAATCTTCGTAGAAAGTGTTTTTTGGAAATGCAATGCGAACATTTTCTTTTGAAAACTTGTTAAATTTGCTTTTTACAATTTTATAATTCGTGGTGTCTTTTCTTTTAGAAAAAAGAGCATTACTTTCTTTACCTATAATAGGAATATTAATTGAACTTGTATTTCCCATAAAATCTTTGGCAATAATTTTTACGGTATAATTCAAGCCTTGCTTGATTGATATTTTTCCATTTTCGACTAAGCCTTTGTAAATACTCAAGTTGTTTCCATCTACCTTAAATGTTTTCTGAATTCGTTTTTGGTATTTTGAATAGTAGGGATAATCAATTAGTAAATTAATATATTTACTCTCCGCGAAGGAAAAAGTGGCGAGTTCGTGATAATAAACCTGTTTTCCATTGACCAACATTTCAAGGCTGTAGATTCCATTGTGATTATTAGAATCGTCCAATTGATCTGTAGTATTTATGCCAAAACCAATGGTTCCGCTGGCGTACACTTGGTCTGCTGTAAATTGATTATTTCCTATTTTTTTAATAGGAACAATCATTTGATTGTTGGCGTTATTAATTCGGGCATTGCTAGAAATAGGATAGGCCATCAAGGTATGTAAACTTGGTGATTTGCTGTCTTCTGGTGTTAGTCCAAAAAGCATTGGGTTTAAGATTTTTTCTGTTTTGGTATCTCGAACCTCAAAATGCAAATGTGGCGAAATAAATCCTCCAGTGCTTCCGGAAAAAGCAATTAATTGCCCTTTTTTTATCGGAATTTCGTTTGCTTTTGGAAAAATATTTCCTGTTTCATAATTTTCTTTTTCGTATTGAATTTTTTTAACATATTCTTCAATACCCTCTCCAAATTTGCTCAAATGTGCATAGACCGTTGTAAAACCGTTTGGATGGTTTATATAAATTACTTTTCCATAACCCCAAATAGAAACTTTGATTCTCGAAATATAGCCATCTGCTGCGGCAAGTATATTTAAACCTTCTTTTTGTTTCGTTTTTATGTCGATTCCCGCATGAAAATGATTGCTTCTTATCTCACCAAAAGTTCCCGCTAAAATAATAGGAATATCTAACGGTTTTTTAAAATAATTGGTTGGATATTTTTCTTGAGCAAAAGTCAAGCAATGAACAATCAGTAATAATAAAGGGGCAATTTTCTTCAATTCACAAATTTTTTGCTAAAATACTAAAAATCTACAGGGTATTCTAAATATTTTTTTAGTCTACTTACAAACAGATAGTTATCATGTTTCGATTAAAAAAACATAAAAATGTTGCTAAATTACAAACAGATTGTTAACTTTGTAATCAAAGTTTTATTCTATAATTTGCATGAGTAATACATTGGAAGCGATTGGTTTATTGGAGAATAAGTTGCAAAGCTTACTATCAAATTACGATTTCTTAAGGAAAGAAAACGAAATTTTAATAAAGCGTAACATGCAATTACAACAGCAAATTAAAGAAAAAGAGCAATTATTTTTGAAGCAAGAGGAAGAATATAAAATTCTTAAAATTGCGAAAACTATTGAAGGCAGTAGTGAACATACAAGAGATACGAAACTCAAAATAAATGCTTTAATAAGAGAAATTGATAAATGCATCATTCAGTTAAATGAATAAGTTCTTTATATTGTGGAGAAATTGAAAATTAATATTGTAATTGCTGGTAGAACCTATCCTTTAAGTGTGAATAACATAAAAGAGGAAGAGGGAATGCGAAAAGCGGCTTTAGCAATTAATCAATTAATTTCTAAGTACGAACAGAATTATGCTGTGAGTGATAAACAAGATGTTTTGGCAATGTGTGCATTGCAATTTGCATCAAAATTAGAAATTTCGTCTTTAGAAAAAGATACCACAAATTTGGAAGCATTAAAAAAAATAAATGAATTATCTACAATGATAAATAGTCATTTAGAATAAGACATTTTTTATAAAATAACATACTGCCTACGTTAGTAATTTGTTTGATAAACTCAACACTAATCTATTATGAAGGATAAGTCTTAGTTGTTAAATCGTGCCGTCTTTAGAGCGGATTTTTGATCAGCTAGTTAGTCCTAAACTTGTCATAATGGAGTTTATAAAAACCAACTAACGTAGGCTTTTTTTATATACTAAATTTAAATTATGGAACAGATATTACTTCCCTTAATGGGAGTTTTAATAGGATTGGCAATTGGATTTTTAATATCAAAATCGATTGAAAAGTCAAAAGGCAAAAAATTACTGCACAACACAAGAAAAGAGGCAAATGCCATCTTGAAGGAGGCCAAGATTGATGCCGAATCAATAAAAAAAGATAAAATTTTTCAAGCAAAAGAAAAGTTCATTGAATTAAAGTCGGAGCATGAAAAAGTAATTATCTCCAGAGAAAAGAAAATCGCTGATGTTGAAAAACGCATTCGAGACAGAGAGTCTCAAGTAGCCTCTGAAGTAGATAAGAATAAAAAGCTAAATAAATCTGTTGAAGAAAAAGAAGCAGACTATGTTTTTAAATTAGACTTTCTAGAAAAGAAAGAAGACGATTTAGATAAAATGCATAAAAGACACGTGGATATGTTGGAGCAAATCTCCGGTTTATCTGCAGATGAAGCAAAAAAAGAGTTGGTTACATCTTTAAAGGACGAAGCGAAAAGCGATGCCATGGCTTTTATACAAGGCACTATTGAAGAATCAAAATTAACCGCAGAGCAGGAAGCGCGAAAAGTTGTTCTGGGTGCAATTCAAAGAGTCGGCGTAGAGCAGGCTGTAGAAAATTGCGTTTCTGTTTTTAACTTAGAATCTGATGATGTAAAAGGAAGAATCATTGGTAGAGAGGGACGAAATATTAGAGCTTTAGAAGCAGCCACTGGTGTTGAGATTATTGTTGATGACACACCCGATGCAATTATTCTTTCGTGTTTTGATCCTATTCGAAGAGAAATTGCTCGTTTGTCTCTGCACAAATTAGTTACGGATGGAAGAATTCATCCAGCAAGAATTGAAGAAGTGGTTCAAAAAACCGAAAAACAAATCACACAAGAAATTATTGAAGTGGGTAAAAGAACGGTGATTGATCTAGGAATTCATGGTTTACATCCAGAATTGATTAAAACCGTTGGGAGAATGAAATATCGTTCTTCATATGGCCAAAATTTATTACAACACTCAAGAGAGGTCGCAAACCTTTGTGGTATTATGGCCGCAGAGATGGGCTTAAATGCAAAAGTGGCAAAACGGGCAGGTCTGTTGCACGATATTGGTAAAGTTCCAGATACAGAAAGTGAATTACCACATGCGTTGTTAGGAATGCAATGGGCAGAGAAATATGGAGAGAAACCCGATGTGTGTAACGCTATTGGAGCGCATCATGATGAAATCGAAATGAAAAGTTTAATTTCTCCTATCGTTCAAGTTTGTGATGCGATCTCAGGTGCCAGACCTGGTGCCAGAAGACAAGTTTTAGACTCTTATATTCAACGTTTAAAAGACCTAGAAGAAATTGCTTTTGGTTTTACGGGGGTTCAAAAAGCCTATGCAATTCAGGCCGGAAGAGAATTACGTGTGATGGTGGAAAGTACTAAGGTCTCTGATTCTAAAGCCTCTGAACTATCTTTCAATATTTCTCAGAAAATCCAAAATGATATGACCTATCCTGGACAGGTGAAAGTGACTGTCATTAGGGAAACTAGGGCAGTGAATGTGGCAAAATAATAGTTGCTTGCTGTTTTTAAAATAATATATTTAAGTTAAAAAAATCCTATTTTTTAAATAAAATAGGATTTTTTATTTTCTTGGATGAAATGTGTCTAGAATCTCTTTTAAGTAGCTTTTATCTAGATGCACATACACTTCTGTTGTAGTGATACTTTTATGCCCTAACATTTGTTGTATTGCTATTAAATCGGCTCCGTTTTTAAGTAAATGAGTTGCGAAGGAATGCCGCAAGGTGTGTGGACTTATTTTTTTGTTTAGGTTTGTTTTGAAGGCTAACTCTTTTAAAATCATAAAAATCATCTGTCTGCTTAAACCGTTTCCTCGACGATTTAAAAATAACGTATCTTCAAATTCTTTTTTTGGTATAAGGTGGCTTCTAATATCTTTAATATAAACCAAAATAAATTTTTGAGCAGAATCATGAATAGGAATAAATCGTTGTTTGTTTCCTTTTCCGATCACTCTAATAAATCCTTCTTCAAAGAATAAATCAGAAAATTTTAAGTTAATTAGTTCAGAAACACGCAAACCACAACTATACATCGTTTCTAAAATAGTTCTATTTCGCTCTCCTTGTGGATGACTCAAATCGATGGCCGAAATTAATAGGTTAATTTCTTCTTCAGACAAGGTGTCAGGAAGTTTTAAACCTATTTTTGGGGTTTCTATTAGGCCCGTAGGATTTGTTTCTCTGTAGTCTTCAAAAACCAAATAATCAAAAAAACTTCGCAGTCCAGAAATAATTCTAGCTTGACTTCTAGGATCTATCTCCTTTGCAATTTCGTAAATAAATCGTTGAATGATTTCAGGATCAATTAAGATAGGAGAAACCACTATTTTTTTTTCTTCTAGAAAATGAGTTAATTTTTTTAAATCACTGGCATAGCTATCTATAGTGTTTTTTGACAGTCCTCTTTCAATCTGTAAAAAAAGCTGATAATCTTGAAGTGCGTTTTCCCATTTCATAGCCCTAAAGATATTCAATCTAAATGTATTTTAGCTAGACTAAATGACATTAAAAGAGGTCTTCCTTGAGTAGCTTTTACTTTAATTGTATTTTCGCGGTTGAAATGAACCCTAAATTTAAAATCATGAAAAAATTATTGTTAAGTATTGCTTTTGTAGCCATTACGTTTCATGCAAATGCTCAATTTACACCAAATATAGTTCTTACTGGGGGCTTACCTATGGGTAACCTAAAAGATGCTGCGTCTTTTGCGCTTTCTGCAGATCTTTATTTTATGAATCCAGTAAGCGAGTATTTTGATTTGGGAATCACAACGGGATATTCCATTTATGTGGGTAAGGATTTTGATGAAGGCTTGATTCAAGTTGATGCCGAAAACTTTTCCTATTTACCTCTAGCGGGTGCCTTTAGAGTGGTGTTGCTGCAAGATTTTTTAATTGGAGCAGATGTGGGGTATGCCTTTGGTTTGTCTGAGGTAACCGATGGCGGATTTTATTATAAACCTACACTGGGCTTTAACCTAGGAGAATCGAGTCAATTAGTTATTTCTTATCAATCAATTGCTGAAGATGGGTTTACACCCAATTATATAGGTGTAGGCTTCGCATTCACCCTATAAAATTAAGAAAATAGATTTAACTGATACAGTTAATAGGTAAAACACATGTTTTTGAACGCTTTTTATTTAGTTTTTAAATTAAAGGAGTATATTGACAGCCTAATTTAAAAATTATAATGGTATGAAAAAGGTATTGTTTATTGTTGTGTTCGTTTTGTTAGGTATAGGAAATGTGAGAGCGCAGGAAACAACCTATGGTGTAACTGCTGGTTTTCACAATTTGAGGATTAGCGTCTCTGGAGGAGGGGTCTCATTATCTGAGCATGCTTCAGGTTATTTTGTAGGATTTTTTGCAGATTTTAATGTTTCTGAAAAACTTAATATTCAGCCTGAGGTTCATTTTTCTTCCGTATTTAAAAATGGGGAGAGTACTAATGATATCATTATTCCTGTTATGGCTAAATATTATGTGTCTGAGAAGTTTAATGTTCAAGCAGGGCCACAATTTGATATATTGGTTTCTGAATCTGACGAGTTCAATCAGTTTGGATTAGGTGTAGGTTTAGGAGCAGGATATGATTTTTCAGAAAAGATATTTACCTCGGTAAGATATGCTATTGGTTTGAGTAATAGAATTGAGGATGCTCCATCAGGAATATCTTCTAAATTAAATACGTTCCAAATAGGTCTTGGATACAGATTTTAAAAGTATTTAAAAGGAGTAAAAAAAAACGGAAGCAAAATAGCTTCCGTTTTTGTTTTATAAAAAGTTGTATTTTCGCTAGATGAAAATAGCCATTATTAACGGACCCAATCTAAATCTTTTGGGAAAAAGAGAGCCAGAAATCTATGGGTCTCATTCTTTTGAAGATTTTTTTAAAACATTGCAATTAAAGTTTAAGACGGTTGAATTGCATTATTTTCAATCTAATATTGAAGGAGAGATTATTGACAAACTTCACGAATTAGGTTTTGATTTTGATGGGATTATCTTAAATGCCGCAGCTTATACGCATACATCTATTGGTATCGGTGATGCCGTGAAGGGAATTGAAACCCCCGTTGTGGAAGTTCATATTTCCAATGTTCATGCCCGCGAAGATTTTAGACATAAAAGTTATATCGCAGCCCATGCAAAAGGGGTTATTTTTGGCTTCGGATTAAAAAGTTATGACTTGGCCATTGAGAGTTTTCTATAGTATTATTGGTGGTTTTAGCGTGCATTGAGCGCCCATTAGAGGTCTAAAATCATTTTAATATTAGCCCTTTCATAATACACCTCTTTTTCTAATGCTACTTCTTTAAACCCTACTTTTTTATATAAATTAATGGCGGGAACTAGTTTTCTATTGGAATAAAGCATCAGTTTATCCCATCCTTTTTGCTTTGAAAAATCAATGCATTTCTCCATTAATAACAGACCAATTTTTAAACCTTGGTATTTTGGAGAAACGGCCATTTTACTCAATTCATAACCTTCTTTTTCGTTGATTAATGCCACGGTTCCAATAATTTCATTATTTAATTTTGCAAAGAAAATATAGCCCTTATTTTCTACAATATATGAACCAGGATTTTCTAAAACTTCTTTATCATGAGGCTCTACATAAAAATAATTTTCAAGCCATTCAACATTTAAATCGCGAAAATCTTTTGCGTATTTCTCGCTATAGCCGATAATTTCAATTTTGGATGCATTCATAATACATCAAATTTTAGCATCAATCAATGCGATCATTTTTTGTTCTAGTGCAATCGTTTTCTCATGAATAATCATTGCTTTAGAGGCAATCTCATTTGCGAATTTTTTATCTTTAATGTCTTTAGCATTAATTCTTACATTAAAATAAGCGCCAAGAACTGCCGTTCTAGCACATAAAGCACCAACACCAGCATCAGACAAAGAATTTTGTAAACCATCTTTTGCCATGGCAAACATAACTTCCATAGAATTAAAGGCCGTTTCCATCACTTGAAAGGGGATTTCAGTGGCATATTTTGTAGCCTTTTCAATAGCCTCTGTTCTTATTCTTGTTTCTTCTAGAGTTGATTTTGGCAATCTAAATCCGTCAATAATTTTATTAAAAGCGCGCGTGTCTTCATCAACCAAAAACAATAAATCATTTTTATATTTCTGTCCTTTTTCTGCCCATTGAGAAAAGAATTCCCATTTCTCATCCCAACCGGGCTTATGGGCCGATAAATTAGCCACCATAGTGCCCAAAGAAACACCTAAAACGCCTACATAAGCAGCAATAGATCCTCCACCTGGGGCCATAGATTCTGAGGCGGTTTCTTCGGCAAAATCTTTTACGCTAAGATCAATGAGTTTTTTATCTCCATTGCTATTCATCACGTATTCTATAATTCTTTCCTGGGGGTTAAAAGGTTTTAAGTCGTCTAAACCTAAAGACTTAATAGCGATTTTTATTTTTTCAGCTTCACTAATTCCCAAGGATCGTTCTTGTTTTATTAAATAATAATTTGCTGCCTCTAACATGGCTTTTAAGGGCACCAAACCAACGAGTTCAGATCCTGTAACCCTCAATCCTCGTTCTGTAGCAGCTACTACAGAAGCATCAAAGGCTTCGTGCATGGAAGTAATACTGATGTTTGTTAAGTTGTATGAAATTTGCGCAATTCCGTATTCTTCAATAAACCAACCAATTCCTTTTACTGCTTTTAATTTTCCTGGCACTCGAACGGGTTCACCATTTTTATCTAGTACTTTTTTTCCTGTAATTTGATTTCCATCTCTTAATACACGTCCGGCTTCTCGAATATCAAAAGCAATAGCATTGGCTCTTCTGGCAGAGGTTGTATTTAAATTAACGTTGTAGGCAATTAAAAAGTCGCGCGCAGAAATCGCGGTAACCCCAGACTTAACGGTTTGACTGTTATATTCTGATGGTCCAAAATCGGGTTTCCAATTTGGTTTTGAGAGCTTTTCTTTAAGTCCTTCATATTCACCAGATCGAACCGTAGATAAATTTTTTCTTTCAGGAGATATTGCTGCATTTTCATAAAAATAACCAGAAATTCCCAATTCGGTTCCGATACGTTCACCCAGTTGATGAGCATAGTTGGCTGTTTCTTCCATAGAAATATTGGCAATAGGTACCAGCGGGCATACATCGGTGGCTCCAAAACGCGGATGTTCTCCGGTTTGTTTGCTCATATCAATTAATTCAGCCGCTTTTTTTATTAATCTAAAGGCGGCCTCAATCACGTTTTTGGGTTCACCCACAAAAGTAATAACAGTTCTATTGGTGGCCTTACCGGGATCGATATCTAACAGTTTAACACCTTCTACGGTTTTTACGATATTGGCTATTTCCTGTATTTTTTGTAAATCTTTTCCTTCACTAATATTAGGAACACATTCTATAAGTTGTTTGTTCATTTTTATGAATTTTAATCGATTATCAAATGTAAAAAGAATAGTGAATAAACCCCCATCTAAATGTTAAATATTCATATATTGGACTATATTTATTTAAATCATTCAATTACAAGATGCATCGTGAAAAATGGCTTTTTGAAATTTCCCCCAAAAACAATTTATTTTCCTTAAATCTTAAAGAGGTTTGGAAATATAGAGACTTGTTACTCCTTTTTGTAAAACGCGATGTAGTTACTGTTTATAAGCAAACAATTTTAGGACCACTTTGGTATTTGATTCAACCATTGTTTACATCGGTTATATTCACCTTGATTTTTAATAATATGGCAAATATTTCAACAGGAAGCGTGCCTCCGTTTTTATTTAATTTATCAGGCATTACTCTTTGGAATTATTTTAAATCTTGTTTATCGGGAACCTCAAATACGTTTACTGCAAATGCAGGTATTTTTGGAAAAGTATATTTCCCTCGTGTAATTATGCCTATTTCAGTAGTGATTTCTAATCTCGTTCGTTTTGGAATACAATTACTAATATTTATAGCATTTTATCTATATTATTACTTCAATGGCGCTGATATTAGTTTAAATAGATATACAATCTTACTTCCTATACTAATTCTAATTATGGGAGGATTAGGTTTGGGACTAGGTATGATTATTTCATCAATGGTTACTAAATATAGAGACTTAAAGGTACTCGTGGAATTTGGAATTCAATTATTAATGTATATATCTGCAGTAATGTATCCAGTAGCCTATTTTGCCGAAAAACTACCAGAATATGTGTGGATTGTTAAATACAATCCTTTGGCAGTGGTTATTGAAATGGTAAGATATATTCTATTAAATACAGGTACATTTAGTAGTACTATGTTATTTTATACATTAGGAATAACTTTTATAACCTTATTTTTAGGAATCGTAGTTTTTAACAAAGTAGAAAAAAGTTTTATAGATACGGTATAATGAGCGAAGTAATTTTAAAAATAGAAAATTTAAGCAAGCAATATCGTCTTGGAACAATAGGTACTGGCACTATTAGAGACGATTTAAAGCGTTGGTGGTATAAATTAAGAGGGAAAGAAGATCCTTTTTTAAAGATAGGAGAGACAAATAACAGGGCTTTAAAAGGAACATCAGAGTATGTTTGGGCTTTAAAGGATATTAATTTTGAAGTGAAAAAAGGAGCGGTTTTAGGGATTATTGGTAAAAATGGTGCAGGAAAATCGACCTTATTAAAAATTTTATCTAAAATCACTTCTCCAACAACTGGAAGTGTAAAGTTTAATGGAAGAATCGCTTCTTTATTAGAGGTAGGTACAGGTTTTCACCCAGAAATGACAGGGAAGGAAAATGTGTTTTTAAATGGTGCTATTTTAGGAATGACCAAAGCTGAAATTTCAGAAAAGTATGATGAAATTGTTGCGTTTTCTGGTTGTGAGCGTTATATAGATACACCCGTTAAGCGCTATTCTAGTGGTATGACAGTTCGTTTAGCTTTTGCAGTAGCAGCATTTTTAGAGCCAGATATTTTAATTATAGATGAAGTATTGGCGGTAGGCGATGCAGAGTTTCAAAAGAAAGCCATAGGTAAAATGCAGGATATATCTAAAGGTGAGGGTCGCACGGTGTTATTCGTGAGTCACGATATGGCGGCGATACAAAATTTGTGTACACAAGTAATGGTTTTAGAAAATGGTAAAGGGACATATCAAGGATCTGTTATAGAAGGGATTGACTTTTATTTAAAAGGGAATTATAGTAAAGATCATAATAACTTACTTAAAATAAAAAATCGTTTTGGAGACAAAACATCTTTATTTAAAAGTATCTCTTTTTCTTGTGAATATAATGGCAAAGTATATTTGAATACAAATAAAATTTATTCTGGTAGCAATGTGTTTATAGATATTGTATTAAAAAATAGAATAAAAACAAAAAGAGAAATTTATATTGCTATGGACTTTTTGGATTCTAGAAATATACCCGTAATGAATATTAGCAATCAATTTACAAAAAAAAACCTTTATTCTGAAGGTGAGTTCTCTAAAATAAGATTTGAAATTCCAAATTTTAATTTTAGGGCGATGAATTATTTTGTTACACTTTGGGGAGAGGGTGTGGGAACATCTTGCTTTGATCATCTTGAAAATGATGTAAAAATAGAGGTGATAGAAACTGATTTTTTTGGAACTGGTTCTTTGCCAAGGGCTAAGCAACACGGCTATTTCCTATTGCATAATGACTGTAAAAATATCTAGTAATTATTAAAAGATAAAAAGCAATAACTTAAGAATTCTATAAAAACCATTTTATGAAGCCTTTGATTTCTGTTATTTTACCCGTTTATAATGTAGAAAAATATATTACAGAATGTATAGAGTCTATATTAAGTCAAACTCTTCAAGATTTTGAAATTTTGGTAATTGATGATTGTTCTGAAGATAATACTATAGAAATTATTAGGTCTTTTAATGATGAAAGAATTTTTATTATTGAGAAAAAAGTAAATAAAGGTTTAGTCGATAGCTTAAATATTGGTTTCAAAAAAGCTATAGGAAAGTACATCGCCAGAGTTGATGGAGATGATATTAATACTTTAGATAGATTTGAAGAGCAATTTAATTTTTTGAATAATAATAAAAATATTGATGCCTGCGGCTGTTGGTTACAAGCTTTTGGGGATAATGATTTTATAATAAAGCACCAAAAAACACATAATAAAATTCAATCATTAATGTTATTGAGTAATTCCATGAGTTTAGGTGCAACTATGCTGCGAAGATCCTCATACAAAAGTTTTAATTTTAATGCTAAAATGTTACATGTAGAAGATTATGATTACTGGGCGAGAACAATTTTTGCCTGTAAAGTACATAATTTACAAAAAATACTTTACTATTATAGAGTGCATGATAAACAGGTTTCCTTTACTTTTAATAAAATTCAAAAAAAAAATGATATCCTCATTAAATTAAATTTATTTAAAAAAATAAACTATGATCAAAGAAAGTTTTCAGACGAATTATTAATCAAAATCATGTTTAGTTCAGAATATTTCACGCTAACAGAGCTAAAGATTTTTATTTTGTGGACCAAGATTCTATTAAGAAATAACCAATGCTATGACGCCAACTATTTAAAAGAAGCGATTCATGAAATAACAAGAAAAATAGTGAATGCTATTTACTTTGTTGGTAAGAGAAAAAACATCAATAACTTATGGAGATTGAAAGGCTTGTTTGTTTTACCTAAAAAAGAGTTCATATTTATAATTAGAAAAAAAACAAGGATATTATTTATAAGATGGAGCTAAGGAATATAAATATATTAATAATTTTACATTATGGGTCCTTAGGTGGTGCGCAAAGACAAGCTTTAGGCTTAGCTAAATATTTAGTAGAAGAAAGAAATTGCAACGTAGATTTGTTTTTAATGCTTTCAGATTTTCAAACGAAAGAGTTTAAAGAGTTTACTTTAGAAGCAAAAATACGAAGGACCTATCATTTTGGAAATCCATATTTATTTTTACCTTATGAGATTTCATACAGAAACCTTAGACGAATTAAATGGAATGTATCCTATTTATTAAAAGTTAGAAAAGGATTAATGCCTAATAACTATAGCATCTCAATTCCATATTTAAATCAAACTTCTAAGTTGTCTTATTTTATTTATAAAATGATTCCTTCCATTAAAACTACCTTTTGGCATCAATTAGGATTAGATAATTTAAAAAAGGATATAATTGAAAGGTATATAGCGGATAATATTCCATTTGTAGTAGGTAATGCCCCTAATTGTTTTGATATTTTTAGAAATGAATACTCCTTACCAGAGAAAAAATTAAATTTATTACCTCAAAATTTAACCTTAAAAAAAGTGGTAAAAGATAAAGTAGAATTAAGGAAATTGTTAAATATACCTAATGATGCAATCACTATTGGAATGATAGCGCATTTTAGAGATGATAAATATTTTGATTTTTTGTTTGATGCTTTTATTCGTTTATTAAATAAAACGGAAGTAAAGATTCATTTGGTCATCTTAGGGAATAAAGAGAATGAAAGTACATGCTTAAATATTTATAAAAATTTAAAGAAAAGGGTCAAAGAAAATAAATTAGAAGATTCAATAAGTGTTTTATCAAATATAGAGGTTGTTAGTATTTTAAATATATTAGATATTGCTGTTTTAGTTTCTCAAATTGAAGGTATGCCAAATTCAGTTATGGAATATATGGCTTACGGCATTCCTTGTGTTGTTTCAAATCATCCAGGATGTAAACAATTATTGGGGGATAGCGAATACTTAATAGAAAATAAATTAGATATCTTAGAAGAGAAGTTAAAAAAACTTATTTCTAATAAGAAAGAAAGAGAAGTTGAAGGGAATCTTAATTTGGAAAGAATTAAAAAATTTAATCTGCCATCTTATGTGGAAAACTTAGAAAAGATTATATCAAAATATATTTAATGAATAAACCTTTTGTGTTTATATGCCGATGTTTAATGCAGAATGATGTTTTGAATAATCAAGCAAATTAAGAAACAAACATGCTAAATTAGTTGTATTGAACTTAGGGAGTATTATAGCTGATGATTCTAAGCATATAACTAAAAAAATCATTAATAATCTAGAATCAAAAATTATTTTATACAATAACAGACGATTTTTTGAGCCAAATTTCAGTGAAAAGACTTTTGAAATTCTAAATTTTTAGTCAATTTCTTTTATGAAAATAGAACTCAAATTTTGGAAATGGGACTCGAAAAAAAAAGTATGTTTTAAAAAAACGCTCATCAGAAATTGTTCAATATAAGTGGAGTACCATCTATAACATAATAAATGAAAGATAAAATATCTGTAATAATTCCTGTTTACAATACAGCTCAATATATTGAGAAGTGTATTAATACCGTGCGTAATCAAACGTATTCTAATATAGAGCTTATAGTAGTTGATGATGGATCTAATCAAAAAACAAAGAACAAACTAAAAGAACTATCATCTAAAATTGATGTTTTAATTTATCAAGAAAATAGGGGTCAAAGTACTGCTAGAAATGTAGGAATAGAAAATGCTAAAGGAGATTTTATAATTTTTATAGATAGTGACGATTATGTTGAAAAAGACTTTTGTGAAAAACTAATAAAGAATTATGTAAGCACATTTTCTGTAGTAACATGTATTTCAAATATTATTATTAAAGAAGAAAGAACTATTTATTACACTCCTCTTGGAGGTAGTCTTAAAGATGCGATTAAGAATAATATTGCAATGAGTCAATCATTGTTTATAAAACAAGAATTAATTGCTATTGGGGGGTATGATGAATCGATGAGGAAAGGGTTCGAGGATTGGGAAATGTTGATTAGACTTTTAAATCATACGGGCAAACAAGTTTTTGTTGTTAAAGAACCTCTATACAATTATAGGAAAGGAATTGAATCCACAACAACTAGAGCTAATAAAGTTAAATACGATTTGTTAAAATATATTTATAAAAAAAATGAAGATATTTATAAGAAGCATTTTGTAGATTTTATTTCATTTTTACTCTCTAGAATAGAAAGAGAAGAGAACGAAAAAAACAAAATATATACGCATATAGAGTATAGAATAGGATTGTATATACTTAAACCCTTTAGGTTTGTAAAAAGATTTTTAAATGGCATATAAACCTCTAATAACCATTATTCTAACAACATTTAATAGAGCTCATTTAATAGGAGAAACTCTTGATTCTATTATTGCACAAACCTATGCAAACTGGGAATGTATTATTATTGATGATAATTCGATAGATAATACAAAAGAAGTTGTGCAAAATTATTTAAATCAAGAAAAGAGGTTTACCTTTTTTGTTAAAGGTGATAAATACAGTAATGGATTGTCGGCCTCAAGGAATATGGGAATGGATTTGATCATGTATACAGATTTAATCCAGTTTTTTGATGATGATGACATTATGCATCCCCAAAAGTTTGAAATTCAAGTTAAAGAATTTATAAAGTATCACGATTTAGATATTACTATTTTTCCTGGGATTAGCTTTAAAGACGGAGAAAAAATAATTATTAAGCCCATTAAAAAGGAGATAGAATCGAATATAATAAAAAATATAGGCGAAGATTTTATACTTGGAAAAACAAAATTTACAGCTCAAATCCCATTAATTAAATATGATTATATAAAAGATATAAGATTTAATGATAATCTTTTTTATGCAGAAGAATGGGAAGTTTTTAATAAATTGTTTTTTTTGAAAAACACAAAAGCCAGTTTTGTAAATAGTACACTATTTTTTCGTAGAAAACACGACTTATCTATAACAGCTAACTTATATGGTAAAAAAAATACAAATGAAGTTTCTAACAACCAGGCATTTATAAATGTTTATCAAGCAGTAAAAAAATCAAGGAAGTTTAATGGTAGAATTTTCTCTCGGTTTTTCAATTTTTCCATACATTCAAAAATTAATGATGACCTGTTAAAAGAAATTAAAAATGATTTAAAACAAGGGTTACTCTCTAATAAAATAAAAGATGTAGTGATTTTTATTTTACTTCATTTAGTGAAAATAAATAAAAAGCTTGTTATTAAAATAATTAATATAATTGCACGATAATAAAAGTTTTAGTTATTCCAAAAAAGAGCTCACCAAATACAAGAAAGGATTAGGAGTTTCTATAAATCTGTTTTTAGATATTACCAAAGATAGAAATGATAGTTATGTATACCTTTTTGATGATAATGTTCTTAGTAAAAAGATAGTAGAAGAATTTTATAAAAAGATTAAAGAAGTAGATAAGTTAGATATAAATGTTATTAGATATGTTACTAGTGAAATTAATGAAAAAGGAAAGGTAAACTAGAAGTATATAAATATTCTATCATTGAATTACGAAACGTTTTTTTTTAAAAATAAATTTATACAATCAAATTTAAATATTTTCCTTTCGCTTGATATTTAGGTACTTTCGCTGTTTTAGAGTTTTCTAATTTTAAAAAGGTATATTCGATTAATGAAGCCAAGGTATTCGTTCTGATATCCTCTCTTAGTATACGTGGAGATAAGATGAAAGGAATTAAAAAAAATATTGCTTGCTTCAATTACTATTATTATTTACTAAATATGAATAATGCTTATTTTAATTTAAGTCAAAAAAGATTATTACTAAAAATGTTAGAAAAAACATATATAAATGACGAAAAACATTTTATTTTTAGTGTTAACCTTTTACGTTTATATTACTGTGTTTAAGTTTAAATATTGTTTTTCTTTTTTTAAAAACATCATAATTTCATTAATTAAAAAAATATAATGCGAATAGGAGTAAATCCAGAAAAACTAAAAAAAGCGAAACATAATTATTTTCTGCATAGAGTAATAATTCCTGTTTATATCCCTAATTTAGAAGAAGAATATTATAAAGACTCCTTTGAGGTTTTTAAAAAGTGTATATATTCTTTATTTAAAACTATTAATAAAAACACTACAGTAATTTCTGTAATAGATAATAATTGTAGTTCTGAAATATCAAAATTTATTCAAGAATTATTAGAGGAATGTAAAATACAAAAACTAATTAAGTACAGTGAAAATAAAGGGAAAGTCTACCCCATTTTGTCTGAAATTAAAGCTTCTTATGAGCCATATTTAACTATTTCAGATGCAGATGTTTTTTTTATGAACAATTGGGAAAGAGAAGTTTTTGATATTTTTCATAATTTTCCAAAAGCGGCTGTTGTATCTCCTTTGCCTTGTCCTTTTCTCTACAAGTACTTAAATAGGCCTTTATTGGTAAATGAATTTTTTAATATTAAGCTTGATTTAAATGTTAAACCTGAAAATTTTCAATTATTTGAACAAGGAGTAAACCCTAAAAAAAAATTTTTTGAAGGGAAGAAGTGGAATTGGAAAGAGAAGCAGTACATCATTAAACATAAAAAGATAAAAGCCTGTGTTGGAGCAACTCATTTTGTAGCTACTATAAAAAGAGAGTATTTAGATTTTAATAAATTATTAGGAACCAAATTTGTTTTTAACAATGGAGACGAAAATGAGTATTTAGAGAAATTTATAGAAGAAAATGGGGGGTATAGGCTTTCAACAATGGACACTTTCGCATATCACATGGGTAATACAGTTGAAAATTGGATTGAAGATTATGATCATTCTAACACTCAAATAATGAGAACAAAAAACGTTGATAATAACTTAAGGAATAAAAACAAATTCTATTTTCTTACTTACAGAATAGTATTTAAGTTTTTGTCTGTTTTTTTTTATAAAAATTAATGAAAAAAATTCTGATTATATCCGAGTCTATAAGCATAGAAGATAGCAGTGGCTCTAAGGTAAATGTAGCCTTGATACAAAACCTTAATAAAATAGGGTATCAGCTAAAAGTGCTCCATTATACAAGAAAAAATATTGAATTGGGAAATGGTATTGAATGTTTTTCCATACCCGAAATTAAAGTTTCTGTTAATTATATTTTAAGTAGAGTCCAAAGAGTTTTGCAACGTATTACAAAATTAAATGTATCTAAGTTTTTAGAAAATATTTTTGGGCATTCATTTACTTTTTTTAACGATTCTAAGAGTATCTTAAAAGCAATTAATAAACATTATAATAATGAATATTTACTTATAACTTTAAGTAAAGGTGCAAGTTTTAGACCCCATCATGCCATGTTAAGTCTTCCAGAATTACATCATAAGTGGTTGGCTTATGTGCACGATCCATATCCATTTCATTACTATCCTAGACCTTATAATTGGGTGGAATCTGGTTATCAATTTAAAGAAGATTTTTTTAGAAAAGTATCAGAAAAAGCAAAATACAGCGGATTTCCTAGTTTATTGTTACAAGAATGGATGGGAGGTTATTATCCAAGTTTTCTGAAAACAGGGATGGTCATTCCTCATCAAAATTTGGAAAATGACCCTAATGGAACTATTGATTTTCCTGATTATTTTGATGTTGAAAAATTCAATATTCTTCATGCCGGTGCTTTAATGAAACAACGTTCACCCAAAGCCTTAATTAATGGGTATAGATTGTTTCTAGAAAATTTTCCAACCGCTAGAGAGGAGTCTAAATTACTATTATTAGGAAATGCTAGTTACTATCACGAATATTTGAATAATATCATTGATGAAAATATATATTGGAGCAAAGGGAATGTTGCTTATTCAGTGGTTGATGTTATTCAGAAAAACGCGAGTATTAATATAATATTAGAATCTAAATCAGAATTTAGTCCTTTTTTACCAGGAAAATTTGCTAATTGTGTGATGGCAAATAAACCTATTTTATTATTAGGTCCATATTATAGTGAAACAAAAAGATTGTTAGGTAAAGATTATCCATATATTTCTGAAGTTGATTCATTAGAAAAAATAGCTGGTTTATTAGAAAAGCTTTATAAGAATTGGAAACATAATAGGTTTATAGGATTAGATAGACCCGATTTACAAGAATATATAGGGGTGACCTATTTAAAAAAGGTTATGGAAGGAATTATATGATTACATTTTCAATAGTTATTACCACGTATAATAGATTAAGTGATTTAGAGATAACACTAAAATCATTAGAGCATTTATTTCAAAGAGATGATGTTGAGTTATTGGTCTTGGATGATGATTCAATAGACGGGACACAACAATTTTTAAAAAACAACTATCATTCTCATCGTTTGTTTTTTAATACTAAAAGAAAAGGATTAATTTATAACAGAAATGTTTTAAATAACCATGCAAAGGGAGATTATATAATATCGGTTGATGACGATGCTCATTTTTTAACTAAAAATATTTTAGAAGAAATTCAAAAATGTTTTAATGAGTATTCCGATTGTGCGGTTCAGAGCTTACGGATTTTTTGGGGTGCAAATCAACCAAAAACGTTTAGAACTAAAGATAAAATAAAATTAACAAAAGGATTTGTTGGTTGTGGGCACGTCTGGAGAAAAACAGCATGGAATACAATAACTAATTATCCAGCTTGGTTTGTTTTTTATGGCGAGGAAGAATTCGCCTCTTATCAGTTATTTAAAAGTAATTGGAAAATATATTATAACCCAAATGTCTTAGTGCATCATCGAGTAGATGTAAAATTAAGAAAAGAACAAAAGGATTATCAAATACGCCTAAGAAGATCTTTGCGTTCAGGCTGGTATTTGTATGTTTTATTTTATCCTTTAAATCAAATTCCAAAACGTTTTTTATATACGGTATACACACAAATAAAAAGGAAAACTTTTAAAGGAGATATCAAGGCTAGCATTGCAATTATTCAGGCTCTATTTGATGTGCTCTTGAATTTTCCAAGACTTATTAAAATAAGTAATAGATTAACGCAGGTAGAATTTAAAGCATATCAAAAATTGCCAGAAACAAAATTATATTGGAAACCAGAACAAGATTAATATCAATGTAATGGTACAAATACACGATGGTAGGTTTGCAATAGCGCATACTTTATTGATTAGTAGGTAGGCTTCCCCAAATTAGAACTGCTTAGTTTTCTAAAACTTCTATAAAGTTATTGTTTTTAATTCTTCTGGGGCTAACCCCAGAAGAATTAATTTTTGCATATTTTACTGATGGAATTTTTCCTATGCCCTCATGTGGTCTATGATGATTATAATCCTCCATCCATATTTGTGTTTGTTCTCTTACTTGGTTTATATCCTCAAAGATGTATTTATTGAGAACACCTCTTCTATAGGAACCATTAAATCGTTCCACAAAAGCGTTTTGAGTAGGTTTTTCAGGCTGTTTATATTTAAACTTAATATTGTGAATCCTACTCCAGTCGTTTGTGATATGAGCGATAAATTCAGGACCATTGTCTATTCGTATCTTTTTTAGTTTTCCCTTTTTTTTGATAAGATGATTAAGGACCCATACAATACGGTTACTAGTCAAAGAGAAGTCAATTTCTATGTGTAATGCCTCTCTGTTATAATGATCAATAATATTAAATGCTCTAAAGCGCCTTTTGTTTTCTAGCACATCAGTTAGAAAATTCATACTCCAGGTGTGTTTAAGTTCGCTCGGTATTTCTAAAGGTTCTTTTACTCTTGCAAGCAATCGTTTCTTTACTTTTCGCCCTAAAGGAAGTCCTAACTCCACATAAACTCTGTGCACACGCTTATGGTTCCAAGGTTTTCCTTCGTTACGTAGTCGATCATAAGACTTCCAGAAGCCTTCTTCTGAGTGCTCTTTAGATTTTTGTTGTAAAGCCGATTTTATTTCGTTATCATTCTTGGATAATGACTTGTAATAGTAAACACTCTTACTCTTATTTAAAACACGGCACGGCCCTACTAATACCGTAATGAATAAGTTCCTTTGTGATAGCTCTCTAACGCTAGGGCTTTAGAACTTTTTTTCAATAACCTCCTTTGTCATTTGATGGTCAAGAGCAAGAGTAGCATACATCTGCTTGAGCTTGCGATTCTCCTCTTCAAGCCCTTTGAGCCTTTTTAACTCCAGAGAGTTTATTCCGGCGTACTTAGAACGCCATTTGTAAAAAGCGGCGAAACTAACTCCGAGTTCACGGCTAATTAGAGCAACGCACTTACCATTGTCAAACTCCTTTAAAATCTATACAATCTGCTGGGGTGAAAATTCACTTTTTCTCATAATACGGTCTAAATTAAGATTATTATTCTACTTTTAAACAGTTCGGTTTGATGGGAAGCTTACAGGCTCTGATTTCGTTCTTTTTGTAATTGTTTAAATAGGAATTAATACCTGTCCTAGTTGCCAGGGAGACCTATCAGTACGTGGAAGTATGCAAAAAAAGCTCATATCATCACTTTTTCTAATTTAGAAACCATGAAACCTAAAAGGATTTGCTATATTGGCGAGTGTATATCAAAAGGTTCTTAGAAATAACATTTACAAATATTTAGCAGCTGCATATCAAAATATTCTTTCAGTTCATAATCCGTGAGGAGTAGCTAATGAAAAAGTTTTTGATGCCAATACAAAATAGGAGGATGAAAAATTTAGCGATTATACCAGCCAGAGGAGGTTCTAAAAGATTTCCGGGAAAAAATATTAAGAATTTAGGAGAGCTTCCCTTAATTGTTCATAGTATTTTATACGCACAGCAAAATAAAGATATAATACATCAAGTTGTTGTGTCTACAGATAACGAAGAAATAAAAAAGATAGCATTAACATACGGAGTAATCATTATTGATAGGCCTTCTGAAATTTCAGGAGATCTAACAACAACGATTGAGGTAATGCAGCATGCACTAAAGATGCTCGGTGAAAATTATGACCACGTAATTTTATTACAACCTACAAACCCACTAAGGCCTAAGAACTTATTAAGAAATGCAATGACAATGTGTCAAAATGAAAAGTTTGATAGTTTGATGACTGTTACTCTAAATGAGCACAAATTAGGCAAGATTGTTAAGAATAAATTTATTCCTTATACCTACAAATTAGGACAACGTAGTCAAGATTTGGAGCGTTTCTATTATGAAAATGGTTTGTTGTATATTATGAAAACCAGTGAAATTATGAAGGGGAATATTTTAGGAGAAAATCACTATCCCTTAGTAATGAATCATCCTTTTTCAAAAATAGATATTGATACTCTCGAAGACTTTGAGTTGGCAGAGTATTATCATCAAAAATATAAAAATGAATAACCCACATATAGAAATTTCAGGAAGAAAAATTGGGTTGGATTACCCGCCGTTAGTTGTTGCAGAATTAGGAATTAACCATGAAGGAAGCATACACACTGCTTTTGAAATGGTAGACGCCGCTGCAAGAGCGGGGGTTGAAGTTTTAAAACATCAAACTCATATTGTTGCAGATGAAATGAGTAGTGCTGCTAAAAAAGTAATACCTGGTAATGCCGATATTTCTATTTATGAAATTATGGATAGGTGTTCTTTAAATGAAAAAGAAGAGCAACAACTAAAAAATTATGTAGAAAAAAAAGGAATGATATTTATATCCACTCCTTTTTCTAGAGCAGCAGCAGATAGACTTCAGAAAATGCAGGTTGAAGCATATAAAATAGGTTCGGGAGAATGTAATAATTATCCATTGTTAGCGCATATTGCTGGTTTTGGAAAACCAGTTATTTTAAGTACAGGAATGAATACGATAGAAAGTATTACAAAAGCATTAGCTGTTTTTGATACCTATAAAATTCCTGTAGCTATTTTACATACTACAAATTTATATCCCACGCCTCCAGAGCTGGTAAGGTTAGGAGCAATGACTAAAATGCATGAAGCTTTCCCTGATAGAGTTTTTGGTTTGTCAGATCATACATTAACAAATCACGCTTGTTTGGGAGCTGTGGCTTTAGGAGGTAGTATTTTAGAAAGACATTTCACAGATCATTTACAGCGTACAGGTCCCGATATTGTTTGCTCTATGGATGAAAAAGCAGCTAAAGAGTTAATAGAAGGTTCTGAGTTAATTTGGAGAATGCGTGGTGGAGAAAAAGCTCCGGTAAAGGAAGAACAGGTAACTATCGATTTTGCATTTGCAACAGTTTGTACTGTCAAACCTATTAAAAAAGGGGATGTGTTTACCAAAGAAAATATTTGGGTAAAAAGACCTGGTACAGGAGAAATTCTGGCAGAAAAATTTTATGATGTTTTAGGTAAAGTTGCAAAAATAGATTTAGAAAATGATATTCAGTTAACTTGGGGAGATGTCAAATAAAAAAATAACTTTCTTAACAGGTACAAGAGCAGATTTTGGTAAAATAAAATCATTGATTCATTCGCTAGAAGTTCATGACGAATATACACCGTATGTATTTGTAACAGGCATGCATTTAATGGAAAAATATGGGTATACATTAATAGAAGTAGAAAGATGTGGTTTCAAACACATAGATACTTTTGAAAATTATACACATGAAACAACAATGGATTTAACGTTGGCAAAGACCATTCAAGGATTTTCTAGTTATGTTAAAAAAGTACAACCCGATTTAATAGTGGTGCACGGAGACAGGGTAGAGGCCTTAGCGGGTGCTATTGTAGGAAGTTTAAATAATATATTAGTTGCACATATTGAAGGGGGTGAAGTTTCTGGAACTATTGATGAATTAATAAGACATTCGGTAACTAAAATGAGTCATTTGCATTATGTTGCAAATAAATTAGCTCAAAAAAGATTAATACAAATGGGGGAGTCAAAAAAATCAATTTTTGTAATAGGTTCTCCCGATATAGATATTATGTTTTCGGACACTTTGCCTAGTCTTGAAAAAGTAAAAGAGTATTATGAAATTCCTTTTAAGGAATTCGCCGTACTAATGTATCATCCTGTGACTACAGAAATTAAAGAGGTAGAAGCACACGCAAATAATTTGGTAGACGCACTTTTAAAAGATGATAAAAATTATGTTGTAATATACCCCAATAACGATTTAGGATCTGAAAAAATATTAAATGCATATAAAAAATTAGAGAAAAATAAAAGGTTTAGAATATTTCCATCATTGAGATTTGAATATTTTTTAACCTTAATAAAGAATAGTATTTTTATCATAGGGAATTCAAGTGCAGGAATTAGAGAAGCCCCATATTATAATTTGCCAACGATCAACATTGGAACAAGACAAGAAAATAGAGCACAACATTCTCATATTATTCATACAAATTATGATGTGATATCTATTTTAAGTGCAATAAATAATTGTAAAAGTGTGAAATTTAAAATTTCTAAATCTAAATTTGGAAAGGGTAAAAGTGCTGCATTGTTTATTAACTCTTTAAAAGAGTTAATCCTTTATAAGGAAGTTCAAAAAAGATTTATTGATTTATAAACTTTAATAAAATGAGTGTTTTAGGATTGGTGATTACAGATGGGGTTGGATACCGTAATTATATTTTAAGTAATTTTATAAAGGAATCCGTAAAAAAGTACGATAAAATTATTGTTTTTTCAGGAATTCCTATAGAACAATATTCTAAAGAATATGGAAAGTTAGAATTAGTAGAGTTGCCTTTATTTTATGAGAGTAAACCTACTTGGTATTTTAGAAAATTAAAGGAATTAGCACATTTACATTTACATAAAAAAAAGGCTTTTGGTATTCAAGATACATTAAGTTTTTCTTATCCCAAAAGGAATAGCTTAAGAGCGTTATTAATAAAATTTGGATTTATAATTACCCGCATTTTTCATACAGAAAATACAATTCTTTTTTATGAAAAACTACAGTTTTTAAGTGTTAAAGAAGATGATGTATTTAAAAGATATAAAGAATTGCTGAAAACATATCCCGTGGATTTACTTTTTTTTACACATCAAAGACCTCCTTTTTTGGCCCCTTTGCTATATGCAGCTCAGCAGTTACAAATTAAGACAAGTTCCTTTATTTTTAGTTGGGACAATATCGCTTCTAAAGGAAGAATGTTAGGAACGTTTGATAGTTATTTGGTTTGGAGTCATTTAATGAAAGATGAGTTGTTAGCATTTTATAATAACACAAGTACTGATGCAGTTAAGATTGTAGGAACACCACAATTTGAACCTTATGTTATGGAGGAGTATAATTGCTCTAAAGAAAATTTTTTCAAGAAATTTAATTTAGATACCAATAAAAAAGTAGTAAGTTATAGTTGCGCAGATAGCAGCATTGGTAAAAATGATGAAATTCATATTAGAAGTATTTGGAAATATATTGGCAAGTACCCTGAACAAAATTTGCAATTACTAGTAAGAACATCACCCGCAGAGGACGGATTAAGATTCGAAACCTTGAGGAATGAGTTTCAAGAAATTAAATGGAATATTCCTAAATGGTTTCTATCCAGACAAAATCATGTAGAAAGTTGGTCTCAAAGAATTCCTACCATAGAAGATATTATTGATTTAAAAGCAACATTAATGTATGCAAGTGTAAATGTAAATATGTTGTCTACTATGAGTTTAGATTTTATGTTGTTCGATAAACCTGTAATTAATACAGCTTTTGGAAATAAAGAAAATGGGTTATATGACGATCAACGATTTTTAAACTACGAGCATTATAAATATGTGATAGACAGTAAAGCAGTAACGATTGCTAAAAATGAAAAAGAGTTACACGAACAATTAGATGAAGCCATAAACAATCCCACTTTAAGATATAAACAAAGAAAAACACTCATAGATTTAGAAATAGGCGCTCCATTGCAAGGAACTAGCGAAAGAATTGTAAAAGCATTAATGGAATTAGCATGAAAAAAATACTAATCGTATTTGGCACAAGACCCGAAGCTATTAAAATGGCTCCTTTGGTAAAGGAATTAAAAAAACACACTGAATTTAATACTAAAGTTTGTGTTACAGCTCAGCATAGAGAAATGTTAGATCAGGTATTGGGTTTTTTTAAAATTACGCCCGATTACGATTTAGATTTAATGGAAGCCAATCAAACATTAAATCAGCTAAGTGCTAGGGTATTAACAGCGATAGATAATGTTCTAGTAGATATTGAACCTGATTTAGTTTTGGTACATGGAGACACTTCTACAAGTAGTATGGTTGCACTGGCTTCATTTTATAGAGGAATTAAGGTTGGACATGTAGAAGCAGGGTTAAGAACTTATAATAAACTTGCCCCTTTTCCAGAAGAAATAAATAGACAGATAACGGGACGTTTGGCAGATATACATTTTGCTCCAACAGAGCAATCGGCTCAAAATTTAATAAATGAAGGAGTCAACTCAAGTTCAGTACATATAACAGGAAATACAGTGATTGACGCGTTGCTGTGGGGAATTAATCATGTAAATGAGCAAAGAGAGGATATTCAAGAAATAAAAAAATTTATAAAAACAGACAAAAAGTTAATTGTAGTTACTGGCCATAGACGTGAAAATTTCGGAAACAAGTTTTATGAGTTTTGTTCTGCTTTAAAAGAATTGGCAAATAGGGCAGATGTTCAGTTGATATATCCGGTACATTTAAATCCAAATGTGCAAAAAGCGGTCTATGATACCCTAGGAGATCATTCCAATATTCTTTTAATACCTCCCTTGGATTATGAAGCTTTTATATGGTTGTTAAATCACTCGTATTTAATTATTACAGATAGTGGAGGGGTTCAAGAAGAAGCTCCTACTTTAAAAAAGCCTGTATTGGTTACTAGAGAGTTCACTGAAAGGCAGGAAGCTGTTTTAGAAGAAACGGTAAAACTGGTTGGAACAAATAAAAATAAAATTGTTAAGGAAGCTTTCCTTTTATTAGATAATAAGAAGGAGTATCAAAGAATGATAGGTAACAAGAACCCTTATGGAGATGGCACAGCTTCAAAGCAAATAGCAACTATTTTAAAAAATTTTTAAGATGAAAAAAATAGCGGTTATATGTAACTATACACTTCGCCCTGACAGAGTTGGAGGCATGGATCGTTTTTATAAGTTGTACAATCAACGTTTGAAAGCAATGGAAGTTCAGGTGGATTGGTATTTTACAAATTACACACCGTTTGAATTTTATAAAGAAATGAATATTTATAACGCAGCAGGGGGGGCGGTAGAGCAATTATTTTTGACTAAAAATAGTTTAAAAAACAATAATTATGAGGTAATTGTTACACATTTTACAGAATTGTGCACTTCAATCTATAAAGAATTTCATCAGTTATTTCCCAAAGCAAAAATCATAGCTGTTGATCATAATCCTAGGCCATTAGGAGGTTTTTCCTTAAAAAAGAGAATTAAAAAAAGAATTTCTGGTTTGTTGTACGGGAAATATATTGATCAATTTGTAGGAGTATCTCAATATACTGTCAATCATATTTTAAATGACTATGGTTCCTATCTAAAGAGCAAAACCAACGTTATTTATAATGGAGTTAATGCAGATGTTTTTGTGAAAAGAATTCAAAAAAATAAAAATAAGTTTATTGTAGCTTCACATTTAAGGACATCTAAAGGGATTCAAGATTTAATCAAAGCATTGAGTTTTATAGGTGAAAACTTATTACAAAATGTTGTCATAGATATTTATGGAGAAGGTCCCAATGAAAATAACTTAAGAGAACTTACAAATAATTATAACTTAGAAAATATTGTTTTTTTTAAGGGAAGCTCTGCGAAGTTAAACGAACTGTTTTGTGATTATGCATATATGATTCAGCCCACTTATATGGAGTGTTTTAGTTTGTCTATCTTAGAAAGTTTATCAGCAAATGTGCCCGTGATAACAACTACTGTTGGAGGGAACTTAGAAGTAGTGGAAAACGGGAAAAATGGTTTTATCTATGAACCTGGAGATTGTAAAGCCTTGTCTATAATATTGAAAGGAATATTATCAGGGAATAGCAGTATTTTAGAAGATACAACTACATTAATTGAACAGGAATTTCATTTAGATAAAATGGTAGATAAACATATAAAGTTATTACCATGCATATAGCTTTTATTACTCCAGAATATCCAATCCATAATTTTAAAGGAAATATTGGAGGTATAGGTACTTTTACCAAAAGTATTGCTGAACAATTGATGAGGAATAATATTAATGTAACGGTATTTATTCACAGTCAATCCATAAATAGCATAGTTACAGAAAATGGTATTGAGGTTCATTTTGTGAAAATGAAAGCTGTTAAAGGAATTACTTGGTACACCAATAGGAGATATTTTAATAAATATGTTAATAATGTCATTTCTGAAAAAAACATAGAAGTGATTGAATCTCCTGAATGGACAGGTTTCACAGCTTTCATGAAGTTTAATTGTCCTTTAGTCATTCGGTTACATGGATCTGACACCTATTTTTGCAATTTAGAAAAAAGAAAAGTAAAACAGAAGAACAAATTTTTTGAAAGAAAAGCTCTGATAGCAGCCGATAAAATAGTGGGAGTAAGCCAATTTGTTGCCAATAAAACCAAGGAATTATTTAAGTTAAATACAACTATTGAAGTTATTTACAATGCTATTGATACTGAAATGTTTACTCCAAATCATCAATATATAAAACCAAAATCAGTCCTGTATTTCGGAACGTTGGTTCGTAAGAAGGGAGTCTTAGAAATTGCAAAGATGTTTAATGTGTTGGCAGAGCAAGATGATGAAACATGTTTGATTTTATTAGGGAAAGACAATAAAGATGTGTTTACCGGAGATTCCACCTTAGCATTGATAAAGGAAATTTTATCAGAAAAAGCGATAAAAAAAACAACTTATATAAATGCAGTTCCATATAAAGAAGTAATTAATTATATACAGCAATCAGAAGTTGTTTTATTACCAAGTTTTGCCGAAGCTTGTCCAATGACTTGGCTAGAAGCAATGGCTTTAGAGAAAAAAATGATAACGTCAAATATAGGTTGGGCAAAAGAATTAATGATTGATGGTCAAACTGGATTCACAGTAAATCCTAAAGATACAACTGAGTTTACTTTTAAAGTTTTAGATTTGTTAAATAATGAAGCTTCTTCATCTTTAATGGCTAAGCAAGCGAGAAATAGAATTATAAATAAGTTTGATATAAAGCAATCATTCGCAATAAATATTGCGATGTACAAATTAATATTAAAATAACATGCCGTTGAAAAAATATGTTACTTCCAACAACGAAGTTTTATTATATAGAGGGAAGCCTAATATGGCCTTGTTAGATGAATTGGCTAATGGAGCTGGAGATGTTTGGCATAGTTCCCTGCAGCAAGGCTTTTTCAATTGTTTTCAAGATTTAATGTATCAAACAGCTGTGTATTGGTGGTTTTTAAATGATTTTCAACATCAAAACTCAGCAGTTTCTTGGCGAATTAACACCAATGCTTTTGTGGTAAGAGAGTCTATTTGGAATCAATTAAATGGATTAGATACGCAATATGAATCTTCCCTTATGTCTGGTTTAGATTTTGGGTATAATTTATTACGAAATCAAGCAGGAGTTCCATTAAACATTAAAGGCTTATTTCCTTCAGAAGAAATTACAATTCAAATTTCTAAAAAAGATAGATATACGTTCTTTTTTAAAAACTTTAAAAGGCAACATCCATTATATATGTTGTTAAGAAAAGGAATATTTCAATTTCCATCAGAATATAAGGCCTATCTGCACGCAAAGAAAAAAGCCGTTAAATATGTTGCCAAAATAATAAACCCTAGAGATTTAAATCCTTTAAAAGGAAAGCCATCTGTAAGTTTGGTAATTCCTACAATGAAAAGACAAGCGTATAGTCAGATTTTATTAGAAGATCATAAAAAGCAATCTTATTTAATTAAAGAAGCGATTATTGTGGATGCTACCCCAGAAGAAGAGAGAGATAATAAATATTACAGAAATGAAGATTTTCCTTTTGAGGTTGTCGTAAAATGGCAAACGAATAAAGGGAGCTGCAGAGCAAGAAACGAAGCAATAGATTTATGTACAGGTGATTATATTATTTTTGCAGATGATGATATAAGGATTTTACCCGATTTTGTTGAAAATCATATTAGATTACTCCAAACATATAATGCCGATGCTTGTAATGGGCTGGATATTATGGCCGAAAATATTCATCAAGATGTAACAGATTTAGAAAAGAGATTGTTGAAGATAGATGATAAACGATGGAAAGTAGGTGTGTCTGGAATGTTTAGTAATGCCAATTCTTGTGTTCGTAGAGATGTTGTCCAAGAGCTCATTGGTAATGATATAAATTTTGATGGAGGATATGGAGAAGATTCCGATTTTGGATTTCGTATATTAAAAAATGGAGGGGTATTATTACACAATCCCTTTTCACCTAACTTACATTTAAAACCTCCTACGGGCGGATACAGATGGTGGAGTTTAGAAGCCAAAAAGAAAGGAAAAAAACGGAAAGTACAACCTTGGGAATTGGATAATCCTGTTAAAAGTATTAGCCCAGTTCCAAGTCCAACAATTATGTATGGAATCTTAAAGTATTATACTTCACAACAAATAAAAGAGTGGAGAGTAAAGCATTTTTTTTTATTCTTATTTAAAAGAGATCCTAAAAAATTTCCACTGAGACTCATTCAATTACCCTATAAGCAATTGCAATTTTCAAAATCATTGAAATATGCGAAAGCATTGATTAATTTGGGAATTCGATATAAGTAAATATATGAAGTTTAGCCTAATTATTTGTACCTATATGCGACCAACAGCTTTGCTTAAATTGTTAAAAACAGTTGATGCTCAGAGTTTATACCCCAATGAAATTTTAGTTATTGATGGATCTATTAATCAGGATACCAAACAAGTTTTAGAGAATCATGTTTTTGAAAATTTAACTTATTTTAAAGTTAAACCAGAGGAGAAAGGATTAACAAAACAACGAAATTTTGGAATTGAACGCGTGAGATCAGATATTGATTATGTTTGTTTTTTAGATGATGACACCTTATTAGAAAAAGACTATTTTAAATGTTTACTGGGAACTTATAAAACCTATCCTGAAGCTTTGGCTGTTGGAGGTTATATTGTTAATGAGATAAGCTGGAAACAAAGAGAAAAAGCAAAAAATAATGAATTTTATTATGATGGTTGGGTAAGAAAAGAAAGTGCAAGATTTCAGTTAAGAAAAAAGTTAGGTTTATTAGATGAGACTCCACCCGGTTGGATGCCAAAATTTTCTAATGGAAGATCAGTTAGTTTTTTACCACCAAGCAATAAAGTTTATAGCGTAGAGCAAATTATGGGGGGAGTAGCTTCTTATAGAAAAGAAGTGTTTAATGAAATATCATTTTCAAAATATTTTGAAGGTTATGGTTTGTATGAAGATGCTGATTTCTCTTTAAGATTGGCTAAAAAAGGAAAGTTGTATCTCAATACTTCTGCAAAATTGGAACATCATCACAATGTTTTGGGAAGACCTAATCAATTCGATTATGGGAAAATGGTAACACGTAATGGATGGTATGTTTGGAGAGTAAAATATCATAATCCTAAATTAATCGCTCGTATTAAATGGAACGCAATTGCCATCGTTTTAATCGTGTTGAGGTTTGTAAATGTGATCACGACTCCAAAAAGAAAAGAAGCTTTTACAGAGGCTTTAGGAAGATGTTATGGATTGGTAAGTTTAATTTTTAACAAACCCCAAATAGAAAGATGAAGTTTGGAATTATAACGCATGCCATTCATAAAATGAAAAATGGTCAAATTTATGCCTATGAGCCCTATGTGCGTGAAATGAATTTATGGGCAATACATGTGGGTGAAATTAGAGTGGTCGCACCGTTAAGTGTAGAACCAAATACACATATAGATGAGGCTTACATTCATCAAAAAATAACTATCTGTAAGATTGCTAATCTAAATATTATAGGGTTAATTAATAAAATTAGAACCATTATTTTGGTGCCTGATATTTTATTTAAAATCTTTAAAACAATGTTTTGGGCAGACCATATTCATTTAAGATGTCCAGGGAATATTGGTTTGTTGGGTTGCTTTGTTCAACTATTTTTTCCTTTTAAACAGAAAACAGTAAAATATGCTGGGAACTGGGATCCAAAAAGTAAACAACCCTTTAGTTATCGTTTGCAAAAATGGATAATTTCAAATACGGTGTTGACTAAGAATTGCAACGTATTGGTTTATGGAGATTGGCCAAATCAATCGAAAAATATTATTCCGTTTTTTACAGCCAGTTATTCTGAAAATGAAATTCTAGAGATCCCCCAAAAAACACTTTTAAAAAAAATTAAGCTCATCTTTGTTGGAAGTTTTAGTAAAGGAAAACAACCTTTAAAAAGTATTCAAGTTTTAGAAAAATTACTGAAAGGCGGTTATGAAGTTGAACTACATATGTATGGAGCGGGAAATGAATTTGAAACGGTAAAGGGATATGTAAAGAATAGAAAATTAAGTGCTCATGTATTTTTACATAATAATCAGCCCAAAGAGATTGTGAAAAAAGCGTTTCAAGAAAGTCATTTTTTGGTGTTTATTTCAAAATCAGAAGGTTGGCCAAAAGTGGTTGCAGAAGCGATGTTTTGGTCTTGTTTACCTGTTTCTACATCCGTTTCTTGCGTCCCAGGCATGTTAGATCACGGAAATAGAGGAGCCATCGTAACGGATGATATTTATGAAATTTCATCGAGTATTGAGCAATTTATAAATCACGAAGAAAAGTATCTTTCAGCAATTGAGAACGCCAAACAATGGTCTCAACAATTTACTTTAGAAAAGTTTGAAAAGGAAATTAAAAAGTTATTATAATTGAGAAAAATTGGAGTCATACAACTTATAGATTCGCTTCATGCGGGTGGGGCAGAGGTATTAGCTGTTAATATAGCTAATGGCCTTTTTGAACAAGGAGTGAACTCGCATATATGCGCTACAAGAAGTGAAGGAGTTTTAAAAGAAAACATCCATAATAATGTAGGTTATGTTTTTTTAAACAGAAAAGATATCATTGATTTTAAAGCCGTTTTACACTTAAATAAATACCTAAAAAAGCATCAGATTAATTTAATTCATGCGCATGCGACTTCCTATTTTTTTGCAGTTTGTGTAAAAGTAATAAACCCTAACATTAAAATAATTTGGCATAATCATTTTGGAGATAATGAATTTTTAAGCAAGAGAGCCTTATTTCCATTAAAAGGAGTTTCCTATTTTTTTTCTTTGATTCTTTCAGTAAATAACAATTTAAGAAAATGGTCTACACAAAATTTAAAAACAAAAAATGTTTTATTTATTCGAAACTTCGCTTTTTTTAATAATCAAGAAAAAAGCACCATTTTAAAAGGGAATGATGGAAAACGAATTGTTCATTTAGCGGGATATAGAAAACAAAAAGATCATTTAAATTTATTAAAAGGATTTCTTGAAATTTCTAAAGAAAATAATGATTGGACATTGCATTTAGTTGGAAAATCGTACGATGATACATATTCTAAATTTATTGATAATTTTATTGAGCACCATAATTTATCGGAAAGGGTATTTCAATATGGGGTTTGTTCTGATATCAAATATGTGTTATCCCAATCAGATATTGGAGTGTTATCCTCATATTCCGAAGGTTTGCCGTTGGCCTTACTAGAATACGGCTTGGCAAAGCTTGCAGTAGTGGTTACTAATGTTGGAGAATGTAACAATGTAATAATTCATAATACTACTGGTTTAATTGTTGAAAAGAGAAATGACACAGCCTTATCAGAAGCTATACGATCGCTTGTGATTTCTAAAGAAAAAAGAATTAAGTTTGGCGAGGAGAATTTTAATTATGTCTCTAAACATTTTTCAAAAGAACAATTTATTAATAAGCTTAAGGCCATTTATTCAGAAATCGTTTGATATTAAAAATTTTAAATAATAAATTACTGGTTATTTTACTCTTTATTCTATTTGGGTACATTGTAACCTTTTCTTCTTTGTTTATATCTATTTTAGGATTTTCCGTTGTTTTTGTTCCGATTTTTATTTTGTTTATTAGCAAAAATAAAAATGAAGAAGCATTTTTATTTTCCTCATTTTTAGTTGGTGCAGAAGTGTTTATTCGAATGATTGGGGGTTTTATCTTTTATGAAACAGGGAAATATGCAGTGATTTTGTTTATGATTCTCGGTATATTACTCGGTGAGTTTAAGCAACGTTTTTCAGTACAATTTGTATATTATATTCTTCTTTTATCATTGGGTATTGTTTTTACTACTGTTCCACAAGGAGAATCTATTAAAAATTCAATTGCATTTAATTTAAGCGGGCCAGTAGGATTGGGTGTTGCAGCATTTTACTTTTATAAAAGACCCATTACAAAACAAAAGCTTTTTGATTGCTTATTTTTTATGTTACTTCCACTTATTTCTATGGTCACGTTCATCTATTTTAGAACACCCGATTTGAATGAAATTGTTTTTGGGTCTGTTGCAAATTTTCAGACATCTGGGGGTTTTGGACCAAATCAGGTTTCAACAGCGATTGGCCTTGGAGTATTAATTATTGTTGTTTTTATCTTAGGTAAACAAAAATTAACAGGATATTTCGCGGTAGATGCTTTCTTTTTAATTTACTTTATTTATAGAGGTCTTTTAACTTTTTCTAGGGGTGGAATGTTAACTGGAGTGCTTGCATTGCTAACTTTCTCCTTGTTTTTTATTATTTATAAAAAAGCTTCTTTTTATGATATGTCTAAGTACTTTCTTATAGTTTCTTTATTTTCTGTAGGTATTTGGTTATTTACATCTAATATTACTGGAGGTATGTTAGAAAATCGGTATACAGGAAAGAACAGTATAGGAGTGCAAAAAAAAGATCTAAGCGCTGGTAGAGCGGATATTTTCCAAATTCAAGTTACTAATTTTTTGGAAAATCCCCTTGGGATTGGCGTTGGAAATGGAAAATATCAAAGAGAAAAAGAAGAAAAAAAGATTACAGGAGCTTCTCATAGTGAGGTTGGAAGACTTTTAGAGGAACATGGTCTTCTTGGGTTTTTTATATTATTACTATTGCTTATTGTTCCTCTATTTAATTTTGTGAATTCTAATAATTATCAAAGAGCATTTATTAGCGCTTTTTATATTATGTGGTTTTTAACCATAAACCATTCTGCCATGAGAATCGCTTTACCAGGATTTATTTATGCCTTAAGTTTAATTGTAATTACAGATATTGATGAATAAAACCATTTTATATATAGGTAATAATCTTAATTACGGAAAAAATAAAAACTTCACAACTATGGAAACTCTTTCTAATTTATTAGAAAAAGAAGGTTTTTATATTAAAAAATCATCGAATAAAAATAATAAATTTGCACGATTGCTAGATATGGTGGTAGCGGTCATAAAAAATAAAACCGTTATCGATTATCTATTAATTGATACCTTTAGCACCTCTAATTTTTATTATGCCTTTATTATTTCTCAACTAGCAAGATTTTATAAAATTAGATATATTCCTATATTACATGGAGGTAATTTGCCTGAAAGACTTTTAAAATCAAAAAGAAAATCAACGTTAATTTTTGAAAACGCCTATATAAATATAGCTCCTTCAAATTATTTAAAGATTCAATTTGAAGAAAAAGGATATAAAGTGGTTTTAATTCCCAATATAATTAATACGCAAGCATACAATTTTAAACAGCGTGAATTTTTAAAACCAAAAATACTCTACGTAAGAGCGTTTGCCAAAATATACAACCCAACAATGGCCATTGAGGTTTTAAAGAAACTGAAAGAAAAATATACAGAAGCTGTTTTGTGCATGATTGGTCCTGATAGAGACGGAAGTTTTCGAGAAGTCCAAGATCTAGCTAAACACTATGACCTATTAGATTCTGTTGAGTTTACGGGGGTTTTATCAAAAAAAGATTGGCATTGGAAATCTAAAGATTTTGATGTTTTTATAAACACCACCAATATAGATAACACCCCTGTAAGTGTGATAGAAGCAATGGCTTTAGGTTTAACGATTGTGAGCACGAACGTTGGAGGAATCCCTTATTTAATTGAAGATGGGATTGACGGTGTTTTAGTAGAAAAAAACAATGTTTTAGCAATGGTAAATGCCATTGATTTAGTCCTAAAAAACAACAATCTTATGATGAATAAAAACGCTAAAAAAAAGGCATCTTCTTTTTCATGGGAAATAGTGAAGCACGAATGGTTTAAAATTTTGAAATAAGCAATGCTTTTTAAAACAATCTATTTAATTGGAGAAAAATTAAGAAATCCTTCTTTAAGGCGGATTTATACATTTTTAAAACAATCAGAAAATTGGGAGTTAGATACCCTGGAAAGTTATCAACTTCAAAAATTAAAATCATTATTAATTTTTGCTAACGAGTATTCACCATATTACCGCGAAGCATTTAAGGGGATCGCTATAAATAAGATTGAATCTTTATCTGATTTGAAAAATATTCCTATTTTAGAAAAACCTGAATTATATAAAAATATAGATCGTATTCAATCAAAATTTACATTTAAAAAACTTAAAAAAGCATCAACCTCTGGTACTTCAGGGGCTTCTATACAATTTTATAGAGATGAATACGCAGATTCTTTTAATAGAGCCTCTATTTTAAGAGGTTATTCTTGGTTTGATGTGAGTATTTGGGAAAAAAATGGCTATTTCTGGGGATTTAACTTTTCCTTTCTCAGTAAACTTAAAACAGCATTTTTCGATTTTTTACAACATCGTTTTCGGTTATTTAGCTTTGAAGAAAAAACAAGGAAAGCTTTTGTGAAGCAACTTAAAAACACGAAATATCTTCACGGATATTCCTCAATGATCTATGAGACGGCGAAATATATAAATAAAGAAAAGCTTCCTAAACCATCTCAACTAAGAATGATAAAAGGAACTTCTGAAAATATTTTAAAAATACATCAGAAAGAGATCAAACAAGCTTTTGGTTTAAAGATGATCAGCGAATATGGTGCAACAGAAGCTGGCATCATTGCTTTTGAATGTAAAAAAGGGTCGATGCATCTTAATATGGAAAGTTGTATCGTAGAAGAGATTGATCATGAGATTATTGTTACAAATTTGCAAATGAAATCTTTTCCAATTATTAGGTACAAATTAGGAGATTATATTCAATTATCGTCAGAAACATGCACTTGTGGCTTAAAACATAAAATATTGGAAGAAGTCACAGGAAGAGTGGGAAGCATTGTTCGTGGCAAGCAGAATTCATATCCCAGTTTAACATTTTATTATATTTTTAAAAACTTAGAGAGCTTAGGGATTTCTCTCTCTTATCAAATAATTCAAAATAAAAAGGGCGAAATTCATGTGTATATAGAACAGCACCTATCTGATTTAGAAAATAAGATGCTTCAAAAAGAAATGACAACTTATTTTGATAACGATTTAGACTATAAATTAATTCAGGACTTTAAGATAAAAATAAAAAATAAAAAACAAGAGAGTTTTATCTCAAATTTATAAAAAATGATACTAGGTTTAGTTTCAATAATAACGCCATCTTATAATTGTGAAAAGTTTATATCAGGGACTATTCACAGTGTTTTAGACCAGACCTATAAAAATTGGGAACTTTTAATTGTTGATGATCAATCAACAGACAATTCGGTTCGCATTATTACCCAATTTTTAAAAGAAGACAATAGAATACAACTATTTAGACAAAAGGTGAATTCTGGAGTTGCAATTTGTAGAAACCTGGCTATAGAAAAATCTAAAGGAGAATTTATAGCATTTTTAGATAGTGATGATTTGTGGCTGCCAAAGAAGTTATCGATTCAAATAAGTTTTATGATTAAGAATCATTATAATTTTACTTATACGTCTTATTTTTTTATTGATGACTTAAACAATACCTCGTTAAAAACATATGGTGTTAGAAAAAAGGTTAGTTATGAAAATATGCTATATTCTAATAGAATAGGGTGTTTGTCTGTGGTCTTAAACCAATTGAATATAGGGAAAATTTATATGCCAGATTTACGAAAGAGACAAGATTACGCCTGTTGGTTAAAAATTTTGAAAACAGAGAAATTTGCATATGGAATAGAGAAACCTTTAGCAAAGTATCGTATTCGTAAAGATTCGATGTCTTCGAATAAATTCGAAATGTTAAAATGGAATTTTAAGCTTTTTCACAAAACTCTGCAATTTTCCTTTTTAAAATCATGTTATTTTGTTATTTGTAATGTTTTTATTAAAATTACGGAGTAAAATCCCGTCAATTGGTGTACTTTGGAGACATAATCAATTTCAATGTCAAAATTATCACATTTAGATATTTCAGAAAGAAAAGTCTTACTTAGAGTTGTGGATGTATTTTTATATATCTTAAGTCTTTATGTTGGAGTTAAATTTTCAGTATTTACAAATGTAGATTTCTCAAAGTCTGAGTTAACGATATGGATGATAACATTTATTATCTACTCTTTATTGTTTGGCGAAATTTTTCAATTATACAATTTAGAGGTTTCTAATAATCGATTTAAAGTGGTTAGAAGTATTTTTTTAACTACTTTTTTAACCACTTTTTTTTATTTTATCACACCTTTTATTACCCCTTCATTACCAGGTTCTAGGATAGAAATTTTTTACTTTTTTTTGTTTATATCCTTTCCTGTTATCCTATGGCGTTTTGCATATCTAGCTCTCTTTTACGCTCCAAAATACTTTAAAAATATTTTAATTGTTGGTCATTCTGAGAAAATAAAAACATTACTCTATCTAATCAGAGAAAAAGGATTTCATCATGTACAATTCTATTTGTCTGATGAGAGAATAGACGGTTTTAACGGATTTAAGGATGTTCGCTCAAATAAATTATCTGTGTTAGGGCTAAATAGTTCAATTTCCGAAGTGATTGTTTCTAATGAAAATTTAGAGAAAAGCAGTGTCTCTAGATTAAATAAGGAGATTATTTCATTATATAAAAAAGGAGTGGATATAAAAAGTTTTGATGATTTTTATGAGGAAATAACGGAAAGAATACCTAGAAGTTATCTCGACATTGATTTTTATACCAAAATGAAATTTAGTAGAAATAATGAGAACAGATTTTATCTTTTTTCTATTAGATTTTTGGAGGTTATTCTTTCTATAGTGGGACTTATTTTTTTTATACTTTTTCTTCCTTTTATTTGTTTAGGAAATATTTTAGCAAATAGAGGACCATTATTTTATACCCAAGTTAGAGTGGGTAAAAAGGGGAGGGATTTTAAAATTCACAAATTAAGAACCATGATTAAAAATGCTGAGCGCAATGGTGCGGTTTGGTCAACGAGTGATGATCATCGAATTACCTTTTTTGGTAGGTTTTTGAGAAGCACACGTTTAGATGAAGTTCCACAATTTTTCAATATATTAAAAGGGGAAATGAGTTTGATTGGTCCAAGACCAGAAAGACCGCAGTTTGTGAAATATTTAGAAGAAGAGATTCCTTACTATGCAATAAGACATGTAATAAAACCGGGATTAACAGGGTGGGCACAAGTTAATTACCCATATGCGAATACAATGAAAGAGCAAGAAATTAAGTTACGTTACGATTTGTTTTATATTAAAGAAAGAAATTTTTTTTTAGATTTTAAGATCTTTATAAAAACAATTACGACGGTTTTATTTTTTAAAGGTCAATAATCTTGTCAATACATAATACCTAACAAATAGTAATAACAAAATTGGAATCGCGACTTTTGGAAATAGTTGGATTCTAAAAAACCATACTACTGGAATTAAAAAAAGGAATAGAAGTAGAAGGAATAGATATTCTTTTATCCATTTTTTTGGCTCATTAATCATCAATAAAAGCCCAACAACCAGGTTAAAAGGAAAGCACCATAAAATATTATAATTATTTGGTGCCGTTGAATGGTGTGTGAAAAACCATAAAAAAATAATTAAAATCCCAATACTTCCTGTCAAAAGGAAGATGCTAGTATCGATCCATTTCGTTCTTTTTTGTCTTTTGACATCTCTATAACTAATTACTATTCCCAAGAAAGAAATAATGCTAAAGACTGTAAACGGGTTTAAAAGAGAATTTTTTGGCAATTTCTCTTTAAAAATTAGCACCGTTTCTTCCTTCCTTATGAGCGCTTCTTTTTGATTTTCTTTAAATACTGTTCCACCTTTAAAAGCGGCATAAATATAGTCGGGTAAATACATATATTCGTTCGGGGTTGCAAGCTTGTCTAATCGGCTTCCTAAAGCTAAATTAATTCCAAAACTTCCCCAAGTATTCCAGGGGATTTCTTTATTCATTAACTCTCTTAAACTTAAGTCTTCTTTAGCATAGGTGTTATCAAAAATTATTTTATCGCCTAAAATAGTTTTTGTTACGTCTCTTAATTTTGAGGCGCAATTATCAAAATACGGATCATACAAATAAGCTGCATTTACTGGACGGGCATTACTTTCTAGAAACTCAAAATATTGTTGTTTTTGTTCTTGAGTTAAATTTAAGATTTGTGCTTTCATCCAGCGTTTATCTCTCTGGTTAGATGAAACAAAAGTAGGAAAAGGATATCGGGCTAATTGGTACAATAAATCTCCTTTTACAAAATTTAGATAAAAGTGAGGGGCATTAAAATCGAACATTCCGTAATTATAAACCAAATCTATTTGTAACATAGGATCTTTAATTCGAAAAGCACTATGACCAAAAGCCTCGAACAATTCGTTTCCTGGACCTACGGTAATAATGCTTACTTCTGAATAAACAGAGAGCTGCACATATTGGGCATAGGAAGTTTGAAATAGGAAGAAAAACAATGCAAGGACTCGGAATTTTTTTATCATTTTTTTAATTTCTAAAGAAACTATAATCAATTTTAAGGGAAAAAATGTTAGAATAGAGGGCATTTCCCACACTGCCAATATTTGTTAAGGCATAGTCAATTTGAATTCCGTTATAGGTGAAACCTATCCCAAAATTTGGTTGCATAGAAATTGATTTACTTCGGTCAAAATTGGTGATGTACTGCACGTTTCCAACACCAGCTCTTAAATACACCAATTGATCATAATTCAATTGAAACCCAATTGCTGGATCAATACTTACGATTTCCGATGAAAAGAGATCATTTGTTTTAGCAAATCGAAGGTTCAAATCAACTTCGGTTAAAAGACTAAAATATCGACCAATTAAGAATGATTTTGCTGCTCCTAATTGCAATTTTGGTTTCGTAATCTCAGTGGTTTCTGGTAATTCTTGATTTTGTCCTGGAATGGCATTTTTAATTTTATCAAATTCTGTTTGATCAATGCTCCAACTGTTAAATGTGGTGGTAATGTCTCTTGCCATTAATCCAAATTTCCAATTATTTCGTTCAAATTGAATCCCCGCATCAAAACCGAATCCCCAAGAAGAAGCAAAATCGCCTATAACTCTTCTCACAATTTTTGCGTTTACGCCAAAATTTAGATCAGTGAAAATGAGTTTTCTAGCATAGGCTAAATTAAAAGCGTAATCAGCTGCCGAAAACAAACTGATTCTATTAAAATCTATATTTCCCTGGTTGTCAATTAATTCGGTAGTATTTAATATGTCGTCTACACCAAAACGAATCACCGCAATTCCTATGGCACTTTTAGCATCGATAGGCATTGCAAAAGCAGCAAAATTATAATTCGAAATTCCTGCAAAATAAGAAGCGTGCATTAAGGAACCTTGATAATCTTTTACATTTGCTAAACCCGCTGGGTTCCAGTAAATGGAATTTACATCATTGCTGGTTGCAACCACTGCTTTACTCATTCCTAGAGCAGCAGCATCTACACCAATATTTAAAAATTCGTTAGAATAGTTTCTGAAAGCTTGCGCAGTCAAGACCATTGGGAAGAGGAGATAAAAAAATAAAAAAGGTCTTTTCAAAAGTGTGCAATTTTTAGTAACAAATATCTGAATATATAATGGAAATAACTCCCTTTTAATTTAGTTATTGTCTTGTTTTAGGTCATTTGATGTATAAAATGAACAATTCTATTTTCTAGCCAGCGATTGTCTTGATGTGTAAGATTTGAAATAAATCCGCAATGTCCACCGTATTTTGTGGCTTCCATAAAAAAATATTTTGAATTTTCAGCTTCTTTAAAAGGAAAACATTCTTTAGATAAAAAAGGATCGTCTAAAGAAGTAATTAATAACGTTGGTTTTTTGATAAGATGCAAGTAGGGTTTAGAACTTGCTTTACTCCAATAATCTTCTGAACTTGAAAAGCCAAAAACGGGTGCTGTATAAAGCTCATCGAAATGTCTAAAATATTTTGCGTTAAATAACTTGTCTTTATCTAATTCGTATTCTGGAAATTTATATGCTTTTTTCAACACTTTTAATCGTAACGTTTTTAGAAACTCTTCCATATATAATTTATTCTTAAAGAGTTCTAACTCTTTTCCTGAATTGGCTAAGTCTATAGGCACAGAAATAGCAATTGCTCCTTTTACGCTGTTAGGAATGTTCTCTGCAGATTCTCCCATGTACTTCAAGGTTAGGTTTCCACCTAAACTATACCCCACAAGAATGATTTTCTCATAGCTGTAATTTGCAATCAAATAATCAACTACAAATTTCACATCTTCCGTTTTACCGCTGTGATAGGTTGCTAAAAGCAAATTATCTTCACCACTACACCCTCTTAAATTAAAAGAAACAGTATCGCTACCTTCTTTATTTAATACAGATGAGGCCGCTAAAATATATTTAGATTCAGAACTTCCTTCCAAGCCGTGAATTAATAAAACGATTGTTTTTGAACCCACTTTAGAAAAATCCAAATCGATAAAATCATGATCCCAAGTGATAATTCTTTCTCGTTGATAATTATGAGATTCACTAGTGAAGAGTACTCTGTAAACACTGCTTAAATGGGCATTTTTTAAAGGTAACGAAGGATTGAAATTGGAGTCTAAGATTGGCATTGATTCTTTTCTAGCGATTTATACACAAATATGACAAAAATTTAACAATTCAGAAAGCAATATAAATATGATTTCTTATTTTAGCTTAAAAATCATTAAAAAAAATGAGGTTCACTAAACACATTCCTAATTTATTAACGCTAGGTAATTTATTCTGCGGAACAATTGCTACCATTTTAGCTGTCCAAGGCGAGTATGTTTCGGCAGCCTTTTTTGTAGTATTAGGCATTTTATTTGATTTTTTTGATGGTTTTGTAGCTCGTTTACTCAAGGTTTCTGATGAGTTAGGAACCCAATTAGATTCTTTGGCAGATATGGTAACTAGTGGCGTGGTGCCCGGAATTGTAATGTATAATTTGTTATATGAAAGCACTTTTAGTAGTTTAGACGCTGAATTAATTCATAAAAGTGTTTTATTGCCCATTTCTATTGATGATTCATCGATGACCTGGGTTTCTTACCTTGGCTTAATACTGACTTTGGCGGCTTGTTATAGATTGGCGAAATTTAATATTGATACAAGACAAACTGATTCGTTTATTGGATTGCCAACACCTGCAATGAGCTTGTTTGTGATTTCTTTACCTTTAATCGTTGAATATTCTAATTATTCTTTGATTACAGATTTGGTTCAAAGCACTTCCTTTTTAATAATTGTAACGCTCGCTTTAGGGTATTTAATGAACGCAGAACTACCGTTATTTTCTTTGAAATTTAAGAATTATAGGGTAAAAGAAAATATTCAGAAATACTCATTTTTATTGGGGTCTGTTTTTTTGATAGGAACTCTTAAATTTGTATCAATTCCAGTAATTATTATTTTATATATACTCAATTCAATAATTGGTAATTATAAGAAATTATAAATAAATAATCTCAAAATGATCCCTAACCATATAAATAAGGAGAAAAAGGCAATTAAAGCTTTGTCTCGATACGATATTTTAGATACCATTTCAGAAAATGAATACAATGAAATTACAAAAATTGCTTCAGAGATTTGTAGAACAACAATGGCGTTTGTTTCGGTAATAGATTCGTCTAGAAAATGGTTTAAATCTCATCGTGTAAGCCTCCTTTCTGAAACTCCACAGATGCAAGTATTTTGCAAGCATACAACAAATACACCAGGAGAGTTATTTATAGTTTGTGATGCCACTAAAGACGAAAGATTTAAAGATAATCTTTTAACTTTTAACAACGAGGATATAATTTTTTACGCAGGAATTTCTTTAACTACTAATGACGGTTATACATTAGGAACTTTATGTGTTCTGGACACCAAGCCCAGAGAGTTAACGCGAGGTCAACAGGAATGTTTGGAAGCATTAGCTCATCAAGTAATGGGATTATTGGCGCTTAGGTCTGTGAATAAATCATTACTAGTAGCAAATGATGAAATTTCAAGATTAAATACCCAGTTAAAGGAGTTTGCTTATAGATTGTCTCATGACTTAAAAACGCCTGTGAGGGGTGTTAAATCTATCGCTGAAATACTTAAAGAAGACTATAGTAAAGTTCTCGACGACCAGGGAAATTATTATGTAGAGTTAATCTCTTCGAGAGTAGATTTTTTGGATTCATTGATTAATGGTATGCTGAACTTCAACACAGCCACCAATGATAAAATAAGGTATGAGGATTTTAATTTTAAAAAATTAATACAATTAATAACGGAAAAGAATAATTTTGATTCTTTAATTGAGATAGACTTTGTGAATTGTGATCTTTCGATTAAACAATCGAAAGTTGGATTTTTACAAATATTTCAAAATTTATTATCAAATAGTATTAAATTTTCTGATAAAGAAAAATGTTTAATCGCCATCTCTTTTCAGAATACGAGTAAATTTCACGAGATAATCTTCAAAGACAATGGCACGGGAATTCCCGACAAGTACCATAAAAAAATATTTAAATTATTTGAAACTTTAAATGAGAAAAAAGGAAACGGAATTGGATTATCCACTGTTCAATCTATTATACATCGATTAGGTGGTGAAATTGAAATAGAAAAAAACATCAAGGATGTTGGCGCTACATTCACCCTTACATTTCCTATTTTAAATGGTTAAAACACTTTCTTTTTCTTTAATTCGAAGTCTTTCCCTAGGTATACTTTGCGCACCATTTCATCTGCCGCTAGTTCTTCGGGGGGGCCTTCTTTTAAAATGCTTCCATTGTACATTAGATAGGTTTTATCTGTAATTGCCAGGGTTGCTTGCACGTCGTGATCGGTGATTAAGATACCAATATTTCTATCTTTTAAATGTGCTACAATACTTTGAATATCTTCAACAGCTATAGGATCTACTCCAGCAAAAGGTTCATCTAATAAAATAAAATTGGGATCCGAAGCTAAACAGCGGGCAATTTCCGTTCTCCGTCTTTCTCCCCCAGACAATAAATCTCCGCGATTTTTACGCACATGGGCAATGTTAAATTCTTCAATTAAGGATTCCATTTTCATTTCTTGCTCTTTTTTTGAGAGTTTGGTGAATTGTAAAACAGATAAAATATTTTCTTCAACAGATAACTTCCTAAAAACCGATGCCTCTTGTGCTAAATAACCAATTCCTTTTTGTGCTCGTTTGTACATCGGATCTTTTGTTATTTCTTGATCGTTTAAAAAAATTTTTCCATAATTGGGTTTCAACATCCCTACAATCATATAAAAAGAAGTAGTTTTTCCAGCGCCATTTGGTCCTAAAAGACCTATAATTTCACCTTGTTGCACTTCCAACGAAATCCCGTTTACTACTTTTCTACTTCCGTAAATTTTCTGAATATTTTCGGCTCTTAAAATCATCTTTTTTGATTTGGGATTTTATATTGGTTACGCGTGTAAAAGTAAACAATAGATTTTTTTAACGCTTATAAAGCGATAGAATAATTAAAAGGTGTTGTTCTCTTGTTCCAAAGCTTCCCAAAACGCTGTTGCACGGCGCAAATGCGGAATCACAATGGTACCCCCAACTAAGGTTGCAATAGACATGGTTTCCATCATTTCTGATTTTGTAACCCCACTTTTATAGGCCGTTTCTAAATGATAGGCAATACAATCATCACATCGTAAAACAGCAGAGGCAACCAAACCGAGCAATTCTTTTGTTTTTACGGGTAAACTTCCTGCGGCAAAAGCGTTTGTATCTAAATTAAAAATACGCTTCAGTACTCTATTGTCGGCACTTAAAATTTTATCGTTCATTTTTTGACGATATTCATTGAATTCTTGAACTTTATTTGGCATTTTTTTGTTGATTTTTGATCACAATTTTTGAAACTTTAATACCTACTTCATATAAAACGAGTATTGGAACAGCAACAATAATTTGGCTGGCAACATCTGGTGGGGTAATTATTGCGGCTAAAATTAGCACGATAACCAGCGCATGTTTTCTGTACTTTTTTAAGAACTCTGGAGTTACCAACCCAATTTTTGAGAGAAAGTAAATAATAACGGGTAACTCAAAAATGAGTGCAACGCCCAATAAGGTGTTTGTTACCAAACTAATATAAGATTCCATTTTAAAGTTATTCTGAATCATGTCGGTAATTTGATAATTATAGAAGAAATAAACAGACATGGGAACAATTAAATAAAAACTAAAAGCAACACCTAGAAAAAATAGGAATGAAGCAATAAGGATAAAACCTCTAGATTTATTGATTTCTTTTTCATGTAAACCGGGCGATATAAATCTCCATATTTCCCATAATAAATATGGAAATGAAAGAATAAGACCTAAAATTAATGAAGTCATAATAGAATTCATTAATTGCTGGGTTAACGCTAAACTTTGCAATTTATCTGGAAAGGAAAGGGTACAAAAATTACTTTCTATACCAATAAAACCAAAAAGCTTACAAAATACTCTGTAGGTTATAAAATCTGGCTTTTTATGAGCAAACAGGAAATTTTCATAGACTTCTGTTTGGAAAATAAAAAGTACAATAGCGATAATAAATATGGCAGAGAACCCTCTAACTAAATGCCAACGTAGTTCCTCTAGATGCCCTAGAAAGGACATATTGTTCTTGTCTTTTGTCATTTTTAAAAAATTCCTTCTTTAATTAAATCGTGTAAGTGCACAACACCCATATAGTTTTTATTTTGATCAATAACTAGCATTTGGGTAATATTGCCGCTTTCCATTATATTTAAGGCATTTATTGCCAAAGCAGTATTCAAAATTGTTTTAGGGTTTTTACCCATAATATCCTTTGCTGTTATGGTTGTGATTTCTGTTGTTTTTTGCAACATTCTTCTAATATCTCCATCAGTGATAATGCCGCTAATTTTTTTATTGGCATCTAAAACGGCAGTAACCCCTAACCTTTTTTCTGAGATTTCAACAATTACTTCAGAAATACTACTATTTTCGTTAACTTTTGGCAAAAGATTGTTTTCAATTAAATCGGCTACTTTTAGTGTTAAACGCTTACCTAAAGCACCTCCAGGATGATACTTTGCAAAGTCTGTACTTGTAAAACCTCTTAATTCCAATAGACAAATGGCTAGGGCATCCCCTAAAACCAACTGAGCTGTTGTGCTAGTGGTTGGAGCTAAGTTATTTGGACACGCTTCCTTTTCTATGTATGAATTTAGACAAAAATCTACATTTTTCCCTAAAAAAGAATTGGGATTACCCGTAATAGCAATTATTTTATTTCCATAATTTTTAATAAAAGGAACTAACATTTTAATTTCTGGAGTATTACCACTTTTAGAAAGGAACAGAACAACATCTTCTTTTTGAACATTTCCTAAATCGCCATGAATGGCGTCTGCAGAATGCATAAAAATGGCGGGAGTTCCGGTAGAATTTAATGTGGCAACTATTTTATTCGCAATAATGGCACTTTTTCCAATTCCAGTGACAATTACTCGTCCTTTAGAATCGAAAATACAACCCACAGCTTGCTCAAAATTTTTGTCTAATAAATGAGTTAAATTGGCAATTGCCCTGCTTTCTAAAAGAATTGTTTCTTTGGCAGTTGCTAGTATATTATTTAAATCTTTCAAGTTTCGAATAAATTTATTAGGATGAAAAAAAAGTTATATCTTACAAACGTTAAAAAACACAAATTTACTACAAAAAACGGTAAACCCAAACTATATTGTTAATTGGTTATTAAACGGGTAGCCCTAATCTAATAAGAAATTATTTATGGAGAAAACCGATTCAGATCTGCACGTGGCATTAAAAAAATATTTTGGATTTAATCACTTTAAAGGATTACAAGAAAAAGTGGTTACAAGCATTATGGAAAATAAAAATACGTTTGTAATTATGCCCACAGGGGGTGGAAAATCCTTGTGTTATCAATTACCCGCATTAATGAAAGAAGGTACAGCAATTGTAGTTTCTCCTTTAATAGCATTGATGAAAAATCAGGTAGATGCAATTCGTGGAATTTCTGAAAATCATGGAATTGCACATGTTTTAAATTCATCCTTAAATAAAACCGAAGTAAATCGAGTTAAGGAAGATATTGCACAAGGTATTACAAAGCTCTTGTACGTAGCTCCAGAATCTTTAATAAAAGAGGAGTATGCAGCATTTTTACGTTCTCAAAAAATATCTTTTGTTGCTATTGATGAAGCACATTGTATTTCTGAATGGGGCCACGATTTTAGGCCTGAATACCGAAATTTAAAACACATTATTACACAGATTGATGATCTTCCTATTATTGGCTTAACAGCAACGGCCACCGAAAAAGTACAAGAAGATATTTTAAAAACATTGGGAATTAGTGGGGCTAATAATTTTAAAGCCTCTTTTAATAGACCCAATTTATTTTATGAAGTAAAACCAAAAACACAAGATGTTGAAAAGGATATCATTCGTTTTGTTAAAGAGCGCGAAGGGAAATCTGGAATCATTTACTGCTTAAGTAGAAAGAAAGTGGAGGCGATCTCTCAAGTTTTGCAAGTTAATGGCATAAAGGCAGTTCCTTATCATGCGGGGTTAGATGCCAAAACCAGAGCAAAACATCAAGATATGTTTTTGATGGAAGATTGTGATGTTGTTGTGGCAACCATTGCCTTTGGAATGGGTATAGACAAACCAGATGTTCGTTTTGTAATTCATCATGATATACCAAAAAGTTTGGAAAGCTATTATCAAGAAACAGGAAGAGCGGGTAGAGATGACGGCGAAGGATATTGTTTGGCTTTTTATGCATACAAAGATATTGAAAAATTAGAAAAATTCATGGCGAGCAAGCCTATTGCAGAGCAAGAAATTGGACATGCACTTTTACAAGAAGTAGTAGGCTATGCAGAAACCTCCATGAGTAGAAGAAAATATTTACTACATTACTTTGGCGAAAGTTTTGACGAAATAAAAGGGTTAGGTGCAAAAATGGATGACAATACAAAGAATCCAAAGAAAAAGCATGAGGCCAAAGAAAATGTAGTAAAACTGATCTCAATTGTTCAAAAAACGAAAGAGAAGTACAAAGCAAAAGATATTGTAAACATTCTTGTAGGGAAGGAAAATGCCTTGTTAAATTCGCATAAATCAAATTTACAAACTTATTTTGGTAGTGGAAAAGACAAATCGTCTTCTTATTGGATGGCTTTAATTAGACAAGTATTGGTGGTTAATTACATTAGAAAAGAAATTGAGCAATATGGCGTCATAAAATTAACAGAAAAAGGAATTCATTACATTAAAAAAGCTACTTCTTTTTTAATGTCGGAAGATCATGTATATGATACCTATAATATTGCTGATATTGTTACAACTTCAAAACGAGTAACGCTTAGTGCCGATGAAAACTTAATTAAACTACTGAAAAATCTTCGAAAAAAAATAGCGTTAAAAAAGGGCATTCCTCCGTTTGCCGTTTTTCAAGAACCTTCCTTAGAAGACATGGCCTTAAAATACCCGATCTCTTTAGAAGAGCTTTCATCTGTTCATGGAGTTGGTGAAGGAAAAGCGAAAAAATTTGGAAAAGAATTTATTCAGCTAATCACTAATTACGTAGACGAAAAAAATATTACAAGACCAGATGATCTAATTGTAAAAAGTACTGGGGTGAAATCTGGTTTAAAATTATATATCATTCAAAATACCGACAGAAAATTATCTCTGGAAGATATTGCCAAATCTAAAGGGCTGAAATTAGATGAATTAATTAAAGAAATGGAAGCAATTATCTTTTCGGGAACAAAACTTAATATTGATTATGCCTTAGATGACTATGTTGATGAAGAACAGCGAGAAGAAATTTATGCTTATTTTATGGAAGCAGAAACAGATAAAATTCAGAATGCCTTAGATGAGTTTGAAGGCGATTACGATGAAGAAGAGCTTCGATTAATGCGTATTAAATTTATTAATGATGTGGCCAATTAGCGATTGACTGCATTGGCTAATTCGAACCAGCTTTTCATGATTTCGAAGGTTTTTATTTTTAGCTGGTATTTTTTTTATTCAAGTAATCTTAACGGTGCATTATGTATCTTAATTGGTTATGATCTGCTTCGGTTTTTCAGGGGTATAGGCGATGAAAAAAATAACATATTATACATTTGCATGAAGTTTCTGCTTATTAATAACGTGAACTTTAACAAACGATGCAGTGCAATAAAGCTTTCCGTGCACTAAAGTACTACTTAAAAATTCTCGTTTAAAAAAGCTATAAAGTGAAAATGGTTAGCAGGATACCTAGCAATATCGCTGTAAATTTTTGAACGTTAAATTTATGGTTTTCTGAACTTTCAAATAAAATAATCGTAGAAATATGTAAAAAAACACCAATAGTTGTGGCCGTGATTTCTGATTGATATACCGTAAAAAAAGCAACTTTATTCGCTAAGAAAACACCGAAGGGACTCATTAACCCAAAGAATGTTAAAAAGACAAAAATGGTTGTTTTTGAATATTTTGCATAGATTAAAAAGGTGGTTAATACAATGGAAATGGGGATTTTATGTACTACTATAGCCCATAATAAATTACTATCTATATGATGAATGGGTAAACCTTCAGAGAAAGCATGAATAGATAAGCTTACAAATAAAAGCATTGGAAATTTTTTTCCGTCGGTATGAATATGAATATGCCCATGTTCCGCACCTTTGGAAAAAGATTCTAATATTGATTGAAGAATAATACCAATTAAAATAAAGATTCCAATTCTTTTATAATCACTTCCAACGGTATAGACTTCTGGCAATAAATGTAACACAGTAACAGCGAGCAAGTAAGCGCCGCTAAAGGCTAAAAGTAATTGTACAATCTGATGTTTTGGTTTTAAAATAAAAACCAAACTAGCACCAATTAAAACTGATAATAGTAAGAAAAAATAATTCACTTGGCTATTATGATTAATCGGTTTGAAGTCTGCTTATCAAAATTATTCAAATGGTAATCGCCAAAGGTGTTGGTGATTTTAAAACCTGCTTCTACTAAAAAGCGTGTCATTCTTTCGAGATCTAAATATTTTACACGCTCTGTATAATTATGTATTTTTCCATCTGCAGAAAAGGATATATACTTAAAAATAAAACCATCTTTAATTTCTCGTTGTATGTGAAATGTAATACCATCAACAGTCTTTATCTCACTTTTTACCAAAGTAGCTTTTACGCCGTCTGCGTTAAGGAAATCAAATACAAAAACGCCTTCTTTAGTCAATCCGTTTTTAATATTTTTAAGGATTAATAAATCTTCTTTATCGTCTTCAAAATACCCAAAACTTGTAAATAAATTAAAGATAGCATCATAGGTATGACCAAAAGGTTTGCGCATGTCATGAACCTCAAAATTTAAGGTTTGGTTTTCAAATTGTTTTGCTTCTAAAATACTGTTTTGAGATAAATCTCCTCCCGTAACTTTATAACCCAACGCATTCAAGAAAACAGCATGGCGTCCTTTTCCACAAGGTAAATCTAAAATATGTGCCTTTTTTGGCAGGCGTAATAACTGAACCATGTTTTTTATAAACAGCTCAGCGTCAGCATCATTCCTGTTTGAATATAAAATATGATAATAGGGCGTATCAAACCAATCGGTAAACCAATCTTTTTTTGTCATTTTCAAAGAGTAATCATTTTTTTACAAAAAACACCTTGTTACAGCAACTCATGGTGTTTTTTGAAATTTTCAGTTTTTGAATGGCTGTATTGAGTCTGTAAATGTAACCAAATCTTAGGTTTCAAAAAATGAAATTTTGAATTGTTCGCAATTCCTATATTAAAATGTATTTTTGCAAAGAATTTTACACGTATGGAAAAAGAATTTAGAATGACGGCAACAACCCTTTTCGGTTTAGAAAATGTGTTGGCAGAAGAGTTGAAAAAATTAGGAGCAACAGAGGTAAAAGAATCTGTTAGGAGTGTTAGTTTTAAAGGAGATACTGGCTTTTTATACAAAGCAAATATCGCATTAAGAACAGCCATTAGAATTTTAAAACCTATTAAGGTTTGTAAAATTTACGATGAAGAAGATTTGTATGAATCGATTCAAAAAATAAAATGGGAAAATTATTTAGACACTGAAGGAACTTTCTCTATTGGAGCTGTTGTAAATTCTAAGAATTTTACGTCAAATTCTCATTATATAGCTTTAAAATCTAAAGATGCCATTGCCGATTATTTTAGGCATAAATACAGCAAAAGGCCTAATGTAGATTTAGATCATCCTGATTTAAAAATTCATGTGCACATTCAGAAAGAATGGTGTACTATTTCTATCGATTCTTCGGGCGATTCCTTGCACAAACGCGGGTATAGAACAGCCACCAATATTGCACCTATTAATGAGGTTCTAGCTGCCGGCATGGTTTTATTGTCTGGATATACGGGCGATGAAAATTTTATAGACCCCATGTGTGGTTCTGGTACTATTTTAATTGAAGCGGCCATGATTGCCAATAATATACCGGCAAACATTAATAGAAAACACTTTGCCTTTGAAAATTGGAAAGATTATGATGATGATTTGTATTTTACCATTCAAGATTCTTTATTAAAAAAAATTCGGAGTTCTCATTTTAAAATTATGGGATTTGACAAAGCTCCTTCGGCAGTTCAAAAAGCAAAGGCCAATGTGATTTCTGCCAATTTAGAGGAATTTATAGGGGTACATCACGTGAATTTTTTCAACTCTACAAAAGAAGTTTTTGGAAAGACCACCATTGTTTTTAATCCGCCCTACGGAGAACGCTTAAATGTTGAAACAGAAGAGTTTTACACGAAAATAGGGGATACCCTAAAAAATAATTATTCTGGTTCTACCGCTTGGTTAATTACTTCGGATGTAGAAGCATTAAAACATGTTGGTTTGCGAACTTCCAAAAGAATTGCCTTAAAAAATGGCGATTTAAACTGTAAGTTTGTAAAGTATGAATTATATGAAGGAACTCGTAAAATAAAAGAGAGTAAGGAAGATTCTGAGGCTGTATAGTATCGCAGATTTCTTTCCGTTTTAAACTGTTCGTTTAAGCAACTTTTGTTATACCTTAATAGGTCAAGTAATACGGGTTTACAGAATAATCGTAAAACTAGACCATACCATTTTACTCATTTTAAATCGTAAAATAACTCAAAGTGACACAACACTTTATCAACGTCATATTACCTATTCCGATTGAGAGAACGTTCACGTATTCTATTACAGAAGACGAATTTCATTTCTTAAAAAAAGGCATGCGCGTTGCGGTTCCTTTTGGAAAATCAAAAATTTATACCGCATTGGTTTTTGAGGTGCATCAAAATCCGCCCACGTTGTATGAGGCCAAAGAAATCCATCAGATTTTAGACAAGACTCCCGTTGTAAATGAACGGCAAATAAAACATTGGCAATGGATTTCCGATTATTATCTGTGTTCGCTAGGCGATGTGTACAGAGCTTCGTTGCCTTCAGCTTTTTTATTAGAAAGCGAAACGGTGATTTATAAAAATGATGAATTTTCTGAGGAGGATCTTTTAAAAGACGACGAGTTTTTGATTTTTGAAGCCTTGCAACGGCAATCGCAATTAACAGTGCATCAAGTTGCCGATATCTTAGCAAAGAAAAAAGTGCTGCCTGTTATTAATGAACTGATTAAAAAATCGGCCATTTATATTAAAGAAGAAATTTACGAACAGTACAAACCTAAATTGGTGAAATATGTTCGTATGCATGTCAATTATACCGCAGATGATTCTTTAGAGCGTTTGTTAGAGGAATTATCCAGAGCAAATAAACAACGGGAAGCAGTACTTACCTTTTTCCAGCTAGCAACCTCAAAAAAACCAATTAAAGCGAAAGTTTTAGAAGAAAAGGCACAGATTTCTTCAGCCATTTTAAAATCATTAGTGGATAAAAACATCTTTGAATTTTATTATATCAAAACCGATAGAATTCAGTTTAATGGAGCCACCGATGACTTAAAAAACTTGAATGAATTTCAAGAAACTGCCTTGTTAGAAATCAAAGAGTCGTTTAAAGAAAAAGACGTGGTGCTTTTGCATGGCATTACGAGTTCTGGCAAAACAGAGGTCTATACAAAATTAATGCAAGATGTTTTAGATGCTGGAAAGCAGGTCTTATTTTTGCTGCCAGAAATTGCATTAACTACCCAAATAATTACACGCTTAGAGGTCTATTTTGGAAATCAAATTTCTGTTTTTCACTCTAAATATTCTATGAATGAACGCGTAGAAGTGTGGAATAATGTGTTAGAAAACAAACCGAAAGCACAAATCATTTTAGGCGCCCGTTCTTCTATTTTTTTACCCTTTTCGAACCTCGGACTCATTGTTGTTGATGAAGAACATGAAACTTCATACAAACAATTTGAGCCTTCGCCAAGATATAATGCGCGAGATGCGGCCATTGTGTTAGCAAAAATTCACCAGGCAAAAATATTGTTGGGATCTGCAACACCCTCTTTAGAGAGTTCTTTTAATGCACAGCAACACAAATACGGTTTAGTAGCCTTAAATAGACGTTTTCGAAACATTCAATTACCAAGTATTGAACTTATCGACATCAAAGAAAAACAACGAAAAAAGGAAATGTCTGGCCATTTTTCAGATCGATTGCTCGCGTTAATTAAAAAAGCCTTAGATGAAAAAGAGCAGGTAATTTTATTTCAGAATAGACGTGGATTTTCGCCAGTAGTAGAATGTAAGACCTGTGGAATTTCTCCGCAATGCCCTAATTGTGATGTGAGTTTAACCTACCATAAATTTAGAAATGAATTGCGTTGTCATTATTGCAGTTATCAGCGAGCCATGCCGAATTCTTGTGGGGCTTGCGGATGCGCTACTTTAGACACCAAAGGTTTTGGAACAGAACAAATTGAGCTAGAATTAAAAGAAATGTTTCCCGATTTTTCCATAGGAAGAATGGATTTAGATACCACGCGAGGGAAACACGGTTATCAGAAAATAATTGGTGCTTTTGAGGCAAGAGAAATAGATGTTTTAGTAGGAACACAGATGTTGTCTAAAGGCTTAGATTTTGACAATGTTACCTTGGTGGGCATTTTAAATGCAGACTCCATGCTTAATTTTCCAGATTTTAGAGCACATGAGCGCGCCTATCAACTTATGGTGCAGGTTTCTGGTCGTGCCGGTAGGTTTAAAAAGCAAGGCAATGTAGCCATACAAACCTTTAATCCCTATCATCAGATTTTACAACAGGTTTCTTCAACAGACTATACCGCCATGTATAAAGAACAATTACAAGAGCGTTGGCAATTTCAATATCCACCTTATTATCGATTAATAAAAATCACCTGTAAACATAGAGATTATAATAAAGTAGAAAGCGGTATTAATTGGTTGGCAAAAAGTTTTCAAAATTCATTTGGTGAGTATGTTTTGGGCCCCACTGCACCGGCTGTATCACGCGTAAGAAATCAATATATTAAAAATTTAGTGATTAAAATTAAGCCCAAACAGAGTTTATTAAACACCAAACACCAAATTACTAAAATTAAAAGCACTTTTGAATCAATCAAAGATTTTAGACCCATACGATTTATTATTGATGTAGACCCCTATTAAGAGTTGATTGCTCGCTTTTTGTTATGGGTATTGCAGAGCAGAGTAATTAATTTAACCTCCTTAAATTGGCATTAAAAATGGTTTTCTGAAATATGTAACTTTTTAATTATTGCCTTGCCATAAAGGATGTAAATTTAAACAAGCTTTTTCTTTTTTATCTTTGAGTCTTCCTTTTCATTTTTGCACAATAAATAAGAAGTAATTCCTATGCTTATTTTTTTTGTACGAAGTATCTATACTAAAAACATACACATTTTATTTATCACCAAAACAAGCAAATAAAAATAATTAGGGAAAACGAGTAATTAAAAAAGTTAAAAAACTTTTTTTGATCAAGCAACCTTTTCAATACTTTAGGAGTCTATACCTTTGTAAGGCCATCATAACTAAAAATCATACGTGAAAATTATTTCGTTACATCTTAAAGAAAAATTGTTGATTAAAAAAGCGATTAAGAAAAACAGGGAAGCACAGCAACTTTTGTTTGAACAATTTTCTCCAAAAATGTTAGGAGTTTGCAGGCAATACGTAAAAGATTTACACCATGCAGAAGATTTAATGTTATCGGGATTTTTAAAGGTTTTTATTCATTTACACAAGTATAAGCATGAAGGCAGTTTTGAAGGTTGGATTCGTAGAATAATGGTGAATACCTGTATTTCTTATTTGCGGAAAAAAAACCGTATGGATTTATCTGATCAAGATGAGACTTTTAATGAGTTAGCCTCTGAAAACTTAGAGAAAACAGCTGTAGAAGACCTTCAGAAATTGATAGACAAATTACCTGATGGATACAAAATGGTGTTCAATTTGTTTGCTATCGAAGGATATAAGCATATAGAAATTGCAGAAAAATTAGCTATTTCAGAAAACACCTCAAAGTCGCAATTGTTTAAAGCGAGAAAATTATTGCAGTCCAGTTATTATAAAATGAACAAAACAGTCAATGAAAAAAAATCATAACCATATAAACCTCCAAGAAAAGTTTAAGAATAGAACTTTTAAGCCATCTGGTTCTGCTTGGGAACGTTTGTCTATTCAGTTAGAGGAACATGAACAAAAAAAACAAAAAGACTGGCTTTTTTATACCGGAATTGCCGCAAGTATTTTAATTTTGTTTGCACTTGGAGATCAGTTCTTTTCTTCGGAAGAACAGACATTCATACCCAAACATGAAACTGTCTTCGTGCCCATAGATACCGTTTATATCGATACTGAATTTAAAAAGGTTAAAAGACAAAGTGAACCAGAAGAAGCCGTGGTAAATACCGAAAAAAAGGAAGGAAAACCCAGAATTATGCAAAACGAAATTTCAAAACCTTCGGTAACAGAGACACTTGGCAAAACAATAATCACTCAGGATCTCGAATCATTAACAAGAACTTTTATAAAGGGAGGGGGAATAGTACAATCTTCAAAAATTATTCAACAGTCTCGGGATAACGAAACGGCAAAAGAAAACAGTGTGCTAATTTTAAATTCTATGATTAAAGTAAATGTAGACGATTTATTATTTGCAGTAACACATTCAAAAAAAGAGATTGAAACCTATTACGCAAAGCACTATTTAAATAGAAATGATGTTTTAATTTTGATTGAAAAACAAGTAGAAAAGTCAATTTTAAACATTGATGCACACACAATTCTAGCCGAAGTAGAAGGCAGTATTCGTGAAGATACTTTTAAAAATAATTTTTTACAAACCATAAAGAAAAAGGTTTCTGATCTAGCATCTGCAGTAGCTTCTAGAAATAATTAACGAAATGAGCTATAATTTTTAGTTCCTTTAGAAATCCATTAACACAAAACTTAAAGACGAAAAAGATGAAAAGAATACTATTTATTTTAGTGTTGTTAAGCACAACGATGACCTTTACTCAAACAAAAACTTTTGAAAGTGAAGTGCGTAAAATTTCCAAAAGAATTGGCCAAATTACAAAAGAAGAAAAAGATTCTTTAAAAATAAAGATAACGGAAATTAAGGAAAAACTAGATAAGGGAGCAATCACAGAAAATACCGCTCAATCTTTAAAAATGGAAGTAGCAAACTACCATGCAAAGAAGATAGAAAAAAGAGTGGGCGCTCAAGAGCAATTATTACAACAATTGGTACAAGACAAAACCGATGGTAAAATGGCAAGTGTAGAAGACGATGATTTCGAAGACGATAAAAACACCTTTACTATTGGTCATAAATCTTATAAATTTTCTATAAACGAGAATAAAAAAAAGAAAGGATTATATGAAAGAGATGAACATTCAAAAGAAGAACATAAACGAAATAGAAGCACTACAACACAATTTGTTTTTGCTGGTGGCGTTAACAATCTGCTAATCAATGATCATTTTTCTTCTCTAGATAATACTGAATATGAATTTTGGCAATCTCATTTTTACGAAATTGGGTTTACTTGGAAGTCCAGACTAAACAAAGAGGCTTCTCAGTTGTATTTTAAATATGGTTTCTCTTTTTTGTGGAACAATTTACGTTTAAAAAACAATCAATACCATGTGGTAAATGGAGAACGAACTGATTTAGATACATATCCAAGCCATTTATCCGATAGCAGGTTGCGTCATGTTCAAATGACTTTTCCCGTGCATTTAGAGTGGGATTTTTCAAAAAATAAAATTGATGACGATGGATTTGTTGAAGATAGAACGGGTGAATCTTTTCGATTTGGAATTGGCGTTTTTGGTGGTTTTAAATTGGGATCAAGACAGTATTTAGAATATGTAAATGCCGCGGGCATAAAAGTGGAAGAATTGCAAAAAGGAGACTTTAATATGAATACCATTAACTACGGACTTAGTAGCTATCTGGCGTATAAATCTCTAGGTTTGTATGTGAAATATGATTTAAATCCTCTATTTAGAAATACTTCCACAAACAATATTTCTATGGGAATCCGGTTTGATTTTAATTGATAAATTTATTAAAAGGTTCTCTTTTCAATAAAAAGGTCAAACCATGGTTTGACTTTTTTTTTATGCCCAAAAGATTAATTGTACTGGAAATGGGATTTAAATGAACATTTAATTGTCATAAAAAAAACCGCATAATTAATCCTTGAAATCTATAAGAAGACTCTTTTTTGTAAGGGGCAGAATGTAAGTCAAAAAGACATTATCACGCCGATCCTCTGCTGTTCCCATTAATTTAGTAAAGGTGGAAATCACATGATGATACCTAATAGCAATAGATCAATCAACAATACTGGATGAAACAGACTGGGATCTAAAAACACAAGGAGTCCCGAAATAATAGCAACACTCAATACCCCAAAAATAAAAATAGAGTCATACAAAGAGCCATCAAGCCAACCCGCTTGAGCAGACCATTTTTTAACTTTAAGAAGAGACGTTTTATCTCTAAGCGTTTTTTTAATGGCAACTACTAATTAATTTTTACCTTTGGCCTATTAGGTTGGTCATTGCCATTTTTTGAATGATGCCGACGGTGAAATTTCTTTCTCCGATTTTATTGAGGAGGATACTTTTAAAATGACTTACAGATAGGTCGTGAACGCTATTTAAGGCAAAAGAACACCATCTAAAAACCGGTTGCCATAAAAATTGTTTACTTAATGCTATTAAATCACTTTAAATTATTAAATTAAGTAGGCGTTATTTTTGTGCTTAAATAGTTGTTATTCGGGGAATTCTGTGTGATAAATCAATCGCTTACTTTTATAAGTATCTAAAGCAAGGAATTACCCCCAATGCAATTTAATATATTTGTAAAAAAAAAGAGGAATATGGATGGAAGCTTTTTCGATATCAGATCGGTCTATCCTATTGAACTACTTTTAAGGATTATTCGTAATTGTTGATTGTGAATTCATGTTTTTTACATGCAATATGCGTTGGCTAGGGACCAAGCAACCTATGAGTAACGAGCTACTTGATATAAAAAAAAAGAACATGATTTTAATAAGTAGACTTAGCGAGCCAAGATGCCGTTTTTTGAGTTTCGAGTACAATCAAAATCACCAACTTTGATTAGTTATAAAACCATAGTAATATTTGCAAAAAGATTGTATATTTGCAGCCTTAAAAATAATCATTAAATATTTAATTATGAATCATTACGAAACTGTTTTCATTTTGAATCCCGTTTTATCTGATACTCAGATAAAGGAGACAGTACAAAAGTTTGAGGACTATTTGGTTTCTAAAGGAGCCGAAATAGTTGCAAAAGAAGATTGGGGCTTAAAGAAATTAGCCTATCCAATCCAAAAGAAGAAAAGTGGTTTTTATCACTTGTTCGATTACAAAATTGAAGGAGCAGAAATTGGCTTGTTTGAACTAGAATTTAGAAGAGATGACAGCATTATGCGTTATCTAACTGTAAGACTAGATAAACATTCAGAAGCTTGGGCAGAAGTAAGAAGAGAACGTGTTAAAACCTCAAAAAAATAAGACATGGCATCAACAATAGAGCAACAAGCTAAAGGAAAAGCTGGTGGAGAAGTAAGATACTTAACTCCGTTGGATATTGAAACTAAAAAGGAATCAAAATACTGTCGTTTTAAGAAAAAAGGGATTAAGTACATCGATTATAAAGATGCAGATTTCTTAATGTATTTAGTAAACGAACAAGGTAAAATTTTACCCAGACGTTTAACTGGAACATCTTTAAAATACCAAAGAAAAGTAGCGCAAGCTATTAAAAGATGTCGTCATTTAGCGCTAATGCCTTATGTAGGAGATTTGTTAAAATAATAAAGAAGTAGAATTATGGAATTAATATTAAAACAAGACGTAGAGAACCTAGGATTTCAAGATGATATTGTGGCTGTGAAAAACGGTTATGGTAGAAATTACTTAATCCCGAATGGGCATGCTGTTTTGGCTACTTCTTCTGCAAAAAAGGTATTAGCTGAAAACGTAAAACAAAGAGCTTATAAAGAAGCTAAATTAATTGAAGATGCTAATAAAATAGCAGAAACAATTAAAGGATATGAAATTAAAATTTCATCTAAAGTTGGTTCAGGAGACAAATTATTTGGATCTGTAAACAACATAGATCTTGCTGTTGCTATTGCAAAAGCAGGAACAGAAATCGATAAGAAATATATTAAAGTTATTGGTGGTTCTGTAAAGAGATTAGGAAAATACGAAGCTTCTGTAAGATTACACAGGGAAGTAGTTGCAGATATCACTTTTGATGTGGTAGCAGATTCGTAAGAATTTTTTTCAATGTATATAAAGAACCTATCAATTTTTTTTGATAGGTTTTTTTATTTATTAAAAAACACGACTAATGAAATATAGACAATTAACAAAGGAACAGTTTGAAAGTCTACACAAGGAATTTGCTCAATTTCTGGCATCACAAAAAATTGATGTAAGCGAATGGAGTCAAATTAAGAGAGAAACTCCTACCGTAGCCGAAGAGGAAATGAATATTTTTTCTGATGTAGTTTGGGAGGATGTTTTAATAAAAACAACCTATTTAGAACATTTTTCAGAGAAATCGGCCAACCTTTTTAAATGTGAAGACAAAGAAATTTTTCGAATTGCTATTAAAGTAAACAAAGAAATTAATTTGCTAGAACAAGATGGCTTTGAATGGTTATTATCAAACCCAAATGAGGATGAGATTGACTACTTCAAGGGGAGTAAAAAATATTCGGACGAGAGAAACCTCGAAATTTTTGATTTAATTGAAAAAGGAAGTACGATTGCTAAAGGGGAATTATATGAATATTTTGATAAATTAACTTCTTAATTTTTTCATCCTTCTTTATCAACGCAGTTATAACGTATTGGTTCAAAGGAAGCAGCCTAGAAGACTTAGTTTACGAACACCTTTTGAATGGTTGCTGTAGAATCGCAGTTTTTTACCACCAATGAAATTTGGGTTTCTAAATTTTCTGAATCTACCCAATACTCTCTGCAAGGCTTTTGTCTTGGTTTACTTTTGCCAAAGTCTACTTCACCATAAATTAAAATATTAGCAATGATTATAGAATCAATTTCATTCTGTTGCATGGTTAATGTTGCTTCTTTAGAAAATAAACGTGGTTTTACGCGAATATTTTTTAAAGTTCGAGCGTTTGGTAAATAATCAAACTCAACATTTTTTTGTTTCCAAAAGAAAAAAAGAGCGACAGAACCAAATGCCAATCCCACTAAAAAATAACCAATTCTTTTTAATAATTGCATGCCAAAAATTTTGAATGACAAAGTTACTTTTTTTGAATGGAATGAGTTGGTTTTAGGAAAAATATTCTTAAGTATAACCGCTTAAATAATTAACAAATTGATATCTCTGTAAGGCAAGTCAAACCAATCTGCTACGGTTCTGTTGGTTAAAATTCCATGATAAAAATACATGCCATTTCGCAAGCTTTTATCAAATCTAGCCGTATTTTCAAAGCCACCTTCTTCCGCAATATTTAATAAATAAGGGGTGAAAATATTGCTAATAGATACCGACGCCGTTCTTGCATATCGCGCTGGAATATTTGGAACACAATAATGAATTACGCCATGTTTCACAAAAGTAGGGTTGTTATGAGTTGTAATGTTTGACGTTTCAAAACAACCACCACGATCAATACTTACATCTACAATAACTGCACCTACTTTCATTCGTTCAATCATGGCTTCGGTGGCAACAATTGGCGATCTGTTTTTACCTCGAATTGCTCCAATAGCAACATCGCAACGCATTAATGCTTTTGTGAGTGCTTTTGGTTGCACAGTAGAGGTATAAATTGGGGCGCTTAATCCTTGTTGCAATTTCCTGAGTTTCGCAATAGAATTGTCAAAAACTTTTACTCTTGCCCCCAGGCCAGTAGCCGTTCTTGCGGCGAATTCGCCAACCGTTCCTGCGCCTAAAATCACCACACTAGTTGGAGGAACTCCGCCAATATTTCCAAATAACAGGCCGTTTCCTCTATTAACGCCGCTCATTAATTCTCCGGCAATTAAAATAGAGGCAGTTCCTGCAATTTCACTTAACGACTTTACAATTGGATAGGTTTCTTGCTCGTCTTTTATATAATCAAAAGCAACTGCAGTAATTCTTTTTTTTGCTAAGTTTTCAAAATAGTTTTTATTTTGAGTTTTTAATTGCAGGGAAGAAATTAAAATAGCTTGCGGATGTATATAACTAATTTCTTCTTCGGTTGGAGGGGCCACTTTTAAAATAATATTGCATTTAAAGGCTTCTTCTATATTATAAGAAATTTTGGCACCTGCTTCAGAATATTCATTATCCGAGTAATTCGCACCATCTCCAGCGCCCGTTTCTATTACAATTCTGTGGCCATTAGCAGTTAATGCTCCAACAGCGTCTGGGGTGAGGCAGACGCGTTTTTCACCAGGGAGTGTTTCTTTTGGTAAACCTATAAATAATTCCCCTTTTTGCCTTTTTATTTCTAGCATTTCTGTTTGAGGGAGTAGTTCTTCTTTGCTAAATGGGGAAAACGAACTCATATTTTAATTTTAAGTTGTATGTTTCTTTGATGATTTTCTAAAATTGATAAATGAATTTCAACCGAGTTTAAAGGTAGTAAATTTTTAACATTCTGCGGCCATTCAATAAAACACCAATTATTAGCCTCGAAATAATCTTCAATTCCTATGTCGTAGGCTTCCTCTTCTTCTTCAATTCTATAAAAATCAAAGTGATAAATTGTTTTGTTTGTCTTGGTTACATATTCATTCACTAAAGAAAATGTAGGAGAGCTAGCAACCTCTGTATTGCCTAATTGCTTACAAATTTCTTTTATTAATGTGGTTTTACCAACGCCCATTTCACCATAAAATAATAGGATTTTATTTTCTGCAGTTGCAATAATTTCTGTTGCAACTTTAGGTAAATCTCTTAAAGAATAGTTTTTATTCATCTTACAAAAATAGTAAAGAAGTTAATTTATTCGGTAATAATTATACTTTTTATAGCAATTACATGCTACAATTTCACAAGTTTACATGCCATTGATAACCATTTGATCAGAAACGCTCTTCGGATCTAACGTTTCTCTATAAATAATAGTACTTGATAGATTTCAAGCGATATGATCTCTTGGTATGTAATCATTGCCATTTTTTACTTTTTAAAGGCATCCTTTTTTCGTTTCAGAGAAATCTCTCTTTTGGGAGCTCTTTTATGGTTCCTGTTTTTTAAAACAGCCACACCTGGTTTTTATAAACTTCTTTATCCATTAATTTCTAAATTTTCTTTAGGCTCTTTTTTGAGGAGACACCGTGTAGAATGGGGGAAGATAATTTTTATTTAGGCTGATACACCGCGCAAGGAATAATCATTTCTTCTAGTGAAACTCCTCCGTGTTGGTAGGTGTTTTTAAAATATTTCACAAAATGATTAAAATTATTGGGGTAGGCAAAAAACAAATCCTCCTTTGCAAATATAAACGGACTATTAATGGCGATTGCGGGTAAAAAAATATCTTTCGGATTCTTTACCGTATACACATCTTTTTCTTCATAAGAAAGGCTCCTTCCTGTTTTATAGCGCAAATTAGCACTAATGTTTTTATCGCCAATAACTTTGGTTGGATGTTTACAGTTAATGGTCCCATGATCTGTTGTAATGATTAATTTTTGCCCTAACTGTTGCGCTTTCTGTATGATTTCAAACAAGGGCGAATTTTTAAACCAACTTACTGTGAGCGATCTATACGCTTTGTCATCGCCAGCCAATTCTTTAATAACTTCCATTTCGGTTTTAGAATGCGATAGCATATCTACAAAATTATAAACAATGGCTGTTAAATCATTCTGTTTGGTACCGTTATAATTATCGGCTAATTCTTTTCCGTTTTTTAGGTTGGTAATTTTATAATACTGGTGTTTAATAGATAAACCAAGGCGTTTTAATTGTTCGGTTAAGAATTCATTTTCAAACAAATTCATGCCACCTTGATCGGTATCATTTTTCCATAAATTGGGATATTTTTTTTCCATTTCCAATGGCATTAGTCCAGAAAAAATAGCATTTCTAGCATATTGTGTAGCCGTTGGTAAAATAGAAAAGTAAGAATATTCTGCTTCTTTTTTGTAATAATTATTAATAAAAGGCTCTAAGACTTTGTATTGATCGTAGCGCAAATTGTCTATAACCACCCATAAAACGCCTTGCTCTTTACTTAAGTGCGGAACAACATAGTCTTTAAAAAGCGTATGAGAAAAAGTAGGTTTATTCTCTGAAGTTAAAAAATCTTTATAGTTTTTCTTAATAAATTTAAAAAACTGATTATTGGCTTCAGACTTTTGACTTTCTAAAATCTCTCGCATTCCAGGATCATTAATGTTTTCCAATTCTAATTCCCAATGAACTAATTTTTTATACAGATCGATCCATTCTTCATAAGTGTTTACCATGGCCAAATCCATCGATATTTTTCTAAATTCTTGCTGATAATTAGACGTTGTTTTTTCTGAAATTAATCTTGAATGCTCTAAATTTTTCTTCAAGCTTAATAATATCTGATTTGGGTTTACGGGTTTGATTAAATAATCGGCAATTTTAGAGCCAATTGCTTCCTCCATAATATATTCCTCTTCACTTTTTGTAATCATTACAATAGGCAAGTTTGCTTGCTTTTGTTTAATCTCAGCAAGTGTTTCGAGACCAGTAATACCGGGCATGTTTTCATCTAAAAAAACAATATCAAAATTCTGTTCATCCACTAAATCAATAGCATCTGTGCCATTTGTACAGGTAGTGACTTGATAGTTCTTTCGTTCTAAAAAAAGTACATGAGGAGTTAATAAATCTATTTCATCATCGACCCATAAAATTTTAATCTTATCCATTGGTTTTGTTTTTCTATCAAACGTTAAAAGTATTTATTTGTTTTAATTCTTTACGACTTAAAATGATAAAATATTGCCAAAAATCAATTTGTGCCTTAGAATTCGTATTTTTGCTCTTAGTTTAAAAATAGCATACATCTTGGAGAGAAAGTCATCAAACAAACTAAAAATTTTAAACGATCCTATTTATGGATTTATCACCATTCCTAATACCCTTCTTTATAATATTATAGAACACAGATATTTTCAGCGATTGCGCAGGATTTCTCAAATGGGCATGTCTAATTTGGTCTATCCAGGGGCAAATCACACTCGTTTTCATCACGCAATTGGTTGTTTGCATTTAATGCAAAAAGCCATTAGGGTTCTTCGATTAAAGCAAATTGAAATTTCTGCCCAAGAAGCAAATGCCTTATGTATTGCAATTCTTCTTCATGATATTGGTCATGGTGCCTTTTCTCATGCCTTAGAACATAGCATTGTAAATGAGGTTTCTCATGAAGAAATTTCACTAAAATTCATGAAAAAACTAAATCTAGAATTTAATGGAGAACTTAGTTTAGCCATCGAAATTTTTGAAGGGAAATATCCGCGTAATTTTTTTAATCAATTAATTTCTAGTCAACTAGATATTGATAGGCTCGATTATTTAAAACGAGATAGTTTTTATACAGGCGTTACAGAAGGAAATATTAGTTCAGAGCGTTTAATTGCGATGATGAATGTTAAAAATGATCAATTGGTTATTGAAGAAAAGGGGATATATTCTGTAGAGAATTTTTTAATTTCAAGACGATTAATGTATTGGCAAGTATACTTGCATAAAACGGGTTTGGTAGCAGAAAACATGTTGGTAAAGGTGTTAAAAAGAGCCAAAGAATTGGCAGAAAACGGACACGAATTATTTGCAAATACCTCATTAAAATATTTTTTGGTTCATAAAATAACAGATAAAAACTTCACTGATAATACGCTTGAAACCTTTTCAAAATTAGACGATTATGACGTTTTATCTGCCATTAAAGAATGGGCTAATCATCAAGACAAAGTACTGTCTACCTTATCAAAAATGATAGTAAACAGAAACCTTTTAAAAATTGAAATTCAACAGAAAGCATTTAAGAGAGAATTTATAGCTAAAAAACAACTAAAATTTAAGGAGAAATTAGCGTTTTCATCGGAAGAAATTACTTATTTTGTATTTTATAAAACCATTCAAAATCAAGCATACAACCCTGAAGAACCCATCTTTATTTTAAGTAAAAAAGGAACTCTCAGAGATATTGCAAAAGCATCGGATCAATTAAATTTGCAAGCACTAACAAAACCAGTGATAAAACATTTTATTTGTTATCCGAAGCAAATGATATTAGTCCATTCATAAGATTTTTTATATTTTTGCCATTGATGAAATTTACAGCACAACAAATAGCAGATCTTTTAGAAGGTGATGTTATAGGGAATCCTAAAGAGGAAGTTTCTAGACTTTCTAAAATAGAGGAAGGGGATAAGGGGTCTTTGACCTTTTTGTCAAACCCAAAATATAATCCTTTTTTATATACAACAAAGGCTTCTGTTACGATTGTTAACCGTGATTTTAAGCAAGAAAAGCCAATTGAAACCACGCTGATAAAAGTTGAAAATGCGTATAAATCATTTTCTAAATTGTTAGAGTTTTACAACCGAGTAAAAAATAACAAGGCAGGAAGAGAGCAGCCCAGTTTCATTTCCGATTCGGCAATTATTGGAGAAAATGAGTATATTGGAGCGTTTTCTTATATTGGTGAACACGTAAAAATCGGTAAAAATGTTAAAATTTACCCCAATTCTTTTATCGGTGATAATGTAACCATTGGAGATAATTGCGTTTTTTTTTCAGGAGTAAAAATTTATTCGGAAACTATTATTGGGGAAAACTGTAACTTTCATTCTGGTTGCGTTATTGGCTCTGATGGATTTGGATTTGTGCCAAATGAAAAAGGAGAATACTCTAAAATTCCTCAAATAGGAAATGTAATAATAGAAGACAATGTGGATGTTGGTTCTGGAACCACCATCGATAGAGCTACTTTAGGAGCTACCATCATAAGAAAGGGCGTGAAATTAGATAATCAAATTCAAATTGCGCACAATGTGGAAATTGGAAAAAACACCGTTATTGCAGCACAAACTGGCATTGCCGGATCTACAAAAATTGGAGAAAACTGCATGATAGGTGGTCAAGTTGGAATTGTGGGCCATATTACTTTGGGAAATAATGTTAGAATACAAGCTCAATCTGGAATTACTAAAAGTATAAAAGATAACGAGGTATTGCAAGGAACACCTGCTTTTGGGTATTCAGAATTTAATAAAAGTTATGTTTATTTTAGAAATTTACCTAAAATAGCTTCTACTTTAGAGAGCTTAAAAAAACAAGTCAAAGCGCAAAAAATTGAAAATGACTAAGAAACAAAAAACAATCAAAACAGAAGTCAGTTTATCTGGGGTTGGGTTACATACGGGAAAAGAAGTTAATTTAACCTTCAAGCCGGCACCTGCAAACTACGGATTTGCATTTGTAAGGATAGATTTAGAAGGTTGTCCAAGGATTGAAGCGAAAGCCGAATATGTTGTAAATACACAAAGAGGAACGAATCTTGAGAAAAATGGGGTTCAAATTCAAACTTCAGAGCACGTTTTAGCTGCAGCTGTAGGATTAGATATCGATAATTTAATTATTGAAATAGATTCCTCGGAGCCACCCATTATGGATGGTTCCTCAAAGTTTTTTCTTGAAGCTTTAGAAAAAGCAGGAATTCAAGAATTAGAGGCAGATATAGAAGAATATATTGTGAAAGATATTATTTCTTACAGAGATGAAGCAACGGGAAGTGAGATCATTTTAATGCCCTCTAATGAATATCAAATAACCGCTATGGTAGATTTTGGTACAAAAATATTAGGAACCCAAAATGCAACGTTAGATAGAATTTCTGATTTTAAAGATCAAATTGCAGGAGCTAGAACATTTAGTTTTTTACATGAAATTGAAATGTTACTTGAAAATGATTTAATTAAAGGAGGAGATTTAAACAATGCCATTGTCTATGTTGATAAAGAGTTATCTTCTAGTACCATGGATAAATTGAAGAAAGCCTTTAAAAAAGACGATATTAAAATAAAGTCTAATGGAATTTTAGATAATCTAAATTTACATTGGGCAAATGAAGCGGCAAGACATAAATTGTTAGATGTTATTGGCGATTTGGCTTTAACAGGAATTCGTATTCGAGGAAAAGTAATCGCAAATAAACCAGGACATTCTATAAACACGCTATTTGCCAAGAAATTATCGAAAATTATTAAAACAGAAAAGCGTAATAATGTTCCTCATTATGATTTGAATATAACTCCGTTGATGGATATTCATCAAATTATGGATATTTTACCTCATAGACCTCCATTTTTATTAGTTGATAGAATTTTAGAATTATCAGACAAACATGTTGTTGGGATGAAAAATGTGACAATGAATGAGAATTTTTTTGTAGGCCATTTTCCCGAAGCACCTGTAATGCCAGGAGTTTTACTGGTTGAAGCAATGGCGCAATGCGGTGGAATTTTAGTATTGAGTACAGTTCCAGACCCAGAAAATTATTTAACCTATTTCATGAAAATGGATAAGGTAAAGTTTAAACAAAAAGTATTACCAGGAGATACTTTAATTTTTAAATGTGAATTAATTAGTCCAATTAGAAGAGGAATTTGTCATATGCAATCGTATGGCTATGCCAATAATAAATTAGTCGTTGAAGCCGAATTAATGGCGCAAATTGCGAGAAAAAAAGAACTATGAATCAACCACTAGCATACGTCCATCCACAGGCGCGAATAGCAAGAAACGTAGTAATAGAACCATTTACAACCATTCATAACAATGTAGAAATTGGTTCGGGTACTTGGATTGGCTCTAATGTTACCATCATGGAAGGCGCTAGAATAGGGAAAGATTGTAAAATATTTCCTGGAGCAGTAATTTCAGCAATTCCTCAAGATTTAAAATTTGAGGGGGAAGATTCTTTGGTTGTAATTGGAGACAATACCACAATTAGAGAATGTGTAACCATTAATCGGGGAACCAATGCATCTGGAAAAACCAATATTGGAAATAACTGCTTAATCATGGCTACCGCACATATTGCTCATGATTGCGTTTTAGGCGATAATTCTATTATTGTAAATGGGGTCGCTCTAGGGGGGCATGTTACCATTGGGAAATATGCAATTATTGGTGGCTTAGCGGCCGTTCATCAATTTATTCATATTGGAGATCATGCTATGGTTTCTGGAGGAACGTTGGTAAGAAAAGATGTTCCACCTTATACCAAAGCAGGAAAAGAACCCATTTCGTATATTGGAATTAATTCTATAGGAATTAGAAGAAGAGGATTTTCAACAGAAAAAATTAGAGAAATTCAGAATATTTATCGAATTCTTTATCAAAAAAACTACAATAATTCACAAGCATTAGAAAAAATTGAAGCAGAAATGGAGGCAACTCCAGAAAGAGATGAAATCATTTTATTTATCCGTAATTCTCAACGTGGAATTATGAAAGGGTATTTAGGAGGGTAAAAAAAAATCAATTAAATTAAAAATTAAAAACTAGAAATGGCTACTACTACATCTGACATTAGAAATGGATTGTGCATTAGATATAATAATGATATTTATAAAATCATAGAGTTTTTGCATGTAAAACCTGGAAAAGGTCCTGCATTTGTGAGAACAAAATTAAAAAGTGTTACGAACGGAAAAGTAGTAGACAATACATTTCCTGCGGGAAGAAAAATTGAGGATGTTCGAGTGGAAACCCATAAGTTTCAATATTTATACAGTGAAGGAGAAACCTATCACTTTATGAATGAGCAAGATTATTCGCAAATTGAGTTGGAAAAAAATGTTTTAGATTCACCCGACTTAATGAAAGAGGGAGAAATTGTTACCGTAGTGATTAACTCTGAAGACAATATGCCCTTATCTGTAGAATTGCCCGCAAGTGTTGTTTTAGAAGTCACACACACAGAACCTGGTGTAAAAGGAAATACAGCAACCAATGCAACAAAACCTGCAACGGTAGAGACTGGAGCCATTGTAAATGTTCCTTTATTTATTAATGAAGGCGATAAAATAAAAATTGAGACTACGAAAGGAACTTATCAAACAAGAGAGAGTTAATTGTCTATTTAATGAATGAAAAATCCATCACAGAAATCAACCAAACTGAAAAGGATTATTGGAATGAAGGGAAACTAGACAGAAGTAAAATCAAGAAATTAAGAAGACACGCTTTTTTTTATTCCTACCAACGAGAAAAAAAAATTCTAAAGACCCTTTTAGAAGATTTTAATGGTAAAAATGTGTTAGAAATAGGCTCTTATACCTGGGCTGCTTGGTTTCATCAAAAGACCACTCCTAAAAAATTAACCTGTATTAATATTTCTGAAGTTGAATTAGAAAATGGTAAAAAGCTAGCCGTAAACAAACCATTTCCGGTTTCTCATTATTTAATGGATGCCAATAACTTAACATTTCCCGATGAAAGCTTTGATATTGTATTTGGGGGAGCTATTTTACATCATTTAGACATAGAAAAAGCGATTAGTCATATTCATAGAGTTTTAAAACCTACAGGGACCATTGTCTTTTTAGAGCCTCTAAATATGAATCCTATTTATAAAATTTACAGAAAGCTAAATTCCAAAGAAAGAACACCCGATGAACATGCTTTGGTGCGCTCCGATTTTAAAATCATTAAAAATAAATTCACTTTTGATCATTATTTTTTCGATTTTTTTAGCGTTATTTTTGGGCTGGTATCTTTAAAAATTTTCGGAGACAAAAAACATGATAATTGGCTTAATAAGCTGGGGTATTCTTTAGATGTTTTCTTTTCTAAAATACCTTTCTTACACATGCTTTTTGCAAGAGTCATTATTTATGGGCGTAAAAAATAATTAAGTAATTATGAAGTTTAAAGATCCTCAAACCTTATCACAAATTGCTACACTAATAGCTGTAGATTTTATTGGTGATGCCACCTTTCAAATTACAGGAATGAATGAAATTCATGTTGTTGAAAAAGGAGATATTGTTTTTGTAGACCATCCAAAATATTACGATAAAGCGTTAAATTCTGCGGCGACCACCATTTTAATTAATAAAAAAGTAGACTGTCCTATAGGAAAGGCTTTATTGATTTCTGAGGACCCCTTTCGCGATTTTAATAAACTTTCCAAACACTTTAATCCGTTTATTGCTTGCGTGAAAAATATTTCTGAAAGTGCCATCATTGGAGAGAAAACCATTATTCAACCTAATGTATTTATAGGAAATCACGTAAAAATTGGTAAAAACTGTGTGATTCATCCCGGTGTTGCTATTTATGACAATTCAGTAATTGGAGACCATGTTACTATTCATGCCAACACGGTATTGGGAGCAGATGCTTTTTATTATAAAAATCGACTTGAAGGCTATGATAAATTAATTTCTGTAGGAAGGGTTGTTATAGAAGATAATGTAGATATAGGGGCATCTTGTACCATAGATAAAGGAGTTACTGGAGACACCACCATTGGGCATGGAACTAAAATAGACAATCAAGTTCATGTGGGCCACGATACAAAAATTGGTAAAAAATGTTTGATTGCATCACAAACAGGCATTGCGGGTTGTGTAATTATAGAAGATGAAGTAATCATTTGGGGCCAAGTAGGCACCAATAGTGGAATTACCATTGGAAAAGGAGCAGTAATTCTAGGGCAAACGGGGGTTACTAAATCGGTCGCTGGAAATAAAACATATTTTGGAACACCCGTATCAGAATCCAGAGAAAAATTAAAAGAAATGGCAGAAATCAAGCGATTTTTAAAAGACCAAAAAAAGAAATAAAAGCGTGACCAATCGTTTATAATCGACTATTTTTGCAAACAGGAAATTAGATAAAAAAAACAAACCAAATGAGTGTTTTAGTAAATAAAAATTCAAAAATTATTGTTCAAGGTTTTACAGGAAGTGAAGGAACTTTCCATGCAGGTCAAATGATAGACTATGGAACCAACGTGGTTGGTGGTGTTACACCAGGAAAAGGAGGACAAGAACATTTAGGGAAACCTGTTTTTAATACCGTAAAAGAAGCTGTAGATAAAGTTGGAGCAGACACTTCAATTATTTTTGTTCCCCCTGCATTTGCTGCCGATGCCATTATGGAATCTGCCGATGCAGGAATTAAAGTAATTATTTGTATCACCGAAGGAATTCCAACGGCAGATATGGTAAAAGTGAAAGCATATATAGACGATAGAGATTGTACATTAGTTGGACCAAATTGCCCAGGAGTAATTACGCCAGATGAGGCAAAAGTGGGTATTATGCCAGGTTTTATCTTCAAAAAAGGGAATGTGGGAATCGTCTCTAAGTCGGGAACATTAACGTATGAAGCCGCAGATCAAGTGGTGAAACAAGGATTCGGAATTACAACGGCCATTGGTATTGGAGGAGATCCAATTATTGGAACCACTACAAAAGACGCCGTAGAGTTGTTAATGAATGATGATGAGACGGAAGCCATCGTTATGATTGGTGAAATTGGTGGGAATTTAGAAGCAGAAGCAGCGCGATGGATTAAGGCAGATGGCAATAGAAAGCCGGTTGTTGGTTTTATAGCGGGTCAAACAGCACCTGCAGGAAGAACCATGGGACATGCTGGAGCGATTGTTGGTGGAGCCGATGATACTGCACAAGCAAAAATGGCAATTTTAAGAGAAAATGGCATTCACGTTGTAGATTCTCCTGCTAAAATTGGAGAAATGGTTGCTAGTGTTTTAAATAAAAAATAGAAGGAAACTTGCGCAGTCTTTCGCGGAAGTATAAATTTTTATATCCGGCAGCTAGTAACGTTAGCAAACAGAATTTATAAAAAAAAAGCAAACTAATAAATTCCCGTGAAAACGGGAATTTCTTTTTTATATTTGAAAAATGTTGGTTCGATGGAACCCTGGTCTAGAATAACTTAAAACTATTATATGAAATTATTAGAAAATAAAACAGCCATCGTAACAGGTGCAACCAGAGGAATTGGAAGAGGTATTGCGGTTGCATTTGCAAAGCAAGGGGCTCATGTAGCTTTTACGTATAGTTCTTCTGCGGAAGCGGCAAATGAATTGGAAACTGAATTAAAATCATATGGGGTTTCGGCGAAAGGATATCAGTCTAATGCGGCAGATTTTGATGCAGCACAAGAACTAGCGAAAGAAGTTATGGCCTTCTTCGGATCTATAGATATCTTGGTAAATAATGCGGGAATTACAAAAGATAACTTATTATTGAGAATCTCTGAAGATGATTTTGATAAAGTGATTGAAGTAAACTTGAAATCTGTTTTTAATTTAACCAAAGCGGTGATTCGTCCCATGATGAAACAACGCGCAGGCTCTATTATTAACATGAGTTCTGTGGTGGGATTAAAAGGAAATGCTGGCCAGACGAATTATGCAGCTTCGAAAGCAGGAATTATTGGGTTTTCTAAGTCGGTTGCCTTAGAGTTGGGGTCTAGAAACGTAAGAAGTAACGTAATTGCTCCTGGTTTTATTGAAACAGAAATGACTGCCAAATTAGACGAGGCAACAGTTCAAGGTTGGAGAGATGCCATTCCATTAAAAAGAGGAGGAAAGCCAGAAGATATTGCAAATGCCTGTGTTTTCTTAGCCTCCGATATGAGTTCATATATTACCGGACAAACCTTGTCTGTAGATGGAGGAATGCTAACCTAGACTTTTTTCCTGCTGGCCATAACAGGTAGAGAAAATGGTCTATAAATCAAGTAGTATATACTATTTAAAAATCAGATGCAATTTAATGTTAAAGGGTTTCTGTTTTTTAGATAGTTCTTGCTATCTTTCCCTTAAATATAAGCTTTGCAAACAACTACGATTATATCTCTCATTTTCGCCTTGATATTGAGCCTTTCGGTAGCTTTCTTTCAATATTTCTATAGGGAAAAGAGTAAGCAACGCATGGATATTTTATTGTTTACTTTAAAAGCTTTCAGTATTTTTCTATTGTTATTATTATTCATAAATCCAACGATAAAAAAAACAGAAATCACTAACGTTAAGCCTACTTTAGCTGTAATAATAGATAACTCATCTTCTATATCTTATTTCAACCAGCAAGAAAACAGTCGCAAAATTTCAGCAAGTCTTCTTAATAATAACCGTTTAAAGGATCAATTTGAAGTAATTCCGTTTGCTTTTGGAAATGAATTAAATGTATCAGATAGCCTCACTTTTACAGCAAGTCAAACAAACATTTCAAAGGCTATAGAAGGGGTTAATGAATTATATAAAGACCAAATTGCCCCTATTGTATTAATTACTGATGGTAACCAAACTATTGGGGAAGATTATGAGTTTCTCAATTCTAAGCAACCAATTTATCCATTGGTTATTGGAGATACGACTCAATTTAAAGATGTAAAGATTCACCAAATAAATGTAAACAGGTACAGCTATTTAAAAAATAAGTTTCCTGTTGAAACATTTTTAGTCTACGATGGTGACCAGGAAGTGAGCACGCAATTTTCGATTTTTAGCAAAGGAAAAACATTATTTACCAAAACAGTTCGATTTTCACCTACCAATAACTCAAAAATTATCACAACCAACTTGTCCTCAACCAAAGAAGGAGTTCATTATTACAGCGCATCTGTTGGTGAACTTGTTGGTGAAAAAAACACCAGAAATAACACAAAAAATTTCTCTGTTGAAGTGCTTGATGAGCAAACAAAAATCTTAATAATCACTTCCTATTTACACCCAGATATTGGTGCTTTAAAAAAGGCAATTGAAAGTAATAAACAACATCTTGTTGATATTCAGTTAGTAGAAAAATTTAAAGGTAATGTATCAGATTATCAATTAGTTATTGTCTATCAGCCAAACAATAAGTTTACCTCTTTTTTTAACTTACTAACTCAAGATAAATCAAACTATCTTATGATTTCTGGTACAGAAACAGATTGGAATTACGTAAACAATTTGTCGCTTGGTTTTTCTAAAAATGCCATTAATCAATTGGAAGATTATACGGCAAATTATCAATCAAATTTTATCCCATTTTTTCAAGAAAACATTGGTTTTGATTCCTTTTCTCCTTTAAAAGATCAGTTTGGAGAAATAAGCTTTACCAAAGAGCATCAAACGTTATTGTCTCAAAATATTAATGGAATACCGTCAAATCAACCATTATTGGCCACTATGGAGGTGAACAATCAAAAAGCCGCTGTTTTATTTGGCGAAGGTCTTTGGAAATGGCGTGCTACCAGTTTCTTGAATCAGTATTCATTTAACGATTTTGATGCGTTTATTAATAATTTTGTTAAATACTTAGCCTCCAACAAAAAAAGAAACCGCCTAGAGGTAGACTCAGAAAGCTTGTATCCATCGAATTCAACGATTTCTATTTCCGCATTTTATGTAGACAAAAACTATAAGTTCGATCGTAGAGCTAGTTTATGGCTACACCTATTAAATACAAGCACTAAGGAAACCAAAAAACTTCCTTTTTCATTACAAAATAATTCCTATAAAATTGATGTAGAGGAATTATTGTCTGGAGATTACAGCTTCTCTGTTTCTGTAGATAACGAGACGGTAAAACAAATTGGAAAGTTTAAAGTAACAGACTATCAAATAGAAGAACAGTTTACAAATGCCAATAAAAAGAAACTGCAAACCTTAGCAGATAAAACAGGCACAAAGCTTTTTTATCCAACACAAATAGCCCTTTTTATTAAAGAAATGACTACCAATAAGAACTATTATACCACACAAAAATCAATGGAAAGAGAATGGTATTTAATCGATTGGAAATGGATTCTATGCCTTGTTATCTCTTCACTGTCTGTGGAGTGGTTTATTCGAAAATATTTTGGAAAAATTTAAAAATTAGAAGCAATGAATTTTAATACTAGAAAATGGGTAAAACCGGGAGATTTAAACCCTAATGGAACCTTATTTGGAGGAAGATTATTACAGTGGATCGATGAAGAATTGGGGATTTATGCAATTATTCAACTCGAAATACCAAGAACGGTCACTAAATACATGTCGGAAATTGATTTTGTAAGTTCAGCCAAACAGGGAGATATTATAGAAATTGGCATCATCGTTTTGACTTTTGGAAATTCATCAATCACCTTAAAATGCATCGTAAGGAACAAACTAACGCATAAAGTTATTATTGAAATTGATAAAATTATAATGGTTTCTTTAGACAAAAATGGCATTCCAATGAAACATGGAAAAACAGAAGTAGAATATGTCGCGAACCGTTTAAAAGAGTAATTTTATTTTGCATCTTTTTAGGATTGTTTTCTTCTTATAACCAAAAAACATGGGTCATCACCATCATCACGATCACCAGCAGTCTTCAAAAAATATAAAAGTTGCTTTCTTTTTAAACCTAGGTTTCACTATTATTGAATTTATTGGCGGTATCTACACCAATAGCTTAGCAATTACTTCAGATGCATTGCATGACTTAGGCGATAGCTTAAGCTTGGGATTGTCTTGGTATTTCCATAAATTATCGACCAAAAAGCCCAACAAAATTTTTTCCTATGGGTATAAGCGTTTTTCTTTATTAGGTGCCATTATAAACGCTATGGTATTAATTATTGGTGCTGTATATATTGTATATACTGCCATTCCAAGAATTATACATCCAGAAGACACCGATGCCAAAGGAATGATGTATTTCGCTATTTTGGGAATTGTTATAAACGGCGCTGCTGTTTTTAGTCTCAAAAAAGGAACTTCCATGAATGAAAAAGTGGTTGCATTACACTTAATAGAAGATGTATTAGGATGGGTCGCTGTTTTAATTGCCAGTTTGGTCATGCAATTTTATGATTTGCCAATTTTAGATCCTATTTTATCTCTAGTAATCACGGGATACGTACTTTATAATCTTTATCACAACATGAGAGAAAGTTTTCGTATTATTTTGCAGGGAACACCAGAGAACATTTCGATAGAAAAAATCAAAAAAAGAATCCTTGGTTTTGAGGAAGTTAAAAGTATTCACAACCTACATTTATGGAGCATGGACGGCACGTATAATGTGTTTAGTGTTCATATTGTATTAGTAGATAAAAACAGTACTCTGCAGCAAACAACGATTCTAAAACAGCAGATAAATAAAATATTACAGAATGATTTTGATTTAAATCATATTACCATAGAATTAGAGGTCTCCCATAAAAAAATATAGCCATAAAAGCTGTAGTTCTGTGACTTAAATTGTAACTTTGAAAAAATTATAAAAACTATAACAATGGCAAGTAATCAAGCAGAATTTAATTTCCCAAAAGGTGGTATAATACTTATAATTATAGCAGTAGTAGGAATTATCTTATTTTCAAAATCTACTATAACAATAGGACCTGGAGAAGGAGGAGTTATTTTTGAAACTCTAGGAAATGGTATTGATACAGAGAAAACATACGGAGAAGGATTTCATGTAATGATGCCTTGGAATAAAATGATTGTAAGAAAAGTAAGACAACAATCTATTTCTGATGAAATGAATGTACTTTCTGTTAACGGTTTAGAAGTTAAAGTAAACGGAACGATTTGGTATGAACCAGAATTTGCTAACCTAGGAAATTTAATTAAAACCAAAGGGCAAGATTATGAACGTGAGTTGTTAGATCCTGCAATTAATGCCGCAGCAAGAAGTGTGGTAGGACGTTATACTCCAGAACAGTTGTATTCTAGTAAAAGAGACGTTATTGAACAAGAAATTTTAGACGAAGTACAGAATGTTTTAAAAGATCAATATTTACTAGTAAAACGAGTTTTGGTAGAGGATGTAAAATTACCTACAACCATTAGAACAGCAATTGAAACTAAATTAAAGCAAGAGCAAGAATCTTTAGAATACGAGTTTAGATTGGCAAAAGCAAAAAAAGAAGCAGAAAGACAAAAAATTGATGCGGAAGGAAAAGCGGTTGCAAATAGTATTTTAAGTGCATCTTTAACGAGTAAAATTCTTCAAGAAAAGGGAATTCAAGCAACAATTGAGTTGTCTAAGTCACCTAATAGTAAAGTAATTGTAATTGGATCTGGAGACGGAGGATTGCCAATTATTTTAGGAAATCAGTAAAAAGATATTCTTTGTAATAAAAAAAATCAGCCATTTGGCTGATTTTTTTTTGTCTTTTTGGTAAGCGAAACAAATTATTTTACGCTTAGTTCTTCGATGACTTCGATTAAAATTTGGCATCCCTTTTCAATTTCTTTATCAGAAATGGTAAGTGGCGGCGTAATTCGAATGGCACTGGTTTCAAATAATAAGAAGAATAAAATTAAGCCCTTTTCTAGACAGCGAAGAATAATATTTGCAGCAAATTCTGGCGTTTCTACCATGGCAGCCAACATTAAGCCCTTTCCTCTAATTTCTTTAATTGCGCTGTGTTGTAAATGTTTTCTGATGAGCTTTTCTTTTCGAAGTGTTTCTTTAATGAGGGATGAGTGAAGGATTTCTTGCACAGTTGCAAAGCCCGCAGCAGCAATAACAGGATGACCTCCAAAAGTAGTAATATGACCTAATTTAGGGTGGTCTTTTAGTAAATCCATATAGGCTACTGGAGCTATAAATGCACCGATGGGCATTCCGCCACCTAAACCTTTTCCGGCAATCACCATATCGGGTTGCACCTCATAATTTTCAAAGCCCCAAAAGGTGCCTGTTCTTCCAATTCCCGTTTGAATTTCATCTAAAATAAGTAAAGCTCCAACGGCTTCACAACGTTGTTTTACTTTTTGTAAGTACTTGTTTTTAGGAACAATAAAGCCAGCGCCACCTTGGATAGTTTCTAAAATAACCGCAGCTGTTTTGGTGGTAATTTTTTCTAAATCGTCTATATGATTATAGCGAATAAACTTAATACCAGGGAGTAATGGGCGAAATGCGCGGTTTTGTTTTTCTACCCCAGAGACGCTCATGGCTCCTTGTGTATTTCCGTGATAGGAGTTTTTGGCCGCAATAAATTCACTTCTATTGGTTACTCTTTTGGCTAGTTTCAGTGCCCCTTCGCAAGCTTCTGTCCCCGAGTTTGTTAAATAGACCGAATGTGGTTTGTTTAAAAAAGTTTGGGCAAGTGCTTTACACAGAGCTACCTGTGGCGCTTGTATAAATTCTCCGTACACCATTACGTGCGCATAGCTATCTAATTGATTTTTAATGGCAGCTGTAACTTTTGGGTGATTATGACCCAAACTATTTGCAGAAACACCTGCAACAAAATCTAAATATTCTTTGCCAGAAGTATTGTAAATATAACTTCCCTTTGCATGAGAAACCTCAATAGAGAGTGGGTGAGGAGTGGTTTGTGCTTGGTATGTGAAAAAATCAGATTTCATACTTACTGACCGCTTTTTAATGGAGGTTTTCCTTTTATTTTTGGCTTAGGAAGCTTTGATTTTGTTGGCTTAGCCAAACCTATATCGGCTTTTTTACTAATTTTTGGAGCTGAGTTTTTATCTACAATAAAAATATCTTCCATTTTTTTAGGTCTTTCATTTTCACGCCAAACAAAGCCTCTTAATTTTCTGTCTTCTAAGGGAAATTCAGATGGTGGATGTGTTTTTCCATCTGGATTTGTTAGACATTTTATATAGATCATCTGACTGTTTTCTAACTCAAACTCTATATTACTGCACAATTGTTTGGTAATAGACTCTAGAATGTTCTCCTCGTTTCTATTGAAATTTAATGCTTCTGCATTTCCTTTTACCAAGAGTGTTTTTAATTTGTTGGCGAAAAATTTTCCATACATATTTCGACCTTTAATTTGATTAAAATCTTCCGTAGCCAAAGAATCTTTTTGAACAATAAAGGCGTTGCCTAATATTTTTAAAGAGTCAAGTTTTTGTGTTTCGGTATTTGAAAGTAAATGGATGCTATCTCCTGTCATCTGACTTTTATCGGACCACAGAACAGGGTTTCTAAACATTCTTGTTACTCCAGTGGTTTGATTCGTGTGAATAGAATCGCATTTCCCTTGTAAGTCGAATTTAAAAATCTTTACATCGTGGTAGGCTCTTACAATTCTATTTTCAGGTTTTCCGGTAACTAACAAGGTGTCTCCATGCACAAACATAGAATCTTTTTCTACAATGGTAATAGCCACCGCCCTTTTTACAATGAAAAGAGAATCTTTTAGCTCAAATAATTCTGCATAGTTTCCTTTGGTAATAAAGTTATCTACCGTGTCTTTTACAATGATATTATTGGTTGCAGAGGCAAACCCTTTTCGTTGGTCATAATACAAGCTGTCGCCTTTAATTGTTCTTTGACCTACAAATAATTTAGCATTTTTTACAAAATGAGAAATCGTTGTTTTTGTATTATAAAACCCTCGCTCACAGTATATTTTATTTTTATTTTCTAGGTTGGTAATGGTGGAGGGGCCATATAAATATGCAACGCCAGAATTGGTGTAATAATCCAAATAATTGGAGGCTAAATGATGTTCAGGATTAACAACCGTTACTTTGGTTGTCGCCGTAAACTTTTTGTCTTCAAGATAATAATTACCTACCTTGCTCTTAAGTGTATTGGTTTCATCTTTAATGGTTGCGTAGGTTTTATAGTATAATTTCTGATGGAGTCGATCAAAGTTTAAGGTATCTGTTATTAAGGTCATGCTAGGATCTTTCAGGACAACATTTCCCCAAGAAAGTGCTTGTCTTGAATTGGCATCATAATCGGTATAATCGCTAGTTTGCGTAATGGTATCTCCTTGTTTTATTACTACCTGATCAATGGCTTTAAAGAAGTTTTGTTCTTTGTAAAACAATGCTTTTTTACAGGTTAAAACGGCCCCAGAATGTCTCATTTTTACATTGCCAAGTAGGATGATGGCTCCTGGAAATTTTTCTTCATCAGCATAGCTGTATTCAGAACTTTCAATAATAATTTTTCTTGTTTGTGCATTTGCAAACAAGGAAGTTGTGAGGAAAAATAACAGCAATCTTATTCTCAAAATTTTTAATATTTGTGCAAAAATAACGAAAAGCAGGTGTAGAAGGTCTTAAAAAAAACAGAAATCGAAGGATTTCTGTTTTTATATTGCATTTAAAAAGATTCTATTTAATTTGTAGGTTGCTTATTTGGTAATCGTTTGTTTTCTGTCTGGTCCCACAGAAACAATTTTTACAGGAACTCCTGTTTCTTTTTCAATAAAAGCAACATAGTCTAATAAATTTTTTGGCAACTCATTTATCGAAGTCATTTTGGTTAAATCTGCTTTCCAACCTTTAAATTCGGTATAATTTACCGAAACATTTTCAGGTTCAATATTATATGGGAAATGCGTAATTTTTTCTCCTTTATAGTTGTAAGAAGTGGCAATTTTTAACGTTTCAAATCCAGATAAAACATCGCCTTTCATCATCATTAATTGCGTTACCCCATTTACTTCTACTGCATATTTTAAAGCCACCATATCTAGCCATCCACAACGTCTTGGTCTGCCAGTGGTAGCACCAAATTCTTGGCCAATTTTAGCCATTGCTTCACCATCTTGATCAAATAATTCGGTCGGAAAAGGTCCCGATCCTACGCGGGTTGTATAGGCTTTAAAGATGCCATAAACCTCTCCAATTTTATTGGGTGCAACGCCTAATCCAGTACAAGCTCCAGCAGCGGTGGTGTTTGATGAAGTTACAAAAGGATAGGTTCCAAAGTCAATATCTAGCAATGATCCTTGTGCACCTTCTGCTAGAATTGTTTTCTTTTCTTTAATTGCGTTGTTTAAAAATTCTTCGCTATCTATAAATTGTAAGGTTCTTAATTTATCAATTCCTTTAATGAACTCAACCTCTAATTCTTTTAAATTAAATTCGATTTCAATTTCAAAGAAATTTAACATTTTAAGGTGCTTTTCTGTTAAAGCATCGTATTTTTCTTTCCAATTGTCTAATTCTAGGTCACCAACACGCATGCCGTTTCTACCTGTTTTGTCCATGTAAGTGGGACCAATTCCTTTTAATGTAGAACCAATTTTAGCTTTTCCCTTTGAGGTTTCAGAGGCTGCATCTAACAGTCTATGGGTAGGTAAAATTAAATGAGCTTTTCTAGAAATTAATAATTTAGACGGATAATCGATTTGGTGTTTGTCTAAATTTTCTAATTCTTTTTTAAAGATTACAGGATCTATCACAACACCGTTTCCAACAACATTAAGCGCTGTTTTGTGAAAAATTCCAGAAGGAATTGTGTGTAAAACATGTTTTTTTCCATCAAAAATTAGCGTATGGCCTGCATTAGGTCCTCCTTGAAAACGAGCAATAATATCGTAGTTTTTAGTAAGAACATCTACAATTTTTCCTTTTCCTTCATCGCCCCATTGCAATCCAAGTAATAAATCTACTGCCATTTGTTGTTTGTTTGTGTGTTGTATTTGTTAAGGTTATTCTTTTTTTGTTCCGTAGAAGTAGAGCGAATGATTGTGAATTTCAATATCGAAAACGTCTTCAATTGTTTTTTTTATAATTTGAATTCTTGGGTCACAAAATTCTTTCACTTCTCCACTATCGGTCATGATTACATGATCATGCTGACTATCAAAGTAACTTTTTTCATAGCGCGCCATTGATTGGCCATCAAACTGATGTTTTCGAACCAGCTTACAGTCTAATAATAGATCAATGGTATTGTATAGTGTAGCTCTGCTTACTCGGTAGTTTTTATTTTTCATTTTGATATATAAAGATTCGATATCAAAATGCTCGTCTGCATCGTAAATTTCTTGTAGAATGGCAAAGCGCTCTGGAGTTTTTCGGTGTTTATTTCCTTCTAAAAAAGAAGTAAATACTCGTTTTACTGTTTCCTGATTATTTTCAGTGCTATTCATTGACTATTTTTTACGAAAGACAAATTTAATCTTATTTATTAATAATGGTCACTTTTAAAACAAGGAAAATGAGAAGTTATTTACAACCTATTAACACGTTCAATTTTTTTAACCCCGTCTACTTTTTTTATTTTTTCAATAATCTTATTAAGCTGTGTTTTATTTTTGATGGTTAATGATATTTTCCCATCAAAGACGCCCTCAATTCCAGAAATATTAATACTGTTCATATATACGTCTACATTATTGTTAATGACAGCGCTTATCCTGTTTATAATTCCTTTATTGTCTTGGCCACTAATATGTATCACCGCTTTAAATTCTTGTTGGGTAGAATCGATCCATTTGGCTTTAATAATTCTATATGCATAATTTGATTGCAAGGAAATGGCATTGGGACAGTCTTTTTTATGTACCTTAATTCCTTCATTAATTGTTAGAAATCCAAAGACCTTGTCGCCTGGAATAGGGTTGCAGCATTTAGATAAGGTGTATTCTAGTTTTTCTTCGTTCTGACCAAAAACTAAACTGTCGAATTTTTCGGTAATTTCTTCCTTATTAATTTCCTCTTTAGAAGTTCCGCGTTTTATTTTACTCTTAAAAAAACTAACAAAAGCATTGCTTCGTTGATTTACAAAACTTTTTAATTGCGAATTATCTATGGATCCGTTCCCCAATCTAAAAAATAAGTCGAAACTTGTTTTTAGACCAAAATAATTTACCAATTCATTAATGGTTCTCTCTGAAAACGGAATTTTTAAATGACGTAATTTTCTTGTTAAAACAGCTTTTCCTTCTTCTGCAATATTTTTTTCATTATCCTTAAGAGCGGCCCTTATTTTGCTTTTTGCTCTGGCTGTAATCACAAAATCGAGCCATCGAACATTTGGTTTTGCAATGGTTGATGTTTGCACTTCAATTTGATCACCACTATTTAACTGATAGCTTAACGGAACTAGTTTTCCATTTACTTTAGCCCCACGGCAATGCAAACCAACATCTGTATGTATAGAAAATGCAAAATCTAAGGCACAGGCTCCTTTGGGCAATGATTTTAATTCGCCTTTAGGAGTGAAAACATAAATTTCTTTTGCATATAAATTGAGCTTAAAATCTTCTACAAAATCTACCGCATTTAAACTTTTGTTTTCTAAAGTTTCTTTTAATTTATTTAACCAATCTTCCAATCCATGTTCCTCTTTACCGGCTTGTTTGTATTTGAAATGAGCTGCGTAGCCTTTTTCTGCAATTTCATCCATTCTTTGTGAACGAATTTGCACTTCTACCCATTGTGCCTTTGGGCCCATCACAGTAATATGCAGTGCTTCATAACCCGTAGATTTTGGTTGTGAAATCCAATCACGTAATCTTGATGGATTTGGCTTAAAGTAATCGGTTACAATAGAATAAATTTTCCAAGCTTCAAATTTTTCATCCCCTGAGGTTGATTGAAAGATAATTCTAATCGCAAATTTATCGTATACTTCATCAAAAGAAACATTTTGATTTCTCATTTTTCTTCGGATAGAAAAAATAGATTTAAAACGACCCTTTATTTCATAGTTAAAATCTTCTTGATCTAATCCTTTTTTTAAGAGATCGGAAAAAGATTTTATATAGGTATCTTGATCTTCTTTACTTTCTTTAATTTTACCCAATATATCTTTGTAAACCTCGGGTTCTGTATATTTTAAACCTAAATCTTCTAATTCGGTTTTAATATTATACAAGCCCAATCGGTGTGCCAAAGGCGCGTAAATATACAACGTTTCGGAGGCGATTTTCACCTGTTTATAATTGGGCATAGACTCCATGGTTTGCATATTGTGCAACCTGTCTGCAATTTTTATTAGAATTACACGAACATCATCATTTAAAGTTAACAACATTTTTCTAAAATTCTCTGCTTGAATAGACGCATTTTGCTCCTTATTTAAACGAGATATTTTTGTGAGTCCACTTACAATTCGAGCAATTTTTTCGCCAAATAATTGCTCAATATCGGCAATCGTAAAGCGCGTATCTTCTACAACATCATGTAAAAGTGCCGCCGCAATAGAAGTTGCGTTTAAGCCAATTTTATAAGCCACAAGTTTTGCTACAGCAATGGGGTGGTAGATATAAGGTTCACCCGTTTTTCTGCGTTGTTCAGAATGTGCTTCCAGCGCAATTTCGAAGGCTTTTCGTATCAAAACTTTGTCTTCTTTAGATAGTTTTTGATACGTTCCTTTTAGCAAGTCTTTGTATCTGCTTGCTATTTCTTTATTTTCCTCTTCTATGCTTACTGTATATGCCATTGATTACCCTCAAATTTTGGTTTTAAAAGCCACCGGGCAAATTAGCACAAAGAAAGTTAAAAACCAACATTTAACTTTTTTATTCTTTGCAATAACGTAGGATGTGAATAATGCATAAAAACATAAGCTTTATGCGGCGTTAAATTACTCAAACTATTTTTAGATAGTTTTTTGAGCGATGAAATTAACGGGGCGGCCGCAAATGTTTCTTTTGCAAAATGATCGGCTTGATATTCAAAAACCCTTGAGAGGTAATTCATCCCTAATCCGGTTATTTCTGAAATGGGAGAATATAAAATTCCGAAAGTAATTAACCCAACATGAAAGCTTGGAATTGCGACGTTTAGTGCTTCAGAAAGCATAGGTGCATTGATGAAAAGTGATAAAATAAACAAGGTAAATCCTGTTAATAAAAGAGAAGAGATGAAGTTAAAAACGGTGTGTTTCTTTTTATAATGACCTACTTCGTGGGCCAAAACGGCTACAATTTCGTTAGTCTCTAAGTCGTTGATCAAGGTGTCAAAAAGGGTGATTCGTTTTTGGGATCCAAAACCAGAGAAATAGGCATTTGCTTTTGTAGAGCGCTTTGAGCCATCAATGACAAAGATGTTTTGGATGGTAAAACCCACTGTTTGAGCATATTTTTCTATAGCTAATTTTAGTTCTCCTTCTTCTAAGGGAGTTTGTTTATTAAAGATAGGAACAATCAGTTTTGAATAAAAAAGATTCATAAAAAGCGAGGCAATTGCCACAAGCAGCCAAACATAGAGCCAAAAATATTCTCCCGTTACTTGATAGCACCAAATAATAACCGCCAATAGCGCACCACCTAATAGGGCAGACATCATCCAACCTTTTACTTTGTCTAACCAAAATAATTTTTTAGTGGTTTTATTAAAGCCAAATTTTTCTTCAATCACAAAAGTTTTATAATAGGAGAAGGGGGTTGTTAAGATGTCGGAACCCATGAGAATACACCCAAAAAAAATGAGCGCAACCACAATTGGGTGCATAGAATAACTTCTTGCAAAATTGTCTACCCATTTAAAACCATCAAAAAAGAAAAAAGCTAAGGTTAGCAAAAGAGAGAACACTGAGGTGATTGTAGAAAAGTGGTGGTTGGTCTTTTTATAGGCTTGCGATTTTTTGTAGTCCTCAAGAGCGTAGACATCAATTAATTCTTTGGGAATTGGATCATTGAAATGCAGAGCATTTAAATAATCTAAGATTTTGTCAAAGATAAAATTGAGGATAATAATTGCGATGATTATATAAAATACTATCATTGGTGTCATAAAATAATAATTAAGAGTTACTAAGTAAGCACAATAAAAAAGCTTTTTAACCCACTTAAAATACTTTGTACCGCATAAGAGGCTAAAATTAAGCCCATAATTTTACTAATTACGGTAATCCCGTATTCGCCTACTTTTCTTTGCACAAAATTTGCCACCAAAAGAATGAATGCTGTTAAGACAACAACAACGAACACTAAAAGGGTAGTAATGGCCTGTTGCTGCAAGCTATAAATGTGGTTGTCTGTCATTAAAACTACTGCCATTATAGCGCCAGGAGATGCAATAGATGGGATGGCTACAGGAAATACGGTTACGTGTTTATAATCGGTAATTTGATTTTTTTCTCGGCTAGGTTTTCCATCGCCAAAAATCATCGTTAAAGCAAAAAGAAATAAGATAACACCTCCCGAAATTTGAAATGCATTTAAAGAAATATCCATTCCTTCTAAAATAAGCTGTCCAATAATGATAAAAAAAAGCAAGATAAGAAAAGCAATAAAAGAAGCTCTGATTGCAATTTTATTCTTGTGCTTTTTGTCAAAACCTTTGGTAGCTTCTAGATAAACAGGGACAGAACCAAGGGGGTCTATGACCGCAAAAAGAAATAAAATTGTGGTGATAATTTCTGTCATTTTTTATATATAATTACCTTTTAAAAATAAGTATTTTTCTTGGTTTAAGAATGACTAATAGAGGGTTTTATTGGGTTAAAAACCACGTTGTCTTTTTGCTTCAAAGAGTATAACGGCCGCAGAGACCGAGACATTCATTGAATCTATTTTGCCTTGCATAGGAATATGGATGTTTTGTGTGGCATTATCTCGCCAGATTTGGGCTAAACCAACCGCTTCTGCTCCTACAACGATGGCCGCTGCTTTGGTATAGCTTTCTTTGTGATATTCGTTAGAATTTTGCAAGGTTGCACAGTAAATGCCAATGTTTTTCTCTTTTAAAAAATGAATAATTTCTTCGGAAGTTCCCATGGCAATTTGATTGGTAAACAGGCCACCCACACTAGATCGAATGACATTTTGGTTGTATAGATCTGTTTTCGGATTTGCAATAAAAACCGCGTCAAGATTCGCCGCATCTGCCGTTCTAAGCAGTGCCCCAATATTTCCAGGCTTTTCGGTTGCTTCTGCCACTAAAACTAGGGGAGTATTTGTGTTAAATGTAATGTCTCCTACTAAAAGCTGCTTTGTTTTGGCCACGGCAATAAGACCTTCTGTAGAATCTCGGTAGGCTAATTTTTGATAGACTTCTTTAGAAATTTCTATGCGGTCTATATTTTTATTAAATAAGTGAAGTACATCATTTTCAGTAATAATCTCTGGTAAAAAAAGCACCTTTTCAAATTCGTAGCCTCCTTTAATGGCCAGTGAAATTTCGCGTCTTCCCTCTATTAAAAACAAGCCTTGCTTTTTGCGTTCACGTGCTTTTTCTTGGAGTTTTAGTAATTCTTTTATATAAAGGTTCTGACTGCTAGTTATTTGTTTCATACGAATAATAAAGTGCAAAAATACCTATTTACAGCTAGAAAAAGGGGCTTTTGTTTTACAATATATAGCTTGTTGTTCATCCTTTATGAAATAAAATTAAGAAACAACCTATATGTACGTTTTATCTCCAATGATAAAAACACACGATACCTGATATATATCATAGACAATAAAGAATACTTAAATTAATTTTAGTTTTATAATAATAAAATGAAAAAACGATTAATATTTATTGCAGTACTTGGGTTAACCTTTGGCGTTAAAGCGCAAACCGAGCATGTTGATGGTCAAACAAAGCTTGTAAATCCGGCTGGTAGAACATTAATAATTGAAAAAGACGATGATGATTCTTGGTTATCATTTCATGACCCCGGTCAATATTGGTTTTCAATGGGGATTGATGCATCAAATTCCGGTTCATTTAGCCTAAATACAGGAGGGAGTTTGAATAGTTCACAATTTGTAATGAGGTCTAATGGTCAAATTGGTATTGGAACCAATTCACCTTCAGCAACATTACACGTAAATAGTAATGCCGACGTTGGAAGAGGACAAAACCCTGCTTTCTTAATTGGTGATAGAGCCGGTAAACACATTGCAATTGATGATAACGAAATAGGTGCTTTTAATAATAATGCCAATTCTGTTTTGTAT